>Ga0194131_10005074_pt1 | contig 19326 bp, 11 predicted proteins | sample TA2KigO120mmetaG_FD_148631 | JGI IMG/M metagenome (GOLD analysis project Ga0194131, IMG submission 148631) | Freshwater microbial communities from Lake Tanganyika, Tanzania - TA2015053 Kigoma Offshore 120m | ecosystem: Environmental > Aquatic > Freshwater > Lake | place: Tanzania: Lake... | reverse complement strand
CGGCGACCGGCGGTCTCGTCGGACTCGGCAGGCAACAGCTCGTCGGCGCCGAAAGCTGCGGCGAGCGTCCGTTGCCGCTCGAGGTAGGCGTCGCCGGCGATCGCCGGGCGCCACGGCTCGCGGAACAGCGGCACGATCTCCCGGTCGGTGCGCCGGCGCCGCGCGGCGATCGCCCGGCGCCGCTCCTCCATCGCGGGCAGCAGCGCCGTCGCCTCGAGCACGCCCTGCTCGCACGCCTCCCGCCGCCCGGGCTCGAGCCGTGCGCGCTCGGATGCGAGGGCCAGCGCGCAGCCGAACATGCGCGGGCCGCGCGTGTCCTCGTAGTTCTTCCACACCGAGCACAGCGCGTTGCGCTCGAGCATGGCCAGGCGGCGTCCCGGGCCGAGCAGGTGCTCGCTCGCGTGCTCGCGATGGTACGCCCGCGCCGCCGGCGCGTGCGCGCAGCGCTCGCCCAGCGCCCACAGCCGCCAGCCGAGATCCACGTCCTCGAAGTACGCGAAGTAGCCCTCGTCGAAGCCGCCCGAGCTGCGGAACGCCTGGCGGTCGATCAGCATCGCACCGCCGCTCGCGAACAGGCTGTCGCGCGGCGTGCTCTCCGCGGCATGCCGGGTCGCGTCCACACCATGTCGCCAGGGTGCTCCGTGTCCATGGAAGTTCATCGTTCCGCCGTCGAACTCGATCCGGCTGCCGTCCGCGCTGAGAATGCGCGCACCGATGCACGCGGCGCCGGTGGCCGCGCGCGCCGCGACCAGCTCGCGCAGAAACGTCCTAGCGAAGCGCATGTCGTTGTTCACCAGGCAGAGGAGCGGCGAGGCCGCGCTCTCCGCCGCGCGGTTGTTCGGTGCGGCGAACCCGGTGTTGTCGGGCGCCGCGATCACCCGCACCGACGGGTGCTCGCGCGCGAGCCACGCCGGCGTGCCGTCGCCCGATCCGTTGTCGTACACGAGAACCTCCACGCGGTGCGCGGGGTAGTCCTGCTCGCGCAGCGACGCGAGACACTCGGCCAGCAGCGCGCGTCCGTTGCAGGTGACGACGACGAACGTGACTTCCGGCAGCTCGGCGCCCGCGACCGGCGTCGCCGTCACCGGGAGCCCCCGCCGCCCACCGGCAGCGCGGCGATGGCCGCCGCAACGGCGTCGAGATCCGGCGTTCGGGGCACGACGAGCGGCTGCAGAGCCGCCGTGTGGTCGGCCCCCATGCGGTCGATGACGAGCAGGTGGCGGTATGCCGGCTCGACCGTACTGGCGAGCCCGATCGCACGGTTCGCGCTCTCGTTGGCGAGAACGTAGGCGTCGTCCTGCTCCGGGTGCGACAGCAGCGCGTTCACGGTCTGCAGCAGGATCCACGCGGGGAGATACCCCGAGGGAAGGGTCACCACGCTCGCGCCACGCGCGGCGAAGAACGCCCGCGTCGCCGCGAGATCCGGATGCCCATGCTCGAGGTGCTCGGCGAGAAACCCGTGCGCGTAGCCGTAGCGCGTGCGGATGAGCTCGAAGAGGTAGCGATCGGCCTCGGCGACGCCCGGTGTCGCGAACGGGTTGCCGATCAGCAGGAACCGGCCGGCGACGCGCAGCAGCTCGCCCAGCCAGGCGTCGCGCGCCGCCGCGGGAACGTGCTCGAGCACGTCGAGCGCGAGCACGACGGGGAAGGCCCGGTCGGCGAACGGCAGGGGTGCTTGCGGATCGAGGACGTCGTGCCGCGGCAGGTCGGCGGCCCGCGCGTCCACCACGCGGACGTCCCGCCCGGGCAGGAAGTCTCCCGTCCACGCGAGGTGCCCTGCCCCGCCCCCCATCGTCCCGCCGACGTCGAGCACCGCGTCGGCCCCCGGCGCGATGCGCCGCAGCGTCTCCGCCACGAGCGCGTAGCGCTCGTACATGTCGAACGGCAACGTCAAGCATAGCTGCTCGCGCGTCGCGGGCGCGGCGCGCGCGGCGATTGTGCGCAGCCACGCCCACCCGGAGGGGATCTCGAAGCGCAGCTGGTGGCCGCCCGCCGGCAGCAACGCGCGCGCACGCAGCGTCGTCGCTTCGCCCCGGGTGCGCCCGACGACGCGACCGTCGAGTGCGAGACTCACCGACGCCGGCTCGGCGAGGTCGATCTCCAGCTCCAGCGCGAGCGGCGCGTCGCCGGGGTTCAGGACGTAGACCAGCGCGCCGTTGCCGACGACGCGCGTCCGCTCGGCGGTCGGCTCGCCGAACCCCGAGCGCAGCGCGAAGCGCGGTGCATCGTCCGCGCCGCGAACGACCGGGTCGCCGGTGCCGAGCGCGTCGTAGGAGATCGGCGGCGCGGGCGCTCCGCGCCGGGCGACGATCTCGAGGTTCCACGCCGCCTGGAAGAAGCGCAGGCTCACCGAGAACCCCGCGCGCTCGAGCTCGCGCACCCACCACGACGGGACGTGCTCGGCGACGTGGGTCTCCTCGCTGCGCTCGAACAGCAGCGGATCGGGTGTAGCGCCGACCAGCAGCCCCCCCGGACGCAGCACGCGTGCTGCCTCGACGAGCAGCAGCTCGGGGCGCGGCACGTGCTCGAGCACGTCGAAGGCGGTCACCACGTCGAAGCTCGCGTCGGCGAACGGCACTCGCTCCGCGTGCGCGGCGAGAAGCCGCCCGACCGCCGGACGAGCCCACGCAGCCGCCTCGCCGATCGCGAAGCGGCTCGCGTCCACACCGATCGCGTCGAAGCCCGCGTCGAGCGCCTCGACGACCAGGAAGCCATAGGCACACCCGAGATCGAGCAGTCGCGCGCCGGTGCCGAGCTGCTCGCGGAGGAACGGCATCCAGTGCTGCCAGGTCGCGTGCACGGTCCCGTAGCCCTCGCGCGCGAAGCCGCTGTTCTCGCCGTGGAAGTAGCCGCGGCCGTAGCGCTCCTGCAGGAGCTGCGACGGCAGCGGCCCGCTCGCCGTCGAGTCGCGCATTGCGCGAACTCTAGCCGCGGCCCCGGGGGCCTTCAAACCGTGGCGTCGTACGATCCGGCACGGAGCCGCGCGCGCGCCGCAACCCGCGCATCCGTGCAAGGAGCGCCGCAAGCCCCACGACCGAGGCGAGCGCTCCGATCAGCAGCGAGGACGGGCGGTACGTGAGCTCGACACGATGCCGACCGGCGGGCACCACCACACCCATCATGGCACCATGGACGCGCACGATCGCCGTTTCCTTCGCGTCCACCGTGGCGCGCCAGCCGGGGAAGTCGAGCCGCGACACGACCAGCAGCGCGTCGCGTGCGGCGTCCACCGAGATCGCGAGACTCGACGGGCTACCGTGCTCGATGCGGAGCGTGCCGGGTGGCTGGTCGGCGGGCGCGGGGGGCACGAGCGCGGGGTCCGCGACGCACGCGACCGCGGTGCGCGGATGCGCCACCAGGCAGCGGCGCACGTCGTCGAGGTCCTCTGCGCGGCCGACCTGCGTCGCGAGGTAGGCCGCACCGAGCGCATCGGGGTTCTCGAAGATCCGGGCGATGCCGTCGGCGTGCCGCGGCACCAGCCGGTCACGCGCCGCGATACGAAACGCGAGCTCGTCGCGCGCCTCGGCCTCCTCCACCTCCGGGCCCGGCGACGGACCGATGCCGCCGACGAAGACCGCCACCGGCGTGGCAGAGGTGATCTCCGCCACGACCTGCGCCCCCGCCTCCGGCAGGTCGCCCCCGTCTCCCGGTTCTCGCCTGCCTTCCGCGTCGCGCACTGCCCCGGTGCTGCGCAGCCAGACGTCCCGCCAGCCCCGGCCGCCGCCCAGGGCGAGCGTCGCGCCCGTGTGCCGCTCGACGCCGCCGCCGCGCAGCGACGCCCGCACGACGACTTCGGCCGGTTCGTCCGCCGCGAGCCCGAGCGCGAAGCTCGGCGGCACCTCGGCGAGCCGGAAGGCCAACCTGCAGGGCGTTCGGCAGGTCCAGTGAAAGCGTCGGTCGCCGCCGTGCTCGTGCATGCCGGCGCCGAACGACTCGCTGTCGATCGCATAGCCGTCGAGCGTCGCGAACAGGCGCGCGAGGCGACGTGCGGTCGCGGCGGTGCGCGCGACCGCGGGCAGCCGTTCCGCGGCGAGGTCGTCCCGCGACAGGATCCAGCGCAGATCGGCCACCGCCGCACCGGGTGCGGTCGCTGCGGCGAGCGGATCCGGGTCGGCGAGGATCCACGTCAGGCCCTCGCTCGGCGCCACCAGCTGCGAGACGAACTCGTAGCCGACTCGCGGCGTGAGCACGTCGATCGCGCGCAGGTCGCGCAACCCGAGGACCCCGGACACGAGCGGGGGCGCGAGGGCGACCGGACCCGATGCGCGGCCCGGCGTCGCCGCATCGAGCGCGCGCAGGCTCTCGACCCACGGCGCCGGCGCGTACGGGTCGAGCCGCGGCGGGCGCGGTACGATGCCCAGCCAGGCGAGCTCAGCCACCACCGCACAGAGGCCCGCCAGCGCCGCAGCCCGCGCCCGGCGACCCCGGCGTCGCTCTCCGCCTGCGACCGGATCGAGCGCCAGCCCGGCGAGCAGCGCCAGCGCCAGGTAGAGCGGAAAGCAATACTTGACGTAGCTGATCGAGCCCAGCACCGGCACCCCGGCGAGCCGCACCGGCAGGAAGCCGAAGATCCGCGCCACGTAGAGCACGACCGTCGCGGCGAGCACCCAGCCGACGGCACGCCGCCGTGCACGCCAGGCTCCGGCCACCGCCAGCGCGAGGACGACCAGTCCCGCACGCGGCGGACCGGCGAGCGCAGCCGCCTCCGGGCCAGCAGTGAGGCGCAGGGCCCACGGGCCTGCGAGGCCACCGATCGTCGAGGCCGGCCGCGTCCACTCCGACTGCGTGCTGCGTCCCGCATGGACCAGGCCGCTCGCGGCACCGTGGATCTCGAGGAACGGCACGAGGGCGATTCCCGCGAGCAGCACCCCGATGATCGCCGGCACGGCGAGTCCGCCGATCCGCGCGGCCGACGCGCCGTCGCGGCGGCCACGCTCGTCGAACGTCGCGGCGAGCAGCACGAGCGTGCCGAACGCGCTCGCGACCAGCGCGCTCTGCGGCTTGACGCCGAGCAGTCCCGCCGCGACCGCGACCGCGAGCACGACGCCCGCGCGCAGCGACCCGCGCAGCACCTGCAACGCGGCCGCGAGCGCGAGCGGCACGAAGACGTCGACGTTGAGCGGGTGGTGCACGAGCCAGTCGAGCGTCTGGCCCGACAGCGCGAGCGCCGCCGCGGCCGCGAGCGCGCCGAGCGGGCCGCAGCCGAGAGCACGCGCCAGTGCCCAGGTCGAGACGGCGAGCAACCAGACGCGCAGCACCCATGCGAGATCCTGCAACGCCGGTCCCGGCGCGAGATTCACGACGAGCTGCAGCGGCGACCACGCCGCCATGTTCGGGTTCGCAGCCAGCGGCGCGCCGAGCCCGACCGCGTCGTTCCACAGCGGCAGCCGCCCCGCAGCGAGCTCGGCGTGCAGCAGGTAGGGCGCTGGCTCGTCGACCCAGGCGCCGCCCTCGAGGTCGCGCAGCGCCGGCGGTGGCAGCGGCAGCGGCTCGCGGACGGGCCCGGCCGGGACGACGCCCGGCACCCACGGCGCCGGAGACAGCGTCCGTCCCCCGAACAGCACGTCGCCGAGGACGACGGCGACCAGCGTCGCCAGCACCAGAGCCGCGACCAGCACGCCGCGCGCGCCGCGCACCGGCCGCGCTTCGGACGCGGCTACCACCGCACGACGATCGCGCCTGCCGTCATGCCGCCACCGACCGCGTTGAGCAGCAGGAGATCGCCCGGGTGAAGGCGGCGCTGCCCGACGGCGTCGTGCAGCGCCAGCGGGATGGACGCCGCCGAGGTGTTGCCGCAGCGGTCCAGGTTGACGCAGGCGCGCGCCTCCGGGATGCGAAGCTGTGCGAGCATCATCCGGATGATGCGCACGTTCGCCTGGTGCGGAACGATGAGCGCAACGTCGTCCGGCGTGAAGCCGGCCACCTCGAGCACCTCGCGCGAGAGCGCGACCAGCTGCTCGACGGCGAGCCGGAAGACGTCCTGGCCGCGCATCCGCATCCACGGGTCGGCGTCGGCTGCCGCGAGCTCCGCGACACGCCGCTTGCCGGCCGGGACGTACAACATCTCCCACTGACTCCCGAGCGCGCGCAGCCGGGACGCGAGGATGCCGGGCGCACCCGGAAGGTCACCCGCTTCCGCCTGCAGGACCACCGCCCCCGCCCCGTCGCCGAAGAGCGCGGTGGTCACGCGGTCGGTCGGATCGCAGTAGGCGCTCAGGCAGTCGGCCCCGACGACCAGCACACGGCGGTGATCGCCCGCGCGGATCGCCTGGTCCGCGACCGTCAGGGCGTAGGGGAATCCGGCGCAGGCCGCCGCGACGTCGAACGCGGGCTGTGCCGCGAGACCGAGCCGCGCATGGAGCAGGCACGCGAGCGACGGGAAGAGATACGGCGCGGAGGTCGTCGCGACGACGATCCCGTCGAGCGTGGCAGGGTCGATGCCGGCCACGTCGAGAGCCTTCCGAGCCGCGCCTTCGGCAAGGTCGACGAGCGTCTCGTCCGCGCGCACCACGCGTCGTTCGCGGACCCCCGTGCGACCCTCGATCCAGCCGGGCTCGACACCGAGGCGGTCCTCGATCTCCGCGTTGCCGACGACGGTCGACGGCAGCGCGGCGCCCACGCCGATGAACCGCGAGCGCAGCACGCCGGTTCCTTAGCGGAGCCCGTGCAGCTCGTACAGGTCGAGGCGCGCGGGGCCGCCGACCTCCAGACGAGCTTCGACGTGTCCCCCGCTCGCCGGCATCTCCACGCCCACGCCGGCCCCCGGCGCTTCCATCGACACCACCGTGCCCGGGGGTCGCGCCGCAACCTCCTCCACGCCCGGGGGTCGCGCCGCAACCTCCTCCACGCCCGGGGGTCGGGCCGCGAGATCCTCCACCCGCGCCGCCCCTTCGGTGCGCGCGAGCAACCGCACGACCGTGCCGGCCGGGGCGGCGCGAACGGGCACGACCACGGTCGGCTTCGCACACGGCCACGACGGAAGCGGCGGCTCACCCGTGCCGTACGCGAGCGGATCCTTCGCCGCGGGCGCGGGCAGCGATCCGCCGCAGCCACGCAGCTCGGCGGCAGCGAGATCGATCGTGGGAACGTACGTCCGGATCTCCAGCGGTCCGACGCGGCGCGGCCGCTCGAACGCGCTCAGCCAGTCCGCGGGCAGCTCGCCGGCGTACGAGACGAGGGCACTGCGCGCGGGGTCGGCCGCAGTACCCGCGGACACGCCGCGCGCCGCGCGGTGCAGGAAGTAGCCGTTGTCGTTGTCGAGGTCGGAGAACCCCGGCCCGTGCACGTCGCGCCAGACGCGATCGGGCGAGATGCCGGCGTCGCGCACGAGGACGTTCGCCGCGGCCTCCCGGGTCGCGACCGTCAGCAGCCGCGCCCGCGCGTCGGGAGCGGCCGGGCGCGTGCCGCCCAGGCGCAGCCAGTCGAGGTTCGCCGGCACGTAGCCGTTGCCCGCCGCGAGGTGGATCCACCACGCCAGCAGCGCCGTGCGGGCGACGGCCGTGGTGACGAGTGCGGCCGCCGCGAACGTTCCGATCGGCAGCGCCGCACCGGCGACCCCGAGCAGGACCGCCCCCGGCACCAGCGCCATGTCGAGGTAGTAGTACCAGGCCTCCGCCGGCAGCAGCCCGACCGCACCGACCCCGGCCCAGAAGAACGCCGCCACCGTGCGGACACCGGCCGCGTCGCCACGCCGCGGCGGCCAGACCGCGACAACCAGCGCCGCTGCGAGCGTTGCTCCGCCGATCACCGCTTCGAGGGGTCGCCAGGCGCGCACCCAGGCGGGTACCTCGACGGGAAGCAACCCGGTCAGGACGCGCGGCACGAGCTGGAGCAGGTCACCGAGGCGGTGCTGGCGCGGGTCCACGGGCACCGGCGACTCCGCCAGGGACGGAACGGGCACGGCGAGTGCTGCGACCATCGGCAGGAGCGGCAGCACACCCGCGACGGCCGCGAACGCGATCCCCGCGACACCGAGCGACCGCGCGTGCGCGAGGACGATCACGCCGGCGACCAGCGCGAGCGGTGCGGCCGCGACGTGGAGCTGCGTCCCGAGCGCCGCAACGAGCAGCAGCAGGGCCGCTCTCGGGCGCGTCGGCGAGCGCACCAGCGCGGTGGCGAGCAGGAGGACGACGGCGCTCCACGCCGGCAGCGCCGCCGGTGCCCACGCGACGCGTGCGTCGATCACCGCGACCGGACTCGTCGCGAGGAGAGCCGCCGCCGCAACCGCGGCACGGGGGCCGGCGAGCCGCCGCGCCAGACACCACGTCAAGCATACCGCGACCACGCCGAGCAGACCCGCGAACGCATACGCCGCGAGCGGACCGTCCGACACCCGCGCCGGGATCGCCCAGAACTCGTAGTAGAGCGACCCCAGGTGGAAGCGGTTCCGCATCAGCGGACCCACCACGGGGTGCCCCGCGCCGCTGGCGATGCGCTCCGCCCAGGCGAGGTCGCGCGCCTGGTCGACGCCGAACCAGCCCGCGTCGAGCGCCACGAGGCGCAGAGCAGCGGCGAGCAGCACGATGGCCCCGCCCGCCGCCGCTTCCGAGCTCTTCTTCAGCGGCGCTTCACCCCGCGCACGTAGACGTCGCGCGGCGTCGGCTTCTCGAGGTCAGCCAGACTCTTGCGCTGCCCGGTCATGTCGGCCCACGCCTCCCAGAGGACGAACGCCCCCTTGCCGCTGAGGGCGACCTGCGGGTAGCGCACCGTCTTCTTCTCGCCGGCGGTGGCAACCTCGACGGGCTCTCCCGGCCACGTCCGGCCGCCGTCGTCGGAGATCCGGACCCGGATGCGCTGCTCGTTCTCCTGCCAGGTGACCGCGACGCCGTTCGCGTCGAGTACCGCCATGCGCGGGTGGCGCGCGCCGTCGCCCGGGGCCTTGCCGTCGTCGATGCGCAGCGGAGCCGTCCAGGGCTGTCGCCACGTCGCACCGCCGTCGTCCGAGGCGTTGAAGTACACCGCCGACGGCCGCTGTGCGTCGCCAGCGTGCCATACGAGGTAGACGCGGTCGCCGGACGTGAGCAGCTGGAAGAACGTCTGCACGCTCCCCTCGTACACGACCTGCGGCACGCTCCACGTCGCGCCGTGATCGGCCGACGTCGACAGCCACAGCCAGCTCTGCGTGGAATCGCCGGTCACGCCACCGGTCCATGCCGCCGTGAGGATCCCCTTCGCCTCGACGAGGGCAGGCCACATCGGCGAGGCCGGCATGTCCGGCGGGTTCACGCGCCGCGGCTCCTCCCAGCTCTTCCCCTGGTCCGTGCTGCTCGCGACCTGAACCAGCGCGCGCCTGTCCTCGGCCGTGCGGTTCGGACGCTGCTCCCAGGCGACGTAGGCACGGCCGCCCTCGCCCAGGGCGACCGACGGCGCATCCGATTCCTGCTTCGCGCCACGATCGATGCGCACGTCCTCCTGCAGCCACGTGCGGCCCGCGTCGGTCGAGCGATTCGCGTAGATGTCGCGCTCGATGTTGCGCTCGTCGCTGTACGCGACGAGCACGGTCCCGTCCGGGTCGACGTCGATCGAGGGCAGGAACGATTGCGTCACCGAGTTGAGGCGCTGGACCGGTGCCCAGGTTCTGCCGAAGTCCTCCGAGCGACGCGCCAGGACGAACTTCTGGCCCGCGACGTTCCGGCGCGCGTGCCAGACGACGAGCAGGTCGTTCTCGCCCGGCAGAGGAGCGAACTTCGGCACCACGGAGACGGTCCGCTGATACTCGCCGTCGTTCATCAGCTGCTCACCGGACCACGTGTCGCCCGCGTCGCTCGACGAGCGCAGCATGAGGTCACGATCGCGCGGTCCGTTCCGGTTCAGCCAGGCGGCAACGACGTTGCCACCGCGCGCCGTGATCGCCGTGTAGTAGGGCCACGAGAAAGTCCCCGAGAGGCCCTCGGTATCGTTCAACCGCTTGATCGGGCCGAGGTCGTACGATCCGCTGCCCCCGCCCTTCGAGCACGCGGCGTGCGCGCCCAGAACGGCAACGAGCAACAGACCAGCGCGCACGAAGGACTTGCGGTTCGGTTTCGCGGTCAAGGGTGACACCTCCCTGTGAGCGACGCCGCTTGGAGCCCCGGCTGCGCGAGAATTCGTCTCCCTGCCGGGGAAAAGAGCGTCCCAAAAGCGACACGGGGCCAGGGCTTTCGCCCTGGCCCCGTGGTGCAACCGGCTCTTGCGAACCGATCTGCGGGTGCTCTATTGGAGCAGGCCGGTCAGCTTGTACTTCATGTTCGAGCTGCCGCCGAAGTTGCCGACCGCCTGGCCGTGGATGCCGTAGATGAAGCGGCCGGTGTCGTCACCGATGTCCGGCGTGAAGTTCGCCATGCGCAGGATGCCGGAGGACAGCAGCGAGATGGTGTCCGGAATCAGAGCGCCGTCACCCGGCTTCAGGCTGGTGAACTCGGCGCATCGGACGTTCGCCTCGGGCAGCGAGGTCGGGATCTCGAGGTTGTCGTAGTACACGAGGTCGACACGGGTGTTGGCGGTGTTCGGGCCAACCTCGTGCCCAGCGGTCGCGCCGCTGCCCGACTTCTCCTTCAGCGAGAGCAGGACGACCGTCGAGTCGTCGAGCGTCTCCGGGTTGAACGTCTGGATCGAGAAGCGATCGTAGTCCGCCCCCGGCAGCTCGGTGAAGTCGCCGAAGGAGTCGGTGCCGAGGCCGATCGCGTCGTTACCGAACGAGGCCTGCGACTCGACGCTCGCGAAGGTGTAGGTGCCGACGATCGCGTCGTCGATCAGGAAGTTGTCGCGGACCGACGAGTCGCTGCAGATCTCGTCCGTCGCGTACGCCGTCACGACGACGAAACCACGCTTGCCGCTCAGGTTGATCTTCGGGCCGATCGGGCTGTTGCTGGCGTCGATCGCCGAGACGTCCGCCGGGCTCACGACGACCGTGTCGTTCAGCGTGAGGCAGACGTACACGTCGGCGAGGTGGCTGCAGTCCTCGCTCCAGTAGGACCAGTGCGTGGTCACACCGGCGAGGAAGCCGCCAGCCGTGGGCGAAACGCCCGAGATGTTGCTGACCAGGAAGAACGTCAAGTGACCGTCCGTCTCGTCGAACGGCATCACGAGAGCGTTCGCGGGCTGGGTGTAGCTCGTGTACGGGTCATCGATCAGTGCGTGGCTCTTGCCGGCGCCGAGCACTCCAACGGCCAACGCAACCGCGGCCACCCCTAGCTTTCGAATACCTCTCATAATCCCCTCTCTCCTTTCGCTGGACCGCTCAGTAGCTGAGCTATCAACAGACTCCACCCGCAGCCTGGCTGCCGATGCGACACTTACGAGCTGACTGCGGCGCAACCCGACTGCTTCGTCTCACCAACCGGCGACGTGCGTGTGGCGCGTCGCTGATCCCCAACCTCGAAACTCGTCCCTTTGCCTGACGCAGGGAAGGATGTCCCGATAGCTTACCGGGCCCCGCCGAGTCAACCGAACCGACACAAAAACCGACCATATTCCTGCTGCTGACGGACCCATCCTCCGGTCGTCAGCTGTCCAGACGGATGTACCAGCGTCCGTCGCGGGCCACCCATTTCTGGGACTCCTCCATCTCCTTGCGGAGCATGGTGGTGCCGCCCTTGGGATTGAGCACCGGAATCATGGCATCGATCCTGGCCACGACCTGCCCTCCTCCCCCCTCCTGCTCTTCTGCCGACACCACCGTGAAGTTCAGCACGTCGAAGGACGCATCGCGGCGCTTCAGGAATACCTCTCGCTTGAGCTTCCCGTGCAGCTCCGGATCCAGCAAGCCTTCGTAGATAGCGACCCAATCGCGCTTCTGCTTGAGCTCGAGGTAATTTCGGGCCCGTGCCTGCAGGTCCTGTTTCTCCTGCTCCCGGGCCGTCTGGCAGCCTGCCAGGGCCAGTCCGAACAGCATGGAGAGCGCAAGGAGCGCCCCCACGGACTGCCCGACGACCCGGCTGGCGACGAGCGGCGCTCCTCTACGCACGCCCACCCCCGACCGCCTCCTGAACTGCCGCCTGCGTACCGTCATGCCGCCATACGTGCGGTAGCCGACAGACTCCCCAATCCGTCTTCGGGTTCACGACCGAAAACGGCGCCTCCCCCTCCCTCACATCGAGCATGATCAACGGCCTGCGGCCGTCGATCGTGGCCACGTTGCAGTGATACGACCCACCAAACAGCGTAAACTCCGGAAAGTGCAGCGCAATGTAGAACTCGTCGGCGCCGATCGCCTGCGGCCGGACATCGTCGAGCTCCGTGGATGCGACGTAGCACACCACCCCGTCACTGCGAACGAGACCGACCGCACAGCCCGGCTCGACGTCGCTCTCCGGCGCCCGGCGAAGCCAGACCCGGACCGTGACGGCGTCGCCGGTCTCGACCTGCGTCGCAGGCAGCCCTGCTGCGTCGACGACCTCGACCCGGCTGACCGCCAGGACCGACGGCGCGTCGGCGGCGCCGGTATGCCCGCTCAGCAACCTCGTCCGGGCGCGATCCGCATAGAGATCGCACACCTCCGCCGACCCGCCGGCGGCCGCGACGCGACCGCGATCGATCCACAGCGCCTGCCGGCACAGCTTCTTCACCTGGTAGAGGTTGTGCGAGCAGAAGATCAGCGTTCCACCGGCCTGCACGAAGCGTGCGATCCGCTCCGTGCACTTGAGCTGGAAGCGCTGGTCGCCCACGGCCAAGGCCTCGTCCACGATCAGCACGTCGGGCTCGGCGGATGTTGCGATCGAGAACGCGAGACGGAGGAACATCCCCGAAGAATAGGTCCGAACCGGCTGATCGATGAACGCCCCCAGCTCCGAGAACTCGACGATCTCGTCGACCCGGCCGGCGACCTCAGCACGGCTCATCCCCTGCGCCACCCCCACCAGGTGGATGTTCTCCCGTCCGCTGAACTCCGGGTGGAATCCCGCCCCGAGCTCCAGGATCGCGCTCCGCCGCCCCGCGACGACGAGCTCGCCGGCGTTCGGCGTCGCCGCTCCGGCGAGCAAAGCCAGCAAGGTGGTCTTGCCGGCACCGTTGTCGCCGACGAGGCCCAGCGCCCCGCCCGCCTCGACCTCGAACGAGGCGTCCCGGATCGCCCAGAACAGCTCGTGCCGCTGCTTGCCGTCGAGCCATTCCCGGGCCCGGTCGAACGGCCGGCGGTAGCGGCGATAGGCCTTGCCGAGCCCGATCGCGGACACGCTCCTCATACGAGATCCGCGATCTCGGCGCGCCCGCGGGCCAGGGCTCGTGCGCCGCCGGCGAGCGCCAGCAGGGCCGCCGTCGCGCTCCACGCCAGGGCCAGCCAGGGAACCGGGCCGCCTAGCGCAAACGCCCGAAATGTCTCCACAATTCCGCACAACGGGTTGACCAGCAGCAACCGCTGAAGGGTCTCCGGCGCGGTGTTCAGCGTGTAGACGATGGGCGTCAAATAGAACCATGCCTGTAGGGCGGCCACGACCACCTGGGCCGTATCGCGGAAATAGACGTGTGACACCCCCAGAATCCAACCGATCCCGATCATCAGAGCGAGCTGCAAGGCGAACGGTATGACGCACAGCGCCACGGCGGGCCGGACGGGCACCCCGAGGACCGGCATCAGCAGGGTCAGCAGGGCCAGCGCCGCCACCTGCTGCACGGCCGCCGCGACGGCCGCCTGAGCCACGAGCACGCCGGGCCGGAAGGCCATCCGCTTGATCATCACCCCGTTGTCGACGAGGGCGGTCGTGCCTCGGGCGATGGCCTCCTGGAAACCGATCCAGGGGAACAGGCCCCACGCGAGCACCACCGGGAACGGCACGTCACCGGGGGTCGCCAGGCGAACGTCGAGCACGAACGAGAACACGATCGTCAGGATGGCGATCTGCAGCAGCGGGCCGGCGAGCGACCACACGAGCCCGACCGACGATCCGACGTAACGGGCACGCAGGTCGCGCAGCACGAGCGTCGCGAGCAGGCTGCGCTCGCGCCACAGCTCTCCGATCGGGCCAGCCGCGATCGGCACCGCGCCCTGCGGCTGCTGATCTACAGCCCGCACTCGGCCTTCGCGTCGGGGCAGCAGTCGTTGCGATCCGCGTCGCGGCAGCCCGCGTCACAGCGGCACGCGAGGTCCCGGTGTCCGCAGAACCCGTCGAGCTCCGGACAGCAGCGCCCCGCGCACGACGTCGCCGCTCCGCAGCGGCAGTCGTTGACGCAGACCTCGCCGGCGTCGCACGCATCAGCGGCGTCGTCGCTGCCGGGATCGCATTCCTCCGCGCCCTCCTTCACGCCGTCGCCGCAAAGTGGCGGTACGACGCATTGCACGCTCACCGTTCGCGACGCCTCGGTCTCGTTGCCCGCGGCGTCGGTGAGGTCGAGCGTGTACTCGAGCCGTCCGGCAGTACCCTTCAACCCGTTGCAGCCGATGAAGACCTCGAACCCGCCCTCGGGCCGACCCGCGCCGTCGACGTCGTACTCGATCTCGACCCCGGCGCGGCTCAGCACGGCACTGGTCACGTCGCCGTCCGGGTCGGTGAACCTGCCGCGTACGGGATGTCGGACGTACGTGTCGATCGTCGACGGCGGGGCGGTGAGCGATGCGATCGACGGTGGCTGGTCGCCGCCGGTGCAGCCGATCGGGACACAGCTGCCGCAGTCGAGCGTTCCACCGCTGAAGCCGAGCGACTCACAGGTGGGCGCCGGGGAGGTCGCGGGATCGCACACCTCGCTGCCCTCGACGCTTCCGTTCCCGCAGAACTGGCCCGCGAGCGTCCTCTCGCCGCAACGATCCCCGCCCGCCCCGATCGGCGCGACGCAGATACCCGAGCAGCCCGCGTCGCCGGCCAGGGGGTCGCAGCCGTCGCGCGGGTCGTCGACGCAGCAGCGGTCGCGCGGGCAGGTCCCGCCGTCGACGCCGCCGCAGACCTCGACCCCACGGAGGCGCCCCGGGGGATTCGCGTGGCAGAAGCAGTTCGGGCTGCCGGCCGAGATCGGCAGGCTCACGCCGCGCGCCTTGCGGAGGATCCCGTCGTCGGGGTCGTCATCCGGCAGGCCGACGTCGAAGGTGCAGGCGTCGCCGCACGCGGCCGGGATCGCTGCGGCGGACTCGGTTCCAGTTCGCAGGCAGTAGGGCGACACGGGCGACACGAAGCATCGGCAGACGCGGTCCACCTCGGTGAGCCGGCCGCGGACGTTCTCGCACAGGCCGATGCGGTCGACGATGCACTCGCCGCCCTCGTCGCAGGACGTCGAGCCGCTGCCCCAATACCCCTCGGAGGCGATCGACGGTACGCTCGCCGTGCTGCCGAGGACGACCAGCGTCTCGTCCGACGAGGGCGGCGTACCGCGCCCGGCCGCAGGCAGAAAGAACCCCGCCGGAATCGCGATGTCGTCGGTGATGGGTCTCCAGCCGGACGCGCACTCCTCCGCCGTCGTCGTGCAGCCGTCGCTGCCCAAGCAGCTGAAGCGCAGCTCGGCGTCGGCATCCTCGAGCGTGCCCGGCGAGTCCGAGCGGAGCAGGCAGTACACGAAGGCCAGTGGCTCCCCGATGGCGAAGGTATTGCCGAGCACCGACGTCGCCTTGAAGCCACCTGCGCGGGTGTCGTCGCGCACGACGTTGAACGCGATCGACCAGCGCCGTCCGGCGCGATCCCGCACCACGAGATGGTTCAGCAGATCGGGCGTGAGCGTGACGGCGGCGAGGCCGTCGACCTGGGCCGCCGCGTCGCGGGGCGCCACCGACGCGACCGACTTCCCGATGCGGCTCCACAGGGCACCGAGAAGGCGCGCCGCGCGCCGCCACGCCGGCGCGACCGCCGCCTCCCCGCGGGCGTCCAGCCCGCCCTCGGGCAGAAAGAACGCCGCGGGGGTCGCGATGTCGCGCGCGAGGACGCTCCAGTCGGCGCGCGCGCACGCGAGCGCCGTCCCGTCGCAGCCGTTCGTGCCGCGGCACGTGAAGCGGAGGGTGCTCGACGGGTCTGCGAGCGATCCGGTCGCGCCGGGACGCTCCGCGCAGTGTAGGAAGCTGACGTCGTCATCGTCGTCGCGGAACACGTTCCCGGTGACGCTGACGATCTTCGTCGGATCTGCAGGCGACAGGTTCACCGCGATCGACCAGCGCTCCGATCCGAGTCGCTTGTTCACCAGCAGGTGCAGGCGGTCGGGCGTCATGGTGACCGCTGCGTCCTGCGCGCGCGCCGTCGCTCCGGCTCCGATGACGACCGCCGCGAACGCGAAGAGGACGACCAGAATTCTCATCGGATCACCGTTCCGCCGCGCCGCGCGCGTCGCGCACGCGGGCTGCCCGTCGATGCGCCACGACGCCCGATCGGTCAATGCGGGTTCCCCCCGCTCCGACCGCACCGTGCTCGTCGACCGCGGTGCATCAGAGCGGGCCGCCGCGCATGCGAGCGCGCGCAAGCCCGCGCCGTGCGTCGCTGCCGTCGTCGCCGAGCGCGATGGCGGCCTCGAACGCCTCCACCGCGGCGGTCGCCCGTCCCTGGCTGACCAGCGCCCACCCGAGCGCGGTGTACGCGCGCCCGTCCTGGCCGAGCTCGATCGCACGACGCGCGAGCTGCTCGGCCGTCGACGGCTCGCCCAGACGGCCGGCGAGCGTCGCCGATGCGAGCAGGATGTCAAGGTCGTCGGGAGCAAGCTCGCGTGCGCGCTCGAGAGCCGTCCGTGCACCGAGCAGATCGCCCTCGGCGACCAGGGCGACACCTAGGTTGAACTGTCCACGCACCGACCGGGGCGCGGCGTCGACGGTCGCGCGCCACAGGCTCAGGCTGTTCTGCCAGTCGAGGGCCCGCACGTGGCTTCGCGCGCCGAGCACGGCCACGACCGTCGTCGCAGCGACCGCGACGACGCGCGGCTGCACGCGGGAAGCGACCGTGACCGCTCGACCGGCCGCGAGCGCGAGCCCGACCAGGGCCAGATACGCGTTGTGCTCCGAGACCACCTCGCCGTACGGGACGATCTGCGCGACCGGCAGCAGCGCCACGAGAAACCAGAGCAGCCCCGCGCCGGCGATCGATCCGCGCCACAGCAGGATCGCGCCGCCGGCGAGGACCAGCGCGAGCACGCCCGCCGAGACGAACGCGGGACCATCGAGCCGCGCCTCGGGCAACGCGAAGGCGTACGCTCGGTAGTCGGCGAGCAGGTCCGACGGCCAGAACGCGAGCCGCAGGTATCGGCCCAGGACGCGCAGCGAGAGCGCCGGCTGCGGCGCCAGCGCACCGTCGGTCGCCTTGGCAAGCGACGCCGCGATCACATTGCCGTAGAGCCACACACCGGCGCCGAGCAGCGCCGCGATGCTCGCGCCCAGCGCGCTCCAGGCCTGCGCTCCGTCGTCGTGCCCGGGCGCCTCGCGCCGGAGCGGGATCGCGACCAGCACGGCCAGCACCGGCAGGACGACTGCCATCTCCTTCGCCGCCATGGCGAGAGCGGTGAACAGCACCATCCCGAGGAGCAGCGCGGAGCGACGCGCGGCGCCGCGCGGGCCTGCGGCACCACCGTCCACCGCGACGCGCGGCGCGCCGCGGAGCAGGTGGCACCAGCAGAGCAGCGCCAGCAGGACGAGCAGCATGCACAGCAGGTCGCGCCGCCCCGCGACGTAGACCACGGCCTCGCTGCCGAGCGGGTGCACGGCGAACAGCGCCGCCGCCGCGAGCGCACCGCGGAACGAGCCGACGGTGAGCGACGCGAGGGCGTACACCGCGAGAGTGGCGAGCGCATGGTACACGAGGTTGCTCGCGTGGAAGACCGCCGGATCGAGTCCGCCCGCGATCCGGTAGTCCACGATGTAGCTGAAGATGCGCAGCGGGCGATACGAGATGCCGCCTGCGTTCCCCACCAGCAGCTCGTGGGCGCGCGACAGCGGCAAGCGAACCAGCTCGTTCTCGACCACCAGCGAGGTGTCGTCGAAGACGAACTCGTGCCCGACCGAGACACCGAACACCAGCGCGATCAGGCCGACGAGCGCCGCGGCTGCGGCCGCGTGCCGCAAGGCTCCCACCCTCGGGAGAACGGCTCCTGCTGCTTCGCCCGGCGCCGTCTGCGACGCGGCTCGCGACGTCAGTCGCCCGCCTCCCGGTTCGGCAGCACGCCGAGGCTCGGCTTCTGCGACCGAGTCCCCCGGCTCCGCTGCCGGCGGATGTAGTTCATCTCGGCCTGCGAGGGCGGCTGGAGCCCGCTCGTGCGCTCGATCTCGTCGACCACGTCCCAGAGCCGGTCCTTGTACTGCTCGGTCACCAGAAGCGACTCGCTGCGGTTGCGGATCACGTGCGGCGTGAGGAGGATGATGAGCTCGACGCGGCGCACGTTGTCCGAGTCGACGCGGAACAGCCGGCCGACGACCGGCAGGTCCATCAGGTACGGCACGCCCGACCGGCCGCGCGACGTCACCTCCTGGATGATGCCGCCGATCAGGAGCGAATCGCCGTTCTGCACGACGGCCGTCGTCTCCGCCTCGCGCGTGGTGAACGCGGGCGAGCCAGTCGCGCTGTCGAACGTGTTGTCGACCTCCGAGACCTCCTGCCGAACCTGCAGATTGACCAGGCCGTCCGCGTTCACCTGCGGGAGGACGGTGAGGATGACGCCCGTCGAGCGGTACTGGACGTTGTTCACCAGTGCGGTCTGACCGCCGGTACCCTGGACGCCGGCGATGTTCGCCTGCGAGGTGAGGATCGGGATCTCCGTACCGATGTGGATCGACGCTTCGCGGTTGTCCGCCGTGAGGATGTGCGGGCTCGCGAGCACCTTGAGGCGGTTCGCCTGCGCGAGCGCGGTGAGCGTGAGCCGGAAGCTGCTCTGGTCGGTGATGATCGCCGTGAGCGCGCCGGTCGAGTCGACGTTGATGAGACGCTTCAGCAGCGCGTCGATGGTGCCGCCGGGCCCGGTGCCGGAGGCGACCGAGTTCAGCAGAGAGGCCGCCGAGGAAGCCGTCTCGACCGGCGTCGAGGTCGGAACCGCGGTCACCCGCGGCACCGCGCCGACCGCGGGCGGGTTGGCGAGCGTCGTCTGCAGACCCATCTCCATCTGCTTGTTGAGGCTGACCTCGGCGATCAGCACCTCGATGACGACCTGGCGTGGCACGACGTCGAGGTCGCGCAGCACCTTCAGCACCTGCTCGTAGTCGCGCTTGGTCGCCAGGATGACGATCGCGTTCGAGATCTCGTCGGCGACGATGCGCACCTCGTTCTTGAACATCGACAGCGGCCCCTCGCCGCCGGTGATCACGAAGCCCGCGGCACCGCCGGCGCCACCCTGCTGTCCGCCGAGCGCGCCCGCCGACTGCGCCCCGCGCCGCGCACCCGAGCCGCCGCCGATGGTCCGTGACGAGCCGGACCCGGAGCTTCCCAGACCACCGCCACCGCCACCGCCGCCCGCGCGACCGAGGCA
>Ga0194131_10005071_pt1 | contig 19333 bp, 15 predicted proteins | sample TA2KigO120mmetaG_FD_148631 | JGI IMG/M metagenome (GOLD analysis project Ga0194131, IMG submission 148631) | Freshwater microbial communities from Lake Tanganyika, Tanzania - TA2015053 Kigoma Offshore 120m | ecosystem: Environmental > Aquatic > Freshwater > Lake | place: Tanzania: Lake... | reverse complement strand
ACATGCTAGTTCTAGTTCTATTGAAATTTCCATTGTTCAAATCTCTTTTGGAGTTCCATTAAATTAGTTCAAAACCCCCTTTTTTGTTCGTAAATTTTCATGGAAAAATGACAAGCGCCGGGAGAGTGAACAGCTAAATAAGTTTGGTTCCCATTACTAAACTAGGCATGGATCAGAAGGAAAAAAGCGATCCAATATTTGATGAATATACGGATCTATACAAACTGACGTCCAAGACGGTAGATGACAACATAGAATTTTACGGCAAGAAAAATACTCTTTCCGAACAGGATTTGTTCAATATTTGGAAGAATCTATCTCAACAGGTGAAGAATTTTGATAAGAAAGACTGGACAGAAAACTGGCACAAAAACCTTCACGCGTTTGAAAAACACAAATTTGAAGCGAAGTTCCTAATTCATCATTACCTTGTAGATGTACTTGAAGAATTGATAAACAGGTTGGTGAATCGATACGAAAGATATGTCAAACTAGCCGATGAGCTATCAGGGCAACGCCTCGGAGTTCCTGAAGATAATCTCTCTCATCTCATCAGAGATGAGATTAGACGACAGCTTAAGTTAGAGCTTGCGAATATAAGACGAAAAACGAAGAAAAAAGAAAGACAACAATGAAATCATGTAAAATTCATGGAAGAATGAATATTGAATTCGAAGGGACTAGGGTACCATTCTGTCCTAATTTCAGTCCCGTTTTGTTCGTAATTAGATCACATCTTTCCTGCATTTTCTAGTTGTTTTTTTGCATTATTGATTATTTTCATTTGTTCCTCTGCAATTTTTTTTCTTGTGGGATCAATGTGCTTGTCTGGATGCCATAGTAATGAAAGGCGTTTGTAAGACTTTAGAATTTCTTCAGCTGTTGAATTTTCATTAACTTCTAAAATTCGATAACATTCATGTAAAGAGGATGTGCTTCTTTCATAGCTTTCTTGGCCTTCTTGTTTGTAGTATTGCCTGTAGTTTTGTTTTCGGTGTTCATGTCTTTGATAGCGTCTACTTTTTGGTCTACGTCCAAGCGCTTGTCTGCGTGTAAGAAGTCTTTTACTCTTCAAATCATATTCATACATGATTTTCCCTGTTCTTAACAAGGTAATTCTATAACAAACTCCTTCAGATTTCATCTCATAGTTTTTTAGATATTCCCAGATTGTATCAAATTTCTTGTCAATGTCTTTCATTGCAATTGTGGCATGAAATTGAAATGTGTCCCTAGAATCATGATCTATGTTGCTGGAATCAGTTATTTTCAATAGTTTTTTGGCAAGGCTATGTCGAAAATCTTTTAATTCTTTGCTTGGAATTATTTTTAGAAAGATTACATTTTTTCTAACAGATGTAGTCAAAAAAAGGAACTTTTTCTTTAACTCAAAATAATCAAATCCGTCTACCTGATATCTTAGCTCTGAATATTGAGAGCCAACTTCACCTATTGTATTGATTACATCATTGATTGACCTGCATCGAAATGGGCCAAATAGACTTATGTGGGGAACAGGCCTATGTTTAACAGCGCCCCCAACATGAAATTTGTTGTAAATATCATAAATTAATTTTCTAGAGGCTTCTTTCAAGTCTCCCATTATCCTGATTTCGATAAGAAATGGTTTTTCCATAATCATCTAACAAAAGTTTTGAGTAGAATAAACAGCATCATTGCTTGCTATTCCAACGCCTATGCCAATTCTATCATAAGTACTTGTCAAGATGTTCTGCCTGTGGCCAGGACTTTCCATCCATCCTCCAACAATCTCCTTGGCCAGCGATTCTTCGGTATGCCAGTTATACGAAGTGTAAATTCCGCTTGTCATGTACGAAGTATACAACCAGTTTTGAGCTATGTTTTCTGCTACTCCATAAGTGTAGTATGTTCCATAGTCCTTGTAGCAAGAATATCCAACAGACGCAGCTCTATCAGAAGGATCTTTTCCATCAAGATTGGTATGAGACATGTATCCGTTAGCTGCCATATCCTCGCTGTGTGATCTGGCTATGCTGGCAAGGCTGGCATCATTTGCAAGGGCGGCTAGTCCATTTCTTGTTCTTTGTTCATTGGTATATTGATAGATCAAATTCTCGATTTTACTTGGATCAAATTTTGGCTTGAAGACCTCGGTAGGATTTTTAATTTCAAATTCTGGTAGCTCTAGCTTTGGTGTTGTTGTCTCTATAGGCTGATTTTGCGGTATTTCTTTTTCTGTTTGTATTGCGGGCTTGTCGATTATTCCTGCCGTGGAATAGTAATTCAAGAGTGCATTGTAGACATTCATTGCAATGGTTTTTCCGCTTTGATATTGCTCTATCTGGTGTTTTACTTGCTCGCCTTGCGGATCCTTGTACTGAATTAAATAAACATCATCTTGTTTGAACAGGTCAACGTTATCTATTTGAAAAAATTCGATTGGATACCTTGTTTCTAATATTGAGAAATAAAGAAAACCGTTGTTTGCACAATCTATTTTGCCTTGAACTTTTGTTTTGATATCTATTGAACAACTTGCAATCTTTAATTGATTAGGGGTTAGTAATTTATTGTCCATAATCTCATCAGTGAGTTTATTTTCATTAATGGTAACTTGAATCAAGTCAAGCATGCCATTCATAAACAAGAATCCAATAATTGCAACAAATGCAAGTCCTGTAATGCCTAATCCTATCTTTCTTGATCTTCTTTTCTTGTATGATCTTCCATAGGTTCTCTTACCACATTTTGTACAATAGAAGTATCCTTGGGTGTAGGTGTAATTGTGGCTACAAAAGCGAGTCAATTTAAGTTTCTTATACTTTCATCTCACGGTTTTTCTTTTCTTGTCTTGAAGTTATCTCTTTAACTAAAAAGAATGTCAGTAAATCCGAAATTATGATTGGTACATTTGTAACTAAATCTATAGTATCAAAGGCCCTAATTCCTTCAAGTGTATCAGCTGAAATGCTATATTGTAATGATCTTAGATAAAACCACCCAATGATACCAGATATGATCCAAAAAGCCCACCAAGTTTTGATTAAAGAAGGCGTTTTCATTTGCTTACGTGAGTTAATATCAGATATTGTTACAGTTGGATCACTCACTTTCCAGATTTCTTTTGTAGTTTGATACGGTTTGTAAAACCACAAGATTGGAATGAAAAAGTAAATTACAGACCATTTTGGAGATGTTTTTAGTTCCTTACCTCCTAAAGAAGGAAGATTTCGATAAACTTTGTGATACCAAATAAAAAAAAGAATTAGTGCTATTATTGAGATTGGAACTGAAACTATGCCGATTACAAGATTTCGAAGATCGTTTGCTTCTATTTCTTCATCAGTTACTGAAGAAATATCTTTTGTCATGGATGAAAGAAGATTTATCTCCATCAATAATGATATAGAAAAAATTACGGTTAACGAAATTGATATGATATAAAAAATTCTAACCCATTTTGAAAATGAATGAACTGATGAAAATGGAGCTATTGAGGAAGTATCTGCCATTTTAAACATCTATTGTTAGGCCATAACTACAAGATTAAGATTTAAAGATCGAATCCAATTAGACCAGGTAACTATTTTGGTAATATTTCAGACCAGTTTTTTCTTATTTGAACAAGTTTTGTTTCAGATAGTAGCATTTTCTTATCAGATTCAGCCAAGTCCTTTTCTGCCTTGACAATCTGCTTCTTTTCATATTCAGACAGGGTAGGATCTTTTTTCCACGACATCACTTCACATTCCAGCTCTGCTCTTTCATTGTATAGCTCTTCACGCCTTCGCAATAGTGCATCAAGTTCCGTGTTAATGGACTCTGTCATGTATTGTAAAAGCAAGACTAGGTATTGTTTAAAATTGCAAGCTAATTTTTGCAGACATGCCAGCTTTCATGATTCGTCAAGCCGCTTTTGTGTACCTGCAAGCTTTTTTAATTTAGATTTGGGAAAATTTGGATTGAATCTCTTTCTATAAATTATTAGATAATACTTGATAATTTCATAGATTTGCTCTTCAACTTTGATATGACCATTTTCAAGGCACTGCTCTAGAAAATCCCAGTAGTCGCGCTCGTTTAGCTTTATTCGAACCTCCCGCATGAAAGTTTAATCAGAATCTGAAAGAAATTAATCGTGATTATTTTGATCAATAATTTACGCACTGCTAACAAGTAGTTCAAAATTTGAATCATTTTTCATTTTGATTGTAACTTCGTCATTTTCTTGAAATTGATATACTGCATAAAGCTGTGAAAGCATAATGCAGTTTTTGTTATTAACTTTCATATCATATATTTTATTTTTAAATTTTAATTTAAAAATTTGATCTTTTTCAGGAAATTCTTCCCTAATTTTTTTAGTCAATCCAATATACTTGTATTTTGCTTCACTTTGAGAGAGCCTTTTTACAAATTCCATAAAAAATCAAAACTTATTTCATAATAACCAGATATTATATTTTAGCTCATTTTTAATACAACGAGATAAAATCTGACATTGACTATGAAAACAATTATGCGATCACAAGAAGACTGGACATTTCTTGACTATAGCACTAAAGATTACACTCATGGATTTCATCTCTATCCAGCACGAATGCATCCTGAAATTGCAAAAAGACTAATTGCAAAATATGCGTCTAGCAAAAAAAAAGTTGTTTTTGATCCCTTTATGGGCTCAGGTGGAGTACTTGTTGAAGCCTTAATTCACGGCAATAATTCTGTTGGAATTGATGTAAATCCATTTGCAGTTTTGCTATCAAAGGTAAAAACTAGAACAATTATCCCTGCATTATTAAAAAAAACATTTGACATAATTCTTTCAAAATCACAAAATGACTATTCAAGGAAAATAAAATATCGTACTGCACCAAAATCAAAATCACTTGACCTTCCTTTTTGGTATAAACCAAATGTGAAATACAAACTTGAAATCCTAAAACACCACATATTTGAGTTAGAGGAATCTACGATCAAAGATTTTTTCAAAATTTGTTTTTCATTGACTTCAAGAAAAGCAAGCAATCAACGAAATAGTATCTATAAAATTTATAGAATGGACAAGAAAAAACTAAGAGAGTTTAAACCAGATGTCTTTGAAATATTCAAACAAATCTGCCAAAATAATATTGATAAAATGAAAGATTTTTCATCCGCTGTAAAATCTACCGCACAAGCATTTCCATTACTTGGAGATACACGAAACATCAAGGATGCGTTTGATAAAGTGCCAGAAATGATTTTTGATGATGGTAAAGTGCATCTAGTTGTTACCTCTCCACCTTATGGAGATCATAGAACAACTGTAGCTTATGGTCAGTTCTCAAAACATCCTGGCTTATGGCTTGAATTACCACAAAAGCATCTATTTGATGTTGATTCGATTGGTTTAGGTGGAAGTAGGAAAGAAGAATGCTCTGATCTAGAATCTTCTACACTTAATTCTATATTAGATCAAGTTGAAAAAAACGATATAAAAATTACCAAAAATAAAAATCCATCAAGAGTAGGTGATGTGTATGCATATTTTCACGATATGGATTTATGTTTAGAACAAATCTCAAAAGTTCTAAAACCAAAACAAAGTCATTGTTGTTTTGTTGTAGCAAATAGAACGGTACGACGAGTAAAAATTCCAACAGACCAAATAATTATAGAACTTGGGAAAAAGAATGGACTTAAACACGAAGGCACAATCTATAGAACAATTGCAAACAAGGCAATGTCAATCAAAAATGCTCCTGAAAATATTACTGATTTTGCAGGAGAAACAATGACTAGGGAAAGCATAGTACTCTTCAAGTTTTAATCAGTTTTTTACCAAATAATCAATAAGATTCCCTTTTTGTGACTTTACCAGTAATTCTAGATTCTAACAAGTGAAAAGTTACGAAGAGATTCTTCAAGGTCTAAAGAAGTTAAAAAACACTGGCTATGTAAAGACTCATCGTTCTGGCGATACAGGAATAGGAAAAACACTTGAAGATCTGTTAGGCATAGATGAGAATAACATAGCAGGCCCCGATGGGAAAGATACGGAGCTAAAGGCAGCAAGAAAAAACTCTGCAAGTATGCTTACATTATTTACAAAATCTCCCCTCCCAAGAGGAATCAACACGAAATTACGATACGAGTATGGATACACAGATGAGAAGTTTCCAAAAAAACTTGTCTTAAGAACAACAATTGATTCAATTAATTTTAATCGGATAAAAGGAAAGCCAGGGTTCAAAGTTGTAAGTGAACAAGACAGAATTGAGATCTTACCTGCAAGACCACCAAAAAAATATCCAGACATGCCAAACCCATACTGGCCAAAAGAAGATTTAGAAAATAGCATCAAAAGAAAATACAAAAAATCACTGTTATATGTAAAAGCAGACTTTCGTGGTTCAGGAGAAAATGAAGAGTTTCATTTTAATGAAGTATATTTGTTAGATGGATTTGATTTTAAAAAATTCTCAGAAAGCCTCAAAGAAGGGATTTTGAAAGTTGACATTAGGCTTGGCTTGTATAATGATGGAAGTTTCCATGATCATGGAACAGGAGTTAGAATAAGACCCTCACTTTTGGATAAGTGTTTTTCAGGAAAAAAGGTATTATAAAAAGAAATTTTATAGTGTAAAAACTTTAGGGCAACAAAAAAAGGATCTATTTTTATTTTCACAAGTTATGATTGGATCACTTTGAGTGAAACCAGAACATCAGAAATTCGTCAAGCAGAAATTAGAGACAAATTAATTGAAGAGATTGAGCAGGATTTAGTTGGTCCACGACTTGGAGAAAATGAAGTTCTGCATATTAATCCTAAAAGTGAATATCTAGCAGGTGTTTTTTACCCTGGAACGTGGGAAATTGATGAACAAGATAAAATTCAAGAATTTGGTGGTGCAATAGATGATGAGGATAATGCAGTAACCTCAGTAGCAAATGATGCATTATACAAACCATCATCATTTGGTTTAACTTGTCGATTATCTCCAGATACAAAGAAAATTGTAGCACATGTAAAGTATGGCAGATATCAGGCAGTAAAAACAAAAGATGAAAAATATTATACCTATCTTAGAACTCCATTAATTGAAAAGTTTGACATTCCTATTCAGGAAGTCAGCAAGAGAAAATCATTTGAGAACAACGCAAGTTTTTTCATCGAATATAAAATCATAAAAGACTCAGAACATATAATTTTAGATTTTTACGTTGTAAATGAAGCAAGAAAAGAAGAAAAAAATTCATTCTATAATATTTTATTTCAACCAAAAATTATTTTAGAATCAGTTAATGGAGAAAATTGTTTCATTGAAGACACATACGATGTTCCTTTAAGTAATAATTTAGCTGAAGACGAGCATCTCAGTTTATTATTTTACAAAGAAATTTCATTTGGAAAAGGCCATCTATGTGCAGTTACGTGGGATAAAAACAACATAAAAGATAGAAGAATAAACAAGATTGAAACTACATTTGTTCCAAAACAAATGGTTGACAAAATTGAACCATCAAAACCTGATAAAAAAATCGACGCAATATATATGAAAAAAATTGCTAACTGTTCAAATAAAAAAGAGCTTAGAGATATCCTAGAACCCATACTAACTGAATATGAAAACTGGATAAACGATACAGAAAAGAAAATTCAAGATCAAAGTATTGTTCCAAAACACAAGGTTGTGTTAGCTGAAAAGAAAATTAAAAAATGTAGAGATGTAACGCTTCCTCGCATTCGACGAGGAATTGATGCAGTTACTTCAAATAATGACAATGCTTTTGAGGCTTTGAAATTTGCAAATTTGGCAATCGCTTGGCAGCAAACTATGGCTAAATGGGCAAAGGAAAATGCTAAAACTGGTGAAGTAGCTGGACACGAACCATTAGAACCTGAAAACAAAACATGGAGATTATTTCAAATCACCTTTATTTTGATGAATATAGATTCCATTGTTAATCCCACCACAGAGGACAGAGAAACAGTTGATCTACTCTGGTTTCCTACTGGTGGTGGAAAAACTGAGGCATATCTAGGATTAGTAGCATTTGTTATAGCATATCGAAGATTAAGGGGAAAAAATGCGGAAGGGAAAATTTCTGATAAAAGCATAGGCACCTCAGTGTTAATGCGATACACGCTCAGACTTTTAACGGTTCAACAATTTCAGAGAGCTGCCACATTAATGTGCGCGTGTGAAAAAATTCGTTTAGCCAATAAAAAACAATGGGGTGATTATCCATTTCAAGTTGGTTTATGGGTTGGAGGAAGTGTAACTCCAAACAAAAGAGATGAAGGAGATCACTCTGCAATTAAAACAAAATATCGAGTTATGGATTCTAAAGATAAAGATCTTGCTCATATTCAAAACTATAACCCCTATATCCTGATTAATTGCCCTTGGTGTGGAAAAAAATTACATCCTTCTAACGGTGAAATTACGGGTCAACCAAGACAGTGGAGATTATTTTGTGGCAGAACACAGTGTATGTTCTCTAAACATCTTGATACGAATCCTGATTTATCCATTCCAGTTGTTCTAATAGATGACGATGTTTATTCACGTTGTCCATCACTAGTTATTGCAACAGTTGATAAATTTGCACAAATTACATGGAAGTCTGAATGTGGGGCAATCTTTGGTCGTTTAGAAAATTATTGTCAGTATTGTGGTTTTTACAATCCACTAACTTCTGACAAAAAACACACACATCCTGAACAAAAGAATAAACCTGACGATTATCTAAAAACAGTAAATCTACTTCCACCAGAATTAATCATTCAAGATGAATTACATCTTATATCAGGACCTTTAGGTTCAATGGCAGGATTATACGAAACTGCAATTGAAGATCTATGTACTGATAAAAATGACATTAAACCAAAAATTATTGCGTCAACTGCAACAACTAGAGCTGCTTCAGATCAAATCTCAAAATTGTTTAATCGAGAAAAGACTGAAATTTTTCCTCCACAATTAATTGAGTTTGGCAATACATTTTTCTCAAAAATTGAAAACTCTGATAAAAAATTAGGAAAAATCTATGTAGGAATTTTGGCTACGGGAAAAAGTAATCTTACTGTCTTAGCAAGAGTTTCTGCAGTAATACTTAGACGGATAAGACAGTTAGCAGAGTCTGGAAAATATGATCCTAAAGATTTAGATCCATATTTTACACTTGTTTCTTATTTTAACTCGCAGAGAGAACTTGGAGGTGCTAGTATGAACTTTAAAGATTCTGTACCCCTATTCATTTCTAGAATTAAAAACCAATTTGAAAGTGTAGTATCTGATCATAAAGATATTACAAAAAATGCTGAAGAAATCACTGTTGAGGAAGCAGAAGTTGAAGAAGTTGAACTAGAACCTGAACCTGTAGCAAAACAATTCAAAAATCAGTTCTATGAATTAGAAACAGAAGAATTAACATCTAGAAAATCTTCAGGTGAAATACCAGAAATTTTACGCAAACTAGAAAATGAATTTTCACAAGTAGAAAAACCTGTAGATTTACTCCTTGCAACAAATATGCTTTCAGTTGGTGTAGATATACAAAGACTTGGAGTTATGATTGTTAACGGACAACCAAAAAACCATTCAGAGTATATTCAGGCAACTGGTAGAATCGGAAGAGCAAATCCAGGCTTAATTATTACTCTCTACTCATATACAAAACCAAGAGATTTATCACATTATGAAAATTTCAATATTTATCATTCGACATTTTACAAAAATGTAGAAACAGTTGCCCTTACTCCCTTCACAATAAGATGTAGACAAATTGCACTCTTTGGCGTTTTTGTTGGATTGCTTAGAATGAAAAAGAATTTACTTTCACAAAATGATGGTGCGTCAAGATTTGATCCCAAAGACAGTGATCAACAAAAAGTTATTGCTGAAATTAAAAATATTTTTGAAAATAGAGTGAAAACAGTAGATCCTAACGAGCAAGAAAACACTCTAAGTGATATTACAAACTTGATGAATAGTTGGACAGACTATAAGAAAACATACCAGACACTTCTCAAATATGCAGAACCATATAACGAGAAAATTCCCAAAGAACGCCGTGAATCATATTGGTATCTTTTAAAATCTGATCCTGCATCAAAAAGACAACTAATTCCAACTCCAACATCATTAAGAAATACAGAGCAAGAGCAGAGATTATTCTATTTACAAAGAGAGGTTGTGAAAAATGACACTTCAAACTAAAGAAGAAAGCGATATAACGCCAAGCCCAGGTAAATTAAGACCTACTCAATTAATTACCACGCATGGCCCTGGTTCTTTTGTTCAAACAGAAAATGATTCTGTTATGATCATGGCAATAGATTTTTGGAGTCATAAGGATGAGTACATAAAAAAGCATCACATGTACTTACAAAAAATTACAAAAAAAGATTATTTTCTTATGCCAAATTCTAAGGAGCAATCTTATCGGACTATTGCATGTATATCGTTTCCAACATGGGGTTATTGTAAATATTGCAGTTGGCTTCAACCACATAAAGATGCACCAAGCTCTAATGGTGGTTTTTTTTGCAAAGCTCACCCAAGCACACCTTTACTTCCTGCACGTTTGGTGATGGTTTGTAAAAGAGGGCATGTAGATGACTTTCCATGGGAAAAATGGGCTCACAGTAATTCACATAATCCTAGACCAATTTGTAATTCACCAAAAATAAAATGGAAAGGCGGTAGAAAATCAAGCTCAATTGCTAATTTCCTTTTGGTGTGTGATGAATGTGGAGCAACAAATTCCCTAGCCAAAGCCTTAGATCCTAATGGGATAAAGCTATATGATGAAGAAAAAAACGAGTTTTATCCATTCTGTTGTACAGGTGAGCTTCCGTGGTTAAATAGACATGAAGACTGCAGAAAAATTCTAGACTCTGGAAAAGAGGATGAAAAACTCACTGAAACTCCAATTGGAATGATTGTAAGATCAACTAGTCTATATTATTCAAAAATTATACGTGGAATAATAATTCCTGAGCTTTCTCACCCAATAGTAAAATATCTTCAATCGCAGGAGTTCGAAAGTTTTAACAAATTATCTATTTTTCAAAAAATGACTAATGAAGAAAAAGCAGAACAAATTCTAGAATCTAAAAAAGATTGGAAGGAGATTAAAAAATACACAGTCAAGCAGATAGCAGATTTTATGGAAAAATTAGCTATGCGAGAAGGAGAACGATACAACATTAAAACTGAGCTTGATTTGAAAAAAATCGAATACGATGATTTGATAAACAATGCAAATTTTGATGATGATGAAGTTGAGAAAGAAATTAAAATAAAAAATGTTGATTTGGATGATAAACTAAAAAAATATTTCAAGATTGTTAGAAGATTAGACGTACTAACAGCCATAGAAGTTCAACGATATTTCACTCGATTAAAACCACCAGGAGAAGCTCTTCTAGAAGAACAAAATTTTAGCAAGAAAACCATATGTAGTATAGAAGTAGCAGGAGAAAGTAAATCTGGACGGAAATACCAGAAAAACAACTGGCTACCTTGCGTTATAAAAAAGGGGGAAGGAATATTCTTTGTCTTTAACGAAGATTTTATTAAAAATTGTATAAATGATAAAGTTCAAAAAAGACTAGATTCTTTAATTGAAAATCATAAGGAATGGGAAGACCAGAGTGGATGGCCAAGCGGAATAAACGTTGATAGTCAGTACATTTTCTTGCATTCTCTGTCTCACGTCCTCATTAAGGAACTAGCATTGAGGTCTGGATACAGCGAGGCATCAATTTCTGAGCGCGTTTACTCATCAAAAGACATGTGTGGCTTGTTAATTTACACAACAAGCTCTGGTGATGGAAGTTTGGGAGGATTAGTCAGGCAAGCTGAAAACCGACTATTTACCATATTTGAAGATGCATTTGATAAAGCAAGGATTTGCTCACGTGATCCGATTTGTATAAACGACGATCCTAAAGACTTGAGAGATAGAAAACTGCCACTTCACCTAATACAAAATGGTTCTGCTTGTTATGGATGTATGATGCTACCTGAAACAACATGTGAGTATTTCAATAAATTACTGGATAGAAAAATTCTCGTTGATGAGCAATTTGATGTTATAAAAGAGATCCTAAATGATTAGCTTAAGTCACATTGAAAATATGGTGATGGAAATCCCTCATCATAAAATACAAAATTTAATGAAATATGTTAAGAACAAAGAGCCTTTGGCTCTATCACTAACTGAAATTCAAGAAGATTTGAATTTAACTTCTTACGAAGCAAATACCGTTAAGGGAATTTTTAAACAAACAAGTGATGGCGATACACTTTCAGTAGCAATTGAAGCCGTTTTACGAAATCAAACTCAGAACAAAATTAATACTAAATTAGTAATGACTGGAAAATTTAGAAAAAAATCGGTTGATTATACTCATGAAACAGTATATCAGATGATAAACAGAGCAAAAGCCAGGATCACAATAGTGGGTTATTGGGTCTATGACATGCAAGATTTGTTTACTAAATTAAGTGAATTACAAGAAAAAAACGGATTGGAAATTAAATTTATTTTAGATTCTGGTAACAAATGGACACCGAGAATTAAAAGAAATTGGAATAAAAAATTTTTACCAAAAATTTTTGAAGTTAATAAAGACTACGTAAAATCTCTTCACGCTAAAATAATCATCATAGATGATAGTGAAATTTTGATAACATCAGCTAATCTGACAATAAATGCGATGGAAGAAAACATAGAAGCTGGAATTTGGTCATGTGATAAAAATATAGTTAATGCATGCACAGAAATTTTCCAAGATTATGAAGACGGAAAAATCATATCTGAGGTGCAGAAAAAAATCTATTGATGTAATATGTCGTTTTCATCTTCAGTAATAGAAACACCGAAACAAAAAATCGTTAAAAGATTTTTGGAACTATATGATAATATTGATGAACTAAAAATCCTGTTTAATTCTTTTCTTGGAGAAGATTCACTACTTAAAACCTTATTGGACATCAATTCAATAAATGACAAAGAAAAAATTGTAAATATTATAGTTGATTATTTAGGAGAACATTTTCTATATACAGCTGGAAAAAATTACAATACAAAGAACTACAAAAAATCTGAAGATGGAAAATATCTAATTCGAGAAAAATTGTTACAAAGAATTTGTCAACGTCATCACAATCCTAAAGAAAAAGAACAGGAAATTATACAAACATTTAATGATTTACATTTTACATTTTACAAGAATATTTCAGACATTGCTAGAGACACAGGATTTTTACAGGGAAAAAAATGGAAACAAGTATTACTAGGAATTCTCGATTTACCAGAAGAGACTATAGATCCTCCACCTAAACAGAGTCAAGAGGACGAAACAACAACAGTTAGTAAAAAACCACCACTAAAGCCTCTTTACGACTATCAAACACAGTCTGTTGCTTTGATTCATGATATGTTATCTGAAAGAAATAAAGAAAAAAGAAAAATAATCAACATTCCTACAGGTGCAGGAAAAACTCGTTTAACTGTTGAAGCAATTGTAGATTGGATTAATGATCGTAATCAAAATAAAATTCCAAACGCAGCTGATCAACAGAAGCACGGCAGAATTGTTTTTTGGTTTGCATCAACGAATGAACTTTGTTCACAAGCGGCAAGTGAATTCGTAAATATATATTCACAGATTGGTATGGGCGGTGAATCATTTAACGTAACTCGTTTGTACGGGGAGGGAAGACGAGATCTGTTTACAATCTTAGCTGAACATCCTGGTATTCATATTGTAGTTACCAACACCGAGCATTTTCAAGATTTTCTAAAAACTGAGAAAGATCCTAATGAAAAATTTCGTGTTGAACAATATGCGAAAAGTGATTTATTTAAAAAGATTCGTGAGCAAACGATTGCAATTGTAATAGATGAAGCCCATGAGGTAACTGGTGAAACTTACAAAAGCTTTCTTGCAGCAATGGGATTTGATTTTACTAACCGTATTGAAGCAAAAGAGAATAGAAATAGGAATAATATAGTTCTGATAGGATTAACAGCAACACCATACAAAGGTTCAGGCTATAAAAAAAAGGAATGGATATGCAAGCGTTGTGGAGAAATTCTAAAAACAGAAGACGAAAAAAACAGACATTGGAAATCTCTATCTCATTCTATATTTACAGAACAAACTCCAACCATAGATGAAGAAATTTCAGATTTAACAAAATTTGATGATAACAATGATCCTCAATACTTTAAACAATTAGACGAGATCACTAGAGCAATTCATAAGATGTTTGGTGGTGTTTACATCCCAATTCCTGAAAAAGGCTACAGAGACTCAACACCAGTTCCAATTATTGAAGCACCAATCTATTCCTATGCTGAAGATTATGTTAAAATTTCAGGTATGAAATCTTTTGATAGTCATTCAGATTTGGAATATTTGTGGGAAATTCAAGAATTTGGTTCTAAACCAATACAGAAACACGATGTAGTTTTTTATCATAAGTTCGAAAAACAGGGAAGATATAACATAAAGCTTACAGTAACAAATCGAAATAATAAAAGTGAATCAGAAACTCGCGAAATACAAGTTCATCCAAAAGAAATTTCGAAAAAAATTAGAAGTGGTAACCTAAATGACAATAAAGATTTTAATTTAATTTTACAAAACAGAAAAATACTATGTGAAATTGTTTATGGTGTAATTGATGGACCGCAATTACATTGGGACAAAACCGATATAGAAAAGTGGAAGCGAGGTAACATCTCTGAAAGTAATCAAGAAATAATAGATAATGCATTAGAATTCAATAAACATATTTGTGATATTGTCGATAAATGTATTAGAAAATACAGCAAAAAAAGAATTCTCATATTTACAAATGGAGTAACACATGCTCAAAACTTGGCGCTCATATTACATGTGAAATATAATCTTAAAGCAAAGTCAGTCGATAGTAACATGAACCCTGGTCTTAGAAGACAGGTCATTAGTGATTTTAGAGAAGGACAGATAAACGCACTGTGTAACCACGGGATATTAACTACTGGTTTTGATGTTCCAGAGATCGACACACTTTTGATTTGTAGAACTGTCGGAAGCAACGCCCTATATACACAGATGATAGGACGTGGTCAGAGAGGATTGCTTGTTGGCGGAACTGAAAAACTATGGTTAATTACATCTCATTTTAAAAAAGGCGAATACGAGAATGATACTGACCTAAGACTTGGTTGGGAAGCATTAGTAGATACATGGCAGAAATTTGACCCTGAAATTAAAGAAGATCTTAAAGTTAGAGACAATATAGAGAATGAAACTGTATCTATAGGACCAAAAAAACCTGAAATAAACCCGAGTCCTCAAATTATTAGCTTAGAACCGCTTAGACTCCGATGCATGACTTGCCATGTTGAAAGGGAAGGGGTGGAAAATATGGTAGAGTGGTTTGGAGTAGAAGGTAAGGCCGAATCAATCCCAAATGAAATAGAAAGGGGCACATTTCCAAAAAATTGTAAAGTTTGTCGAAGCTTGAAAAAAATCGTAAAATATTCTAAATGTGATTTCTGTAAATCTTTTGTAGAAAATCATAACTATGATCCAATTTTTATAATGATTACAAAGTTTGCCCAAATTTATCAAAAAGAAAAACAAATGAAAAAATTTAGAGATCTTCAAAATTACTTATATTCCGCATGTCAAAAAAATATTCCACTCTCATATTTTGAATTAAATAATCCCACAATTAAAAAAATGGTAGAATTAGGATTATTAAAAATTAAAGAAAATTTAGAATTAGAATTCAAAACAATTGTAGAGAGTGAAACATTAGAAAAACTATTGCCTTTGTTATATCATGCACAAGAAACAAGAAATAATCTTGATAAAATATTAAGTACTCATAGAAATCTAAAATCAGAAATTCCATCAAGTTCTAATGAATTAAAAACTGTCTTTTACAAATTAAAAAACCAACATGGACATATACCAACTAGAAGACAGTTTAACTCAGCAGTACATGAAGACAAAAATTTGGGGAGTGAGTTTAAACAAAATTTTAATGCAAATTATAGAAACTTACTTAATTTATATGATGAAATTATTCGAGATGATAATAATCTTAAAGATGCTTTGTATGATGAATATTTTGAAAAATGTATTCGCGTACGACGTAAAATTTCTAAGGATGAATTAGACGAATATGGGGAATATAGAATAAGTGATTATGAAGACGTATTTGGATCATTTGAAAAATTGGAAGAAAAAATTGCCATAAACTTACAACTAGTTTTAGATAATGTTGATCAAAAATTAAAGGAATCAGATAAAGAGTTTGAAGAGATTGGTAATGATTTTAAAAAATTAAAATTAAAACTAGGACGTTTCCCCCACTTTGAGGATATTAGAATCCATTCAGAAATTGGAGTCTATAGATATCTGATTCAGATGAAAATTTCATACCTCAGATACTTGAAAAATTATGATGGGGAACATGTTGGAGCTTTTCTAAGACTTGTTAAAGGATTTTTTAAATTACGAGATATTCTAGAAATGAATCCTACTTCTAAGCAGTTTGCTGGCTTTACTTCAGCAGAGACTACGGCTGGTTTGGGAAAAATTTTCAATTTTAATTATGATAGATTTCTAAAAACAATTGGCATCCAGTCTGGAAACAACAGCATAAATTCAAAACATGAAGAGCAAATGAGAGAAAAAACGCTTAGAAAATTAAAAGAAATTAAAGAAAAACATGGAAAAGAAAAATTATTTGAAATACTAGACTCGGCCAAAAATAATGACGATTATCTATCTATATCAATTAGAGCATGGTTTCCAGATCTAACTAGATTAAAACGTGAATGTGATGAGATTATTCAAAATACTTCGCCATGATCTGCGCTATAGTTTGATCTATTTTTTTACAATCATCGTTGTGAAGATGAACGCTATCGATCATAAACGTTGCATCATCTCCAACTACATATCTACATGCTCGATCATCTGACTCAATAATTTGTATAACCTTTTTTGCAACATCTGATGCTTTAGACCAATTTTCTAGATTTTTTATTTTATTTATCATTAATTCCATCTCATGAGTCTCTTTGGCATAGCTAGAATCATAAGAATGCTGAGCTCGTTTCATATTCTCAAAAAATTTAGTATGTACAATTCCTGCTTCAATTAAACATACATCAATATTTTTATTCATTAGCTCGCGTCTTAATGAGTCAGTTAAACCTTCTATTCCAAATTTAGAAATACAGTATGCGGAAGATAATCCAAATCCAATCTTTCCTGCAACTGAACTCATATTGATGATTAGGCTTTTACTTTCATTTTTCATATGAGGAATAACATTTTTTGTTAAATAGATTGGGCCAAGCAAATCTGTTTCAATTTGTTTTCTTATTTCATTAATTGTAAGATCTTCTAATGATCCCATGATCATAAAACCAGCATTATTGAATAACACATCAATTCTTGGAGTTTTTTGTACTATAGTTGCTATTGCGTTTTCAATTGAATCAATTTGAGATACATCTAATTTAATTATCTCAATGTTATTCAGTTTTTCTCGTTGCATTCTATTTTCTAAATCTGTAGATTTGCTAAGATTTCGCATTGTAGCATACACAATATGATCTTTTTTTGCGCACTCTATTGCTGTCTCTAAACCAATTCCACTAGAACAGCCAGTAATTAAAACAACTTTTTGCTCACTTGGTTTTTTATTCATAACACATACTTTTCTCCTTCCCTAACAAATACGAGATTGGCTGATATTTTTTTAAACACTTCTGGATGTTCGGAATGAATGGGAAAAATTGTGTTGGCATTCATTTCAGAAACTGCCTTGAGCAAATCGCTACCTCTAGCATGCCCAGAACAATGACTCTGAAATTTATGCATTCCAAAATGTTCAAGCCATGCATCAACTCTATCTTGAGAAATCTCTTGTTCTTCTGTGTATGGTTCAGATGCTGAATGAATGTATCTTGCCCCCGATTTTGGTTTCATATCAATTAGTGCGGTAAAGCTGTAAAACCCAATAGCACACAAGACCTTGTTTTCTCTTGCCGCAATTTGCTCTGCAGTCCATGTATTATGTAAATCCAAAAACTCCTTGTCATTTCCTTTATAGTCTTTATCTGAGTAAGTTCCAGTACCTCGTTTTGGAAGATAGATTATGATATTTTCATCGTTAATATTTGGAACAGAAAGATGCTTGTCCTGTGACAGATATTTTAGAAAATATGCATCGTTTATTTTTACAACAAACTTTCTTCCGTTTTCCTTTGCGATATTAAAAAAAGTACGTAGTCTATCAACATCTTTGAAATTAAAGTCAGCAAATACCAGTTTGTCAGTTTCTGATACTATTTTATTTGATTCCTTATAGACTATTTCTTCCGATTCTTCTTTTTCAGGATCCTTAATTCTAGTTCCTTCTGTTATCAATGCAATAGGTTTTACCTCTTTTGCTTTTTCGATAAAGTCACGGGTCATCTGCGAATTTGTTCCATGCAGTCTAATATCGCCAGTATATGCAATGGGGCCTTCTGATGTGTAAATGATAAAACCGTATGCTCCAGGTACTGAGTGATCTACATGGATTGGCTCTATCTCAAGTGAACCAATCTTGAATTTGTCGCCTGTTCTAAATTCATTAATTTTTCTAGGAATTGCCTCGTCTTTTGTACTATATGGTCTTGGTTTGTAATCTAGGATCTCTTTTTCCAAGGTACGTGACGCTCTTTCTGATAATGCTTTTAGGATTAGATGACATGCTGCTCCCATGTAAATTGGAATATCTTCATGCAAAAATGAAATGTAATCTGCATGATCAGCATGTGCATGAGATAACAAGACTGCGTCAATGTCAGGTGATTGTGGTTTCCGTCCTGCCATCTTCATCAAGTCATCTCTGTAGACTCCTGCGAGGTCTGGTACCAACCCCATTGTAAGAAAATCTACGATTCCGTTTGAGGTTCGTGGATTGATGTATTCTTCAAAGAATTTTGCCCTGCGAGAAAATCCTTTTCCAAAATCTAAGAAGACCTTGGTGTCTTTGTCTTCAAGTAGGATTTTGTTTCCGCCTATTTCGTTTACTCCGCCATAAAAGGTAAGACTAGTCATTTAGTAACAGATCCTAATGCTTTTGTTTAACTTTTACAAGCCTCAAGGCAACTTTTTTGTATAATTTTGTGCCTAACCTGATGAAATTATCATCAAATCCTAATCTAACAAAGACTCTTCTCAGATAGTAGGTTCGCACAAAGGAAACTGTAGCATAGATAAAGGTAATGAAGATGTTTACAGTAAAGGGATCCTTTTCAATCCAGCCAACAGACAGTGGCAGAATGA
>Ga0194131_10005070_pt1 | contig 19335 bp, 16 predicted proteins | sample TA2KigO120mmetaG_FD_148631 | JGI IMG/M metagenome (GOLD analysis project Ga0194131, IMG submission 148631) | Freshwater microbial communities from Lake Tanganyika, Tanzania - TA2015053 Kigoma Offshore 120m | ecosystem: Environmental > Aquatic > Freshwater > Lake | place: Tanzania: Lake... | reverse complement strand
GCACGGCCCCTTCAGCGACAGGCCCAGCTCGAGCATGCGCACGAGGTCGGTCTGGTCGCGCGGCGCGGCCAGCACGAAGTTCGGCAGCGTGCGCAGGTACGCGATGTCGAACACGCCGTTGTGCGTTGGACCGTCCTGTCCGACCAGGCCGCCGCGGTCGAGCGCGAACAGCACCGGCAGATCCTGCAGCGCGACCTCCTGGAACACCTGGTCGTAGGCGCGCTGCAAGAAGGTCGAATAGATCGCGGCGACCGGCCGCAGACCGGCCTTGGCCATGCCGGCCGCCATCGCGACCGCGTTCTGCTCGGTGATGCCGGTGTCGTGGAAGCGCGTCGGGAAGCGCTCGGCGAACGCGTCGAGCCCGGTGCCGCTGGGCATGCCTGCGGTCAGCGCGTGCACGCGCAGGTCGCGCTCGGCGAGCTTGATCAGCGCTTGCGCGAAGGCGTTCGTGTAGGCCGGCCCGCTCGGCGTCGCCGCGGCGGGCGCGGGCTCGATCTTGCCGCTCTCGACCTTGTGAGGCACGCCCGGCGCGGGCGTCGCCTTGGCCGAGCCTTTCACGCCGTGCACGCGCTCCGGATGCGACGGCGCCTTCGGATGTCCCCTGCCCTTCTCGGTCAGGCAGTGCAGCAGCACGACGCCCTCGAGCTTCTTCACGCGCTCGAGGTTCTCGATCAGGTAGCCGACGTCGTGCCCGTCGAGCGGACCGACGTAGGTGACGCCGAGCTCCTCGAACACGTGCCCCTGCACGATCGCGTGGCGCAGCACTTCGCGCACCTCGCCGAGGCGCCGATCGAGCTTGTCCCCCACCAGCGGGATCGACTGCAACAGACCGTGGATCTCCTGACCCGCGCGCTGCATCACGCGCGCCGAGCGGATGCGCGTCAGGTAGCGCGCCAGCGCGCCGACGGACTTGGAGATCGACCACTCGTTGTCGTTCAGCACGACCAAGAGGCGCTGGCCGGACGCGCCGGCGTAGTTGAGCGCCTCGAACGCGACGCCGGCGCCGAGCGACGCATCCCCGATCACGGCGACCGCATGCGGCGGATCGGGCTCGTGCGCGCCGCCGTAGGAGAGCCCCAGCGCGAGCGAGATGCTGGTGCCGGCGTGGCCGGTGTGGAACAGGTCGTACTCGCTCTCGCGCGGGTGCGGGAAACCGCACAAGCCCTCGGTCATGCGCAGGCGCGCGAACTGCTCGCGCCGGCCGGTCAGGATCTTGTGCGGGTAGCACTGGTGGCCGACGTCCCACACGACGCGGTCGCGGCGGAAGTCGAACACGCGGTGCAGCGCGACGGTGAGCTCGACCACGCCGAGGTTCGAGCCGAGGTGGCCGCCGGTTTGTTGCACGCTGTGCAACAGGAACGCGCGCAGCTCCTCGCACAGCTCGGGCAGGCGCTCGGGCGGCAGCGCCTTGAGATCGACCGGACTGCGGACGGTGTCGAGCAGCGGGAGGCGCGGCGCCTGCGGGGCGGGGTCAGCCATGGGGAGACGGTCGGCGAGACAGCGCGACCCTTTCAAGATAGCCCCCGCGCGCACGGGCTACGAGAGGGCGTCGGCGCCGGCGGGCCCGAACTCAGCGGCTGCGCTGCAGCACGAAAGCCACGACCTCGCGCAGGCTGCGCGCCGCGCCGCCGTCCCAGCCCTCCAGCGCCCCCAGCGCCTCCGCTGCGCGCAGAGCGGCTTCCACCCGCGCCCCCTCCAGGCCCGCGACGGCGACGAGCGTGCCGCGTTCCAGGCGCTGGTCCTTGCCCGGCGTCTTGCCCAGCGTCGCGGCGTCGCCGGTCACGTCGAGGCAATCGTCGACCGCCTGGAAGCACAGCCCCAGCGCGCGACCGTACGCGCGCGCCACGCGACGCTCGCGCTCGCGCGCGCCGGCCGCCAGCGCGCCGAGCTCGCAGGCCGCCTCGATCAGCGCGGCCGTCTTCAACCCGTGGATCGCGCGCACCGCGGCCAGGTCGACGACCGCGCCGGGTTCCGAGGACGCCAGATCGAGCACCTGCCCGCCGACCATCCCGCGCGCCCCCGCCGCCCGCGCCAACACGCGCACCGACTCGGCAGCACGCGGTCCGTGCGCGACCCACTCGAAGGCGAGCGCCTGCAGCGCGTCGCCGACCAGCACTGCCGTGGCCTCGCCGTAGGCCTTGTGCACCGTCGGCCGCCCGCGCCGCAGGTCGTCGTCGTCCATGCACGGCAGGTCGTCGTGCACGAGGCTGTAGGTGTGCAGCGCCTCGAGGCCCAGCGCCGCGGGCAGCGCCAGCTCGCGCGCGCGCGTGGTCGGCGAGCCGGCCTTCTCGAGCACGAGCTCGCAGCACGTCAGTGCCAGCGCGGGCCGCAGCCGCTTGCCTCCGCCGAGCAGCGGGTAACGCACGGCCTCGGCCAGCCGCGGCGGCGCCGTGGCGAGCGAGCGCGACAGCGCGCGCTCGAGTTCCGCTTCGATCCAGGCCTGCGCGGAGGCCAACCAGTTCGCGATGTCGGCCACGCGGGGGGTCAGCGCGGCGGAGCCGCGGCGTCGGAGCGCCGCAGCGCCTGCTCGGCCTCGGCGGACAGTTCCTCGACCTTCGCGCGGTGCGCGTCGAGTTCCTGCTGGCACTGCTTGAGCAGCGCGATGCCGTGCTGGTAGCGCTCGATGGCCTGCTCGAGCGGCAACGCGCCGGACTCGAGTTCGGCGGCCACCGCTTCGAGCGCGGCCAGGCGTTCGTCGAAGCCGCCCGCGTCGGGCGCGGGTTCCTTGGGAGCGGATTTCGGAGGCGTCATGCGTTGCGCCGAGTGTAGCGCAGCGCGGCGCCCGAGCCGTACATTGCCCGCGTGGCAGCGCGCGAGCCGACCCCCGGACCCAACCCGCCCGCGCGGCGAGCGCCGCTCGAGGGCCAGGAGATCGCCGTCGTCGACCTAGGTTCGAACAGCTTCCATGTGCTGATCGCGCGCGCCGGCAACGGCGATTTCAAGGTCGTCGACCGGCTGCGCGAGCCGGTGCGCATCGCGGCCGGGCTGGACGCGCACGATCGGCTGACCGACGAGGTTCAGCAAGCGGCGCTGGAGTGCCTGGCCCGCTTCGGCCAGCGCCTCGCCCAGATCGCCCCCGACCACGTGCGCGCGGTCGGCACCGATGCGCTGCGCCGCGCGCGCAACGGCAAGCAATTCCTCTCGCGCGCGTCCAAGGCGCTCGGTCACGCGATCGAGATCCTGCCCGGGCGGGAGGAAGCGCGCTTGATCTACATCGGCGTCGCGCACGACCTGCCCGACATCCCCGGGCGACAACTGGTCGTCGACATCGGCGGCGGCTCGACCGAGTGCATCCTGGGCGAGGGCCGCGAGCCGCTCTCCGCCGACAGTCTGTCGATGGGCTGCGTCGGCTATTCGCGGCGCTACTTTCCGGGCGGGGAGATCACGCGCGACGGCTTTCGCGCCGCCGAGATCGCGGCCGGCTCGGAGTTGCAGACGCTGCGCAGCCGTTACGTGAACTTGGGCTGGGAGCGCGCGGTCGGCGCCTCCGGCACGATCACGGCGACGGCCGACGTGCTGGCCGGCATGGGCCTTGCGCGCGACGGCATCGAGGCCGAGGGACTCAAGCGCCTGCGCAAGGAGATGATCGAGTGCGGCCGCAGCTCGCGCCTGGATCTGCCCGGCCTGTCCGCCGACCGGCGCGCCGTGTATCCCGGCGGCGTGGCGATCCTGCGCGCGGTGTTCGAGGCCTTCGAGCTGCAACGGTTGCAGGTGGCGGGCGCATCGATCCGCGAAGGCGTGCTGCTCGACCTGTGCGGGCGCTTCCACCACGACGATGCGCGCGAGCACGCGGTGCGGCGCCTGGCGGAGCGCTGGGGCGTCGATCGCGAGCACGCGGCGCGCGTCGAACGCACCGCGCTCGCGCTGTGGCGCGCGACGGCCGAGGATTGGGAGCTCGGCGACGACCTGTGCCGCAGGCTGCTGACCTGGGCCGCCCGCCTGCACGAATTGGGTCTGGCCGTCGCGTACAGCGGCCACCACAAGCACGGCGCCTACCTGATCGCCAACGGCGACCTGCCGGGCTTCTCGCGCGAGGAACGCGGCTGGGTGGCGACGCTGGTGCAGGGTTCGCGCCGCTCGCTGTCCAAGGCGCTGTTTCGTCCGCTCGAGGACGACGCGCAGGAGCTGGCCGACGGCGCGCTCGACGCGACCCGCGCGCTGCGGCTGTGCGTGCTGCTGCGGCTGGCCGTGTTGCTCAACCGCAGTCGCAGCCCCGCCCCGCTACCCGCGCTTCGTTGCAGCGTCGCCCCCGCCTCGTTCACGCTTCTTCTGCCGGCCGACTGGCTGCTTGCCCATCCGCTTACGCTTGCCGACCTGGAGGAGGAGGCGCGGGTCCTGCGCGACGTCGACCTGCGCTTCGCGCTCGCCTGAATCCGACAGCGAGCGCAGCAAGAGCTCCTGCGCGTTGTGCGGGCGATTCGGATCGGCCGTCTTGACGCGCGTGTAGGAACCGTCGGGCCCCATCACCCAGGCCTGCTGGTCGTCCTGGAGATAGCGCGTCAGGCACTCGTCGATCACGCGGCGCTTGAGACGCGGATCGAGCACCGGCACGCAGGCCTCGAGGCGGCGAAAGAAGTTGCGCTGCATCCAATCCGCGCTGGACAGGAAGACCTGCTCCGCGCCGGCGGAGTGGAAGTAGAAGACGCGGCTGTGCTCGAGGAAGCGTCCGACGATCGAGCGCACGCGGATGCGTTCCGAGAGCCCGGGCACGCCCGGACGCAGCGAGCACAACCCGCGCACGATCAGATCGATCTCGACGCCGGCCTGCGAGGCGCGGTAGAGCGCGCGAATGATGCCCGGCTCGCACAGTGCGTTCATCTTCGCGATCACGCGCGCCGGCCGGCCGGCGCGCGCCTCGGCCGCCTCGCGCTCGATGCGCTCGATCAGCCCCGTCTGCAGCGTGAACGGCGCCTGCAGGCAGCGCTCGAGCGCCTGCGCGCGGCCCAGGCCGGTCAGCTGCTGGAACAGCGCGTGCACGTCGGCGGCGATGCTGTCGTCACAGGTGAGCAGCGACAGGTCGGTGTACGCGCGAGCCGTGCCGATGTGGTAGTTGCCCGTTCCGACGTGCACGTAGCGGCGCAGCTTCTTGCCCTCGCGGCGCACGATCAGCACGAGCTTCGCGTGGGTCTTGTAGCCGACCACGCCGTACAGCGCGATCGCGCCGGCCTCCTGCAAGCGCGACGCGACGTCGACATTGGCCGCCTCGTCGAAACGCGCCATCAGCTCGACCACCACGGTGACCTCCTTGCCGGCACGCGCGGCCTCCAGCAGCGCGTCCACGAGCGGCGAGCGCGGGCCGGTCCGATACAAGGTCATCTTGATCGCCAGCACGTCCGGATCGCGCGCGGCCTGGCGCAGGAATTCGACCACCGGCCCGAAACCCTGGAACGGGTGGTGCAGCAGGATGTCGCCCTGGCGCAGCAGCGCGAACAGATCCGCTTCCGCGTCCCACGGCGGGCGCGCCGGCGTGAACGGCGCGTAGCGCAGATCGGGGCGCGGCACCTCGGAGTGGATGGTCTGCAGGCGCGCCAGGTTCAGCGGACCGTCGGTGCGGTACAGATCCTCCTCCTCCAGCCCGAATTGCGCGAGCAGGAACTGCGCCAGGTTCTCCGGGCAGTCGGAGGTCAGCTCCAGGCGCACCGCGTCGCCGAAGTGCCGCCGCGGCAGCTCGCCCTTGATCGCGTGCAAGAGATCGTCGACGTCCTCCTGCTCGACCCACAGATCGCTGTTGCGCGTGACGCGGAACGGGTGCGCGCCGAGCATCTCCAGGCCGGGGAACAGCTGCGCCATGTGCTGCTGCACGATCCACGACATCAGCACGAACGCGTGCGGCACTTCGCACAGGTCGGAGGGCAGGCGCACCAGCCGGGGCAGCGAGCGCGGCACCTGCACGACCGCGATTCCGCTGGAGCGACCGAAATCGTCGTCGCCCGCGAGGCGCGCGATCAGGTTGAGGCTCTTGTTGAGCACGCGCGGGAACGGGTGCGCCGGGTCGAGCCCGACCGGCGTCAGGACCGGCAGCACCTCGCGCTCGAAGTACTCGCGGATCCAGGCCGCGCAGGCGGCGTTCCACTCCGGCGGATGCAGCAGCGCGATGCCCTCCTGGCGCAGCGCCGGCAGCAAGTCCTGCTTGAGCACGCGGTACTGCGCATCGACCAGCCGATGCGCGCGGTCGCGGATGCGCGCCAGCTGCTGGTCCACCGACAGTCCGTCGGCGCCGCGGTTGTCCACCTCCAAGGCCCGCTGCTGCTTGAGGCCGGCCACGCGGATCTCGAAGAACTCGTCGAGGTTGGCCGTCGAGATGGTCAGGAAGCGCAGGCGCTCGAGCAGCGGCACGCGCGGGTCGCGCGCCTGCTCGAGCACGCGATCGTTGAACTCGATCTGCGCGACCTCGCGATTGAGGAAGGTCTCGGAGTCGGGCGGCGTGCGCTCGTCGTGCATCCGCGAAAGGGTAAACTCTGCCTCGCGCGCCCCCCATGAAGATCCTGTTGATCCGCCATGCCCGCGCCGAGCCGCGCGCGCGCCGCACGGACGACTCCGCGCGCGCGCTGACGCGGCGCGGAACCCAGCGCCAGCTCGAGTGCGCGGCGGGCTTGCGCGGGCTCGGCTGCGCTCCGGAGCTCGTGCTGCACAGTCCGTGGTTGCGCGCCGCGCAGACGGCCGCGCTGCTGGCCCGCGACGGCGAGCCGGTCGAACCGCATGCCGGACTGGCGCGCGCGCCGGACGAGCGCTTGTGCGAGGAACTGCTGGCGCGCGGCGCGCGCGAGTTGTGGTGCGTCGGTCACAACCCCTGGCTGGCGGAACTCGCCTGCCTGTTGTGCGGCCTGCCGCGCGAAGGTGCGGCGGCCCTCGAGCTGAAGAAGTCCGGTGTGCTGTGGCTGGCGGGCGACGGCCGGACGGGCGAGTTCACGGTGCGGGCGCTGCTCGGGCCGCGCCTGTTGCGGCGCATGCCGCCGCCGGGCTGAGCGTGCCGCCGGGATCGGCGGCACGGGGTAGAATCGACCGGATGTCGGCTCTTCCCTGCTTCATCGTTCGCGCCGCCGTGCTGTGCCTGCTGGCCCTTTCGACTTGGGCCCAGCAGCAGGGCGCCGCGCAATCCGCGCCGCTGAGACCGCGCCTGTTGGACACGGTCTTCGAAGTGCAGGACGGCGACGTGCAGGACGTGGCCGGCATGCGCGTGGCACCCGCCGACCCGACGCTGCAGCGCGTGTGGTTGGCGCAGGGACGCGTGCGCGCGGCCTTTGCCGCCGGCACGCGAGAGCGGTTGCTGAACGAGGATCGCCGCTTCGACTCGCTGTCGCCCGGCAAGCACGAGAAGCTCGTGGCGGTCGAGGTCGACACCGAGGGACCGCTGCACCACGTGTACACGCTGACCGAACTCGAGCAGGGCGAGAAGGCGTTGGGCACCTACTCGTATCGTGCGGCCGTCTATCGCGAGCAGATCTCGGCCCCCTTCTCCCCCGCGCTGCCGGGTCCCCAGATCCACGCCGAGGTGCCGGTCGACTTCATCCCAGCACCCAATCCGAACGACGCCCGCTACGACAAGGTCCAGGACCTGCGGCCGTGGAACGCCGATGGCAAGCTGGTGATCTCGACGTTTTATGCGCTGCACGTATTCGACGACCAGCCCGCGGCGATCACCTGGCGCTCGCGCGCCGGCGAGCTGGTCGAGGCCTGGGGCAACGCGCTGGCCGCGAACCTGAAGTTCGGCTGGCTCGGCTATCCCGACTGCGCGAGTGCTCCCGAGAAGATCGCGACGCTGCTGCGCTTCAAGCTCGCCGACGAGAACGGGGCCGCACCGGGAGGCGTGATCGCCTACTGCATCGCGTCGCCGTTCGGCTATTGCGTCAAGCCGTTCCCGCGGCTGGTGTTGCTGGCGGACGTGTCCGCCGGCAATTGGAACGCGCCGACCTTCGACGCCGACGCCGGACCGGGCCGGCGCTACGTCTACTGGAACCCGGCCGACAAGCCCGCCGGTCTGCAGAGCGGCTGCACGGACCTGACCGGCGCGACCTGCGCGGCGGGAACCTGCCCGACCTGCATCAAGCAAAGCGGCGAGAGCGTGCCGTCCTTCGCCGTCTTCGACTCCTTCACCGGCGCCGACATCGACGTGTTCGTCGATCCGGCGCTGCCGGCCCCGGGCCTGCGCGGGTGGGTCGCCTGCGGCACCGAGCGGCAGGCCCAGCGCCTGGATCTGTCGAACGCCTTCGCGAATCCCGCGCACGCATGGAACGCGCTGCGCATCAACGTGGGTGCGCAGGCACCTCTGTTGAAAGTGCTCGCCGATCCGGATCAGCCGCACCTGCGCTTCGTGATGCAGTCGATGAACTCGACGCACGTCGTCCGCTTCGACGGCCTCGGTTGGATCACGACCGTGCTGGCCGGCGAATCGCACGGGGAAGACGCCGGAGAGCGCGACATCGCGATGCTCGACCTCCCCGAACCGAGCGGCGCGAGTTCGCGTGTGCTGTGGACGGCCGGCACCGGACTGTGCGACTGGGTGCACAAGCTCGTCGACATCACGGCCAACAAGCCGGGCGTGCCCAAGCTCTACGACCCCGCGTCCACGCCGGCCGTCGATCCGCAGAAGATCCCCTGGGTCGCGGCCTCCGATGGCGCGGCCGCGATCGTAGAGCTGGCGCAAGCGCGCGCAGCCGTGTACCTGGCCACGTTCGGCGGCATGGTGCGCTGGGATCCGGTCACGCTGGCGTCCGGACGCAAGGACTACACGCAGTGGCACCAGGTGACGAGCACCTACAAGCCGAGCTATCCCCCGGGCGGAACCAACACGACGCCGACCGAGCAGGTCGACATCCCCGCGCTCACGGGCTCGGCGCGGCGCTTCGTGCAGGCCACGGGCGACGGCGGCTTCCTGGACTGGAAGATCGACGACACGACCCTCGCCTTCTCCGCGCAGAGCTTCGTGTACCAGGTCCCCAACTGGGTCGGCGCGGCCGGCTGGCCCGGGGCGGGCGCGCTGTTCGCCTACGGTCACGACGCGGTCAGCTTCGAATTCGACGGCCAGGACTACCTGGCCGTGGATCTGACGCGGCAGGACAACAGCGACGTCGCGCTGCAGATCTATCGCTACGTTCCCGCCGGCGCCGGCTCCTGGTGCCTGACCGGCGTCTTCGTGCAGAAGGAGCTGGTGTCCGGCCTCGGCTTGCCGACGCAGAACTACTCGCTGCACGTGTCGGTGCACGTGCTCGAGCCTGCGCACGTGCCGTTCGCGTTCGTCGGCTTCAAGGGCGGCATCGTCGGGTTCGACATCTCGAGTGCGATGAGCTGCCCCGCCGGCGCGGCCCCGGTGCAGAGCTTCGGCGCCTCGAACCCGCGCGTTCGGCTCCTGCCGCCGCCGTCGTCGGGCGCGATCTATGAAGCCTGGGGCGTCGAGCGCCTGCTCGGGCCCGGCCCCGGCGAGGAGCGCCTGGCCATCGCCTGCGACAAGGGTGCCATCGACACCGGCGTGTTCCTCTACTCGTTCGATCCCACGACCGGCATCGCGGGAAGCTCGCCGCTGTGGCAATCGGGCCCGGGTACCTTCCCGATCAACGCTCCGCTGTCGGGCGCATTCAAGCTGCGCAGCCTGCCCGCCGCCGGCGGCAAGCAGGAGTTGTTCGTGGCCGACCGCGCCGGCTACTTGATCCAGATGCGCTGGAGCCAGCTCGCGCCGAACCAGCTCAGCTACCGCGGCCACTGGAAGAGCGACTACGGCTACCTGGTCAACGACTGCCGGCCCTACGACTTCGGCGCGGGCCTCGGGTGGATGCTACTGGTCCCCAAGGACCGCGAGAGCTTCGCCTGGGTGCGGCCCTACCTGGGTCCCTGATCCGAGCGCGGCAACCCCGGCTCCGCCTGCCCCGCGTCGCGCGCGGGCAGCACGCAGGGTCGCCCGTGGAAACTGCCGAACCACAGCCGCGAACCGTAGACGGGCACGAGCTGCGCGGGCTGCAGGATCCGTTCCGGCGCGCCGCGCGCGCACAATTCGCCGCGCGCCAGCAGCAGCACCTCGTCGGCGTACTGACCGGCCAGGTTCATGTCGTGCGTGACGACCGCGACCGCGCGTCCGTCGCGCGCCAGGCGCGCGAGCAGATCGAACACGGCCAACTGGTGTTCCGGATCGAGCGCGTTGGTCGGCTCGTCCACCAGCAGCACGCCCGCCTGCTGCGCGAGCGCGCGCGCCAGCAGCGCGCGCTGGCGCTGGCCGCCCGAGAGCTCGTCGAGCAGGTTGTGCTCGCAGCCCGCGAGGTCGCAGTCGATCAGCGCGCGCGCCACGACTTCGCGATCCGCGCGCGTCGCGGCGAGCGCGCCGGCCTGGTGCGCGTAGCGCCCGCCGAGCACGAAGTCCTCGAGCGTCTGCAGCGGCAGGCTCGACAGCGCCTGAGGAACCAGCGCGATGCGGCGCGCGCGCTCGCGCACGGGCAAGGCGAGCAGCGCGCCGCCGGCGCTGTGGACCGCTCCGCGCTGCGGGCGCAGCGAGCCGGCCAGCACGCGCAGCAGCGTGCTCTTGCCGGCCGCGTTGGGCCCCAGCAACGCGACCAGGCGACCGCCGCGCAACTCGAGGCTCAGGCCGCGCAGCACCGGCGCGCCGGTGCCGTAGGCGAATTCGACGTCGCGCGCCTCGAGCAGGACCGCCGCGTTCACCATGCCACGGTGCTCCGGCGCTCGCGCCACAACAGGTAGAGGAAGAACGGACCGCCGACGATCGACATCAGGATGCCGGGTTGCAGCGCGAGGTGGCCGAGCAGGGCCCGCTGCGCGACATCGGCGCCCAACAAGAACGCCGCGCCGCCCAGCGCCGACAGCGGCAGCAGGCGCGCGTGCCCATGGCCGACGACGCTGCGCAACAGGTGCGGCACCACCAGTCCGACGAAGGAGATCTGCCCGGCCACCGCCGTCGCCGCGGCCGCCGCCAGCGCCGCCGCGCCGAGCGCGAGGAACTTGGTGCGCGCGAGGTGGACGCCCAGCGCCTGCGCGTCCTGCTCGCCGCCGGCGAACAAGTCGAGCTCGCGCGCGACCCATGGCGCGACCGCGAGCGCCGCGCTCAGCGCAATCACGGCCAGCAACGCGTGCGCGGCCGAGCGATCGTCGAGCGTGCCGAAGGTCCAGGCCAGGATCGCGCGTGCGATCTGGAAATCATCCAGCGTCAGCGACTGCAGCGCGGCCAGCGCGCCGGCGATGCACGTGTTGACCGCGATGCCGACCAACAGCAGCGTGGGCACCGACAAGCGCCCGTCGACGGTAGCGAGCCTCACCACCAGCATGCACACCAGCACGGCGCCGGCGAAGGCACCACCGACGACCAGCCACGGCGTCGGGCTCCACAAGCCGCCGCTCAGCCAGGTCGGCAGCAGCCCGCCCAACAGCGCGATCGCGGCGGCCGCGCCGAGGCTGGCGCCGGCGCTGACGCCGATCACCGACGGGGAGGCCAGCGCATTGCGGAACACGCCCTGCAACAACGCGCCCGAGAAGGACAGGCTCGCGCCGACCGCGGCCGCGACCAGCGCGCGCCACAGGCGCAACTGCGCGATGGTCTGCAGGTGGCCGGGCAGCGGATCGGCGAGCCCGAGCCACGCCGCCACCGCGCGCAGCGCATCCCGCGCGCCGATCTCGGCGCTGCCGCCGACCACCAGCGCCGCCGGCACCAGCAACAGCAGCGCGAGCAGCAGCACGCCGGTCAGCACTCTCGCGCGCGCCTGCCCGGAGCGGCCGCTCATTCGCGCCGCGCCGCCCGCGCGCGCTCGAGGCGTTCGGAGAGCAGTTCGGCCGCCTCGAGCAGCTGCTGCGAATTGGACGCGAAGAGCCGCTGCGGCAGCTCGACGATGCGCTGGCCGCGCACGGCGGCGAGCTGCGCCAGCACCGGCTCGGAGCGCAACAGCGCGATCGTGCCGCCCTCCCCCTCGCCCTCGCCGCGGTGCGCGACGACGATCCAGTCCGGATCGAGCGCGAGCAGGTCCTCGAAGGACATCGAGGCATGCCCGTGCAGGTGGCCGGCCGCGTTGGCCAGGCCGCACAACGCGAACACCTCCGCCAACGTCGAGCCGCTGCCCGCGCAGGCGCCCTGGCTGCCGTAGTACGAGTAGGCCAGCGCGCGCTGCCCGCGCCCCGCCCCACGCGCGCGCAGCGCGTCGGCGCGCCGGCGCCAGGCTGCGATGACCGTCTCGGCGCGCGGCTCGAGATCGAGCGCGCGCCCGAGCAGGCGCAGGTTCGCTTCGACATCGGCCATGCACGAGACATCGGGCAGCTCGAGCACGTTGACACCGACTTCGCGCAGGCGCTGCGTCGTCTCCAACGCGCCCCACGGATCGCTGACGACGAGGTCCGCGCGTCCCGCGAGCAGCGGCTCGGCCAGGTAGCGTTCGAAGCGCGGCAGCGCGTCCCAGGCGGCGCGTTCGGAGGCGCCGCGCTCGGCCAGCACCGAGTAGTCGAGCGCTTGCCGCGGCAGCGCGGCCAGCCGATCGGGTCCGACGAGCTCGGTCAGCAGATCGAGGGCGCCGGCATTGGCGGGCACGATGCGCCGGGGCTCGCTCGTGACGAGCATGCGCGCGCCGCTGGGCAGTTCGATCAGGCGCGGATAGCCTTCCTGCGCAGCCGCGGTCCCGGCTGCACCGGGCGCCTCGCGCGCGCAACCGACCAACCCGCTGAGCAACAGCCCGCCCGGGATGGAGAGACACAAGGAAACGGCGTGGGACGCGAGTGCGGATCGATACATGGACGGCCCTGCCTGCGAGGGCCCCGCCGGGGCGGTGCTGGAAGACGGCGAACCGAGGCGCGGGTCCCCCCAGGCGATCCGACTCGAGGCGGCGTCGCGCGCGACGCCGAACCTCACACGGTTGCGGGCCAGTCCCGGATTCGCACCGGGTTCCCCTGCGGGGGCGCCTCCGTCCGCATGGACAGAGGACGCCGCTGAGTGTCCCGCGCCCGCCCCGGGAATGCAACCAGACAGGGGCTCAGGCCGAGGCGCCGAACTCGAACTCGACCGGCAGCTCGATCTCGGCGCGCAGGCTCTGGTGCACCGGACAGGACAGGGCCGCGCGCCGCAGCGCCTGCTGCGCGTCGGGATCCGTCACGCGCGGCACGCCGATCACGACCACGAGTCGGCCGATGCGCCGCACCGGGCTGGCAACCATTTCCTTGCGGACCCGAGCGCTCGCCCCGGCCATGTCCCAGCCGTGCCGCTCTGCCACGATCCCCATGATGGTCAGCATGCAGGCCCCCAGGGCGGTGGCGACCAGATCGGTCGGGGAGAAGGACTCCCCACGGCCGTGGTTGTCCACAGGGGCATCGGTGGTGAGCTGGGCTCCAGAAGGCCCGTGCACGGCCTCGCAACGCAGGCCGCCGGCATAGCGAACGCGGATTTCGACCATACGCGGAGTCTAGCGGTCCTCCCCCCCCTCCCGGCCCTCCTGGCCCGTCCACCCCTGCCGGGCGGCTCCCCTTGCCGACCTGGGCGGATCGGATAGCCTTTACGTTGTGAGGGCGCCCGTTGAAGGAATCCTGAGTGGGGCGAAACGCTCGTGGCCCGGCCCGGGTTCTTCGATTCGAGCGTCCAATTCCCACGCCTGCCACCTTTACCGGAAACTGACACGCTTCTGACCAAGACTCGCGCTTAAGCCTTCGTCCGCACGCTCACGCCAGCCCCGCCTCGTCCCGCACCGCTCGCAATTCGCGGTTTCCATCCCCTCCCCATGCGCCGAACCTCCTCGCTTTGCTCCGCTGCCGCAGGCCTGTTGGTCAACTTCGCACTCGCGTCCGCGCCGCTTGCCCAAGGCAATGTGCTGATGTTGATGGCGGACGATGTCGGTGTCGACAAGATCGGCGCGTACGGTGAGGGCAGCATGGTGCCGTCGACGCCCAACATCGATGCGCTGGCCGCCGGCGGCGTGCGCTTCAAGACCTGCTGGACGAATGCGACGAGTTCCACGACGCGCGCGACGGTCCTGACCGGCCGCTACTCGTTCCGCACCGGTATCGGGTACCTGGTGCTGCAAGACACGTCGACGCCTGCGCTGTCCCTTTCCGAGACGATCCTGCCCGAGGTCTTCGATCTCGGCTCGCCCGGCAGCTTCACGCACGCCTCGATCGGCAAGTGGCACCTCGGCAATTTCACCGTCGGCGGCGACGCCGCGCCCAACCTCGCGGGCTTCGGACACTTCTCCGGCATCCTGACGAACATGGAGGGGACGGAGAACTACTCGAATTGGATGAAGACCGAGAACGGCGTCTCTGCGTTCTCGCCGACCTACATCACGACCGACCAGGTCGATGAGGCGCTCGCGTTCGTGAACACGCAGACCAGCTCGTGGTACTGCCAGGTCTGGTTCTGGGCCGGCCACGCGCCCTACGAATCGCCGCCGACCGCGCTGTGCGGCTGCACGCTGCCGCCGCCGGTCCCGCACGGCGACGTCAAGCCCTACTACAACGCGTCGATCGCCTCGCTGGACACCGAGATCGGGCGGCTGCTCTCGAACATCCCGGCCGAAGTGCTCGCTGAGACCACGATCATCTTCGTCGCCGACAACGGCACGCCGGCCGAGTCGACGGTCGCGCCCTTCGTTCCCGCGCATGCGAAACCGACCCTGTACGAAGGCGGCCTGCGCGTGCCGCTGATCGTCAAGGGCCCGCAGGTGGTGCAACCCGGCCGCGTCGTCAACCACCTGGTGAACAGCGTCGATCTGTTCCGCACGGTCCTCGACGTGATGGGCGTGCAACCGGAACCGGTGCTCCCGCCGGGCACGAAGATCGACTCGGTCAGCATGCTGCCGTACCTGCTCGATCCGGCGGCTCCGGCGCAGCGCAAGTGGATCTACTCCGAGCTGTTCTTCGATCCGCTGTTCCAGCCCAAGAAGGCGATCCGCGATACGCGCTTCAAGTACCTCCGCCAGGGCACCTTCGAAGAGCTCTACGACCTGCAGCTCGATCCGTGGGAGTCGCAGAACCTGATGCTCGGCGTGCTCACCCCGCTGCAGGTGCGGATGTACCGCAAGCTGACGGAGGACCTGGCCGCGCTGCTGGCGTCCTAGTCGAGGCGCGCAGCGCGCAGCATCACGGGGCGGGCGTGTCGGAGCGGTCCGCGCCGCCGTCGGCCGGCCGTCCGGCGGCCTCGGCGACCAGTTGCGGGTGCAGATCCCGGCTCAGGCTCCCGCGCTGCAGCGCAGCGGCCAGGAGCAGCGCGAACACGCACACCGCGATCATCCATTCGTGCAGGCGCAGGCGGTGGGCCTTCATGCACATTCCTTCGGAAGGAACCGCCCGCGGCTTGAGCCCCCCCCCGCCCTCGGGTACGAAGGGGCCATGCAAGCACTGCACGGGCGCTCCATCCTCGTCACGGGTGCCAGTTCTGGAATCGGCGCCGCGACGGCGCGGCTGCTGGCCGGCGCGGGCGCGCGGATCACGCTGCTGGCCCGGCGGCCGGACCGTCTCCGGCAGGTCGCGGCGGACTGCCCCGACTCGAAGGTGATCGCGGCCGACGTGGGAGACTGGCCGGCGATCGAGCGCGCCTGCGCTGACGCGGCCTACGACGCGGTGATCGCCAATGCCGGGCTCGCGCGCGGCGTCGATCCGCTGCAGTCCGGAGTACCCGCCGAGTGGAGCGAGGTGGTCGACACGAACATCAAGGGAGTGCTGCACGTGATCCGCGCGACGCTGCCGGGAATGCAGGCGCGCGGTCGCGGCGATCTCGTGCTGCTCGGGAGTGTCGCAGGCCGGCAGGTCTATCCGGGCGGCGGCGTGTACTGCGCGACCAAGCACGCGGTGCGCGCGCTGTACGAAGGACTGCGGCTGGACGATCCCGGCAGCGGCGTGCGCTATGCGACGATCGACCCGGGACTGGTGCGCACCGAATTCGGCCTGGTGCGCTTCCGTGGCGACGCGGACAAGGCCTACGCGCCGTACAAGGGCATCCAGCCGCTGGAGCCGGAGGACGTCGCGGACGCGATCCTGTGGGTGTTGACGCGGCCGCCGCACGTCAATGTCGGCGAGCTCGTGCTGTGGTCGACCGCGCAGGCCTCGACCACGAAGGTGCACCGCAAGAGCTGACCCGGTCGAACTAGTGCGCCGTGGATGCGGTTCGCGGCAGGTCGCGCCGCTTGCGAGCACAGCCCTTGCAGTAGCCGGACAACTTCAGCACGTGGCTGACGAGCTCGAAGCCCAGGCGCGCGCAGTTCTCGCGCTGCAGCTCCTCGATACGCTCGTCGCTGAACTCCTCGATCTTCCCGCAGGACAGGCACACGACGTGGTCGTGATGCCGGTGGCCGAGCACGTGCTCGTAGACCAGCTCGCCGGTGCCCGGGTCGAGGGACTCGAGGAAGCCGCCTTCGACGAGCAGCGAGAGCGTGCGGTACACGGTCGCGCGCGAAACCGAAGCGCCGGCCTCTTCCTTCAGCCACAGGTACAGGCGCTCGGCGCTGAAGTGCTCGTGCGTGGCGAATGCGCGATCCAGGCAGCGTCGGCGCTGCGCGGTCAGCTTGAGGCCGCGCTCGCGCAGGAAGCTCTCGAACGAGCGATGGATGGCGGCGAGGTGCACGCCTAGACGCTAGCTCAGCTCGAGCCGCCCGCGCTAGTCCTCTGGCTCTCCCGCCGCGCCCAGCACCTCGGCCTGTGCCTTCTCGCGCCGCAGGCCGATGTCCTTGCGCCAGAAGGCGCCCTGCCAGCGCACGAGCGAGCAGGCCTCGTAGGCCCTGGCCCGCGCCTCGTCGACGTCGCGGCCCAGCGCGGTCACGCACAGCACCCGCCCGCCGCTCGTCACCAGCGCGCGCCCCTGCTGCTTGGCCCCGGCGACGAAGGCGACGACGTCCGGCAACTGCTCGATCTTCTCCAAGCCCAGGATCGGGTCGCCCTTGCGGTACTCGCCGGGATAGCCCTCGGCGCACATCACGACGCCGACGCACACGCGCGACTCCCATTCCGGCGGCTCGAGTTCGGCCAGCTTGCCGTCGGCGGCCGCCACGAGATACGGCACGAGATCGCTCTTGAAGCGGCGCACGAGCACCTGCGTCTCCGGATCGCCGAAGCGGCAATTGAACTCGAGCACGCGCGGCCCGCCGTCGTTGACCATCAGCCCCGCGTAGAGCAGACCGCGGAATTCGACCTCCTCGATCGTCAGCGCGTGCAGCGTCGGGAGCAGCACGCGGCTCTCGATCTGGCGCATCAATCGACGCGTGACCCAAGGTGCAGGCGACAGCACGCCCATGCCGCCGGTGTTGGGGCCGCTGTCGCCGTCGCCCACCTGCTTGTGGTCGATGGCGGGCTCGAGGATCAGCAGGCCGCGGCCGTCGGTGATCGACAGCACCGAGACCTCCTGCCCCTCGAGGAATTCCTCGATCACGATCTGGTCGCCGGCCGCACCGAGCTTCTTCTGCTCCATCAGCGTGTCGACGACCGCGCAGGCCTCGCGCGCGTCCTGGCACACGAACACACCCTTGCCCGCCGCCAGTCCGTCGGCCTTGACGACCTGCGGCCAGTACTTGCACGACTCCAGGTAGCTCTTGGCCACCCCGGCGCGGTCGAAGCGCTTGTAGCCGCCGGTGGGGATGCGGTGTCGCTCGAGGATTTCCTTCGCGTACAGCTTGCTGCCTTCGATGCGCGCCCCGCGCGCGCCGGGACCGAACACGCGCAGGCCGAGCGCGCGCAAGCGGTCGGCCAGCCCCAGCACCAGCGGCTCCTCCGGGCCGATCACGACCAGGTCGGGGCGCTCCTTCTGCGCCAGCTCGACCAGCCGCGCTACGTCGCCCACCGCGATGTCGACGTTGCGCGCGAGCTTCGCAGTGCCCGGATTGCCCGGCGCGCAGACGATCTCCTGCACGAGCGGGGACGACTTGAACTTCCAGACGAGCGCGTGTTCGCGACCGCCACCGCCGACGACGAGGAGCTTCATTGGGTGGGTTACGCGCCGGCCGACGCGTGCGTGGTCGCCCGGCGCAAGCCGCGCATTCTAGCGCCGGCCGCGCTATCCTTTCCCGCCCGAAAGCGACGGCGCACGACCGCGCGGCCGCCCTTGCCACGCAGGGGCCCCTCGCTGAGTTGGAGTGGCGTCCCCCGGGTGCCGCCCGCCGACGATTCGATTCCCGCTTCCCCACACACCGCTCCCCACACACCGCTCCCCACACACCGCTCCCCCGACCGCGCTTCCAACGACCGCGAGTTTCATGAACCTCTCCCTGATCTTCGCCGAGTACATCAGCGTCCATCCGAACGGCTTCTTCTCGATGCTGAACGGCGGCATCAACGCGCTCGCCGCGCAGCCCGTCAACGACAAGGGCCAGCAGCCCAACTTCAACGGGCACCTCTTGGTGCGCATCGAGACGCGCCCCGAGGAGGGCGGCAAGCACGTGCTGAAGCTGCGCCTGCAGGACCAGCAGAACGCGCTGCTCGTGCCGGAGATCACCGTAAACTTCGAGACGCCGACCCAGCCGTCGATGCCGGTCAACCTGGCGCTGGCGATCCCGATCCCGCTCAAGAAGGGCAACTACGCGTTCTTCGCCGAGGTCGACGGCAAGCGGCTCGCGCACTGGCCGCTCTCGATCGTCGAGGCGCAGCAGAAGGCGCAGGCCGGCCCGCCGCCGACGCCGACGCCCAATCCGTGGGGCAATCCGGCCGGCTTCGGCGGCAAGCTGCCGCAGGCCTAGCCCGGCGCCGCAGGCCTAGCCCGCGGAGCGCGGCCCGCGCGGGAATACGAAGCGCTGGTAGACCCAGCCGACCGCGATCGCGCAAGCACCCAGACCGAGGAAGCTCGCGACGCGCCACAGGTCGCGCAGCTCCGACAGGTCGTACAGGAACACCTTCGCGATCGCCGCGAGCATCACGACGAGCGAGGCCCAACGCACGAGCGCGCTGCGCGTGCGGATCCCCAGTCCTAGCAGCAGCGCGCCGTAGCCGAGCCAGGCCGCCGAGTACGCATAGGTCTCGGCCGCCGAACTCGTGCCGGATCCGAGCAGCGTGCCGCGGAAGGCCTGGCGCGCCTCGAAGGTGACGAGCGCGAATCCGTAGCCCAGCGCGAGCACGCCGGCTAGCCCGCCGGCCCAACGCCAACCGCAGCCGCGCAGCGCGAAGGCCACCGCGCACCAGCCGGCGAGCGGCAGGCCCAGGATCACGAGCAGCGCGTTCAGGATCGGCCAGGCGCCTACGCGCTCGTCGTGCCACAGCGGGCCGCGCGCATACAGCCCGCCCAGCGAGACGAGCAGCGCAGCGGCGCACACGACGAGCGCGAGCGCGCGCAGCACGCGCAGCGGCCAGTTCTGCGTGACGCGCACGGCCAACGCGGCCGCGGCGAGCCACGCGCCGGCCCACAGTCCGCTCTCGCGAGCGCCGAGCCGCGCGTACAGCCACGCGTCGCCC
>Ga0194131_10005067_pt1 | contig 19342 bp, 18 predicted proteins | sample TA2KigO120mmetaG_FD_148631 | JGI IMG/M metagenome (GOLD analysis project Ga0194131, IMG submission 148631) | Freshwater microbial communities from Lake Tanganyika, Tanzania - TA2015053 Kigoma Offshore 120m | ecosystem: Environmental > Aquatic > Freshwater > Lake | place: Tanzania: Lake... | reverse complement strand
CGGCGAACTCGTCGACAAAGTGGTCGATGGCGGCATCGGGAGAGGCTTCGTCGGCCAAGCGCTTCAGCAAGCACCTGAAGGTGCGCTCCGCTGCCGCGCGATCGAAGTCCGGTCGCGCATGATTGGTCGGCAATGCCCGGCGAAAGGCCGGATCGGCCAGGCAGAGTCGCGCGGCCGCAGAGCATAGTTGAAAAGCGTCACCGCGAACAGCGGCTTGGCTCCGCCGCCGGCGGCAGGCCGTCGGAGCCCCTAGTCGCTCAACAACCCCGCCAGCAGCGGCATGCGCGCCACCTCGAACACGGCCCGCACGTCGGCGAGCGTTTGCGGGTGGACCGCGCCGATCAACCCACTGTTGATCGGCTGAGCCGGTTCATAAGGTCTGCCGTCGAAGCGTTGCGCCGCGCCGCCGGCTTCCGCCATCATCAACGTGCCCGCTGCATGATCCCACGGGCGGGTCATGCGGTAGAGGTTGAAATCCGCCCGCCCTTCCAGAATTTCGAGATATTCGACGCCAGCACATCTCAGCGTCGAGACCTCGCCAAGGGTGCGACGCCGCTCGGGCGGAAGTTGACGATTGAACTCCTTGCGAACCTTGTAGCCGACATAGCCGATCGGCGGCCGCTCTGGCTTGGCCCTGCTGATCGCCCTGCCGTTCAAGGCCACCCCCTGGCCCTTCAGCGCTATCGCCATCCGCGCCCTTGGGACATCCAGGATCCATCCGCCAATGGCCTGGCGGTCGTGCACCAGGCAGACGATCATGGCGAAGCGTTCGTTGCCCGACGCAAAATTGGCCGTGCCATCGAGCGGATCGACGATCCAGCACGCAGCGCTGCGACGGTCGATCAAATCGACCAAGCCGGGATCCTGCTCCACTGCCTCCTCGCCCACGACCGGAACGCCCGGCAGGATGCGGGCGAGCCCCGCCGCCAGACGCTGCTCGGACGCCACGTCGGCTACAGTGACGACGTCACCCGGCCCCTTTTCGCGAATCTCTTCCTTGGCAAGCGTGCGAAAGCGCGGCAGCAGCTCGGCCGCCGCCGTCTCGCGCATCAGGTCGGCGACCCGCTGCGCGTCGGCCGAACTCAGCACCGCGTCAGCCGATAACGCCGAACAGATCCTCTTCCTTGAGGATGACGTGCTCGACGCCGCCCAACTTCACCTCGGTGCCCGACCACTTGCCGTACAGCACCTTGTCACCAACCTTGACGTCCAGCGTCTGCAGCCGGCCGTCCTCCAGCCGCTTGCCCCGACCGACAGCCACGACCTCGCCCTGCATGGGCTTCTCCTGAGCGGTGTCGGGAATGATGATGCCTGCCTTGGTCTTGGTCTCGGCAGCCAACGGCTTGAGCAGCAGCCGATCGTGCAAGGGCTTGAATTTCATGGTCTTTCCTTCGTCTGGAACGGGCCGCTTATAGGAAGACCAGCGGCCTGGTGTCAACGTGGGGCCGCCTCAGCGACCGAGCCGGCGCTCGAACTGTGCGGCCGCAGCGGCATCGAGCGCCACCGTCAGTCGAGCCGTCTCGCCGTCATCGTGACGGCTGCGTACCTCGCCGTGGCGGTACAGCCAAGCAATGGTCGCCCCGTCGCTCAGTGGCACCGACACTTCCCTTGCCTCGCTGGCTCGGCCGAGGAAGTCGCCGACCGCCTCGAGAAGCTGCTGCACGCCCTCGCCGGTGACTGCCGACACGGCGTACTGGCGGTGGCGCTCGGCGCCGGTGTCGGATCGTGTCTGCAGGCGGCGTCGGGCATCGGGCGGCAATACGTCGATCTTGTTCAGCGCCTCGATGATTTGGTGCCCCGCGCCTTCCTCGATCACGCCGAGATCGTGCAAGACGGCCTCGACATCGGCGCGCTGCCGCTCGCTGTCGGGATGGGCGATATCGCGCACGTGCACGATGAGGTCGGCTTCCAGCACCTCCTCGAGTGTCGCGCGGAAGGCCTCGACCAGGTGGGTCGGCAGGTCCGACACGAAGCCCACTGTGTCGGAGATCACGCACGCCTTGCCGTTGGGCAACTTGATGGAGCGCATGGCCGGATCGAGGGTGGCGAACAGCAGGTCCTTGGCCATCACGCCGGCGCCCGATAGGCGATTGAACAGCGTCGACTTGCCGGCGTTGGTGTAGCCGACCAGGGCCACTGTGGGCAGCCGCGCCTTGCGCCGGCCGACACGATTGACCGCCCGGGTCCGACGCACGCCCTCGAGGTCGCGCTTGATGCGCACGATGCGTTCGCCGATCAGGCGACGATCGATCTCGATTTGGGATTCGCCCGGGCCGCCCAGAAAGCCGAAGCCGCCGCGTTGACGCTCCAAGTGCGTCCACGATCGCACCAGCCGGCCGCGCTGATAGTCGAGCGCCGCCAGCTCGACCTGAAGGCGGCCCTCGTGGGTACGAGCCCGCGCCCCGAAGATTTCCAGGATCAGACCGGTGCGGTCGATCACTTTGGCGTCCCATGCCTTCTCGAGGTTGCGTTGCTGCACGGGCGTGAGCTTGTCGTCGACCACGACCAAACCGACCCCCTGCTCCGTCACAGCCGCCTTGATGCGCTCGACCACGCCCTTGCCGACCAGCGTCGCCGGCGTGATGCGGCGCAGCGGTGCGGTTTCGGCCAGCTTGACCTCAAGGTCGATGGCGCGGGCAAGCCCGACCGCCTCTTCGAGCTTGGCCTCCCGGTCACGCTCCTCCCGCTGTGCGGTCGGCGCGTAGGGGCAGAGCACTGCCGCCACCGTGCGCGGCCGCACGGCGTCCACGGCTTGGCGCTTGCGCCTGCCTTCGCCGCTCCGCTCGCGCTGTTCGCTCAAATCAGCCTGCAGCCTCGGCTTTGTCGCCGTCGAACAGCTGCACCGGCGTGACCGGCATGATGGTCGAAATCGCATGCTTGTAGACAAGCTGCGAATGGCCATCGCGGCGCAGCAGTACCGAGAAATTGTCGAACCAGGTGACGATTCCCTGCAGCTTGACGCCGTTCACCAAGAAGATCGTGACGGGCGTCTTGTTCTTGCGCAGGTGGTTCAGGAAGACATCCTGAACGTTTTGTGCCTTTTCGCTCATGTTCTTGGCCTCTTGCTGGGCGTCCGACCGCCGGGGGGCTGCCGTTGGAAGGCGCGGGTCTGCACCCGCTACCGAGTTAAGTCAAATATAGGGGTTGATAGCCTCAAAACAATGCCACCAAATCATGACAATTACGTGCACGCAGACGTGGCGCATGGGCCAACAGGTCGCCCCTCAGGCTCGCCTCGCCTCCCACCAGGACGGGCAGGCAGCCCGCGGCATGGGCACATTTCAAGTCGGCCGGCGTGTCACCCACCATCCATACCGTCTCGTCGGGGGCGATGCCTGTGCCTTCGAGCGCCTTGAAGATCGGGTCGGGCGCGGGTTTGTCGCGCGCGCAGTCCTTGGCTCCCACGGCACGCGCGATCCAATGCTGCCAGCCGAGATGACCAAGCTCGGTACGTAGATTTTCTCCCACCTTGTTGCTGACCACCGCGACGTAACAGCCACGCGCCCGGCAGTGAGCCAGCAAGTCGGTCGCGCCGGGCAGTGGCGTCAAACGGTCGAGATGGATGCGATAGAAGGTCTCGTAGAAGATCCGTTCGGCGTCCGGGGCGCGTTCGCCGAACAGTGCCGGGAAGACATCGCGCAGCGAGCCGTGAGCGCGCGCACGCACTTGCTCGGCCGTCCACGGTGTTTCACCGAGCGCCGTGAAAGTATCGCGATAGCACTCGACGATGGTCGGCCAAGTGTCGACCAGCGTGTTGTCCCAATCGAACAGGATCGCCCGCGGCGGCGCCAGTTCTGACGGCCGGCTCACGTGATCGCCTCACCAGCGGCTGCAAATCGCACATATTCCTCGCGCAAGCGCCGCGCCGTCGAGCCGACCTTGCCGTCGCCGACCGGCTGGCCGTCGATCTTGGTCACCGGCGTCACGAACGAGGTCGCGCTTGTGATGAAGGCCTCCTTGGCGGCCTTGGCTTCGGTCAAACTGAACGGCCGTTCGACGAGCTTGAGCTGCAGGTCGGTGGCCAGGGCCTTCAGCGTGTGGCGGGTGATACCGGCCAGGATGGCCTGGTCGGTGGCGCGCGTTACGAGCTCCCCTGCCTTGGTCACGATCCAAGCGTTGGTCGAGGCACCCTCGGTGACGTTGCCGTGCTTGTCGACCATCCAGGCCTCGAACGCGCCGTTCTCGCGTGCCGCCTGCTTGGCCAACACGTTGGGCAACAGCGCCACGGTCTTGATGTCACAGCGCTGCCAGCGGATATCGGGCTGGCTTTTCACCGCGACGCCGGGGCCGGGATCGGCCTCGGCGCGCTTGCCGTTTTTGGTCGTGAGCACCAAGGCGGGCTTCACCGGCCGTGTCGGAAAGGCGTGGTCGCGGCGCGCCACGCCGCGCGTCACCTGCATGTAGACCAGCCCGTCGCGCAGTCGATTGCGCCGCATCAGCTCGCGGATGATGAAGCCGAGCGTCGGCCGCGATACCGGCCAGGTGATGCGCAACTCGCCGAGCGAGCGGCCCAGACGATCGAGGTGCAAGGCCTCGTCGATCAGCTTGCCGTCGCGCACCCCCACCACCTCGTAGACACCGTCGGAGAGTTGATAGCCGCGATCCTCGACATGGACCCGCGCCTCGCGGTGGTCGACATAGCGTCCGTTGACGTAGGCGTAGCGCGCCATGCTTCCCTCTCAATTCGCCGCTTCGCTGCCACGGTCCTCGCCTGCCCCGCCGTGCAGGCCGAGAGACTTGAGCTTGCGGTGCAGTGCCGACCGCTCCATGCCGACGAAAGTCGCGGTACGCGAAATATTGCCGCCGAAGCGCGTGACCTGGGCCAGCAGGTACTCGCGCTCGAACACCTCGCGAGCGTCACGCAACGGCAGCTGCATGATTTCGCCGCCCTTCTCCCAGCGCAGCACCGACGGTGCGTCCTCGCTCACGTCGTTGGGCAGGGCGTCGGCGCGGATCGGCCCGCCGCCGGTGGGTGCCAGGATCAGCAGCCGCTCGATGACGTTGCGCAGCTGGCGGATGTTGCCCGGCCAGTCGTGGCCCTGTAGCGCCGCCAACGCATCGTCGCCGATCGGTCGTGCCGGCAGGCCGGTCGCGTCGGCGACACGCTGCAACAGGTCGTTGGCGATCTCCGGAATATCCTCCCGCCGCTCGCTGAGCGGCGGCACGCGTAGGCCCACGACATTGAGCCGGTGGAACAGTTCCTCGCGGAAATTCCCGGCCGCGATTTCGTCCTGCAGTGGTCGCGCCGTCGAAGCGAGCACGCGGACATCGACCTCGACCCGCGTCTTGCCGCCGTCGCGCGTGAAGGACTGTTCCTGCAGGACACGCGCCAGTCGGCTCTGCAGCGCGAGCGGCAGGTCGGCCACTTCCTTCAGCAGCAGCGTGCCGCCATGCGCCATCTCGAACGCGCCCGAGACGCGCAGCGAGTCGGCGGCGCCCTCGCCATCGGTGCCGAACAGCTCGATCTCGAGGCGCTCGGCGGGCAATGCCGAGCAGTTGACGACGACAAACGGGCCGCCGATTCTCTTGGAACTCTGGTGAATCAAGCGCGCCACGGCTTCCTTGCCGGTGCCGGTCGAGCCGGTGATCAAGACGCGGCTGCCGGTAGACGCGACGCGCTCGATCTGGCCGCGCACCGACGCCGCCGCGTTCGACTCGCCCACGAAAGCAACCTCGCCACCCGCCCGACGGCGCAGGCTGGCATTCTCGCGGCGCAGGCGGTCGGCCTCGATGGCGCGATCGACCACCAGCAGAAGACGGTCGGCCTTGAAGGGCTTTTCGATGAAATCGTAGGCGCCGGTCTTGATCGCGGAAACGGCGGTGTCGATCGTGCCGTGGCCGCTGATCATGACCACTGGGACCGGCGGCTCTTCGCGACGGATGACTTCGAGGAGCTGCAGGCCGTCGAGTTCGCTGCCCTGCAGCCAGACGTCGAGAATGACCAGCGCCGGCCGCCGCTGGCGAACCGCGTCGATGGCCTCGCTGCTGTTGTGGGCGCGACGGGCGGTGTGACCCTCGTCTTCCAGGATGCCCGCGATCAGCGTGCAAATATCGCGCTCGTCGTCGACGATCAGAATATCGTGGCCCATGACTCTTCAGACTGTCCGCACTGCTCGCGGCGGATCATTGTGCGGCCGTCGCTTGCGCGCGGGCCGGCGCGACTTCCTTCGCGTCGCGTCGGAATACCAGACTGATGCGCGCGCCGCCACCCTCGTGGTCGTCGAGTGCGAGATAACCGCCATGATCCTCCATGATCTTCTTGACGATCGCCAGCCCCAGCCCGGTGCCCTTGCTGCGCGTCGTCATATACGGCTCGGTAAGCCGCTCGCGTCCTTCCTTGGGCAGGCCTTTGCCGTTGTCGTCGACCACGATGCTGACCGTGTCGCCTGCGTCGCGCAACGTCAGCGTGATCTTGCCGGGCGGCAAGACCTCGCCGGGCGCGGCATCCCGGCCTTCGATGGCCTCGGCGGCGTTCTTCAGGATGTTGGTCAGCACCTGTGACACTTGGCGGCGGTCGCAGATCAGGGGCACCGGCCGGTCGGGCAAGGTGGAGACGTAGCGGATGTCGGCGTTGCCGCTGCGTTGCAGGAACAGTGCTTGCTGGCAAAGCTCCTTGGCGTCCTCCGGCTTCACGGTCGGGCGCGGCATGCGGGCGAACGAGGAGAATTCGTCGACCATGCGGCCGATGTCGCCGACTTGGCGGATGATGGTGTCGGTGCAGATCGAGAAGGTTTCCGGATCTTCCTTGATCTGCTTGAGATACCGGCGTTTCAGGCGCTCGGCGGAAAGCTGGATAGGCGTCAACGGGTTCTTGATTTCGTGCGCGATGCGCCGCGCCACGTCGCCCCATGCCGCCATGCGCTGCGCCGACATCAGGTCGGTCACGTCGTCGAACGTGACAACAGCGCCTGTGTCGGAAGCGGCACTGATGCGCACCAGTAGCAGGCGTCGCATGCCGTGTTGCAGGATCCCGACCTCACCCTGGACGGCGCGATCGGGTCGTTCGCTCGCCTGCGCCACCAGCGGCGCCAGCTCGGGCATGACCTCGATCAGCGGCCGCTCGACCACGCCATCCCCGGGCAAGGACAGCAGCTCGAGCGCCGAGCGGTTGGTGCGGGTGATCACACCCGAGGCGTCGACGCTCAGCACGCCAGCCGAAACGCCGGCCAGCACAGCGTCAGTCAGCCGCCGCCTGGTGTCGAGTTCACGATTGGCGTCGATCAGTTCGCCGCGCTGCTGCTCGATCTGGCTCGCCATGCGGTTGAACGAGCGGGCGAGTTGGCCCAGTTCGTCGTTGGGTGGTCCCTCCTCGACGCGTACCGTCAAGTCGCCGCCGCGCATTCGCTCCGCCGCCTGCATCAGCCCACCGATCGGCTCGGTCAGCCGGGAAGCGAACAAAACAGCGAGCCAAACGGCAGCCAGCAGCATCAGCAGGGCGATCGCGCCACAGATGATGAAAATCAACAGTTGGGCGCGCTGGATCAGCTGCTCGATCTGCGAGTAGAACAGGCCGGCCTGGTCGATGCTGTTGACGTAGTCGGCAACTCGGAGGTCGACAGCGTGGCCAGTCACCAGGAAATACGGCTCGCCGACAAAGAGCTGCATCAAGTAGTAGGCGCCGTCCGGCGCTTGTATCTGGACCGGACCGGCCTGGTTGACGGCCCGCCACAGATCCTGTGCCGTCGGCAAGGGATTGGCCAAGCCGCTGAAACCCGGCGCCACCGCCCGATCGAGCACGCCCTTGTCGGCATCGATGACGATCACCTCGATGATCGGTCGTCCCTCGATCAGCCGGGCCAACATAGCGTCGGTCAACCCGCCGTCGCGCACGTTGTCGATGCCCAGCATCTGCAAAGGCCCTGCCACGACGCCGATGTCGCGTTGAATGGCTTCCTCACGCGCTCGGCGCACCGGCTCGCCGATCGCTCGCGCCGCCTCGTACGAAGCCTTCGCCGGGCTGACCACGAAATTCGTGAGGTTGACCACCAGCAGCGACAGGATGATGGCCACGATCAAGGTCGGCGTGATGGTGAACACGCAGCACACCAGCACCAGCCGCATATGCAAGCGCGAGCCTGCGGCGCCACGGCGGCGATCGAGCCAAAGCTGAGTCAGTCGCACGGCCAGCAGCGCCATCAATGCGACCGCGATCACCAGATCGGCGACGAACAAGCCGGTGATCCAGCCCGGGGAACTGAAGGATGCGGGCACAAAGCCGGCCACGGCCGCGTAGGTCGCGGCACCGGCCAGGATGGCGAGCACGGCAAGCGACACCGCCGCGGCGCGTCCACTCAAGCGACGCAGCACCGCGCTCATCGTCTCGCCCAAGCGCGAACCGCCCAGCGCCATTGTCACTCGGTCACCCGCCTCGCCGGACCTGCGGCATGCGTACCACGGGAACGTCGAGGTCCTTTATCTTCTTGCGCAACGTGTTGCGATTGAGCCCCAGGAGACGGGCGGCGCGCAACTGATTCCCGCGCGTCGCCCCCAGGACGTGCGCCAGCAGCGGCCGCTCGACCTCAGAAATGACACGATCGTACAGCCCGTCGGGCGGCAGGCGATCGCCATGCTCGGCAAACAACGTTTGCAAGTGCTGGTCGACCGCGTCGGTCAGTGACAGGTCGGATGCCGCTCCGCCTCCCGTCGCGCCCTCCAGCTCGGCGCTCACAAGGGCGTCGGCCAGCTCGGCTTCGATGATCTCTGCCCCGATCACCTCCTCCGAATAGAGCGCCGACAAGCGGCGCACCAGATTGACCAGCTCTCGGACGTTGCCCGGCCAGCGATACTGCTTCAGTCGAGCCATCGCTTCGGGCGACAGCACTTTGGTGGGCAGGCCGTCGGCCGTCGCCGCTTGGAGGTAGTGGTTGGCAAGTTCCGGAATGTCGTCCAACCGTTCGCGCAGCGGCGGCAGGCGGATCGGCACCACATTCAGGCGATAGAACAGATCCTCGCGGAACAGCCCCTGCTGGATCAGCCGACGAAGATCGCGGTGAGTCGCGGCGACGATGCGCACATTGGCCTTGATCGGCGTGCGGCCGCCGACCGTCGTGTACTCGCCCTCCTGCAGGACGCGCAGCAGCCGGGTCTGCGCCTCGGGCGGCATGTCGCCGATCTCGTCGAGAAACAAGGTGCCACCCGCCGCTTGCTCGAACTTGCCAGCCGAGCGCTGCACGGCGCCGGTAAAGGCGCCGCGTTCGTGGCCGAACAACTCGCTTTCGATCAACTCGCGCGGAATCGCCGCCATGTTGAGCGCGACGAACGGCCCTTTGCGACGCTTGCCGTAGTCGTGCAGGGCGCGCGCCACCAGTTCCTTGCCCGCTCCCGACTCGCCGGTCACCATGACCGTGAGGTCGGTCGCCATCAGCCGCGCCAATGTGCGGTAGATCTCCTGCATGGCGGGCGAACGGCCGATCAGGGGCAGGCGCTCGCCTTCCTGGACCGGCTGCGGCTCGCGCGGCGCCGCGGTCGAAGGTGTCGACAGCGCCCGATTGACCACCGACACCAACTCGTTGAGATCGAACGGCTTGGGCAAATATTCAAAGGCGCCGCGCTCGGTGGCACGCACGGCCGTCAGCAGCGTCGATTGCGCGCTCATGACGATGATGCGCAGATCGGGCCGCAGCTTGCGGATGCGCGGCACCAGATCGAGACCGTTCTCGTCCGGCATGACCACGTCGGTGATGACGAGCTGCCCCTCGCCTTCCTGGATCCACTGCCACAAAGTCGACGCGGCGCCGGTGCTGCGCACGTTGTGGCCCTGGCGGCCCAACGCCTGGTGCAGCACGGTGCGGATCGCGCGGTCGTCATCGGCAACCAGGATGGTGGCGGAGCCGCTCACGGGGCGGCCTGCAGCATTTGCAGCGGCAGCGTCACGCGAAAGACCGTGCGGCCGGGCTCGCTCTCGAACTCGATCGCGCCGCCATGATCGTTGACGATCTTGGCGACCAGGGCGAGCCCGAGGCCGGTTCCGGTCGGCTTGTTGGTCACGAAGGCGTCGAACAGATCTCCGCGGATCTCGTCGGATACGCCGCCGCCATTGTCGCGCACCGACACCACCAGCGGCAGGTTGACCCGCGCTTGCTGGCCGGGAACCGCAAGCCTTAGGCCGTGACGATAGGCCGTGGACAGTTCGATCTCGCGCTCGCCCTCACCCGGCGCCTCGCAGGCATTCTTCACCAGGTTCAGAAAAACCTGGATGAGCTGGTCGCGATCGCCATGAACGTCGGGCAACGAAGGATCGTAGCTTTCGATGAAGCGCACACCTTTGCCGAAGCCATTGCGCGAGACGCGCAGCACGTGGCCCAACACCTGATGGATGTTGATCGGACCGCGCTCGATCGGTCGGCCGTCGGCAAACGCCTCCATGCGGTCGACCAGGGCGACAATGCGATCAGTCTCCTCGCAAATGAGGCCGGTCAGTTCGCGCTCCGAATCGGGCACCGACTGTTCCAGGAGCTGCGCGGCGCCGCGGATGCCCGAGAGTGGATTCTTGACCTCGTGCGCCAGCATGGCGGCAAGCGCGCTCACCGAGCGGGCAGCGCTGCGATGCGACATCTGGCGGTCGATGTTGCGGGCGATCGTCTGTTCGGTGAGCGAGACGGCGACCAGGCCGTCGCTGTCGACCACCGGCGCCAAACGCAGCGCGCAGAATCGGCTGCCGATGCGCGGCGAGGCCAGCGTGACGCCGTTCTCGGCGACCGCGCCGCCCGTGTTGAGCACCTGTGCGAGCAGTGAAAAGAGCGGGGTGTCGGCCGGCACGAATTCGTCCAGCGGGCGACCGATCAGGCGGGTTCGACCGACGCCGAAGAATTGCTCGGCGGCGAGGTTGGCGTAGTGGACGTGGCCGCGACCGTCGACCACGACGACCGCCTCGGAAAGCGAATCGAGGATCGCGGCGGGAAATGGATCGATTGTCGCCGCCGGCCGCTTGAGGGGCTGGACGGCCATCTAGGCGGCCTGCCGTTCGAGATTGGGCAGGAAGAACGCCGCCAACCTGGCGCGCACCGCATCGGCGTCGGTCTCGCGATTGACGGCGGCGCGGAACTCGGCCGATGCCGGAATGCCCTTGGAGTACCAACCCAGGTGCTTGCGCGCCATACGCACCCCGGTCTCCTTGCCGTAGTGCGACAGCATGGCGTCGAAATGGGCGCGCACGGCGGCATACTGCTCGACCAGCGAAGGGTCGGCCAACCGCTCACCCGTCCGCAGGTAGTGCATCGCCTGCTTGAGGAACCACGGCCGGCCGTAGGCGCCGCGCCCGATCATGATGCCGTCGGCACCCGATTGGTCGAGTGCAGCGTCGACATCGTCGAGCGTCGTGATGTCGCCGTTGACGATCACCGGCAAGCGTGTCGCCGCCTTGACCTCGGCAACGAACGCCCAGTCGGCATGGCCGTCGTAAAACTGGCAGCGCGTACGGCCATGCACCGTCAGCATGCGGATACCGCACCGCTCGGCGATGCGCGCCAGGCTGGGCGCGTTGCGATTGGCGGAGTCCCAGCCGGTGCGCATCTTCAACGTGACCGGCAGCGTCACCGCCTTGACCGTGGCCTCGAGGATCTTCACCGCATGGACCTCGTCACGCATCAGCGCCGAACCGGCGTGGCCGTTGACGACCTTCTTCACCGGGCAGCCGAAGTTGATGTCGATGATCGCCGCCCCGCGATCCTCGTTGAGCTTGGCGGCATCGGCCATGATTTCGGGCTCGCAGCCGGCGAGTTGGACCGACATCGGGAACTCTTCCGGCGAGTTCTTGGCCATCAGAAGGGTCTTGCGGTTCTCGCGCACCATCGCCGCCGAGGCGATCATCTCGGACACGACGAGCCCCGCCCCGTCCCGCTTCACCATCTGGCGGAAAGGCATGTCGGTCACACCCGACATCGGTGCCAGGATCACGGGGTCTTCAATCCGGATGAGGCCAACGTCGATCGGCTTGAGGCGAGGCATGGAACTCATGGATACTGGTCAGATTGTAGGCATCTTGTGCGTTGCACAATAATTGGGCGACCATTAGCCGGTCCCGACGGCATCGGCAAGCGCTCCAAGTGCAGCCGGTCGGTTCCAGTGATATCAAGCCGCCTGTGCCAAATTGTGTCGCCCTGATCGTCGCCGGTGGGCGCGGCAGCCGGTTCGGGGGCCCGCTGCCTAAGCAATACGCCATGCTCGGCGGCCGCCCGGTGCTGCGCCGCACACTCGAGGTCTTTCGCGCCACCCCTGGCATCGACGGGATCCAGGTGGTGATCGCCGCGGGCGACGAGGCCCTCTATCGCTCCGCCACTCAGGACCTAGCCCTGCCGGCACCGGTCGAGGGCGGTGTGACCCGTCAGCAATCGGTCCTCAACGGCTTGCAGGCGCTCGCCGGTCAGGCGCCGGATCTGATCGCCATCCACGACGCCGCCCGCCCCTTCGTTCGCGTCTCCGACATCATCGGCTGCCTGGAAGCGATGGCGCCAGGTGTCGACGGTGCGGTGCTGGGCGTCCCCCTTGCCGACACGCTCAAGAAAGTGGACACCTCGGGCGTGCTGTCGGGCACCGTGCCGCGCACCGGGCTGTGGCGGGCTCAGACGCCGCAGATCTTCCGCTTCGCCAAGCTGCTGGCCGCCCACCGCGCGGCCGCGACGCTGGCTAGCCGAGAAAGCTCGGCCCTGACCGACGATGCCGCAGTCGCCGAACGCGCCGGCCTGCGCGTTGTCATGGTCGAGGGCCACGACGACAATCGCAAGATCACCACGGCCGACGACATGACTTCGACCACCGAGACCCGCACCGCCTTCGGCTTCGACGTGCACGGCTTTGCAGCCGGCGACAAGGTGGTGCTCGGAGGCGTTGCCATCGCTCATGACCGCGCACTGGCCGGACACTCCGATGCCGACGTGGCCCTGCACGCGCTGACCGACGCGGTCCTGGGCACGATCGGCGCCGGCGACATCGGCAAGCACTTCCCGCCGTCCGATCCGCAGTGGCGTGGTGTCTCCTCGGATCGCTTCCTGCGTCACGCCGTCGATCTGCTTGCCGCCGCCGGCGGCCGCATCGTTCACCTCGACCTGACGATGGTCTGCGAAGCACCGCGCATCGGCCCGCACCGCGAGGCCATGGTCGACAGCATCGCCCGCATCGCAGGCATTGGCCGCGAAAGGGTCAGCGTAAAGGCCACCACGACGGAGGGGCTGGGCTTCACCGGCCGGCGTGAGGGCATCGCCGCCCAGGCCGTGGCCACGGTCGAAGTGCCGAGAAGCTAGAGGTTCACGATGTTCGACCATGAAATGAGGAATGTCGCCGAGCGGGTGCTGGTGGCTTGCCGGCAGCGCGGCTTGAAGCTCGCGACGGCCGAGTCCTGCACCGGTGGCCTGATCGCCGCGACCTTGACGGCGATCGCCGGCTCCTCGGATGTGGTCGAGCGCGCCTACATCACCTACGCCAACGAAGCCAAGCGCGAGATGCTCGGCGTGCCGTGGGAAGCGCTGCTCGGCCATGGCGCGGTGAGCGAGCCGGTGGCGCGAGCGATGGCGGCGGGTGCCCTTGCGCGATCCGGTCTCGACCTTGCGGTATCGGTGACCGGCGTCGCAGGACCCGGCGGCGGCTCGCCCGACAAGCCGGTCGGCCTGGTGCATTTCGCGGGAGCCCGGCGCGGCCACGAGATGGTGGCCGAGCGCCATGTCTTCCCGGGCGACCGCGACACGATTCGCCGTGTGTCGGTGATCACCGCCTTGACGATAGTGGCGTCGCTGGCCGAACGCTAGGTTTGCCGTAGAGCTCGCGAGCGCGCGCCTCGAAGGCGCTCACCATGCGCCGCACCGCTTCGGCGAACAGCAATCGCACGGTCTGTTGCAGGAGCAGCGAGCGGAAGTCGAACTCCAGCTCGAAATCGATCAGGCAACCGTCGGCATGAGGCTGAAACGTCCAGCGGCTGACCAGGCGGCGAAACGGCCCTTCGATGCCGGTCGTGTCGATGCGCGGGCCATCCACACTGTCGGGCGCCAGCACGACGCGCGAGGTGAACTTCTCGTGAAACGGGCCGAAGCCGATCGCGAGCTCGGCGATCTGCACCGTCGGGCTCTCGCGCCGTCGGATGCGTCCGGCATGACACCACGGCAGGAACTCGGGATAGCGCGGCACGTCAGCGACCAGCTCGAAAAGCTGCATCGGCGTGTAGGCGACGACCCGCCGCTCGGTATGCCGCGTGACGCTCAAGTGGATCGGTTGGCGCGATTGGCGCGCAGGCGGGCGAAGTCCTCGCCAGCGTGGTAGCTGGAGCGGGTCAGCGGCGAGGCCGACACCATCAGGAAGCCCTTGGCGCGGGCCAGTGTGGCAAGCTCATCGAACTCGGCCGGGGTCCAAAAGCGATCGATCGGCGCATGCTTGGGTGTCGGCTGCAGGTATTGGCCGACCGTGAGGAAGTCGACGTCGGCCGCCCGCAGATCGTCCATCACCTGCAGGATCTCCTCGCGCATCTCGCCCAGGCCGACCATCAGGCCGGACTTGGTGAAGCTCGTGGGATCGATCTCCTTCACCTTCGCCAGCAGCCTGAGCGACGTGAAGTAGCGCGCGCCGGGTCGGATCGTCGGGTAGAGTCGCGGCACCGTCTCGAGGTTGTGGTTGAACACGTCGGGACGTGCCGCGACGACGGTCTCGATGGCGCCGTCCTTGCGCAGGAAGTCGGGCGTCAGCACCTCGACAGTGGTGCCCGGCGCCTGCTGCCTCAGCGCGGCGATCACCTGGGCGAAGTGCCCCGCCCCGCCATCGTCGAGGTCATCGCGGTCGACCGACGTCACCACGACATGGCCGAGCCCGAGCTTGCCCACCGCCTCGGCGATGTTGGCGGGTTCGTGCGGATTGAGGGCGCCCGGCTTGCCGGTGGCGACGTTGCAGAAGGCGCAGGCCCGCGTGCAAACCTCGCCCATGATCATGAAGGTCGCGTGCTTGTGCTTCCAGCACTCGCCGATGTTCGGACAGGCCGCCTCCTCGCATACGGTGGCGAGGCCGTACTGACGCATCAGGCGCTTGGTCTCGGCATATTCCGGCGAATTGGGCGCGCGCACCCGAATCCAGTCCGGCTTGCGGCGGATCGGATTGTCCGGACGGTGCGCTTTCTCGGGATGGCGCTCGGCCCGGCTCAAGGGTGACTTGTCGAGGGTGCCGTCCATGTCCGGCTAGATATGGAGCGTCCGCCCATAGGCCGCCAGTACCGATTCGTGCATCATCTCCGACAGGGTCGGATGCGGGAACACGGTGGCCATCAGCTCGGCCTCGGTCGTCTCCAAGGTCTTGGCGACGCTGTACCCCTGGATCAGCTCGGTGACCTCGGCGCCGATCATATGCGCGCCGAGAAGCTCGCCGGTCTTGGCGTCGAATACCGTCTTGATGAAGCCCTCGGGCTCGCCCAGCGCGATCGCCTTGCCGTTGCCGATGAACGGGAACTTGCCGACCTTGACCTGCAGGCCGTTGGCTTTGGCGGCCGCTTCGGTGAGGCCGATGCTCGCGACCTGCGGCTGGCAATAGGTACAGCCGGGGATGTTCTGGCTGTTCATCGGGTGAACGCCCTTCACGCCGGCGATCTTCTCGACCACCAGCACACCCTCGTGCATCGCCTTGTGAGCGAGCCAGGGCGGGCCCGCCACGTCGCCGATGGCATAGACATTCGGTTCGCCGGTGAAGCCCCATTGGTCGATCACGATGTGGGTCTTCTCGACCTTCACCTTGGTTCCTTCGAGTCCCAGATTCTCGACATTGCCGACGATGCCGACGGCGCTGATCACGCGGTCGACGGTGATCTCCTGGCTCTTGCCGCCGGCCGCGATCGTGGCCGTCACCTTGTTGCCTGCCTTCTTCAGGTTGGCGACCGTGGCGCCTGTCAGGATCTTCATGCCCTGCTTCTCGAAGGCGCGCTTGGCGAAGGCCGAGACCTCTTCGTCCTCGACCGGCAGGATGCGGTCGAGAACCTCAGCCACCGTCACCTCGGCGCCCATGGTGCGATAGAAGCTCGCGAACTCGATGCCGATCGCGCCCGAGCCGATGACCAGCAGCGACTTGGGGAATTCCGGCGGCACCATGGCTTCCTTGTAGGTCCAGACGAGCTTGCCGTCGGACTCCAGCCCGGGCAACTGCCGCGCCCGCGCGCCGGTCGCCAGGATCACGTTCTTGGCGGTGAGGGCGACGGTGCTCTTGTCGTCCATCGCCACCGCGAGCTTGCGCTGCCCGCCCTCGACGCCCGCCAGCTTGGCCGCACCGTCGAACACCGTGATCTTGTTCTTCTTCATCAGGCCTTTGACGCCGTTGCTGAGCTGGCTGGCCACCTTGCGTGAGCGCTCGACGATCTTCTCGGCGTCGAACGACACGTCTTTCACCGAGAGGCCAAAAGCGTCGGCATGCTTGATGAGGCTGAAAACTTCCGAGGTACGCAGCAGCGCCTTGGTCGGGATGCAGCCCCAGTTGAGGCAGATGCCGCCCATGTGCTCGCGCTCGACCACCGCTGTCTTGAGGCCAAGCTGGGCGGCGCGGATGGCGGCGACATAGCCGCCGGGACCGCCGCCCACCACGATGATGTCGAAGCTGGTGTCGGCCATGGCGTGCTCCTAGACCAGCATAGACGCCGGCTGCTCGACATAGGCGCGCAGCGTTTGCAGGAACTGCGCCCCCATGGCGCCATCGACGACGCGATGATCGACGGCGAGCGTGCAGCTCATCATGGTGCGCACGACCATCTGGCCCTTGCGCACGACCGCCCGCTCCTCGCCCGCACCGACCGCCAGGATCATGGCCTGCGGCGGATTGATGATGGCGGCGAAGCTCTGCACGCCGAACATCCCCAAGTTCGAGATCGTGAAACCGCCGCCCTGGAACTCGTCGAGCTTGAGCTTGCCGGTTTTGGCGCGCGCGGCGAGGTCCTTCATCTCGGTGGCGATCTGGGCCAAGCCCTTCATGTCGGCGTTGCGCACGATCGGCGTGATCAGACCGCGGTCGGTGGCGACGGCGACTGAGATGTCGACGGCGCCGTACCGAATCATCTCGTCCTCGGTCCACGAGGCGTTGCACTCGGGATGATCGCGCAGCGCCTTGGCGCAGGCCTTGATCACCATGTCGTTAACCGAAACCTTGGCGCCCTTCTTCTCGGCCACCGCATTGATCGCCTGCCGCGCCGCCAGCAGCGCGTCGATCTCGAGCTCAACCGTCAGGTAGAAATGCGGCACTGTCTGCTTGGATTCGAGCATGCGCCGGGCGATGACTTTGCGAACGGCACTGTGCGGCAGGCGGCTGTCGCCCGGTGCCACGAATACCGGCTGAGCGGCCGGCGCGGCGGGCCGCGGCGCTGGCGCAGCGGTCGGTGTTGCAACCGGCGCCGCGCCCGGCTTGGCGCCTTCGACATCGGCCTTGACGATCCGGCCATTGGGCCCGCTGCCTTTCAAACGCGAAAGGTCGATGCCCTTGTCGGCCGCGATCCGCTTGGCAAGCGGCGAGGCGAAGAGACGCGTGCCGCTCGACACGGCCGCCGGCGGAAGCGCAGGCGCAGGCGTCGGCCTCGCGGCTGCAACCGGTGTCGCTGCCGTGGCGGTAGCCGGTGCAGCCGCCGCCGGCGCAGCCGCGACTTTGGGCACATCCTTCTCGCCGTCCTCCAGGAGGACGGCGATCACGGCGTTCACCTTGACCCCTTCGGTGCCTTCCGCGACGACAAGCTGGCCGATCTTGCCTTCGTCGACCGCCTCGACCTCCATGGTCGCCTTATCGGTCTCGATCTCGCAGATCACCTGGCCGGCCTTCACGGCGTCGCCGACAGCGACGTGCCACTTGGCCAGCTTGCCCTCCGTCATGGTGGGCGACAGCGCGGGCATCAGGATATTGATCGACATGGTCTTCCGGCGTCAGCGATTGCAGACTTCGCGGGCGACCGCGACGATGTTATCCGCCTGCGGCAGCGCCATCTTCTCGAGGTTGGCGGCATAGGGCAGCGGCACATCGAGGCCATGCACACGCTTGACCGGTGCGTCGAGCCAATCGAAGGCCTGCTCCATCATCTGTGCGGCAAGCTCCGAGCCGATGCCGGCGAAGGCCCAGCCCTCCTCGACCGACACCAGACGATTGGTCTTCTTGACCGAGGTGACGACGGTCGCGGTATCGAACGGCCGCAGGCTGCGCAGGTTGATGACCTCGGCGTCGATGCCCTGCCTAGCCAGTTCCTCGGCAGCGGCCAGCGCCTTGCCGACCATGATCGAGAAGGCGGTGATGGTGACGTCCTTGCCCGGCCGCTCGATCTTGGCCTTGCCGATCGGCAGCACGAACTCGGGGTCGTCCGGCACGTCGAACGACTGGCCATAGAGGATCTCGTTCTCGAGGAAGATCACCGGGTTGGGATCGCGGATGGCGGCCTTCAGGAGTCCCTTGGCGTCGGCGCCGTTCCACGGCGCCAGCACGCGCAGGCCAGGCACGTGCGCATACCAGCTCGCATAGCATTGCGAATGCTGAGCGGCGACGCGCGCCGCCGCGCCATTGGGGCCGCGGAACACGATCGGACAGGTCATCTGGCCGCCCGACATGTAATGGGTCTTGGCCGCCGAGTTGATGATCTGGTCGATCGCCTGCATGGCGAAGTTGAAGGTCATGAACTCGACGATCGGCTTCAGTCCGCCGAACGCCGCACCGACGCCCAGGCCGGCGAAGCCGTGCTCGGTGATCGGCGTGTCGATCACGCGCTTGGCGCCGAACTCCTCGAGCAGGCCCTGGCTCACTTTGTAGGCGCCTTGGTACTGCGCGACCTCCTCGCCCATCAGGAAGACGTTGCCGTCCTTGCGCATCTCCTCGGCCATGGCATCGCGCAACGCCTCGCGCACCGTCATGTGCTGGGTCCTGCCGTTCCATTCCGGCTCGGCGGCAGCCCGGGCGGCGGGCGGCGCGGAAGGAGCGGAGGCGACCGCTCGCGGCGCCGGCTCTGCCTTCGCAGGCTCGGCTGAACTGGCCGTGGCGGCCGGTGCGGCCTTGGCGGCGTCGGCCAGGCTCTCGCCATCGGCCGCCAACACGCAGATCGGCGTGTTGACCGCGACGCCCTCGGTGCCCTCGGCGACCAGGAGCTGCGCCACCGTGCCTTCATCGACCGCCTCGACCTCCATGGTCGCCTTGTCGGTCTCGATCTCGCAGATGACCTGCCCGGCCTTCACGGCATCGCCGACCTTGACATGCCACTTGGCCAGCTTGCCCTCGGTCATGGTCGGCGAGAGCGCCGGCATCAAAACGGGAATGGACATGGCTCAGGCTCCGACCAGCACGTCGGTCCACAGCTCGGCGGCGTCGGGCTCGGGGCTGTGCTGGGCGAACTCGGCAGCGTCGTTCACGATCTTGCGGATCTCGGCATCGA
>Ga0194131_10005066_pt1 | contig 19342 bp, 13 predicted proteins | sample TA2KigO120mmetaG_FD_148631 | JGI IMG/M metagenome (GOLD analysis project Ga0194131, IMG submission 148631) | Freshwater microbial communities from Lake Tanganyika, Tanzania - TA2015053 Kigoma Offshore 120m | ecosystem: Environmental > Aquatic > Freshwater > Lake | place: Tanzania: Lake... | reverse complement strand
GCTGCCGGGCGCCGCGGTTCGGCGCCAGGGCAGCTCTCCCAGGCGTTCCTGGAGGGCTCGCTCGATCGTTTTTCTCGGTGAAATGGATGAGGCGGGGATCACGAGCGTCGTGGTCATGAAACGAGCACTTTCGCTCAACGCCAAACGGCTGCTTGAGCTCTGGCCACACAATTGGCTCGAGGCCGCTAGAACCGATAGGAAAACGTGATCGTCGCGGACGACGCGCGGTACCGGAAGTTGTTGATGTTGCTGCCGGTGGACGTGCGCTGGAGCGAGGTGATCATCCCGATGCTGTCCGTGAGGGGCAACACGGCCGACAGGCCGTTCTGCCACTGGCGATCCGTGCGCAGGCGGTTCGCATCGACCGACGTGTTCACGTCGTGATACTGGCTGAGCGAGCGCGAGCCGTTCCACGCCAGGGCCAGAGGATCTTCGGTGAACGGCTTCCAGTCGATCAGGCGCGTCACGCCGAGTCCGAACAGGTATTCGGTGTAGGCGTTGAAGTCCTCGATTGCGGTTTGATTGATCACTTCCAGCCGGTTGCTGAGCTGGAGATTGTCGAGGATCGTCCAACTCGATCGAATGCGCAGGGCGCTTTCGTACCCGGTTTGGCCAGCCGCGTTGGGCCGCTCGGAGTCGCTGGTGAACTCTTCCCGTTTGACATCGAGGATGAACGTCGAAGCGATGCGATCCGTCCAAGGCAACGTGGTTTCGACACCGAGGCCCCAGCCGGTCTGGTAGTACGAATCGCCGAGGAACACCGAGTTCAACAGCACAAAAGGCTTGATCGAAGCGCCGTCGAACCAACTCTGCCAGTACGGGTGACGAACGCCCACCGTAAGTTCTCCGAACAGGATATCGAGTTGCCGCTGGGTGCGCTGGCGCGATCCATAAACCGTGAGGCCCGACTCGATTTTGTCGTTGTTCTGCGACAACAGGTCGTAGATGTGATTGACCTGGATGGTCGACAGGTAATTGACGTCGCTTTTGTTGGTGAACTGGCGATCGAGTTCCGCCGGAACCCCTGAGGCAAAGATGCCGGTGCTGCTTGGTCCGCTATTGGCATTGTCCGAGAAGCGGTAGCCGACCGACGCCGAGCCTGAGAACTGGCTGCGTGTCAGCCTGCTGTCGACCTCGCGCAGAAACGCTTCGACCCGGGTTCGCACGTCGGGTGGCACGTTTGGCGTGTCGCGGACGCGCCGCAGATAGCCTCGCGCGATCTCGTAGGAGCCCAGCCGGTAATAAAGCACGCCCAGCTCCAGTCGCACGCGCGGGAGGTCGGGATCGATAAGCAGCATACGTTCGAGCGCGCTGATGGCCGCCTCGAAGTTGCCCTTGCGCACGGCCAATTCGGCGAAACGGAACGACTTGTCGAGATTGCCCGGATCGCGGAACAACTCCTGGAAGGCGGCGTCGTATTCGCGATCGAGCTCGGGGCCGCTCGATTGGGCACGCGCCAACCCCGTGGCAGCGATCACCAGCGCCAGCGTCATCGCTGCGGCGCGAATGCCGCGCCACTGCTTAAGCCATTGATAGCGCATGAGTCAGACAGTTCCCGCCGTTACCCTAGCCTTGGGAATAGGCGCGGTCCAGTTCGGGGCGAAGGCGGCCGGACACGAACAAGAAGTACATCCGGAAGTCGCTGGCAAGCGACCACAGCGGATAGGTGAAGGTCGCCGGCCGGTTGTGTTCGACGAAGAAGTGACCGATCCAGGCAAAGGCGTAACCGCCGACGACGGCGGAGAGAAGGTACCACCAGCTCCCGGTCGCCAACAACGCCAGGAGGCTAAAGATGGCGATGGTCGTCCCGACATAGTGAAGCGCGCGGCAGGCCGGGACCCGGTGTTCCCGGAGGTAGTACGGCCAGAAGTCGCGGTATTGCGTGATCATGTCCGCCATTGCAGTCCTCCCGCGGCGTTTGACGGGATTCTACGCCTTCCCTACGCTCGATTCGACGCTCACGGAGGGTTCCATGGTCTACCAGCGCGAAACCCGTGGTCAGAACTTCTACACCCTGGACACCAACCTGCAGGCGCTGTTGCGACGGCTGGCGCCGGACGCGGCGGATCGCTGGCATTCGAGTTTGACGGACTTCGGCGCCTGGGTTGCCCGCGAGGTCGACGAAGCGGCGGAGCACACCGATCGACACGCACCGCCCGTCCTCGACAATTACACGCGCGACGGTCAGCACGTGAACCGTATTCGCCACAATCCGCTGTGGGATCGGGTGGCGCGCGAGGTTTACGAAAAAGGCGCCATCGGCCTCAACTACGGCCCCGATCCCGCGCCGTTCGTGGTGACGTTCGCGATGGGTTACCTGCTGTCGGAGGCGGACGTCGCATTGCATTGCCCAGTGACGATGACGGGTGCAGTGGCTTACGTGCTCGATCGGTTTGCACCGGCTGCGGTGCGCGAAACGTATCTCCACCAGTTGACGCGGCGCGATGGCAAAGCGCTCTCGGGTGGCACCTGGGCGACAGAATTGCATGGTGGCAGCGACGTCGGCGCGACCACGACGATCGCCCATCGTGAGGACGATCATCATCGCCTGACGGGCCTCAAGTGGTTCACGAGCAATGCGAACGGCGGGCTTGCCGTGGCGACGGCTCGACCGGAAGGCGCCCCCGAAGGCTCCAAGGGGCTCGGACTTTACCTCGTGCCCACCCATCTCGCGGATGGCAGCCCCAATCCGATGCGCATTCGGCGACTCAAGAGCAAGCTCGGGACCGTGGGAATTCCGACCGGTGAGATCGACCTCACCGCGACCTGGGCCAAGGAAGTGGCGCCTCCCCCGATCGGGTTCAAGCTGATGATGGAAGCGCTCGGGTTCAGTCGCATCCACAACGCGGTCGGGTCGGCTGGGTTGGCGCGGCGGGCGTTTCTCGAGGCGGCGAGTTATCTGTCGCACCGCAACGCCTTCGGCCACCCGGTGCTCGACTATCCGATGATGCGCGACGAATTGCTCAAGATGATGACGCGCCTGGAGAGCAGTGCGGCGCTGGCATTCGCTGCGGCCGCGGCCTTCGACGCCGCCCACGTCACCGACCTCGACGCCGAGGACGGCAAGCGCGCCTGGCTGCGCATGGTCACCGCTCTTGCCAAGTACCAGTCGGCCGACGACGCCAACATCCTGGCGCGCATGGCGATCGAGTTGATCGGTGGCAACGCCTATACGTACGACTACGTCACGCCGCGGCTGTTGCGCGATGCCCAGGTCCTCACGGTCTGGGAGGGACCGGCCAATATTCAGGCGCTCGAAGTCTTGCGCATGATCGGCAACCGGGCGCCGGGGTTCACTGCCTTCGAGTCCCGGGTACAGCAGGTGCTGGGAGGGGCGCCCGACGGATTGGGGGCGCTGGCCGCCCCCCTCGGCCGCGCGGCGGCTCAGTGCCGCGAGGCGGTCGACTACGTGCGACGTGCCCCGGATCAGGCCCCGGTGCACGCCCGCAAGTTGATGGCGCTCCTGGCCGACACGCTCGGCGGCGTGTTGCTGTTCGAGGAGGCGGCGGCCGACTGGCGCCGGGGCGATGCCCGCAAGGCGCTGATCGCAAGGGCCTACATCGAAGAACGGTTAACGGCTCGCCCCGACCACCGCGGAATCGGCCCCGGTTCGGATTGGGCGCACCGGCATTTCGAGCCACTTTTCCAATACGTAGAGATACCGATTCGCCCGGGAATCCTGGGCTCAGGGTAGCCAGCGGCCACGTTTCGGCGCACTATTGCCCTTTCGGTCCGCAGGGACCCAGGGTTGCAGAAGGAACGCGTCATGAAGAACGTCGTCATCGCCGGCTACGTCCGCTCCCCCTTCCAATTTGCCCGCAAGGGCCAATTGGCCAAGGTCCGCCCCGATGAGATGGCAGGACAGGTGGTCCGCGCTTTGGTCCAGCGCACGGGCATCGAGCCCAAGGACGTCGAAGACGTAATCATGGGCTGTGCCTTCCCCGAGGGCGAGCAGGGCTTCAACGTCGCCCGCATCGTCGGCTTTATCGCCGGGCTCCCGATCAACGTCGCTGGAACCACGGTCAACCGCTTCTGCGGCTCCTCGATGCAGGCGATCCATATGGCGGCCGGCGCGATTCAAATGGACGCCGGCCACGCCTTTATCTGTGCCGGCATCGAGTCGATGACGCGCATTCCGATGGCGGGTTTCAATCCCGCGCCGCATCCGGCTCTCTACAAGGAGCATCCCGACGTGTACATGGCGATGGGCGAGACAGCCGAGAACGTCGCCAAGCGCTACAAGGTCGATCGCAAACGCCAGGAGGAATTCGCGGTCCAGAGCCACAAGAAAGCGACCGCGGCGCGCGCCGGCGGCAAGCTCAAGGACGAGATCATCGCCATCACCCAGGGCAACTTGCGCGTCGAAGAGGACGGCTGCATCCGGCCGGACACCACGGCTGATGCGCTGGCGGGCCTCGAACCCGCGTTCGACAAGACGGGAACAGTGACCGCCGGTACCTCGTCGCCCCTTACCGATGGCGCGGCCGCCGTGCTGGTCTGCAGTGAGGATTACGCCAAGGCGCACGGCTTGAAGCCGCTCGCCAAGCTCAAGAGCATTTCGGTGTTCGGTTGCTCGCCCGACATCATGGGCATGGGCCCCGTCGGGGCGACCAAGAAGGCGCTCGACCGCGCCAAGCTGTCGATCAAGGACATCGACATCATCGAACTCAACGAAGCCTTTGCCTCGCAGGCGTTGGCCGTGATGGCCGAGGCCGGCATCCCGCTCGACAAGACCAACCTCGATGGCGGCGCGCTCGCGCTTGGTCACCCTCTCGGGGCGACGGGTGCGCGCATCACCGGTAAGGCCGCGAGCCTGCTCAAGCGGGAGGGCAAGAAGTTTGCGCTCTCGACCCAGTGCATTGGCGGCGGGCAGGGTATCGCCACCATCCTCGAGGCGGTTTAGTCGCCGGGGTCGCGGAGGGTCAGCCATGGAAATCAAAAAGGTCGCCGTGCTCGGTGCCGGCGTCATGGGAAGCGGCATCGCTGCCCACGTCGCCAATGCCGGAATCCCGGTCGTGTTGCTCGACATCGTGCCGGCCGGGGCCAACAACCGGAATGCGCTCGCCGAGGGGGCGATCGAGCGCATGCGCAAGACCAACCCGGCGCCGCTGATGCACGAACGCACGGCCAAGCTGATCACGCCCGGCAACATGGAGGATCACCTCAATCTGCTCGCCGATTGCGACTGGATCTGCGAGGCCGTGCTCGAACGCCTCGACGTCAAGCACACGACCTACAAGAAGGTCGACTCGGTTCGCAAAAAGGGTTCGATCGTCACCTCGAATACCTCGACGATTCCCTTGCAGAAGCTGATCGATCCCTTGCCGGCGTCATTCCAGCAGGACTTTGCGATCACCCACTTCTTCAATCCGCCACGCTATATGCGCCTCTTCGAACTGGTGGGCGGCGCCAAGACGCGTCCCGAGGTGCTGAAGGCGCTCGATGCCTTCGCCGACGTCAAACTCGGCAAGGAGGTCGTGCCGTGCAAGGACACGCCGGGCTTCATCGCCAACCGGATCGGCATTTTCTGGAGCATGGTCGCGACCCAGAAGGCGGTCGACCTCGGGCTCACCGTCGAGGACGCCGATGCCATCGTTGGGCGTCCGATGGGGATCCCCAAGACCGGCATCTTCGGGCTGATGGACCTCACCGGGATCGACTTGAAGCCGCACGTCCTCGGTTCGATGCAGGGTCTGTTGCCCAAGAGCGATGCCTTCCACGCGGTCTACCGGGAGGACCATCCGCTCAACGCGCTTACCGACAAGATGATCAAGGACGGTTACACCGGGCGGAAGGGCAAGGGCGGGTTCTATCGGCTGCAGAAGAACGGCGCCGAGCGCATCAAAGAGTCGATCGATCTCAAGACCGGCCAGTACCATCCCTCGGTCAAGTCGACCCTGAAGAGCGCCGGTGCGGGCAAGAACGGCCTCCGGGCCCTGGTCGAGTTCCCCGACAAGGGTGGGGAATACGCATGGCAGGTGCTGGGGCACGTGCTGAAGTATGCGGCCGACTTGGTGCCCGAGATTTCCGACGACATTCTCAAGGTCGACGAGGCGATGAAGGCGGGCTACGCCTGGAAATACGGTCCGTTCGAGCAGATCGACCAGCTCGGCACGGCGTATTTCGCCGAGCGCTTGGCGAAGTCGGGCATGGCTGTGCCCGAGATCGTCAAGAAGGCGAACGGTCGGCCGTTCTATCGCGAAGAGGGAACCAAGAAGCAGTACCTGACGCGGCAGGGCGAGTATGCCGACATCGTCGTGTCCGAAGACGCCTGGCGCCTGGCCGACAAGAAGCGCGGCAAGAAGCCGATCGTAGGCAACTCTTCGGCCAGCATCTGGGATGTGGGCGATGGTGTCGCCTGCCTCGAGTTCCACAGCAAGATGAACTCGATCGACGCCAACACGATCGCGATGGTGCGTGAGGCGGCGAAGATCGACAAGAAGGGGTTCAAGGCGCTGATCATCGGCAACGATGCCGACAACTTCTCGGTCGGGGCCAACATCGGCCTCGGGCTGTTCGCAGCCAACACGGCGATGTGGCCCGTGCTCGACCAGAACATCAAGGAAGGCCAGGATGCGTACTTGGCGCTCAAGTACGCGCCATTCCCGGTCGTCGGCGCCCCCGCCGGCATGGCGCTCGGCGGCGGTTGCGAGGTCAATCTGCACTGCGATGCGGTGCAGGCGCACGCCGAACTCTACATGGGTCTGGTCGAGGTCGGGGTTGGTCTCATTCCGGGCTGGGGTGGCACCAAGGAAATGATCATGCGTCACGTCCAGAACCCGAAGCGTCCGGGCGGGCCGATGCCCCCCGTGGCCGAAGCGTTCCAGACCATCGGGCTCGCCAAGGTGTCGAAGTCGGCGGACGAGGCGCGCTCGCTGCTGTTCTTGCGCGACGGGGACGGCATTTCGATGAACCGCAAACGCCACCTCGCCGACGCCAAGAAGAAGGCGTTGGCTTTGGCGGCCGGCTACAAGCCCGCCTCCAAAGACGTGGAGGTCGTGCTACCCGGTCCCACGGCCAGGGTGGCGCTTGAAATGGCCGTCGGCGACTTGGCCAAGTCGGGCAAGGCGACGCCGCACGACGTGACCGTGTCGCGTGAGCTCGCCACGATTATCTCGGGCGGCGAGACCGACGTTACGGCGACGCTGAAAGAGAAAGACCTGTTGGCGCTCGAGCGGGCGGCGATGGCGCGGTTGTTCCGCAACCCCCGCACGCTCGATCGCATCGAACACATGCTCGAGACCGGCAAGCCGCTCCGGAACTGAGGAGAAAGCAACATGCCTATCTATCAGGCCCCCGTTCGCGATATGCGCTACCTGCTGCACGATTTCCTCGAGGTCGGGCGCTACTCGAACGTGCCGGGGTTCGCGGACGTGACCCCCGATCTCACGGATGCGATTTTCGAGGAAGCCGCCAAATTCTCTCAGGAGGTTTGCTTTCCGCTCAACCAATCGGGCGACGAAGAGGGCTGCCACTGGGAGAAGGGCAAGGTGACGCCGCCCAAGGGCTTCAAGGAAGCCTATGACGCTTTCAAGGCCGGTGGCTGGAACGGTCTCACCTGCGAGACCGAGCATGGCGGGCAGGGGCTGCCCAACATCGTCGGCCTGCCGTTCATGGAGATGATGATCTCTTCCAACATCTCCTTTGCGACCTATCCCGGCCTGTCGCGCGGCGCCTACGAGGCGATCAAGCGCAACGCCTCCAAGGAGCTCAAGGGCCGCTACCTGCCGAAGATGGCCACGGGCGAGTGGAGCGGCACGATGAACCTGACCGAGCCGCACTGCGGCACCGACCTGGGGCTCATCCGCACCAAGGCCGAGCCGCAACCCGATGGCTCCTACAAGATCACCGGCACGAAGATTTTCATTTCGGCCGGCGAGCACGACATGGCCGAGAACATCGTGCACCTGGTGCTGGCGCGCGTCACCGGGGCGCCCGAAGGCATTCGCGGGATCAGCCTGTTCATCGTGCCCAAGTTCATGCTGAAACCCGACGGCTCGCCGGGCGAACGCAACGGCGTGACCTGCGGTTCGATCGAGAAGAAGATGGGCCTCAAGGGCTCGGCGACCTGCGTCATGAACTACGACAGTGCCACCGGCTATCTCGTCGGCGACCTGCACAAGGGCATGCGCGCCATGTTCGTCATGATGAACGAGGCGAGGATCGGCGTCGGCATGCAGGGCGTCGGTCTTTCGGAACTCGCCTACCAGAACGCCGCCAATTACGCCAAAGAGCGCATCCAGGGCCGATCGCTGACCGGCACCAAGTACCCCGACAAGGCGGCCGATCCGATTATCGTGCATCCCGACGTGCGCAAGATGCTGCTCACCATGCGCGCCTTCAACGAGGGCGCGCGCGCGCTCGCCATGTGGACGGCGCTCCACGCCGACCTCGCCGATCGTCACCCGGATGAAAGTGTGCGTCGCGACGCCGAAGACCTGCTCGCGTTGATGACGCCGATCATCAAGGCCTACCTCACCGACATGGGCTACGAGTCGATCAACTGGGGTGTCCAGTGCTATGGCGGCCACGGCTACATCAAAGAGCATGGGATGGAGCAGATCATCCGTGACGCCCGCATCACCCAGCTCTACGAGGGCACGAGCGGCATTCAGGCGCTCGATCTGGTCGGGCGCAAGCTGCCACAACACATGGGGCGGCTGCTGCGCCAGTTCTTCCATCCGGTCGATCAGTTCATCCACGAGCACGTCGACGACGCCAAGCTGGGACCCCTGGTGATGCAGCTCGCCAAGTCGTTTGCCCGCTTGCAGCAGGCGACGGCGTGGCTCGCCGAACAAGGCCTCAAGGACCCGATGCAGGCGGGCTCGGGCGCCTCCGACTATCTCAAGCTGTTCGGCCTGGTCGCGGTCGGCTACATGTGGCTCCGCATGGCCAAGGTGTCGCTCGCCAAGCTGGCCGAGGGCGACGGCGACAAGGCCTTCCACCAGAACAAGCTGCACCTCGCGCGCTTCTTCATGGAGAAGATGCTGCCCGACACGTCGTCGCTCCTGTCGAAGATCATGGCCGGCGCCGAGCCGCTGATGGCGATGGACGACGCCGCGTTCTGATCCTCACCCCAGGAAGTCATCGAACATCCTGGCGAGGGCGGTGATCTCTTCGTCGCTCGCCTGGCCCATCGGACGCTCGAACGGGTAAGGCTTCTTCACGCTGTTCTTGGTCAGTCGCGCGACGCCCTCGAGGTAGGCCCAGGGCGTGTCTTTGGGCGCGCAGGTGGCCATGGTCGGCACCCTGAGCAGCGGCAGGCGCTTCTCCGACGGATAGAGAATGGCCGCCTGATACGCCTTGTGCCCGAAGCGCACGGCCTTGAGCGTGTCCATGACCCGATCGTGCAGGACCTGCGCATGGGGTAGCCCGAGACCGCGCCAATGGGCGACATCGCGGCGATAGGGCGGCCAGAAGAGATACGAGTCGCGCGTCTTGTTGAAGGTCTTGATGAACTGTGACCCCTCTTGGTCGACCAAGTGGGAATTGTCGAGGGTGTGAACGTATTCGCGATACATTTCGTTCACGCCGTCGCTCATGCCGTCGAGGATGATCTTGCCGACCCGCCGCGGCACGGCGATACCGATTTCGGTGGCGATGCGCGCGCCGGTATGAAATCCGTAGAGGTCGTAGTTCGTGACGCCCAGACCATCGAGAGCGCGAATGACCGCGTCCGCGAAGTAGCCCATCTCGGGGTCGGCGACGGCGGGCGGCGCCGAGTCGCCCTGGCCCAAGGTGTCGAAGGCAATGACCGGGCGGGTCGCCGCCATGGCGCGAATCACGCGAACCAGGGCTGCCGAAGATTCGGGCGAACCGTGCAGCATGACGAACGGACGCTTGGCGCCGCCGCCCGCGCGCCGAAAATGCATCTGACCTTCGGCAATATCGGCAAAGCCGCGTTTGATGGTGATCATATGGTCCTTCCCTTGATCTGGACGCGAGCGAGTTTACCCCTGGCGCGTGGTCCAGGTGGGCGGGCGCTTGGCGAAGAACGCGGCCAAGCCTTCGCCGCCGTCGCCGTGGCGTGCGCCGTCGGCGACGAGGCGGGCGCCTTCGTCCAGCAACTGGGGCAGTGGCGTGGTTCCAACCGCCGCGATCAGCGCCTTGGTCTGGGCCGCCGCGGTGGGCGAGCGGCCCTTGATCTGCTCGCAGGCGCTTTCGGTTGCGTTGGCGAGTTCCGCGGGATTCTCGACGAGCGTGTGCACGAAGCCGAGGCGGTGGGCCTCCTCCGCCCACAACGGTGCGCCGGTGAAGGCCAACCGGCGCGCCATCGCCGCGCCGAGGCGGGTGGTGACGAACGGCAGGATCTGCGCCGGCGGCAACCCGAACCCGGTCTCCGGCATGGCAAAATTGGCGTCGCGCTGCGCCAACACGATGTCCGCGACGCAGGCCAGACCGAAACCCGCGCCTCGCGCGGCGCCATGGATCGCGGCGATCACCGCCTGCGGCTGGTGGTCGAGCTGGATCAAGAGATCCCCAAAGCGTCGGTTGACCGCGAACAGCCGGTCGACTTCGCCGGGCCGCGGGGCGGCCAGGGCGTCGGTCATGTCCTTGAGGTCGCCGCCGGCGCAGAAACTCGGGCCGGCGCCGTTCAATACGATCGCGCCGACCGCACGATCCTCGGCAACGGCGGCCAGAACGGCGCTCAACTCCTCGGCCATGGCGATGCTCATGGCGTTGCGGGCCTCGGGGCGGTTCAGCGTGACGGTGAGCCGAAACCCGCGGTGTTCGAGCACGAGCCAGCGGCAAGCAGGAAGGTTCGGCAAAGTGCCTCCGAGCAAACGGCCCGGTGCCCGGGCCGCAGGGAAATGTTAGGGTGTCAGCCGTCGAACCGGAAGGAGAACCCTATGGATCTGGCCCAGGTCACCGAAGGAATGCGCCAGCGCGTGGGCGAAGACGCGGGGATCGGCGCCACCATCAAGTTCGATTTCGGCGATGATGGGGTCATCTATCTCGACGGGGCGAGCACGCCCAACAGCGTCAGCAACGAAGACAAGGATGCCGACTGCACCATCCGCATTTCGCTCGAGAACTTCCTCAAGCTGGTCGAGGGCGACCTCAATCCCACCATGGCGTTCATGATGGGCAAGCTCAAGGTCGACGGCGACATGGGGCTCGCCATGAAGCTCTCGAAGCTGATGGGCTGATCAGATTGCGGCTGCCGCCCCACCGCGCAGTTGGCGGCTGGCGACGATCTTCCACACCCCACTCACGGCGAGGATCGGATTGCGTGCACAGGCAATCTCCGCCCGGGCGAAGATCAGTTCGCGAGTCTTGCGCGTGATGAACGCGCTGCCCTCGATCCAATCGCCGACGCGTCCGGCGCCGAGGAAGTCGCTGTTGAGGCTGATCGTCACGGCCTGGGTGCCGTTTTCGACCGAACGAAATATCGTCATACCGATCAGGTGATCGGCGAGACTCATCAGCAGACCGCCGTCGGCCACGCCGTGTGGGTTGGTGTGCCAGTCGGTGAGGTGGAGGCCCATGCGCCACGGTGGGCCGTCGCTCGACATGAAAAAGGGTCCGATGTGGCCGTGGAAGCCGCCGATATCCCCGGTCGGGACGAACCCTGGCGGCGTCGACGTGTCCGTCACCGAGGCTCTCGCCCCAGGAGCCCGTGGATCGTGACCGCCTCCTTCTTGCCCTTCACCGCCAGGCGGTCCAACTCGATCGCGGCAAACTCCGGCGCCTGCGCGCGGGTCTCCGGACCAATCACCACGTTCATCCCGTAGGTCTTCGACTGGCCCTCCAACCGCGAGGCCAGGTTCACCGCGTCGCCCAGCACCGAATAGTCGAAGCGACGATCCGACCCCATGTTGCCGACCACGCAGTCCCCGGTGTTCAGGCCGATGCCGATCTTGATCGGGTGGAACGCCCGCTGCTCGGCCTCCGCCTCGCTCTTCAACTGGTCGTTGAGCTTGGGCAGGTACTCGAACATCGCCAGCGCCGAGGCGCAGGCGTGGCGCGCGTGCTCGGCGTCGTCCAGGGGCGCGTTCCAGAACGCCATGATGCAGTCGCCCATGTACTTGTCGATCGTGCCCTGGCGCTCGAGGATCAGGTTGGTCATCGGCGTCAGGAACTTGTTGATCAGCTTGGTCAACCCCTGCGGGTTGGACTTGAAGGTCTCGGAGATGGCGGTGAAGCCGCGGACGTCGCAGAACAGGAACGTCATGTTCTTCATCTCGCCGCCGAGCTTGAGCCGCGTCGGGTCCCCGGCCAGCTGCTCCACCAGCGCCGGCGACAAATACTGCGCAAAGGCGCCGCGGACCTGGCGTCGTTCGGCGGCGGTCTTGGAGTAGCCGGTAAATGTGAGGAACGAATACAGCAAGAGGGTCGAGACACCGGGATAGGTGATGTCGACCAGAATCCGGTCCTCGGAGAAAAAATACCAGGACGTGCCGGCTAGCGCGCCGAGGACGACGACCACGAAACCCAGCGTCCAAGCCGCACCGATCATCGGCAGGAACAGGATAATGAGGACCCCGACCAACGCCGTGAACAAGAGTTCTGCGCCGATGATGTTGGATGGCCGATTTAGGGGCAGTTGTTGAACAACCGTCTCGATGATGTTGGCGTGTACCTCGACGCCAGGAAGGTTCTTTGAGATCGGTGTCGCCCGGATATCTCGCAGGCCGACCGCCGAGGTCCCGACTAGAACAAACTTCCCGGTCACCGCTTCGGCTGGCAACGTGTTGTTGATCGCGTCCTTCGCAGGAAAATAGAGCCCCCCAGTCTCTTCCCCAGGACGGGCATAGTAGACCCAGATTTCTCCCTTGGAGTCCGTCGGAACCTGTAGCTGGCGGGCGATTACAACTTTCTCGATCCCGAGTGGACTCATGTTGATGATGTAGGGCTGGCGCGGTCCAGTGGCGACGCGCATCATCTCTATAGTCAGGCTAGGGTAGATGGCATCCCTGACTTTGATCAGCGCCGGCGCGCGTCGCACGATGCCATCGTTGTCGGGTTCGACGGTGATCATGCCGAGTCCCGGAGTCGCAGTTTCGAGCGCCGGGATGTTGCGTACGACACCCGGATACAGCCGTAGATAATCCTGGGCCCGCACACCACGCGCCCCTTGGGATCCCGACGGGCTGCGCTTCGGCAGGCCGGACTCGGCGCGGCTTGCATCCGAAGTCGCCGATTGCCCGAGTACGCCACGACTTTGCTGGAGGATGGTCGCAAACACCGTGTCGTTGCTCGGCAGTCCCTTGAGTTTGTCGACCACATCGGCTTCCAAACCCCGCGCGCCCGCGCGACCAGCGATCAGGTTCGGGGACAGTCGGTCGTCTTCGGCAAACACCATGTCGAATCCGACCGCTGCGGCGCCCGCATTCATCAAGTTCACCAGCATCTTGGCGATTTCGTCGCGCGGCCACGGCCACTGGCCGATCTCGGTCTTGCGATAGGACCTTGGGCTCGCCATCGCGACGAAGGCGTTGGCCGCGGCGACGATGCGGGCGGGCAAGAGAATCTGCTCGCCGCTCAGCCCCTTGGGCCGTCCGCTGCCGTCTGCCGCCTCCTGCACCTGGCGGATCACCTCGACGACCGGACCGTCGAAATCGATGCGTTCCAGGAGCCGCGCGCTGGTCAGGATGGCATCGCGCACCTGCTGCAATTCGGCATCGTCGAGTTTCCCTTCGCGGGTGAGCAGTTCCGAAGGCACGAGGGTCTTGCCCAGGTTCATGAGCTGGGCCGCGACCTCGATGGTGCGGCGATCTTCGGCCGGCAATTCGATCTCGTTGGCGATCGCCACCGCGACCTCGGCCACGCGCGTAGCGTGGTTCGCGGAATAAGGATCACGCTGGCCGACCAGGTCGACGAGGGTCTCGATCAACTGACGGAAGATCACCTCGCGGCGCTCGCGTTCGCGCATCAGGTCCGTGATGTCGTCGAGCATCATGAGCACCGCGGCCGGATGGTCGCGGTCGCCACGCAGCGGATAATGCGTCGTCCGAATCAGGTGCCGCCCCCGCTCGTCGTCGAACTCGTGCACGTGGCTGATGCGCTCGCCCTTGGCGAGGATGTCCTCGGTGCGTTCGATGATGCCCTTGTTGATCTTCTGCAGCGCCGTGGCGCGCACGGGTCCGATGACGGCCGCCAGCGTCTTCTTGAGCAGGTCTTCGGCCGGAACGCCGGCCGAATCGGCCGCCGTCTTGTTGGCGAACGTCAGACGGCCATCCTCGGCCACGGCCAGCATCTCGGTGGGTTGGGAATCGGTGACAACGCGCAGGAATTTTCCGAGGTTCTGGAAGCGCTCGGCGGCGACCCGGAAACGCTCGGCCGCGGCCGTCGCACGCACCGACGTGCCGTGGCGCCACACGGCGATGATGATCACGAGCGTTACGCCGATCATCATCAGGAACACGACGAGCATCGTGGTCAGGCGGGATTCGGACGAAGCGAGGGCCTCCGAGGTCGCGACCTTGCGCACGACCGTCCAGGGCGCGATCGCCAGGGTACGGCCGGCGACCAGGACGGTTTCGCTGGCGTAATCCACCTTGACCCCGAAGGCGCCCGCGTTCTGCAGCACATAAGCGGAGTCGAGACCCGGGGTGTCGAGGGTGAGAACGCGGCGCAATGGCGCCGTCCCATCTTTCAAAGGTGACAGGTACTCGACGTTCGGTCCTTTGATGCGGACGAGATAGGTCTCGGCGGTCTGTTCACTTTCGCCTGGTTGGCGCAGGCGTGCGAACAGATCGTTGTCGATGAGTTTGACGCCGAGCAGATACCCGGCGGCATCACTCGCGCCACGGCCGCCCTGCACGGTGAACACCGGCTGGACGAATCCGATCGTCGGTTGGTCGGACACGCCCAAGTACATGTCGACCAGGCCGCGCTCGCCCTTGGCGATCCTGTTTGCGCTCTCACGCAACTGCCCGGTGATCGGCGGCATGGTCGGTGTCGCGACCAGCACCTTGCCCTTGCTGTCGACAAGCGCAATGCCCGCCAGTCCGACCCGCTCGACATTGGCGCTCAGCTGGGGCGCCGTCTGGAGCTGACTGAACTTGGCGCGTTCTGCGGTCGCCACCAGCAGGTTGCGCAGGTAACCCGCCTCGCCCGAATCCTCGGGGTCGGCGGCGTCGCCGAGAAGGCCAAGCTCCGTCATGTAGAGCTGCAACGAGGCGTTCTCGGCGAGCTCGCGTAGCGTGCCGAACTGCTGGTCGATCCAATCGTTGATCGCCGCGGCGCGGGAATCGGCGACGATTCCTAAGCGAATCTGCCAGGCGCGCATTTCGCGATCGCGTTCTGAGGCGATGAATTGGAACACGAAATAGACGCCGACGACGGCAGCGATGAGAAGCAGGACTCCGGCCGCGACCACGGTCTTGTTGATCCCGCGCGGAACGTCGTCTTTCGGCATTTCGACCATGGCGCAGCGCCCCCAAGAACGCCCGGCTCGAACTCTAGGAGGGCTCGGCGGGGCGAACAATCACGGATTTTTTCCCGGCGATCCGTTCGCTTGTCGACTAGACTTCGTGCCGGCCGCACGTACGCTTCTGCCCATGCTCGTGACCCGAAACGCGATTGATTGGTTTTTTGCGCCGCTGTTCGCCGCCATGGTGATGGTGGCGCCGCCGGCGTCTGCGCAAGGGACCCCGGGGCTGTTCGGAACCATCGAGGTCAAGAAGACGGATCTCAAGCCGTTCCCCAAGTGGACGGATGTCCTCGGCAAAGCCAAGGCCGAGGCCGAGAAGAATTCCGGCGAGTGCAAGGTCACGGCCGAGGAGAAGTGCTACTACCGGACCTGGACGCGCTTCGTCGAAAGCATCCGCAGCCTCGACAAGCTCGCCCAGATCAACAAGGTCAACGACTTCCTCAATCAGGCGAAGTACGTCGTCGACGAGGTCAACTGGCAGGTCGACGACTACTGGGCGACGCCCGGCCAGTTCTTCTCGCGCTTCGGCGACTGCGAGGACTACGCCATCGCCAAGTATCTGACGCTCGCGATGCTCGGCTTCGACAACGACACGACTCGCGTGGTGGTCGTCCAAGATCTCAATCTCAAGGTGCCGCATGCGGTCCTGGCGGTGCTGATCGACGGCAAGACCTGGATTCTCGATAACCAGATCAAGCAGGTTATCGAAGCCGAGAAGATCAAGCACTACCGGCCGGTCTATTCCGTGAACGGCCAATCGTGGTGGTTGCACAGGGCCGCGGGCAGCTAATCGCAAAAGCGGCCGTCGAAAACGAAAAGGGCCCGCCGATCGGGCGGGCCCTGCTGCATCGTGGGATCGCGATCAGATGATCTCGATATCGCTCGCCTTGACGTCGTTGCCGCTGACCGTGGCGATGGTCTGGTAGCCCTCGCCCGCCGGCGCATCGCCGGCGCGGAACTGCAGCGTATTGGCGTTGCCGTCGTACTTCAGCTGCGAGCCGTCTTCGCCGATGATGGTGAACGAGCCGCCCGACCCCTGCTGGACGGAGTAGTTGCCGAAGCCGTCGAACTGCTCGCCCTCGAAGCGGAACTTGTCCATCCCCGTGGTGAAGTCGGTGACCATGTCGCCGCCTTCGCCGGCCGAGTTGTAGACGAAGATGTCGCTACCCGACCCGCCGGTGATCGTATTCGCGCCGGTGCCGCCCAGGATGATGTCGTTGCCCGAGCCGCCCGAGATCGTGTCGTTGCCCGAGCCGGCGTTGATCGTGTCGTTGCCCGAGCCGCCGTAGATGGTGTCGGTACCGGCACCACCCGAGATGGTGTCGTGGCCCGACTCGCCCGACAGGGTGTCGTTGCCCTCGCCACCGTCGAGGGAGTCGTTGCCGAACCCGCCGTACAGGTAATCGCTCCCGGTACCGCCCGACACCGTGTCGTCGTTGTCACCGCCGTAGAGCGTATCGTTGCCGTCGCCGCCGTCCATGACGTCGTTGCCGGCCTCGCCCCAGGCCATGTCGTTGCCGTCGCCACCGACGAGGATGTCATTGCCTTCGCCGCCCTCGACGAAGTCGTCGCCCGCGCCCGCAGCAACGAAGTCGTCGCCGCCGCCCGCGTACACGAAATCATCGCCGTCGGTGCCCGTGAGGACATCGGCCTGGTCCGAACCGTAGATGACGCTGCGGCTGATTTCGGCCTCGCCGTCGTCGCGACGGTCCTCGACGATCGTCGGCCCGTCGTCCTCGGCAATGGTGGTTTGCGTCAATGTCGTCGTCGGGCCGGCGATAATCACCCCGGCGTTCGGATCGTAGGCAAGCGCCGATTCGGCCGGCGCCTCGACCGCGTCCGTTCCTGTCGAGCCCGGCCCTTGTGTGAAGTCGTTGCCGGCGGCGGTCAGGATGATCGCATCGGCGCCCTTGCCCTCCGCCAATGAATTGGCGAATGTCTCCTCGGCGGCCTTGAGTGCCTGTGCCTCAGTCTTGCCCTCGGCCAATGCCAGTTCGAAGGCCACCTCGGCGGCCGCCTCGGCGTTCTGCACCTTCTTTTCGCTGTGGCCCTCTTGGAGGGCCTCGGCTTTCTTGTCGTCGATCGCCTGATCGATCGACTTCTGTTCGCCGTCCTTATGCTCGCCGCGGCGTGCGCCGCCGCGCGGGTTCTGCCACACGCCGATCGTGTCGCTGCCACCACCCGAGTAGATGGCGCGCAGTTGTTCGGAGGGCAGCATCGTCGGCTGGCTCGGTGCCGAGCGCACGCTGTCGATGAACACGGTCTGGTTGGCCTGGTTGAGAATTTGCTGGCCGGACGCATTGGTGACGGCGATTTCACCGACGTGGCCCGAGTCTTCTTTGAGGAGCGAAATGACCGTGTCCTCGCCTTCGGCGCCGGCCTTGATCGCGACCTTGGTGCCGCGGATGCCGATGGTGGCCACCGGCGTGTGGACCTGCATCGCGTCGGAACCCGACTTGGCGATCTGGCCGCTGACGAACGTGAACACGCCCTGGACCACGGTGAACGACGACTGGCCCTCGCCGCTCTTGGGGTTGAACACTAGGTCGTCGATCACCATCCGCGAGCCCTGGTCGAGCGAGAACTGGGAGTCGTCGACGAACTTCACCGACACCGCGCCGTTGTCGCCGGTCTCGAGGACGTCGCCCTTGAAGATCTGCGAGCCCGCCTGAAGTTGCACGCGGGCGCCATCCGCGCGCACCGCGAACACGCTGCCCTCCGAGGTATCGACGGTGCCGATCGGCTGCCCGCTCTGGCCGATCAGGGCGTCATCGGCATCGCCCGCGACGACGGTGCCCTCGGCCGCGACCGTTGCGGTTTCGGGGGCGTCGGTCGCCGGCGCGTCCGGATCGGGGCCGGCCAGGGCCTTGACGACATCGGCGGTCAACTCGGCGCCGCCCTCGGTCGACAGCGCCGGGGCCATCGCCGCGGAATAGAACTCGCGAACGATCACCTCTTCGCCGCCGCGGCCCTCGACAATCAGATCGGAACCGGAGCGCCGGAAGTCGGCGGTGAGCAACATCGAGCCGAAGGGGACGGTGAGGGTTCCTCCGCCACCGGCTTCGAGCACGACCGGTCCGTTGGCGTCCACGGCGCTATTCATCGTTGCGATCTGGCTCACGACGACTCTCCTTCTCGGGAACCGCTGCAAACGGACATTCTTCTGCGGTTCACCATTGTAGACCCTGGGTCGACGATTGCGATTCGTACGATCCCGGAGCTGGGGTTCACCCCGACTTCACGTGGTAGCGAATCTCCATGTTTTCGACCCGCGGCCAGTGACCCTGATCACTATCGGGCAAGAATCGCGGTGTGACCCCGGTCACCCATCGCGCGATTCGAGCGAGTCGCGGAAAGGTTGAGAAAGCCTAGGCCCGCACTCGCCTTGTTGGCCCTTGTGTCTCGAGAAAGGACGGGCCAAAAGTGCAAAAAAAAGGACGGAGCGCGGAGGCTCCGTCCCGAGTTCAGGGAGGTATCGCTCCTGGTAGAGAGGAGCGATGCGGGGATCGTCGGTGACCTGGGTTAGGAAAGGGTTAATGCGCGGGGTTGGCCCGCGGGCAAAAAAGAAGGGGCGGTTTCCCGCCCCTCACTGAGTTGAGAGAAAACGAACCTAGTGGTCGCGAAATTACCCAACCCCTGTTCGAACCTCAGTGATCACCATCACAATGGCGAATACGGGTTCTTCCTGATTTGTTGCGCCGCAATAGAACAGATACGTTGCGCCGTTGGCGGCGCCTGCCTTAGATCCGCAATTGGCTGGAAAATCCTTCAATTTTAACGGCTTAACGGCCCTTGTGGCGGACGCGAACGAGAATTTTCGTACGCTGCTGCAGGGCTGTTCCCCGTCAGCACCCCTGAGACAGATTGATGTGTTTGGCTAGCGGAGGATTTTCGGCTCATCGTCACCGTTGAAGGGGATGAGGATGAGACCGATGAAACAGACGCCGCCGAATGGCACGGCTG
>Ga0194131_10005065_pt1 | contig 19342 bp, 18 predicted proteins | sample TA2KigO120mmetaG_FD_148631 | JGI IMG/M metagenome (GOLD analysis project Ga0194131, IMG submission 148631) | Freshwater microbial communities from Lake Tanganyika, Tanzania - TA2015053 Kigoma Offshore 120m | ecosystem: Environmental > Aquatic > Freshwater > Lake | place: Tanzania: Lake... | reverse complement strand
GCGCCTGTTGCGCGGCCTGGACCGACCTCATCGCGGTGCCCGCCAGGCTCGCCTCCATAACGCACCGTGCCTGGGCTTACCTGTCATGACTTCTGTCGGTTGGTATTAGACAGACAAAGAATTTCAGGCGCCGACCCGGATCAGGCACCGACCTGGGTGACGAACTTGGTCGCCAGGTAGGCGTCGAGGCCTTCGATACCACCCTCGTGACCATAGCCGCTGTCCTTGATGCCGCCGAACGGCGTCTCGGGCTGCGCCAGGCCGATATGGTTGATGCTGATCATGCCGCTGTCGATTTGGGCGCTGAGATCCGCCACGGTCTTGGCCGACTTGGCGAAGGCGTAGGACGCCAGGCCGAAGGGCAGCCTGTTGGCGCGGGCCATCGCGTCGTCAAAGGAGCTGAAGCGCTGGAACAGCGCCACCGGCCCGAAGGGCTCCTCGGTCATCGCCCGCGCGGTGTCCGGCACGTCGGTCATCACCGTCGGCTCGAAGAAATAGCCCTGGTTGCCGATGCGCTTGCCGCCGGTCTCGACCTTGGCGCCCTGCTTCGCGGCGTCGGCGACGAAGGTCTCCATGGCGTCGATGCGCCGCGGGTTGGCCATCGGCCCCATCCTGGTGGCGGCATCGAGGCCGTCGCCGACCTTGAGGCTCTTCGTATATTCGAGGAAGCCGGCGAGGAACTTGTCGTGCACCGCCTCGTGGACATAGAAGCGCGTCGGCGAGATGCAGACTTGGCCGGCGTTGCGGTACTTGAAGGGCCCGATCATCGAGACGACCTTCGCCGGATCGACGTCGTCGAAGATCAGCACCGGCGAGTGGCCGCCGAGCTCCATGGTGGCGCGCTTCATGTACTTGCCGGCCATGGATGCAAGGTGCTTGCCGACCGGCACCGAGCCGGTGAACGAGATCTTGCGGATCACCGGCGAGGGGATCAGGTACTCGGAGATCTTGGCGGGCACTCCGAAGACCAGGTTGACCACGCCCGCCGGCACGCCGGCGTCATGGAACGCCTGCACCAGCGCGACGCAGGCCGACGGCGTCTCCTCCGGCCCCTTGAGGATGATCGAGCAGCCTGCGGCCAGGGCCGCGGCGACCTTGCGCACGGCCTGGTTCATCGGGAAGTTCCACGGCGTGAAGGCGGCGACCGGCCCGATCGGCTCGCGCTTGGCGAATTGCATGATGTTGTCGGCGCGTCCGGGGATAATGCGCCCGTAGGTCCGCCGCCCCTCTTCCGCATACCAGTCGATGTGATCGGGCGCCGCTGCCACTTCAATGCGGGCTTCGGCGATCGGCTTGCCCTGGTCCATCGTCAGCCCGATGGCAATCGCCTCACGGCGTTCACGCAACAGCTCGGCCGCCTTGCGCAGCACCTTGGAACGATCATAGGGCGAGACCTTGCGCCACTCCTTGAAGCCCTTATCAGCGGCCGCCAGCGCGCGGTCGAGATCGGCGGTCGTGGCGTACGGCAGCCTGCCGAGCACCTTGCCCGTCGCCGGGTTGATGACGTCTTCGCCGTCCTTCCCTCTGTCGATCCATTGACCGTCGATGTACATCCGCAGCTTCGGATACTCCATGATCTCGCTCCTTGTGGTCGTCCGGCTCAGGTGTTGGCCGGAGCCGTAAATTCCATACCGGCCATGCGGCCGACGAAAGGCTTGGTCACATCGTCGCGCGTCAGCAGCAGCTCGCCAGCGCCCGGAAAGGCAACGACCAGGCGCTTGAGTGAGCGCTGAACGACCGCGGCATCGACAGTGCGGTCATTGTTGGTGCAGGTGATCTTGATCTTGTCAGCCACGGCGGATTGCCGCGCGGCCGGCATAGGCCGCCTGAATGCCGAGCTGCTCCTCGATGCGTAGCAGCTGATTGTACTTCGAGAGGCGGTCGGAGCGCGACAAGGACCCGGTCTTGATCTGCCCGCAATTCGTAGCCACGGCGAGATCGGCGATCGTCGCGTCTTCTGTCTCGCCGGAGCGATGCGACATCACGGCGGTGTAGTGCGCGCGGTGTGCCATGTCGACCGCCTCCAACGTCTCCGAGAGGGTGCCGATCTGATTCACCTTGACCAGGATCGAGTTCGCCGTGCCCTTGGCAATTCCGTCCCTCAAGCGTTTCGGGTTGGTGACGAAGAGATCGTCGCCGACCAGCTGCACCTTCTTGCCAAGGGCTGCCGTCAACGCACCCCAGCCGGCCCAATCGTCCTCGGACATGCCGTCCTCGATCGAGACGATCGGGTACTTGCTGCACAGGCCCTCGTAGAACTTCACCATGCCGGCAGCGTCGAGCGTCTTGCCCTCGCCCTCCATGGCGTACTTGCCGTCCTTGAAGAACTCGGTCGATGCCGCGTCCAGCGCCAGTGCCACGTCATCGCCGGGCTTGTAGCCAGCGGCCTCGATCGCCTTGACGATGAAGCCCAGCGCCTCGTCCGCACTCTTCAGGTTCGGGGCGAAACCGCCCTCATCGCCTACATTGGTGGCGTGGCCCGCATCGCTCAAACGCTTCTTCAAAGCCTGAAAAACCTCCGCGCTGGCGCGCAGCGCCTCGGCCAAGGTGGGAAGGCCGACCGGCACGATCATGAACTCCTGGATGTCGATCGGATTGTCGGCGTGGGCACCACCGTTGATGATGTTGGCTAGAGGCACCGGCAGGATGTGGGCCCGCGCGCCGCCGACATAGCGGTAGAGCGGCAGCCCCCTGGCCAGCGCCGCCGCCTTGGCCACGGCCAGTGAAACGCCGAGGATGGCGTTGGCGCCGAGGCGGCCCTTGTTGGGCGTGCCGTCGAGATCGATCAGGGCCTTGTCGATGGCCAGCTGGTCCTCGGCATCGCGTCCGGAAAGGGTGTCGAAGATTTCGCCGTTGACCGCGTGGACCGCCTTGAGGACGCCCTTACCACTGTAGCGCTTCTTGTCGCCATCCCGCAGCTCGACCGCTTCGTGCGCTCCCGTGCTGGCGCCGGAAGGTACGGCTGCGCGGCCGACGATCCCGCCTTCCAGAGTTACATCGACTTCAACGGTGGGGTTGCCGCGGCTGTCGAGGATCTCGCGCCCACGAATATCGAGAATGGCCGTCATGTTCAGACTGTCCGCTCCGTCAGTGGCGGCGCGGTTGTAGCAGGCGGAGGCCAGGGATTCAAACCGGGCGGGACGGGCAGACTAACGCGGCGCCGGCTTGCCGCAAGCCACAGACTGTCAGCCGCGGTGCCGCGCGTGTAGTGCTGCGATCAGGGCAGCACCCGGTCGAGGTTAGTCGAGGACACTGATGTATTTGGTGATCTCTGCGGTGCTGAAGTCATCCAGTCGGCCCTCCAGGAGGGCCCGAGCCTTTTCCGGCGTAAGGCGCAGAACCTGAACGATCTGTCGCTCGTCATAGCGCATGCGCTTGATGGTCTTCGCCAGGGCAATGGTCTTCGTTGCCCGAATCGCCTGGTCCGTCGGATTTGCCACATTTCCCCCGTGCGCACTCAAGCGCCTCAATTGACCGGCGCCGCTGCCGGGATCACGCGCACGATACCTTATTTTCATTTTCTCCCAATGCTCGGCATTTTACTTAGCGGCTTGATGCCCTTCCCCAGCAAGCCCTGCATCCCCGCCTGTCCCTTGCGGATGAAAAAGACCATTTCGGCGAGCGGGTGAAGGTGCGAGGCAATCAGCTGCGTGTTGCGCGCCACCTCCTGCCCGAACGGTGATCCGTAGAACGCCACCAGTTCCACGATCTCCTGCGGGCTGAAGGCCCAGCCATAAGGTCGGGCGATCTCGTTGGTGAGCACCGGATAGAACGCACTGATGAGCTTCGGCGTCGTCTCTTCTATGGTCTCGACGATCTCCTGCTGACGGCCGGAATTCACCACGAAGACGGGAAGCGTCAGCTTGGCGAACAACTGCCGGCCCGACGCGGTCATCGGGTTTGCCGCGATCCGGCCCCTTACCGACGCGGCCTACGGCGCAAGAACCACTCTCATGACGTCACTGAGGAGCTTCGCGCGAATGTCGGCGTCAGCGCCTATCGACGCGAAGCCGACGTTACCGCCGGCCCAGACGTTCGTGCGCTCCCGCAAAGGCCCCAGAAAAGCGCCATGCGCCGCGCGTTCGTAAAACCAGACCTCGACATCGGCGCCGCGCTTCTGTTGTTCAGTTAGCCAGTCGCTGGGACTTTGGGTCAAGCCTGCCGCCCCAGCGCGCGCATTGCATCCGGCAGCATTTCCGGGCGGGCCATCGAACTCGGCAACATTCAGGGCACACCGGTTTCGGCGTAACCATCGCCAGTCGTCGGCCGCCTTGCCCCCGAAATTGTCGAGGCGGCCGAAAATGGCGCGCAGCGGTACGCGCAACATATCCGGAAGCCCGAGCCCCGCCCCCGCGAGCCCCTCGGCAAAAACCGCGCGCACGTTTCGTGGATCGGTCACCGCGGCGAGATTCGCGACAACATCCGCGCCGTTCGACAGGCCATAGAAATGGATGCGCCGGGGGTCGATCCGTCCATCTGTCACCGCCCAACGATAGGCGGAAAGGGCGACGGTATAGATCATTCGCTGGCGGGCCTCATAGGTCATGTTGAGGACCCAAAATCGGGAAGGGCGGTCAAATCCGTTCATCACGTATGCGTCGAAGCCCAGCACCGCAGCGCCGGCGTCATGGAACGCGGCCATTGCGCTGGTATTGTCGCCGCCGCCCCCGCCGCCGTGCACAAAGATGACAAGCGGAGGCCTCTGCGACGCCGATGGAAGGCGAAAATCGACAGAGCGGTTGCATGGATCGAACGACGCCAGAGCCCCTGTGACCGTGTAAAGTTCGTCGCGGAGCTCGATCAAGCGCGCGCTGCCACCTTGTACCGGCACGCACTGCGCCTTTGCCGTCTGGGCGCTGAAAACGACGCCCATGAGCAGGACGGCGACAGCTATCAGTCGCCTCGGCTCGACATTCCATCGACGCCCGAACCCATGGCTACTCCCTCTTCCTCTCAAGGGTTGGCACCGGTCGCCGGTCGGATGGGCTTCTCGATCGCGGGCACTGCTATCTGCCGGCAACCCAGTCATCGAAAAGCCGGTAGACCCGATCCATGTAGTCTTCGCGCCAACTTGTGACCACGATGATCTTTTCTGTCTCTGGCTCGACGCCGACACGCTGGCCACCGTATCCGATCCACCAATAGGTCTTGTTCCGGACCCAAGTCTGGAACCCGTAGCCGGGGAAAGCCTTGCCGGTCCTTTTCGATACGTTCGGAACCTGGAAGGAAGTGGCGTCCTTCATAAACTTCCGCATGCAGTCGCCGCCAGATTTGATCTGGGAAACGGAGAAAATCCCGAGGCGCGCCCAGTCTCGTGTCGTCGCGCTTACGCCGGCATTCGCGATTGCCATGCCTTGGTTGTCGATGAGCCAGTATCCGGCCCCCTCCGCCCCAATCTTGCTCCAGATATGCCTCTCGAAGCCATCGAGGAAGCCACCCGCCGCTTCGGCAACGTATGCCAACGCCATCGTGTCGTTTGCTAGGTATCGGAACTCCTTCCCGGCGGGGATATCGCGCGTGCCGAACCGCAGCATCACGGATAGCGAAGACACCTTTCCGGCGCGAACCTCGTCAAACTGGCCATCGTAGGAGTTACCCGAGGACGTCGAAAGCGCGGCACCGCTGGTCATCGTCAGGAGGTTGTAAATCGTCGCCTCGCCGTAGACGGTACCATGCAGCAGATGTGCATACTTCTGTGCCGGATCGTTGAGGCTTTCAATCCGTCCATCGCACAAGAGATGTCCAATCGTATAGGCGGTCAGGCTCTTGCTCATCGATTGGGAATGCTGCGGGGTCTCGCGTGTCGCCGGCGGCTTATAGCCCTCGAAGAGGATCCGCCCCCGCTCGACCAGGAGAAGAGAGAGGGCGCCCAGGTTTTCGCGCAGGAGCATCTCCGCTCGCTCCGCAACCGTCCTCTGAGCCCTTGTTGGGGCTGCCTCGTAGGGAAGTTCGCGTGGCACTGCGCTCGCCGGGAATACCTTGTTCTTGAACTCCCGGGCGTTTCCTCCACTTTCACGCCGCGGATCGACAGTCGCGACGCGTTCGTCACCCCAAGCTGGCGCCACCGAGAACGTTGCCAACGCGATAGCCGCCAGCAGTGCCAAGATCTTCAGTTGATCGGCGCTGTCGCTGGAATCACGCACCACGCTTCCTCATTTTTCCTGGTAGTCGGCACTTTGCTTACGACCCGGCGGCGCGACAGGCGTTATGGCGGATCAGGCCCCGAGCTGCTGCGCCAGATCGTTAAAGTCCTTGGCCACGACCGTCCAGTTTCCGTCCGCCTTGAGGTCGGTCTTCTGGTCAGGCCCCTTCTCGGTGGGGCGCGGCACGAAACCGGTGCTCAGCCCCTGCTTCTGCGCCGCCGCCAGGTCGTAGTTGTGCGCCGCCACCATCATCACCTGCTCTGGCGGCAGGGCGAGGACGCGACAGCAATCGATGTAGCTCTGTGGCATGGGCTTGTAGTTGCGCACCACTTCGGCGCCCAGAATGACATCCCAGGGCAGACCCTGATTCTTCGCCAAGTTCACCATGATGGCGATGTTGCCGTTCGATTGCGGCCCGATGATGAGTTTCTTCTTGAGGCGCGTGAGGCCGGAGACGACATCCGGCCAGGGCGAGAGATCGTGCCAGGCGCGGTTGAAGTCATCGATCTCCGCCTCGGAGAGTTTGCCCTCAAGACCGAACTGAGGGAGCAGCGCCACCAGGCTCTCGCGGTGGAGCACATCGAGGATGGTCCAGGGCCGTTTGCCGGAGCGCACTGTCTCCATCTGCGGCTGATAGCGGCCACGCCAGGCATCGGCAAAAGCGATCGGATCTAGCTCGACCCCCTTGCGCATGGCGACCGCGGCGGCATGCCGAGCCACGCCGTTGCGCCAGTCTACGACCGTGCCGAATACGTCGAAAACACAGGCTTTGATGTTAGGAACGGCCGCCACGTAATCCTCCACTATATGGTGCCGCGGTTGAGTATGGCTCAAGCCGCAAGCGGTCAATAGTTTGATAGGCCAACTATTTGACCTGACTGACCCGTCAGCCTACCTTAGAGCGAGTCCAAGCCGCGTGCGGCAGGACCGGGCCGGAGCACGCGGCCGTCTTGGGAGGATCGATGGAACGGTCGTTCAAGCAGGAAGTCGAATCGCTTCGCCTCGCTGAAGGCGAAACCTTCCACGGCGAAGGAATTCTCGCGGTCACCAAGGCCCTGCTGCAATCCGGTGTCAGCTATGTCGGCGGCTATCAGGGCTCGCCGATCTCGCACCTGATCGACGTTCTGGTCGATGCCAAGCCCCTGCTCGACGAGCTGGGCATCCATCTCGAGACACCGACCAGCGAAGCCGCCGCCGCCGCCATCCTCGGCGCCTCGATCAACTACCCGATCCGCGGTGCGGTCGCCTGGAAGTCCACGGTCGGCACTAATGTCGCCTCCGACGCGCTGGCCAATCTTGCCTCGGCGGGCGTCATTGGCGGCGCCATGATGGTAGTGGGCGAGGATTACGGCGAGGGTGCGAGCATCATCCAGGAGCGCACGCACGCCTTCGCCATGAAATCGCAGATGTGGCTGCTCGACCCGCGACCGAACCTGACCAGCATCGTCGATTTGGTGGAGAAAGGCTTCGAGCTCTCGGAGGCTTCGAACACGCCGGTGATGCTACAGCTGCGCATCCGTACGTGCCATGTCTACGGCCGGTTTGCGGCCAAGAACAATCGGCAGGGCGCCATCTCGCGCAACAACCGGCTGCAGAAGCCGGACTTCGACATCATCCGGCTCTGCCAGCCGCCCTACACGATCGCCCAAGAGCGCATCAAGATCGAGAAGCGCATGCCGGCGGCGCTTAAATTCATCGCCGAGCGCAAGCTCAACGAGCAGTTCCCCGGCGACATCGGCGACATCGGCGTCATTCTGCAGGGCGGTCTCTACAACACGCTGATGCGCGTGCTGCACCGCGTCGGCCTAGCCGACACTTTCGGCAAGTCGCGTATCCCGCTCTATGTCATGAACGTGACCTATCCGCTGGTGCCGGAAGAGATCAACTCCTTCTGCGCTGGTAAGAAGGCGGTTCTGGTCTGCGAGGAAGGCCAGCCCGAGTTCATCGAGCAGGCTATCGCCGCCGCGCTACGCCGCGCCGACATCAATACCAAGCTGCACGGCAAGGACGTGTTCCCCATGGCTGGGGAGTACACCTCGGAGGTCATGCTCAAGGGGCTCGCCGCCTTCTTCGACAAGGTCAGTCTGCCGGCCATCGACGCAGCGCGGGGTTCCGCCGCCAGCCAGGCACAGGCGGTGACCGATCACAAAGCCCAGGCGGCTGAGTCGTTGGGCGGCCAGGTGCCGCCGCGCACCCCGACCTTCTGCACCGGCTGCCCGGAGCGCCCGGTGTTCAGCGCCCTCACCCTGGTCGAGCGCGAACTCGGCAAGCACCACATCGCCGCCGATATCGGTTGCCACAGCTTCTCCGCCTACAAGCCGTTCAACCTCGGCAACACCTGCCTCGGCTACGGCATGGGCCTGTCAAGCTCCACCGGTATTGCACCGCAGTTCGAGAAGCGCGTCATCTCGATCATGGGCGACGGCGGATTCTGGCATAACGGCCTGACCAACGGCGTCGCCTCGGCCACCTTCAACAATGCCGACGGCGTGCTGATCGTGATGAAGAACGGCTACACCTCGGCGACCGGCTGGCAGTTCCTGCCCTCGTCGATGCAGCAGCGCGACGGCGTCAAGGCGCAGGACCAGAATATCGAGAGCGCCATCCGCGGGGTCGGCGTAAAGTGGATCAAGAAGGTCCAGAACTACAAGGTCGCCAACGTCGCCAGGGTGCTCAAGGAGGCGCTGACCACCGCCGAGAAGGGCCTCAAAGTCATTATCGCCGAGGGCGAATGCATGCTGGCCAAGCAGCGCCGCGTGCGCGCCGAGGACGCGAAGGACATCGCCGCCGGCAAGCGCGTGGCCAAGCCGAAATTCGGCGTCGACGAGCAGACCTGCACCGGCGACCATTCCTGCATCCGCCTCTCGGGTTGCCCGTCGCTGACCGTCAAGGACAACCCCGACAAGCTCCGTCAGGATCCTGTCGCCACCGTGGTCGAGACCTGTGTGGGCTGCGGCCTGTGCGGCGAGGTCTCTCACGCCGCGATCCTTTGCCCGAGCTTCTACAAGACCGAGGTCGTGCATAATCCGGGAGCGATCGAGCGCGTGGTCAATCGCCTGCGCCAGCGCATCATCGCCTGGATGGCGACGCCGGAAGCGATGCCGGCCGCGCCCTTGCCATCCGCCGCAACGCTCGCCGCCGCGGCGGAGTGACACAGGCACTGATTCTCGTGTTGAGACTTCCCCTCACCCGCTCGCTCGCGCTCGCGACCTCTTCCTATGGGAGAGGTAAGTTGGGACGCGCCTCTTTCTCCCTCTCCCGCCGGGAGGGGGTCGGGGTGAGGGGCAACCTCACCACCTCAACAGTCTCTCCCATCCATGTCTGAACTCCGCCCCGTCACGATCCTGATTTCTGCCCTCGGCGGCGAAGGCGGCGGCGTGATGACCGACTGGATCCTCGCCGCCTGCCGCGCCGAGGGCCTGACGGTGCAGGCGACCTCGGTGCCGGGTGTCGCCCAGCGCACGGGTGCCACGACCTACTACATCGAGATCCTGCGCGAGAAACTGGCGAAGGGTGCCCCGGAGCCGGTGATGGCGCTTTACCCGCAGGTCGGCGACATCGACCTGATGGTGGCGACCGAGCTGGTCGAGGCCGGCCGCGCTTGCCAGAGCGGCTTCGTTTCGCCCGACCGCACGACGCTGATCGCCTCGATGCACCGCTTCTACCTGATCGACGAGAAGATCGGCATGGGCGATACGCGCCTGGAGACGGCGCGGGTCGAGGCCACGGTACGCCAGCTCTCCAAGCGAGCCATCCTCGGTGATTTCGCCCAGGCGGCGCGCGACAGCGGCACGGTGATCAACGCCGTGCTGGTCGGTGCTATCGCCGGCACCGGCATCCTGCCCCTCCGCGTCGAGGCCTTCGAGCGCGCCATCCGCGAGGAAGGCAAGTCGGTCGAGGCCAATTTGCGCGGCTTCCATTACGGACTGAAGGTGGCGCGCGGCGAGATCGTCGAGCTGCGGCCCGCGCCCCGCACCGCTGCTCCCCGCCCTGCTGCCACGCCAGCCGCGGCGCTGGATGCGCTGCGCGACCACGTGGTGCGCGACTTCCCCGCCGTGGCGCGCGAGATCGTCAACGAAGGCGCTGCGCGCTGCTTCGACTACCAGGACAACGCCTACGCGACACTCTATCTCGACCGGCTCGACAAGGTCTGGCAGGCCGAGCGCGCGGCCGGTGGCGACGGCAGCGGTACGGCCGAGACTGGCCGACATCTGGCGCTGTGGATGACCTACGAGGACGTGATCCGCGTCGCCCAGATCAAGACGCGGCCCATCCGTCTGCAGAAAGTGCAGCGCGGCTCCGGCGCCAAGGGCGAGCAGCCGGTGATCGTCACCGAGTTCCTCAAACCGGGCATCGATGAGTTCGCCTCCATCCTGCCGCCGCCGCTGGGCCGCCGCCTGGTCGGCTGGGCCGAGCGCACCGGCCGGCTCAACAGCTTCAACCTGGGCCTGCATATCCGCACCAGCACGGTGCTGGGTTTCGCGCTGCTGCGCCTGATGGCGGCGCTCAAGCCGTGGCGGCGGCACGGCTACCGCTTCGGTGTCGAGCAGCAGGGCATGGAGCGCTGGCTTGAGGCCATCCGCACCGCCATGGGTAAGGACAGGCTGGTGGCCCGCGAGATCGCCGAATGCGCGAGGCTGATCAAGGGTTACAGCGACACCCACCGTCGTGGGACAGGCAACTTCCGCCGCATCATGGAGACGTTGGTACAGCCAACCCTCGCCGCCTCCAACGTGCGGCCGGATTATTACGCCAATGCCGCGGCCGCCATCGCCACGGCCCGCAAGGCGGCTCTCGCCGATCCCGAAGGTGAGACGCTGAACAGGACCCTGGCGCAGTTCGCTAGCGCGCGAGCATGACCGCCGGCAGCCAGGTCGCCAACCCCGGCACGAACAACACCGCCAGCAGCACCAGCACGCTGAACCAGACATAGGGCATGGCCGCGCGGAACACGTCGGCCAGCTCGATCTCCGGCGGCGCCACGCCTTTCATAGTGAAGAGCAGCAGGCCGAAGGGCGGTGTGAGCAGCCCCAGCTGCATGCAGATCAGGAACAGCACGCCGAACCAGATCGGATCGATGCCCAGGCGCTGCACCAACGGCATGAAAAACGGCAGGGTGATCAGCATCATGCTGACCTGGTCGACGAAGCAGCCGAGGAACAGCAGAATCAGCATCATGCCGACGATGATGGTCATGGTGGACAGGCCCTGCGCCTGGACCAGGGTGACCAGACCGTTGGTGGCGCCGGAAAAGCTCAGCACCTGGGCGAAGGTCGTGGCGCCGACGATGATGAACAGCACCGTGCCCGAGACCGCCACCGTGCCGAGCAGCGACTTCATCAGGTTGGCTGCGGTGAGCCGGCGATAGAGGATCGCGGCGGCGATGGTGCCGGCGGCCCCCAGCGCCGCGGCCTCGGTCGGCGTCGCCCAGCCGCCGGTCATGGCGCCGATCACCACGCCGAAGATCAGCAGTAGCGGCAGGACATGCACGACGAACGGCGCGAGGCGCGCCCAGCCCTGCGCCCCGCCGTCGTCGATCACCTCGGGAGCCAGCGCCGGGTTCAGCGCGGCGCGCAGGACGATGTAGCCGACGAAGATCAGGCTGAGCAGCAGGCCCGGCACGATGCCGCCGATCAGCAGGCCGGAGATCGAGATGCTGGCCAGGCTGCCGAGCAGCACGGCGAGCGCCGAGGGCGGAATCAGCATGTCCACGCCGCCGATGCCCATGATCGGGCCCATCGCCATCTTCTTGTCGTAGCCGCGCTGCAGCATGGTGGGCAGCATCAGGCTGCCGAGCAGCGCCGTGGTGGCGATGGTCGAGCCCGAGATCGCCGAGAAGATGGTACCGGCGACGATGGCGATCACCGCCAGCCGCCCCGGCACGCGGCGGATCAGCAGCGCAATCGCATCGATGGCCTTGAGCGCCAGGCCGGTATGGAACAGCACCTCCCCCATCAAAATAAAAAAGGGAATCGGCGTGAGGGAGAAACTGGTGACCGACTGCACGGCGTTGCGCGCCAGCTGGGCGAGGCCCGGCTCACCGCCGAGGAAGAGCAGCGCCCCGACGATGTTGATGGCCAGGAAGGCGAAAGCGACGGGCAGGCCCAAGGCCATGACGACGACAAGGCCGCCGAACAGCAGCAGGGCGGCGTGCCCCCAATACATCATCGCCCCACCCCCGCTCAGCCAACCGAGGTGGCTTCGCGCCGGCGGCCCTTCTCGCCGGCGAGCAGACGCTGGAAGCGGAAGACGAACTCGACGGTGAGCAGGATGAGGCACACCGGCAGAGGGGCGAGCGTCCACCATTCCGGGAAGACAAGGTTCTTGATGGTGATCGAGCCCAGCCGCCAGCTGTCCCAGGTCATGATCAGGCTGTAGCGCACCAGCACGACGCAAATCGCGAAACCCACGAGGTCGGCCATGACTTCCATCAGCCAAGCCAGCCGGCCCGGCACGGCGGCCAGCAGCAGGTCAAGCCGTACGTGCTGGCCGCGGCGCAGCAGCCAGGGTGCGGTCAGCACGGTGATGAAGAACAAGGCGTACTCGGAGACCTCGTTGGCCCAGGGGAAGCCCGAGCGCGTGAGGTTGCGCAGCAGGATGTCGGCGGTGACCAGCAGCACCGCGCCGAGCAGGATCAGCGCCGCCGCAGCAGCAAGACCGTTCAGCAGCCGCTCATAGGCGGCGGACGCCTTTTGCATGGTCCGCCGCCTCCGATTCCGGCGTCAGTTGCCGGCGAGCTGGCGCAGTCGCGGGCCGTTCTCCGGCGCCCGGCGGATGATCGACTGCCAGGCCGCGTTGTAGGCCGTCTCGGTGAAGCGCTTGGACTCGGCCGGACCGAAATCGATGGCCTGGATGCCAGCCTTGGATTGGCGGTCCTTCTCGGCGGCATTCATGGCCACGTTCTCGGCGTCGAGGCCCTCGAGCCACAATGCCGCGTCGCTCAGCGCCTTCTTCTGCCGGTCGTCGAGCGCCTTCCAGGCGTCGAGATTGACCAGCACGTTGACCTCGGCCGAGTAGAAGGCCGGCTCCAGCCGGAACTTGGTCACCTTGTCCCAGCCGAGGTCGAAGATGCCCTGGGTCGGCCAGCCATAGCCGTCGACCACGCCGCGCTCCAGCGCCGTGTAGACCTCGCCCGGCGCCGTGGTCACGCCCGTGCCGCCGAGGGAGTCGACCACGTCCTTGTAGAGCGGCGTTGAACGCAGCTTGAGCCCGGTGAAGTCGAGCTTGTCGATCTTCTTGGTGAGATAAATGTGGAACGGCACGTTGTGCGCCTGGCGCGCCAGGTACCAGGAGTTCATCTTCTGCTGATGCAGCTGGTTGAGGAACTCCCAGCTGCCGTTGCTGCGCTGGGCCGACATCGGCTTGTCGAACAGCTTCATCGCGTCGGCTTCGGGCATCAGATTGGTGTAGAAGGCGCCCGCGACGTTGGCCATGTCGACCACCCGCGTGCGGATGGCGTTGCCCTGCTCGAACACCGGCACGGCACGCGGGCCGCCGATGTAGTTGATCTGCACCACGCCTTTGTTCTCGGCGTTCACTTTCTGGATGAAGCGCTCGTAGTTCTTGGAGAACTGCGTGCCCTCCTGAAAAGCCGAGACAGCGCGCAGGGTGACTTCCTGCGCCGCTGCCGCGGTCGCTGCCAGCGCGATGGCGGCGGTCAGTGCGATACGAATCATCATGGTTCTTTTCTCCCCGTCCTAATTGCCGGCCAATTGCCGCAGCCTGGCGCCGCTTTCCGGTGCGCGCCGGATAACGCTCGCCCAGGCCACGTCATTGGCCTTCTTCAGGAACTCCTGTGCGGCGGCGGGGCCGAAATCGATCGCCTGGATACCGGCGGCCGCATGGCGCTGCCGCTCGGCCTGGATCGCCCCCACTTTCTCGCTGTCCAGCCCTTCGAGCCACAGCGCCGTATCGCTGAGCAGCTTTTTCTGCCGGTCGTTGAGGCCCTTCCAGGCATCCAGGTTGACCAGCACGTTGACCTCGACCGAGTAGAAGGCCGGATCGAGCCGGAACTTGGTCACCTTGTCCCAGCCGAGATCGAAGATGCCGGTCACCGGCCAGCCATAGCCGTCGACCACGCCGCGCTCCAGCGCCGTGTAGACCTCGCCGGGTGCGGTGGTGATGGCCGTGCCGCCCAGCGCCTCGACGATGTCCTTGTAGACCGGCGTCACGCGGATCTTGAGGCCGGTGAAGTCCAGCTTCTCGATCTTCTTGGTGAGATAGATGTGGAACGGCACGTTGTGGAACTGCCGCGCCAGGTACCAGGCGTTGAGCTTCTGGTTGTGCAGCTCGTTTATATGGGCCCAGGTGCCGTCGGAACGTTGCGCCGACATCGGCTTGGCGATGAGCTTGAAGCCGTCCGCCTCGGGCATCAGGTTGGTGTAGAAGGCGCCGGTCACGTTGGCCATGTCGACGACGCGCGTGCGCACGGCATTGCCGACCTCGAAGGGCGGGACGGCGCGCGGTCCGCCGATATAGTTGATCTGCACGACGCCCTTGCCGTCGGCGTTCACCTTCTCGACGAAGCGCTCGAAATTCTTGGAGAACTCGGTGCCCTCGGCGAAGGACGATACCGCGCGCAGCGTGACTTCCTGCGCCTGCAGCGGCGCGACGCTCAACCCCGCGGCGACGCACAGCGCCGCGGACAATGTCCGGCGATCCCTCATGACTGCCTCCCCGTCGTTATTTTAAACCTAAAATGATGGACGGCCGTAGGCAAGCCATCAGCGCAAAAACGCTTACCCGTCACCCCTGGCAAAGCGATGCGCTGGCCCGGCGATCTCTACGGGAACCCCCGACCGTGGCGCGATGCTCCGCGGCGTCGCACTCTCGGGAAAACTCCGTCAGGCGCTGCGGCAAGCAGGATAACCGAATCGATCGTCAACGCCTGCCGCATCCTTCCGCCGGCGGGATCTGACAAAGACGGTCGGAAAGAACCGACCGGCAGCCGAAATCCCCTGAAAAAAAGATATGGGGATGGAGAGACGCTATGTCCAGAGGGTCGGAAAGAAAAACTGTGCCGTTGCCCTTAACTGGCAAGGCAGGCCGGCCACGCTATTAGACACGTTGGACATCATTGGACATAGCCGCCTGCTGGTTTCTCAATGACTTGCGGGCTAAGAAAATTGCCGCCACCGTTTTGACACAATGTGACGGCGGTGCACTTGGCAGGCTTGGTGGGTCCACGCCCGAGCGCTGCCGCGGTCCGAAACGTTGGAAATTTCACACTGACCCCGATACTTCCTAAAATAGCAGCCTGGGGAGGCAAGGAGCGCAGAAATCTACCGGATGGAAAACTCGCCCTGCGGCAACCCAAAAGAGATGACCGCCTGATAGGGAGCAGACTGCGAACGAATAGTAGTGAGGACGTAGCTGCCGGCTGGCTTGTATTGCCAGAACACACCGGATTGCCGTTGGCGCACCATTCCGTGCCGGCTTTGTTGAAATTGCTCTTCATCCAAGGTCAGAGAGAAACCAAGCCTTTCGAACGCGCATGCGGTTGCGGCAATCAATTCCTCTTCGTCCACACGCTGGACATAGATTTTGCAAAGCCCGTCATGCGGGACAGTCATGACAAAATTGCCAGATTGATGTCGCAGCGACCATCCGTGTCCACGCTCCTGGAGACCAAAGGCACTGCGCCACGGATCATCAAGCACCTGAAGACCCGGCGCTGACGAGGCCCACTCACGCAGCGTTCCAGGACTTGGTAGCAGTTCGACGCATTTGAGGAAGAAACCCACCGCCGTACGAACAGTAGGATCGTTCGACCAAAACACAGGCGGGCATGATGGAGCTTGTTGGGCCTTGGCCGGAAAAGGACCAAGCGCCAATGCTACAGCATGCAAATCGCAACTGCATGGTGGTGTTTGCCGGACAGGTTCACCTGCACGACCCCTACATAGCAAAACTAAGTGTGCCCTAGGACAATGGGGTTGGCTTTCGCCAGCCGGTCGAACTCCTGCAGCTGCGCCAGCAACGCAGGCATGTCCTTGAGCTTGACCATGTTGGGCCCGTCCGAGGGCGCCTTGTCCGGGTCCGGATGCGTCTCCATGAACATCGCCGCCACGCCAACCGCGACCGCAGCGCGGGCAATCACCGGCACCATGCGCCGGTCGCCGCCGCTCGATCCACCCTGCCCGCCCGGCTGTTGCACCGAGTGCGTGGCGTCGATGACCACCGGGTAGCCGGTCTCGGCCATCACCGGCAGGGCGCGCATGTCGCTCACCAGGGTGTTGTAGCCGAAGGACGCCCCACGTTCGGTCAGCAGGATCTTGTCGTTGCCGGTGCTGGCGATCTTGGCCGCCACGTTCTTCATGTCCCAGGGGGCGAGGAACTGGCCTTTCTTCACATTGACCGCGCGGCCGGTATTGCCGGCGGCAAGCAGCAGATCGGTCTGGCGGCACAGGTAAGCCGGAATCTGCAGCACGTCGACCACCTCGGCGACGGCAGCACATTGATGGCTCTCGTGCACGTCGGTCAGGACCGGGCAGCCCCACTTCTCGCGCACCTCGGCGAGGATGGGCAGGCTCTTTTCCATGCCGAGCCCGCGCGCCGCGTTGACCGAGGTGCGGTTGGCCTTGTCGAAGCTGGTCTTGTAGACGAGGCCCATGCCGAGCTTGCCGCACATCTCCACGAGCGCGTGGCTGACCTCGAGCGCATGCTCGCGGCTCTCCAGCTGGCACGGGCCGGCGATCAGCGCCACCGGCTTGTCGTTGGCGACGGTCAGGTTGCCGACATGGACGGAACGGGGACTTGTCATTTGCCACCTGTAGCGCAGCTAGGAAAGGTCCTGCAACAGCTCGGGCAAATCCCGGGCACCGTGAACGATCCGAACGATCAGAGGCGGCTTGCGTGAGGCATTGTAGACGACGATGTAGGAATACCCCTTCAGAGCCAGAAACCGGTAAGGCTCGTCTGCCAGATCGGAGCGCAGCGCGCCGATTTCCGGATGCGCCCCGATACGCGCCGCCGCCGACCGCGCCGCTTCAAGCAGCCCCTGCGCGGCATTCGGATTGTCCCTGGCGATCCATTGCACCGCCGACAGCAGATCGTCCTGTGCCGGCGGCGAAAATACCGCCGAGGTCATCGCCGAGCGGCAGCGATGATCCTGTCGGCTTCGGACGCGACCTGTTCGACCGTGAAGGTACCGGCGCGGTCTGCCTCGGCTTCGGCGTCCTGTAACGTCTTCATGAATTGCCGCTTGCGCTTCTCCGCCTCTTGCAACAGACGCAGCGCCGAACGAACCACCTCGCTGACGTTGTTATAGGCGCCCGACTTGACGCATTTGCGGGCGAACTTCTCCAATTCCGGCGTCAGGTGCACGTTCGTAGCCATCAAACCCTCATGTCAAGGTTTGATATACAGCATAAGCCGCAGCGCGGCACCCAACAAGGCCGGCGATCGGCGCCACCGGCTTGTCGTTGGCGATGGTCAGGTTGCCGATATGGACGGGCGGGCTTTGGTCATGCGCCGCTATCTACCCCATCGCCACGGGCCCGGCGACTCACCTTGGAACCAGCAGACCAGGACGAAAACAGCGGTCAGCAGCAACACCGGCAAGGCGGCGACCACATCGAAATGCAGGCCAGGGGCCATATCCTCACGCCGGTAAACGATCCAGCCCGCCAGCGCCACGACATACGCAGCCGTGGCTGCCCAGCCCTGCCAAGTGCGGGCGTCCACCCCCACCCTGGGTCTTGGCGCGGAACCAGCGCATAAGGCTCCTCTGAGAGTGGACCAAGATTATACCAGCCGGCTCTGCTCGACGGCGGCCTTGATGAACGAGGTGAAGAGCGGGTGCGGCTCGAAGGGCTTGGAGCGCAGCTCAGGGTGGAACTGCACGCCGACGAACCAGGGATGGTCCGGGATCTCGACGATCTCCGGAAGCTGGCCGTCGGGCGACATGCCGGAGAACAGCAGCCCCTGCTTCTCCAGCCGCTGCTTGTAGTTGATGTTGACCTCGTAGCGGTGGCGGTGACGCTCGCGGATACTGGTGGCGCTGTAAATCTCCGACACCCGGCTGCCCGGGGTCAGCGTGGCGTCGTAACCACCGAGCCGCATGGTGCCGCCGAGATTGTCGCCGGCCCCGCGCCGCTCCAGCTGATTGCCGCGCACCCATTCGGTGAGCAGGCCGACGATCGGCTCCGAAGTGGGCCCGAACTCCGTGGTACTCGCCTTGTCGATGCCGGCGAGCGTGCGCGCCGCCTCGATCACCGCCATCTGCATGCCGAAGCAGATGCCGAAATAGGGCACCTTTTTCTCGCGGGCGTAGCGCACGGCGGCGATCTTGCCCTCGGCCCCGCGCTCGCCGAAGCCGCCGGGTACGAGGATGCCGTGCGCGCTGGCCAGCGGCTCGAGATCGGCAGCGCCGTTCTCGAACTGCTCGGCCTCCAGCCAGTTGAGCCTGACCTTGACGTTGTTGCCGATGCCGCCGTGCGTCAGCGCCTCGGCCAGCGACTTGTAGGCGTCGAGCAGGTTGGTGTACTTGCCGACCACCGCGATCTCGACCTCGCCCTCCGGCTCGAGGATGCGTTTGACGATGCCCTGCCAGCGGGAGAGATCGGGCTCGCGCCGCGGGTCGAGCCCGAAATGCCTGAGCACCTCGCGGTCGAAACCCTCGTCGTGATAGCGCAGCGGCACCTCGTAGATCGTCCGTGCATCGAGCGCCTGGATCACCGCCTCCTCGCGGATGTTGCAGAAGAGGCCGATCTTCTTGCGTGAGCCCGGCGGGATCTCGCGTTCCGAGCGGCACAGCAGGATGTCGGGCTGGATGCCGACGCTCTGCAGCTCCTTGACCGAATGCTGGGTCGGCTTGGTCTTGAGCTCGCCCGCCGAGGCAATCCACGGCACCAGCGTCAGGTGGACAAAGAGGCTGCGTTCCTTGCCGAGCTCGTTGCCGAGCTGCCGGATGGCTTCAAGGAAGGGCAGGCTCTCGATGTCGCCGACCGTGCCGCCGATCTCGCAGAGGACGAAATCCTCGGACTCGCAATCGGCCTTGATGAATTCCTTGATCGCGTCGGTGACGTGCGGAATGACCTGCACTGTGCCGCCGAGATAGTCGCCGCGCCGCTCCTTGGCGATCACCGTCGAGTAGATGCGGCCGGTCGTAATGTTGTCGGACTGGCGCGAGGTGACACCGGTGAAGCGCTCGTAATGGCCAAGATCGAGGTCGGTCTCCGCCCCGTCGTCGGTGACGT
>Ga0194131_10005064_pt1 | contig 19345 bp, 15 predicted proteins | sample TA2KigO120mmetaG_FD_148631 | JGI IMG/M metagenome (GOLD analysis project Ga0194131, IMG submission 148631) | Freshwater microbial communities from Lake Tanganyika, Tanzania - TA2015053 Kigoma Offshore 120m | ecosystem: Environmental > Aquatic > Freshwater > Lake | place: Tanzania: Lake... | reverse complement strand
CCCGGTGCTTCGAAGGCTCGCGAGCTTCTGCAGCACGTCGAACCAGAACGGCGCGCCGAGCGCAACGGCGATCGCCGTGATGAGCAGTCCGAAGGTCTTGGAGTACCACGCACTCGACGCGTAGACGGCGCACGCCTCCGACCAGGTCCAACCGAGCGGAAGCGCGAGGCCGCGGGTCGACTCGAGAATGTGCTTCGCCCGCTTCGCATAGGCCTCCGCGAGCTTCGCCTCGCGTTCCGCCGCGTTCAGGTTGGTGGCCTCACTTCCGGCGTCGCCGGTTCCCGGGTCGACCGGTTCCCGCGCCTGATTCGCGCCGATGTCCGCGAGCGCCGTGCGAGTCTTCTCGTCGACCGCGAGATGCCGGACGATCGTGAGCGTGTCGGCGTTGATCGCCCACACCACGATCAGCGCGATCACGAAGAGCCAACCTTGCGTGTTCCGCCGGTACCAGCCGGAGGCCCGATTCATCGTGTCGTCGAAGGCCCTGCCGAGCGCCGCTTCGATTCGCGCCATCGCGGCGGCCGGAGGCTCGTCGAGCAGGCGCGGCGGCAACGCGGACGCGCTCTCCACCGCGTCGCGCAGCAGCTGCCGCACGACCGGATTGCCGTCCTGCGGGCCCGTCGCGCGCGCGATCGTCAACACATTCCGCACGCGCGCGCCGCCACTCAGCGCGGTCGATCCCGACGCGAGATCCGCCGCCACCGCGCCGAAGGTCGAGGGCGGAATGTACGAGGGAAGACGGCGGCCCCTCGAGAGCGACGCGATGCGGCGATCGCGGAAGAAGTCCGCCGTCACCGACGTGCGATCCGTGGGCTCGTCGTCGCCGAGCATCCGCGCGATGCCGAGTCGAAGGAACTTCCCGCGCCGATTCGTGACCGACGCGAGCATCTCGTTCAGCGCCGAGCAGACGAGGCTCAGCATCAGGAAGATCGTGATGAGGCCGATCGCGGTGTCGAGCGCAGCGGAGCCGAACATGGTCGTCGTACCTCAGATGCCGGGCGGCGTCGAGCCCACGGAACTCACCGGGAACGCGAATCGCAGCTCGAGAACGCAGAACGCGAGCGCCGTCGACAGGATCAGGATTCCGTGCCGCGACGACGCGAGGGCGGCATGCTCCGTGGACCCGCGAGGCTCACGCTGCTCGGCGGCGGCCACGCTCCGTTGCCGTTTCGCCGCGCGGAACTCGAACCACGCCGCCACGAGTCCCAGGATCGGGATCACCGACACGATCACGAGGATCGCGCCGCCGAGCCGGTTCGGCCACCAGGGCTGCGTCTCCCTCTCGCGCAGCTCCTGGAGCTCGCGCTCGAGCGTGAATGGCGGGCTCGCCCACGCCGCGTTCGTTCCGAGGATCGTCGCAGCGATCGACGCCACGGCGCGGCACGACGGCGCAAACCGTGAGCATCTCCCCTTGCGTTCGTTCGTCGTCCCCCTCATCACCATCCTCCGGAGTCCTGCCGCCGGCGCCGTGACGCGCGGTGACGATGGCGGAAGAATACCGCGCGTGCTCGCGCGCCGGGTCCGCAATCACGAGGCTCGCGGCGATTCTCCGGTTTGTAGAGTAGTCGCATCGACGGGCATGGAGGGTGCAACGACATGAATGCGGAACAGCGTCGGCTGGACGAGGAGCGTCGCGGATCGGCGGCATGGAAGCGGTGGGGGCCGTACCTCAGCGAGCGCCAATGGGGCACCGTTCGCGAGGACTGCTCCGACGACGGCAACGCGTGGGATTCCTTTCCGCACGATCACGCTCGCTCGCGCGCGTACCGGTGGGGCGAGGATGGTCTCGCCGGCTACTGCGACGACCAGCAGCGCCTCTGCTGGGGGCTGGCGCTGTGGAACGGTCGCGATCCGATCATCAAGGAGCGGCTCTTCGGTCTCACGAACGGCGAAGGCAATCACGGCGAGGACGTGAAGGAGTACTACTTCTACCTCGACAGCACGCCCACGCACTCGTGGATGCGCTACCTCTACCGCGCACCGCAGCGGGCGTATCCCTACTCGCAGATCGTGGAGACGAACCGATCGCGCGGGCGCCACGAGCCCGAGTTCGAGCTGATCGACACCGGCATCTTCGACGACGGTCGCATGTTCGACGTCACCGTCGACTTCGCGAAGGCCTCTCCCGACGAGACCTTCATTCGCATCACGGTGCACAACCAGGGACCGGAGCGCGCCACGCTGCATCTGCTTCCGCAGCTCTGGTTCCGCAACGACTGGTGGCTCGATCCGTCGAAGCCGAGGCCCTCGCTGCGCGCCGCGGCGCCGCGGAACGGCTGCTCCCAGGTGCTCGCCGAACACCAGGAGCTCGGCGACTACACGCTCTGCTGCGACGGCGCGCCGGAGCTGCTCTTCACCGAGAACGAGACGAACACGCAGCGGCTCTGGAATCAACCGAACGCCACGCCCTTCGTGAAGGACGGCATCAATGACTTCCTCGTGAACGGGCGCCGCGACGCCGTGAATCCCGCGCGGACGGGCACGAAGTGCGCCGCGTACTACCGTCTCGAGATTCCCGCCGGCGGACGGAGCGAAGTGCGGCTGCGGCTCGCTCCGTCAAGCCGCTCGCGCGCGGCGAAGCCCCTCGCCGAGTTCGACGCCGTCATGACGGCGCGAAAGCACGAGGCCGACTCCTTCTACGACTCGGTGCTGCCCGAGTCGCTCGACGCGGATCGCCGCGACATCATGCGGCAGTCGCTCGCGGGCATGCTCTGGTCGAAGCAGTTCTACTACTTCGACCTGGAGCGCTGGCTCGACGAGCGTGGCGGAAACCCGATCTCCGGAGGACGGCGGCGCGTGAGGAACCGCGAGTGGTTCCACATGCTCAACCGCCACGTGATCTCGATGCCGGACAAGTGGGAGTACCCCTGGTATGCGGCGTGGGACCTCGCCTTCCACGTGCTGCCGATCCAGATGGTGGATCCCCAGTTCGCGCGAGATCAGATGTTGCTCATGCTCGACGCGAACTACATGCATCCGAGCGGACAGATTCCCGCCTACGAGTGGAACTTCGGCGACGTCAATCCGCCGGTGCATGCGTGGGCGTCGTTCCTGCTCTACACGCTCGGCAAGCATCAGGGCGAAACCGATCGTCGCTTCCTGGTCGCCACCGAGCAGAAGCTGACGCAGAACTTCGGCTGGTGGGTGAATCGCAAGGACCCGGAGGGGCGCAGCCTCTTCAGCGGGGGATTCCTCGGCCTCGACAACATCGGCGTCTTCGATCGAAGCGCGCCGCTTCCCACCGGCGGGCATCTGCTCCAGGCCGACGGCACGGCGTGGATGGCCTTCTACTGCCACTCGATGCTCCAGATCTCGCTGGAGCTCGCGCAGGACGATGCGAACTACCAGCCGCAGGTGCTCAAGTTCGCCGAACACCTCCTCTGGATCGCCGGCGCCATGCATCGAAGCGGCGAACAGGTGGACGATCTCTGGGACGAGCAGGATGGATTCTTCTACGACCTGCTCGTGCTGCCCGACGGTCGCACGCACCGACTCAAGGTGCGCTCGATGGTGGGCCTGCTTCCGCTCATGGCAAGCACCGTCTTCCCGGCCGGCACGCTCTCGCGCATGCCGGAGGTGGCGGCGCGGATCCGCGCGTTCATGGCGCGGCACTCCGAGCTGTCGAGAAACATCCATCCGCTCGACGCAGAAGGCGCGTATGGGCGGCACCTGCTCTCGGTGCTCACCGAATCGAAGCTGCGCAGGCTGCTTTCGCGCATGCTCGACGAACAGCAGTTCCTCGGTCCGTACGGCATTCGATCGCTGTCGAAGGAGCACGAAGCGAGTCCGTATTCGATCCGCGTGGGGGACGAGGAGCATCGCGTGGGCTACCAGCCGGCGGAGTCGCTCAGTGGAACCTTCGGTGGAAACTCGAACTGGCGCGGGCCCGTCTGGTTCCCGGTGAATGCGCTGCTCATCCGCGGACTGCTCAACCTGTACTGCTTCTTCGGCGACGACTTCCGCGTGGAGTGCCCCACGGGATCGGGCAGGTTCATGACGCTCTTCGAGGTGGCGCGCGAGATCACGCGACGCCTGGAACTCACCTTCCGCAAGGCTCGGGACGGAACTCGTCCGGTGCACGGCGATCATCGACTCTTCCGCGAGGATCCCCGGTGGCGCGACCAGGTGCTCTTCTACGAGTACTTCCACGGCGACACGGGGGTGGGCCTGGGCGCCAGTCATCAGACCGGGTGGACCGGCCTCGTGGCGCTGCTCGTGGATTGCTTCGAGCGGCTCGACGGAAGGACGGTGCTCGCGGAGGGACAGCGATCGCTCGCGCGGCTCGCGGCTCCGTCGAAGCGTCGGAAGGCGGCGAAGGCGTGAACGAGATGCAGGTGTTCGACGCGGGTTTCGCAGGGAGGAGATCATCGTGGGCGCAGATGTAGGTTGGGCCATTGGACTCGGAGTGCTCCTGCTCGCCGTTCTCACGCTCTTCGGCGAGATCGGCTTTCGCATCGGCCGGTGGCAGGCGGCGTCGGGTGCGGCGGCCTTGGCGGGGCAGATCGGCGCCATCCAGGGCGCGCTGCTCGGACTGCTCGGCCTGCTGCTCGGCTTCAGCTTCGCCGCCGCAGGCTCACGCTTCCTTGAGCGGCAGGATCTCATCGTGGAGGAGGCGAACGCGCTCGGCACGGCGTATCTGCGCGCCGATCTGCTGCCGGCAGAGCGCCGCACCGAGCTGCAGAGCGCGCTCCGCGACTATCTGGGCGCCCGTCTCGAGATCACCGCGCGCCTTCGGATGGGAATGACCGACGACGACCATCGGCTCGTTTCGGCGCAGCAGGCGCGGATCTGGAGGGCCGCCGTGGACGGGGTGAACGACCGCCCCGACTCCATCGTGGTCGTGCTTGGTCCCGTGAACGAGGTGATCGACCTGCACGCCACGCGATTGGCCGCCGGGCGGAAGCATCTTCCCCCCACGATCATGGGACTGCTCATCGCGTGCTCGATGCTGGCGCTCGGCGTGATCGGCTACGGCTGCGGAGTCGGGAAATCGCGCCGAATGCTGCTGACGATGTCGGTCGCGTTCGTGGTGGCGGCGGCCCTCTGGACGACCATCGACCTCGACTATCCGCGAATGGGACTGCTTCGCCTCAACGATGGGCCGCTGAAGGCGCTGCACCAGGACATGACGCGACCTTGACGGCACGCGCGGACGGAGACTTGGCGCCGGCATCGTCGAGCGCACCGATCGGCGCGACGCCGCTCGACGGCGGCGTGAACTTCTGCGTCTACTCGCGCGACGCGGGCGCCGTCGAGCTCCTGCTCTTCGATCGCGACGACGACGCGAAGCCCGCGCGCGTGATCCCGATCGACCCGGTTGCGGGGCGCTCGTACCACTACTGGCACGCGTTCGTGCCGGGCCTGCGCGCGGGGCAGATCTACGGCTACCGCGTGCACGGCGCGGCGGATCCTCGAAACGGACTCCGCTTCGATTCGGCGAGGGTGCTGCTCGATCCCTACGGCCGCGCGGTGGCGGTGCCGAAGGGCTACTCGCGCGCCGCGTGCCATGCGCCCGGCGGCGACGCGAGCACGGCGATGAAGAGCGTCGTGGTCGACACGACGCGCTACGACTGGGAGGGCGACGCGCCGCTGCGACGCCCGCCCTCGCGCACGATCATCTATGAGATGCACGTGCGCGGATTCACGCGCCACGCGAGCTCGGGCGTGGCGGAGCCGAAGCGAGGCACCTACGCGGGACTGATCGAGAAGATTCCGTACCTGAAGGCGCTGAACATCACGGCGGTGGAGCTGCTTCCCGTCTTCCAGTTCGATCCGCAGGACGCGCCGCCGGGGCGCGTGAACTACTGGGGCTACGCCCCGGTGTCGTTCTTCTCGCCGCACCTGGCGTATTCGGCGACCGGCTCGCCGCTCGGCGCCGTCGACGAGTTTCGCGACCTGGTGAAGGCGCTTCATCGCGCGGGCATCGAGGTGATCCTCGACGTGGTCTACAACCACACCGCCGAAGGCGACGATCGCGGCCCGACCATGTGCTTCCGCGGCCTCGACAACCGCGCGTACTACCTGCTCGAACCCGATCGCTCGCGGTATGCCAACTACAGCGGCACGGGGAACACGCTGAACGCGAACCACGCGGTGGTGCGGCGCATGATCGTGGACAGCCTCCGCTACTGGGTGGAGACGATGCATGTCGACGGATTCCGCTTCGACCTGGCGTCGATCCTCTCTCGCGATTCGTCCGGCGCGCCGATGCCGAGTCCGCCGATTCTCTGGGACATCGAATCGGATCCGGTGCTCGCGGGCACCAAGCTCATCGCGGAGGCGTGGGACGCGGCGGGGCTCTTCCAGGTGGGCAGCTTCGTGGGCGACAGCTGGCGCGAGTGGAACGGCCGGTTCCGCGACGACGTGCGCGACTTCCTGCGCGCTGCGCCCGGATCGCTGCAGCGGTTCGCCGATCGGCTCGTCGGCAGTCCCGGCGTCTACGGGCACAAGCAGCGCGAGGCCGAGCAGAGCGTGAACTTCGTCACCTGCCACGACGGATTCACGCTGAACGATCTCGTCAGCTACGACCGCAAGCACAACGAGGCGAACGGGGAAGGCAATCGCGACGGTGGAGACGACAACCGAAGCTGGAACTGCGGCGCCGAGGGGCCGAGCGACGATCCCGCGATCGAGCGCTTGCGCAATCGACAGGTCAAGAACTTCCTCGCCGTGACGCTGCTTTCACTCGGCGTGCCCATGTTCGTCATGGGCGACGAGGTGCGCCGCACGCAGCGAGGCAACAACAACGCGTACTGCCACGACGACGAGACGAGCTGGTTCGACTGGTCGCTCGTCGAGCGTCACGCCGACGTGCATCGGTTCGTCACGCTCGTGCTGGAGCGGCGGCTGCGGCGCGACCTCGCCGATCACGGTCGACGCCTCACGCTGAACGAACTCATCGAACACGCCACGAAGTCCTGGCACGGCGTGCGGCTCGGCGAACCGGATTGGAGCGATCACTCGCATTGCATCGCGCTCGAGCTCGAGCTGCCGCGCGACGGTCTCCGCCTTCATCTCATGCTGAACGCGCACTGGGACGATCACGACTTCGAGCTGCCGCGTACGGCGGCGCCGCCGACGCCGTGGCGACGATGGATCGACACGGCGCTCGACTCGCCGCGCGACGTCGTGCGCTGGACCGATGCGGAGCCGGTCCCCGGCTCCACCTATCGAGTGCAGTCCCGTTCCGTGGTCGCGCTGCTTCAGCCGCTCGGCGATGACGCGGCGCCGCCGCGTGCTCCGGGCGCCGCGCCGCCGCGCGGCGCGGCCGGGTCGTAGCCCATCGAGCGGTTGTGCTCGTCGGACTTGCCGCGGGCGATCGTGAGCGTCTTCCAGTGCTCGGGCCCCGCCAGCGTGCGCGCGATCAGCACGATCTGCCCCTGGTGGTAGGCGGCATGCGCCAGTGACCGCGCCAGCGCGCGGACGACCGTGTGCGGCTCGCCGCGAATGCGGACGGTGCGAGGCAGATCGTCGTCGGTGAGCCGCGCCAACGCGTCGGCGAGCACCTGCCAGCCGTCGTTCCAGAGCGTCAGCACCGCCGCACGCCCCGCGTCGCCGGCGGGGAAGTCGTCGACGAACTCCGCGTCCCGCCCGCGCCAGGGCTTCTCGCCGTCCTCCTCCAGGAAGTTCGTGAAGCGCGATCGCAGATTGCCCGCCATGTGCTTCATGATCACGGCCGCCGAATTCGTCTCGGGATCGAGCGCTCGGCGGAGCTGAGACGCGTCGAGCTGCGTGACGGCGCGTTCGCAGCCGATCCGCACCGACGCGTACTCGCGTTCGAAGCCTTCGATGACGGTGCGGTCCGCACTCATGGGTTCCGCCGTGCCGCGGATCGTAGCGGCGCCCCGATCAGCCTCGGCCGAACTCGTCCACCCCGCGCGGACGCTCGGCGGCGCCCGGGAGAAGCGGCACGAACTGCACGGGACCGAGATCCGTCGTGTTCCACCTTCGCTCGTCGACGCGCCGGATGAGCAGCAGGCGCTGGCGCTCGCGCGACTCGCCGATGGGAATCACGAGTCGGCCGCCGATCGCCAACTGCTCGCGCAACGGCCCTGGAATCTCCGGGCCGCCCGCGGACACGATGATCGCGTCGAATGGCGCCAGCTCCGGGCAGCCGAGCGTGCCGTCGCCGTGCACCACGCGAGCGTTCGACGCGCCGAGCCGCTCGAGTCGCTCGCGCGCGGCGAGGGCCAGGCTCTCGTGCCGTTCGATCGCCACGACGCGGGCCGCCAGCTGCGAGAGCAGGGCGGTGGCGTATCCGGAGCCCGTGCCCACTTCGAGCACCGCGTCGCCGGGCGAGATCGCCGCCGCTTCGAGCATGAGCGCCACCACGAACGGCTGCGAGATCGTCTGGCCCGCGTCGATCGGCAGCGCGTGGTCGTCGAAGGCCTGGGCGCGAAGCGCGGCCGGCACGAACTGCTCGCGCGGAACGCTCCGCATGGCCTGGAGCACGCGCTCGTCGCGAACGCCGCGCGACGCGATCTGCGTCTCGACCATTCGAAGGCGCTCGCGTGCGGCGTCCATGGCGGGGACCGCGCCGATCCGCGCGTCAGCCGGCCGACGCCGCGGCGCTCGTCGACGCCGATGCGCGGTTCGAGCCGGTCGCCGACGACGCGCGAGCCGCCCGGTTCCACGGCATGCGCTCGAGCGCGAGCGCCATGCCGCAGGTGCCGCTGGCGCCCGCGAACATCAGCCCCGCGCCGAAGAATGCCGGCACGATCAGGAACGCCGGGTGCACGAGCCACGCCGCGAGCGCCCCGGCGAGCACGAGCGTGCCCACGGTCAACTGCACCTGGCGCATCACGCTGATCCGGGACACGCGCGTGTCGAGTTCGACCGGAAGGCCCTTCGACTTCCACGCCTCGATGCCGCCGGTCAGGCTCCGCACGCGATCCGGCGGCGCGCCGGCGGCGATCAGCGTGCGCACCGCGTCGGCGCTGCGCCGACCGCTTCGGCAATGAAGCACGACCGTGATTCCGCTCCGTGCGTCCGCCACGAGTTCGGCCGCGGCGAATCGGGAGAGCGGCCGCAGCGTGGATCCGGGAATCCGCTCGCGTGCGTGTTCGTCCGCTTCGCGAACGTCGACGAGCCGGGCCTCGCCGCGGCCCAGCCGTTCCGAGAGCATCGCCGCGTCGAGTTCGGGAATTGCCGGCGAATCCGAGGGTGAAGTCATGGCGTGCCTCCCTGCGTGGCTCCCGGGCGCAGAGTCTGCCCGAGTCCGGGCTTCGATGCAACGGCGGAGCGCTCGCACGGACGGCACAATCGGACCGACCGGCAATGTGGCGGGTCGCTCCCAAGCGCGTTCGGGCGCGAACCGATGCTCTTGATCGATGCTTCCCGAGGTTTCGAGCGATCCGCATGCGTCGGCGGCGCCGCGTGGACCCGCGCGCGGGATTCGCTGCGGCGAGCGCGGCTGCCTGCGCGATGCGCGCCGATTCCGGCGCGATGGGCGCGGTTCGTCGCGCCGTGCGTTCACGCTGATCGAGGTGCTCATCGTCGTCGTCATCCTGTCGATCGTTGCGGCGCTCGCGGTGCCGCGCGTGATCTCGGCGATGACCGACTCCCGGCTCGAGGCGGCGCAGGCGCGCGGGCGCCAGCTGCTCACGCTCGTGGTGCGCTACAACCAGTTCTTTCCGGCCACCGCGATTCCGGTGGTCGACGGACCGATCGCGCCGGCCGAGCTCGGCAAGCTCGTCACGGTGGGCTACTGCGTCGCCGACGACCTGATCAACCCGGTGGACGCCGCGAAGGGTTGGTCCTTCGCCGGACCGAACCTCGTGCCGACGCCATAGACCCGCCGCGCACGGGGTCGGCGCTCGCGCGGCGTCGACCTCACGCCCCGTAGTCGTCGCGGTAGCGAACGCCGAGGGCGTTGTTGAACATGTTGAGCATGGAGATGAGGCCGATCATCGCGGTGATCTCCACCAGTTCCGCGTCGGTGAACGCGTCGCGCAATTCCCTGGTCAGCGATTCCGGCACGGCGTTCGAGTTCGTCGTCACCGACCGCGCATAGAGCACCGCCAGGCGCTCGCGACTCGAGAGTCCCTCGAGCGTGTCGAGCTTGCGCTCGGGCTCCGTGATGCCGATCATGCGGCACATGGCCAGGTGCGACGACTCGCAGAACTGGCAGCGGTTCCGCCGCGAGACGTCGAGAATGATGAACTCCTTCACCGAACGCTCGACGAGCCCGCCGGGATAGATCGCCTCGCTCAAGCCGCCGAACGCCTTCAGCAGCTCGGGGCGCAGGCTCATCGCCTGGAGCATCTCCACCGGATCGCCGCCCCTGGCCACCACCGCCGCGCTCTCGGCGAACGCCGGCGACGCGCGCAGTGCCTCGAACGCGCGTTGCAGCGCGTCGCGATCGACCTTCACGATCACCTCGTCACTCCTGATCGAGCGGAACGACGAGCCATTCCTTCGTCGGATCGAACGTGCGCATGCGCATCGCGGTCCCTTCGGTTCCCGAACCGAGGTCGCGCTCGAACACGACGCCCGAGTTGCTGGTCATGAAGGTCATGATGCCGGTGCGTCCGTACTCGGCAGGCCACGCCACGACGGCAAAGCCGCCGGTGAGGTGGCCGTCCTTCTCGTAGTTCATGGCGCCGCCGGGCGCCATCGCGCCCTGGCTGCGGAGCATTCGGAAGCGATAGCCGTGGAACGAGCGCGGGCCCCGGCCCTTCGCCGCCGCGGCCAGCACTTCCGGCGTCGCGTCCGCCAGCGTGGGTCCGAGCGGACTCGGCGCCTCGCCCGGCCCGGTCGGCCAGTAGAGGCCGTTGCGCATTCCTTCCGAGCTGACGAATCGATCGGCGTAGATGCCCTGCGTTCCCCCCGCGCCGCTCGCGGCGTACTCGCGCTGCGCGTCGATGACGGCCAGGCACGATTGAATCGCGTCGAGTTCGTTGCGACCGATGCGACGCGTGAGGATCTCCTCCTCGCCCGCGTCCGTGTCCCAACGCCATCCCGTGCCGGACTTGACGAGCGGAATCGGGAACGGCCACGCGTCGCCGCCCACCTCGAGCGTCATCGAGCCGTTCTCGTTCTCGACGAACGCATGCCTTGCCTGGAACGCCTCGCGGAATCTCGCGGCGTTCTCCTCGGCGTCGGCGGGATCGCCTTCGCGAAGCACCTTGAGTCCGTTCGAACCGAGCACGGTGCGCACGTTCTGCTCGTCGATCGGCGTGACGGCGCCGACCAGGGCATCGGCGGCCTCGGCCGGCGTGTCGTAGGTCTTGCCCGGCGACGAGCACGCTCCCTGCAGCAGCAGCGCGCACGCAAGCATTCCGATGGACGCGAACGACTTCATCGTCGACCTCCTCCTCCACGACCTCCACCGCCACCGCGAGAGCCGCCGCCTCCGCGACCACCGCTGTAGCCGCCGCCACCGCCTCGATAGCCACCGCCGGACATGCTTCCTCCGCTGCGGCCGCTGCCCTGGCTGAAGTTGCCGCCACCGCGGCTGTACGAGCCGCGATCGCTGGCGTCGCGCGACGCGTTGCCGCCCCGATTCATGTCGCCGAATGCGCCGCCGCCGTAGCTCCCGCCGGGATTCGGGCGATTTGCGCCGCCGGCGCCGCCGCGATCACCGGCCGCGCCGCCGCGATTGCCTTCGAACGCGCCGCTTCGCGCGTTCGGACCGCGGAAGTCGGAGGCCGCGCCCTGATCAAGGGCCTGGCGACCCGCGTCCGCGCGACCGCGGAACTGATCGCGTGCCTGCTGCGCCTGCTGTTGCGTCACTCCGCCGGCGCGATTCGCCGCGGCCCCGTTGCCGTAGGGCACGCCGCCTCGATTGCCGGGATCGTGCTGCCACGTTCCCTGGCCGTTCTGGAAGTTGTTCTGACGGTTGCCCGAATTGATGTTGTTCTGCCGGTTGCTGATGTTGTTCTGGTAGTTGTTGACGTAGTTCTGGCGGTTGATGTTGTTGTTGAACTGCCGGTTCTGGTTCACGTTGATGTTCACGTCGCCGTGATTCCAGTTGCAGTTGCCCCACGCGTAACCCCACGCGAATCCGCACGCCACGCCCACGCCGAAGGAGATCGCCGCGGTGGCGGCGTAGTTCGGCGGGTAGTAGTAGTACGGCGGATAGGACGGATACGCCCACGCGCCGTAGACGACGTTCGGGTTGTAGGTCGGCACGTAGATGACGTCGGGATTCGTCGGCTGGATGACGATCGTCTCGCTTCCGCCGCCTCCGCTTGAGGACTGCGTCGTCACCGTCTGCTGCTCGTTCGACTTGAGCGAGCCTTCGGCCTTCGCCTTCGCGCGAAGCGACTGAACCGCCGCGAGCACGTCCTTCTGCTGCGCGATGAACGCGTCGCCCAGGTTCTGCGTCCAGTCGAGCTTGGAACTCATCATGGCGAGCACCTGCGGGAAGTTCACGAGCGACTTGACGCTCGGATCCCACGGCTCCGCTTCGAGCGCCTTCTCCGCGGCGTCGCCGGTGAGCGACGGATTCGCCTTCACCCAGCGATCGGCCTCCACCACCTGGAGCGGATAGGTCGACGCCATCAGGATCTGCGAGAGCAGCGAGTCGGGATAGAGCGCCACCGGCGCGACCAGCGCTTCGAGTTGGCCGGTGTCGAGCGGCGCATTCGAGGCGCCCGCCGAGGTGGCGGGCGTCGTCGCTCCGCCGGAAGGGGTCGGCGCGGTGGGGGGCGGCGCCGTGGACTGCGCCGTCGCCGCGAACGCGATCGACGCGGTCAGTGCTCCCGCGACGACGGACGCCGCGGAACGAATGCGGACGACTCTGCGATTCATGGAACGATGCACGATGGCCTGCTCCTTCCGGCGGCGGCGCATCAAGCCGCGCGGAGCCGCATGGTACCGGGAGTTGCGTCGTTACACTCGACCGCGCGATGGACCCGCTGCACGTCGAGTCGGGCGAGTGTTGGGTCCATCTGGCGTTCGACGCGGCGTCTGCGATCGATCTCGAGCGCGCGGAGTCCCGGCTGGCGGAGGCGCATCGCGTCGCCCGGGCGTCGAGCGATTCCGCGGGCGCGTCCGCGTCGCGCGAATCGATCTCCGATTCCAAGCGAACGCCGCCCGGAATCCAGTTCCGTCCGAAGCCGCTGCGGCTCGTCCGACCGGCGAAGCCGCTCGCGATCGGCTCGTCGCAGCGCACCACGGAACCCGAAGTCGAGCTCACGATCTACGAGTTCGGCGCGATCTCGGTGGCGTACCGCGTCCGGATCGCGGACGCGTCGCTCGAGGATCTTCGGCGCCTGACGAACGATCTCGCCGACACGTCGCCCATGCTTCGCGACGCCCGCGCGCAGATCGATCGAGTGCTCGGCGAAACGGGGGATGCGGCGCGCCGCATCAGGGTGGCCGATCCCATCGAGGACTACCTGGTGCTGCACCTGCGCTCGTGGCGGCACGGCACCGCGAAGGACGAGATGCCGCCGCTCGCGTCGCTGGCGCAGGAGACGGCGCAGATTCTCCGCGCGGCGGACGAACCGCTTTCGACCGCGGAGATCGAGGACGCGCTGGCGTGCACCATCTCCTACGGCCGGCGCGACCTGGCGATCATCGACTGGAACGCCGCGATCCTCTTCGAGCCGGACCCGCGCAGCGCCGCCGACCTGCTCGCCGTGCTCGAGTTCGCGAATGTCGAGCTCGTGGAGCTGCGATTCCTCGACGATCGACTCGACGGCATTCTCGACGCCGCCTACCGCGCGCTCGGATCCGCCGGCGAGGGCGACGGCGTTCCGGCCCTCGTCTCGAGTTCGCTTCTGCCGTGGCGGCGCGGACTCGATCGCGAGCATCGGAGACTCGCGGCGCTGCAGATGGACAGCGCGCTGCTCTTCGAAGGCGTGAACAACGCCATCAAGCTCATCGGCGATCAGTTCCTGGCGCGCGTCTACCGTCTGGCGGCCAAGCGATTCCATCTGGCGGAATGGGACGCCGCGATCCTCCGCAAGCTCGAGACGCTGCAGCAGCTCTACGAGAAGGCCTCCGACGCCCGCGCCACTCGGCGCATGGAGATCCTCGAGTGGATCATCATCATCCTGATCGCGCTGTCGATCGTGATCGTCTTCGTGCCGGGGACGAAGTAGCCGCGCGTTTTCGCGAAGCTCGCGGGAACTTTCGTGCGCGAGTCGCGGATGAGGACCGGTAGACTCGCCGCCTTCACAGGAGGAAACTTCATGTCGACTCAGGCAACCACCGTGGCGTCGCCCAAGGGCGAGCGCATCGAGCATGGCGTCTGCTGGAACGAACTGCACACGCGCGACGAGGCGGGCGCCGCCCGCTTCTATCCCGCGGTGGTCGGATGGAAGGCGCACGCGTGTCCGTCCGTGCCTGGCGGCATGAAGTACACGGAGTGGGTTCGCAGGGACGGAGCGCACATCGGCGGCATGGCGGCCATGCCCGCGGGCGTGCCGAAGGAAGTGCCCGCGAACTGGATGATCTACATCAACGTTCCGGATGTCGACGCCTGCTGCGCGAAGGCGACCTCGCTCGGCGGACGCGTGATCAAGTCCGGATTCGACGTGCCGAACGTGGGGCGCCTTGCGGTGATCGCGGATCCCACGGGCGCCGTCTTCAGCGTGATCAAGGGCGTCGGCGATTGCGGCAAGCGCGTGCCTCAGGACGCGACCGGCTCCTTCTGCTGGGAGGAGCTGCTGACGAGCGATCCCGCCGCGGTGAGGCGCTTCTACGGTTCGCTCTTCGGTTGGAAGACCTCGGTGATGAGCTTCCCCGACTTCGAGTACACGCTCTTCTGGCTCAAGGACGGCGACCCCGAGAAGAAGCAGGGCTGCATCGGCGGCATGATGAAGATCAAGGCGGAGTGGGGCAATGTTCCGCCGAACTGGCTGACCTACATCGCCGTCGACGATGTGGACGCGACCGCCGCGAAGGCGACGAAGGAGGGCGGCACGCTCTGCGCGCCGCCGATGGACATTCCGAACGTCGGTCGTTTCGCGATCGTCACGGATCCGGGCGGCGCCACCTTCGCGCTCTTCAAGTCGCAGCATGGATGAAGGCGGCGGCCGAGGCGCTGCGGAGGAGGATCCGCGTCCCCTCGGGCAGCCGCGCGGCGAACCGGGAGGTTCGCCGCGCGAGAATCCTCGCGCGGCGTCGAGCGGGACGGTTCGCGCCGTGGGCCGCTGGCGCGTGCCGGGCCGCCGAATCTGGCGTGCCTTCCCGGAGCTCGACGGGTTCAGCGACGAGCAATGCCGTCGCTTCCTGCGCGTGGCGTGCCGGCGCAGCGGCTGGCGGCATCTGCATCGGCTGATCGTCGGCGCGACCCTCGTGGCGCTGACGATGGGGGTCGGCACCGCGCTCGGCTGGTTCCTCTTCATCCACGGATCGATGGGATTCGCGAGTCCGGCGCGCATCGATGATTCGCCGGTGTGGGCCATCGCGTCGCTGTTCGCGACCGCGCTGTTCGTGCCGCTGCTCGGCACGCTGCTGGTGCGCGACGTGCTGTTGCGCCGGCGTCTTCGTGCGGTGCTGCGTGGCACCGGCTCGTGTCCGAAATGCCGCTACTCGCTGGTGGGCCTTGCGATTCCCGAGACGCTCGAACTGCCGTGTCCCGAGTGCGGCTTCCTCTGCCGCGTCGATCTTGCCCTGAGCGAATTGCAGCTCGACGAGCAGGGTCGGCCGCTCCAGCGCACGATTGTCTTCGAGCGAGCCGCGTTCTGGACGAGGGAGCGGCGCCGGCGCTGGCTGCGCAACGGTCTGATCGTGGCCGGGGCGATCGTGGTGCTGCTCGGCACGCCGATCGCCGTCATCGAATGGCGCGTGCAGCGACAGGCGGAGCTCGCGAACGCGAACCGTCCGACGCAGCAGGATGTGACGCGGGCCATCGAGCGGCTGCGACCCGGAGTCGAGGTCGTCGCCGCCCCGCGCGCGATCGCGCAGATCGAGCGCCTCGCGGCGAGACTCGGGGAGATCCAGGCGGAGGTGGATCCGTTGTCGGGCTCTCCCGGCGGCACCACGGGCCGGCGCGACATCGACATGTCGCTCATCCTGCCGGATGAGCCGCCTCGCGATTCATCGTCGACGACCGGATCGAGTCCATCCGGAACGCCGACCGATGCCGAGCTCGAGGCGCTCGCGCGCCGCATGCTCGAGGCGTACGAGCGAGCCGGCGTCATCGAGCTGGTCGACGAAATCGCGGCAACGCCGCTTCAGGCGCGGGATCCGAAGGTGCCGCCGTCGCAGCTCTGGAACCTTGGCTTGGCGTACCTTGGGAACTCCCGCGAGATCGCCCGCATGCTCGGCGCCCGAATGGCGCTGGCGGTGCAGCGAGGCGACGCCGTCGAAGCGGGCCGCTCGCTCGCCGCGCTGCTGGCAATCGCGACTCATCTCGAAACGCAGCCCCACCTGATCGAGCACCTCGTGGCGGGCGCGATCCGCGCGCTGGCGCACGGCCGGCTCGCGAGCTGGCTTGCGTCGTCTCCCGGCGAGGCGGAACTCGATGCGATCGATGCAGCTCTCAAGGCGCACGCGCCGGCATTCTCGAACGAGCTCGGCGTCGAACTCGAGGCGATCATGATGCGGGAGTACCTCGGGACCTTCTTCGGCACGCCCTCGAACGTGCGGCTCCTGGCCCTCGCGCCGAGGTTTGCGGTGGAGGCCGTTCGATCGCAGATCGGTTCGTTCCCGAACGCGCTGCTCGAGACGGTGGGCACCTGGCAGGGCAATCGGAATGCGATCGACGCGTGGCTCGAATGCGCCCGGCGCATGAGCACGCTCGAAGCGTTTCAGCGCCGCGACGGTTCGGTCGCCGCGGCGCCGGTTCCGTCCGAAGACGCCGGCCTGATCCGGCGGTGGGGGATCTTCGGGCGCGGACCCGTCTTCGACCATCAGGATGCGGAGCGGGCGATGCATCGCACGATCGACCTCTGGCTCGCGCTCGAGCGCTGGCGGCTGCGACACGGCGCGTATCCGGAGCGACTGGAGCTGCTCGTGCCGGAGTGCATGTCGTCGCTTCCGATCGACCCGTACTCGGGTCGATCGTTCGGCTATCGGCGCATCGACGGCGGCGCCTCGGCGGCGGACCTTCCGTTTCATCTCTGGGTGTCGGGTCTCGACGGCGTCGACGACGGCGGAATCGACCCGACGCTCGGCATGGCACATCGCCGATTTCCGACTCCCGCGACGGCGGCTCCCGGCACCGATTGCGTCATGAATCGGGCGTCGCCGATCCCTCGGCACGACGGCGCCGTGGGGGCGCTTGAGGCGAAGGACGCCGCACCGCCTCCGACGCGAACGGCCGAGTCGAGCGCACGCTCGCCGAGTCCGTGACCATGCACATGCCGTGGCGCCGAATCCGGCGAGCGGTCGCCGGACTCGACGCCTTCGACGACGACGCCGGGATCAACGAGTGCTCGCCGCTCCTGCGCCGACCGCGACCGGTACCCTCACCTTCTTCCAGGAGCACGCATGAGCAACGACGCGATCATTCGTCCGGTGAAGGAGTCCGAGCGGATCGGCGCCCTCGACGCCACGCGAGGACTGGCGCTGCTGGGCATCTTCATGGTGAACATCGGCGTCTTCGCGATGCCGTTCGGTGAGTTCGTCATGCCCGCGCCGGGCGAGAAGGAGTCGACGCTCGACCGCATCGTCTGGGTCTTCAACAAGGTCTTCTGCGAAGGCCGCTTCTATCCGCTCTTCTCGATGCTCTTCGGCATGGGGCTCGTCATCCAGTACCGCCGCGCTCGAAACGCCGGACGCGCGTTCGTGGCGCCGATGTTTCGACGCCTTCTCTTCCTCATCGCGATCGGCGCTTGCCACGCGCTGCTGCTCTGGTACGGCGACATCCTCTTCATGTACGGATCGTTCGGACTGATCATGCTCGCGCTCGTGGGGCGCAGGCCGCGCACGCAGTTCATCGTGGGCGGCACGCTGCTTGCGATCGTCGTGTTCCTCGGCACGGCCGTAGGCGTCTTCGCGATCGTCACCGGCGGGCGCAGCGGTTCGAGCGACGCGCCCGGGAGCGCGCCGGCGGCGCAGGTGGAGCCCGGCGCGGCGGCCGATTCGACGACCGACGCGGCGACGGGGTCGTCCTCGGCGCCGGCATTGGTGCAAGACGCGGCGCCCCCGAGCGACGCGGCGCCCGCGAGCGACGCGGCACCCGCCAACGATGCAACGGCTGCGAGCGACTCGCCGACGACGGAGAGCGCTGACGCCCCGATGACGCCGGATGGTCCCTTCGAACGACTGATGCGGCTCATGCGTGCGCCCGACTACGTGGGCCCGAGCGATCCGCGGCACATGGAGCTCGAGACCCAGGCATTCCGCGACGGGCCCTGGCTCGAGGCGTTCCTCTTCCGGGCCCTGACCTGGGCCTTCTTCCTCGGCTTCTCGTTCGCCGGCTTCGGCTGGCACGTGCTCGGCATGTTCTGCATCGGCGCGGCGCTGATTCAGCTCGACATCTTCTCCCGAGCGCGCCGGCGCGTGCATTGGTGGCTCGTGGGTATCGCGTTTCTGGTGGCGGCGCCGATCACGGCCGCGACGGCGCTGGCGCAGATGGGGCCGAACGGCTGGACCGTCTACGCCCTGAGCGCACCGGTGGCGTACGTCTTCGGTCCCATGATCAGTCTCGGCTATCTCTCGGCGATTACGCTGCTCGTGAACGGTGGAATCGCGACGGCATTCACCGGGCTTCTTCGCGCCGCCGGTCGCATGGCCTTCACGAACTACCTGATGCAGACGATCGTCTCCACCTTCGTCTTCGACTTCTGGGGGCTCGGGCTCTTCGGCAGCTTCTCGCGCGGCGAGCGCGTGCTCTTCGTGGTGAGCGTCTACGCGGTGCAGCTCGTCTTCAGCGTGCTGTGGCTGCGGGTCTTCACCATGGGCCCGTTCGAATGGGTCTGGCGAACGGTCACCTATCTTCAGCCCGCGCCGTTCCTGCGACGACCGCCGCAGTAACGCGCAGCGCGATCCGAGCGCACCGGCGCCGTGCGTTTCCTCACGGTGCGCAAGCGGCGCGATTCACTGATCGACTTCGTCGACGCGAACGTCGACGGGCTTGCCCGATGCGGTGGCGGCCGTTCCCGTCATGGCGTGGCCGGTGCCGCCGATGTGCAGCACCACCGCATCGCCGTTGGACTGGTCCACGAGCGGACCGCACATGGTGAATCGGGACCAGGGTCCGCTGGCGCCGGCTCGCGCACGCACGACGCCGCAATCGCTGTAGGCCTCGGGCGGATAGTCCATCTGATCGGGAGAACCCGGTCGAGCGCTCGCCCAGATGCCGCCCGGCGCCACAAGCGTTTCGTAGACGCACTTGCAGCCGCAAGCCCACGGCAGCTCCGGCTTGGGAAGCTGGATCTGCACGTGAAGCATCTCGTTCGTGTCGTTCACCACGTGGATGCGCTCGTTGCAGCTGCACCCGGCG
>Ga0194131_10005055_pt1 | contig 19374 bp, 16 predicted proteins | sample TA2KigO120mmetaG_FD_148631 | JGI IMG/M metagenome (GOLD analysis project Ga0194131, IMG submission 148631) | Freshwater microbial communities from Lake Tanganyika, Tanzania - TA2015053 Kigoma Offshore 120m | ecosystem: Environmental > Aquatic > Freshwater > Lake | place: Tanzania: Lake... | reverse complement strand
CTTCCATCTGGTACTCGTAGGCGTTGACGCCAAGGAACTTCGACTGGATGCCCCGGATGGCGCTCGCGGCATCGTTCTGGCTCGCCACCCCGTGACAGGCCCCGCTCGGCAGCTTGTGCCCCTCGTTCTTGTCGCGGATGATGTTCTCCGCGAACACCACGATCACGCGCTTGCTGTTCTCGCGCCAGCCCACGCCCGGGTCGTCGCCGCTGCCGGTGGCGCCACTGTCGTCGAGGCCGCCCACGCTGCCGCCGAAGGCGTCGCTCGACTTGGGCTTGAAGGGCTTGATGTCGTAGTACTCGTCGTACTTGCCGTCGCAGTCCTGGTCGTAGCCGAGCCCATCGGCCGCCTGGACGATCGCCTCGTAGCCGTCGCCGGCGTCGTCGCCGCCCCACTGGAACTCGAGGCTGGTCATCGCGTTTTTCGCCCGGCCGCGATCGGTGGTGAGCTGCGTGGAGAGGACGTAGGGGTAGCCGGCCCAGGCCTGGAACCACTCGCCATCGACCATGTAGTCGTCGTAAGTGGCCACGCCCACGGCCACGTCGACGCCGCTGTCGTAGAGGGCGTCGACCAGCGCACCGCCGTCGACCGCGAGATCCACCCGGTAGCAGTCGTACCAGTAGGCGATGTCGACGATGAGCATCACGTCGACCTTGTCGCCCGGCACGTCGGAAACAGGCGCGTCGGTGTCGCCCGAGTCGCCCGGATTCGCCTCGGTATCTGAGGTGTCGACCTCGGGATCATGGTCGCGACCGCTGTCGAGCTGGCGGGGCTCCTTGGTGTTGCCCTCGGCCAGGTTGTAGTCCGAGCAGGCAACGAGCAGGGCCGAGGCGAGGGCAACGCGCATGGCAACGTAATAATCGACTGTTCCTCCCACCGCCGCAAGTGCTCGCCCTCGCCCTCGTCCTCGCCTGCACCACCGACCTTGCCCCTGCGCCCGACCGAGCGCGGATCGAGGCGGAGCTTCGCGGGCTGGTCGCCATCTTGGAGCGAGGCGGCGAGTACGACTGCTGCACCGAGAAACCCTGCCTGCACTGCGGCCTCCGCACCGGTGGTTGCGCGTGCGGCGAGGGGATCCGCGAGGGCGAGCCGGTGTGCGAGGAGTGCGCGCTCGGCTGGGCCAAGGGCCTCGGCGCCGAGCCGGGCGTCGACCCGGGGAAGGTGTGCTCGTTCCTCGAGGCCGACCGGGTGATCCGCTCGGTGCAGCAGGACGGCGAGCCCTGCCGGGAGTGCGGCGAGGCGGTGATGCGGCAGGCCGAGGCGCTCCGGCGCTGAAAGGGGGTTCACGGCTGCGCAGGCTCGACGCGAGGGCGACTAGGTCGGCGCCCAAGAGGCCGGGCTACTGGCCCAGCCGCCTGAGCATGGCGCCGACGCGGCGGAGCTTCGCCTGCTGCTCCTCGGCACCAGGGACCCCGCAGAAGTCCAGCGCCGCGCACGCTTCGCCGGCGGAACCAAGCGCGATCCTGAAGTGCTGCTTGCTCGCCGCGCCCTCGCGGGAGGCGGCCTCGGCAATGTTGAGGGCGGCGGAGGTGGCCGCGCGCGCAGCCCCGGGCGGCACGCAGGAGGCGAGGCGAGGGCTCCGGCGGTCGGTGTCTCGTCATGGTCGTCGACGGCGTCGTCGATGTCGATGTCGATGTCGCCTGTGGAGTGCCCTCGACGCGTCACCCGACTCAGACCTCCAGCACGCGCTGAGCACTTACCCCCGGCGGGAACCACTCTGGTATGCTCCCGCCTTTCCCGGAGAGCTCCCCATGTCCGGCCCGGTGGTGGCGTTTCGCAACGTGTCGAAGACCTTCAACGGCAGCAAGGCCGTGCGGAATATCAGTTTCGAGATTCAACCTGGTGAGTTCTTCAGTATTCTCGGTCCCTCGGGCTGCGGCAAGACCACCACGCTGCGGCTGCTCGCGGGTTTCGAGAGCCCCGACGACGACGGGGGCGAGGTGCGCATCCTCGACAAGGTGGTGAACCACGCCCGCCCCTACGAGCGCAACATCTCGATGGTGTTTCAGAACTACGCTCTTTTTCCACACCTCTCGGTGGAGCAGAACGTGGCCTTCGGCCTCGAGCGCCGTGGCGTGGCCAAGGCCGAGGTGGCGAGCCGGGTGAAGGCGGCGCTGGAGGGCGTGCGACTGGCGCCCGAGACCTTCGGCAAGCGAGCCCCCAGCGCTCTCTCCGGGGGACAACGGCAGCGCGTGGCGCTGGCCCGCGCCCTGGTGTTGCAGCCGCCCATCCTCCTGCTCGACGAGCCCCTCGGCGCCCTCGACCTGAAGCTGCGCAAGGAGATGCAGTACGAGCTGAAGCAGCTCAATCGTCGGCTCGGGATCACGTTCGTGTACGTGACGCACGACCAGGAAGAAGCGCTCACCATGAGCGACCGCATCGCGGTGATGGACAACGCCCGGGTGGCCCAGCTCGGCTCCCCCGCCGAGATCTACGAGCGCCCGCGGACGGCCTTCGTGGCGCGCTTCATCGGCGAGTCCAACTTCCTCTCGGGGACGGTGGTCGGCTTCGAGGGCGGCCAGCTTCGGGTGCGTCGCGACGACGGCACCGAGTTCCGCGCCGCGGCCACCGAGGAGCGCACCGACGGGGGCAAGGTCCACGTGGCGCTGCGGCCCGAGCGGCTGCGCTTCGTCCCGCCGGGGCACGACGCCGACGGAAACGCCTTGCCCGGCAAGATCAAGGCGGTGGTCTACCGGGGCGAGATGTTGCACGTGCGCGCCACCCTCGCCGACGGCACCGACATGACCGCCGCGATGTCGAACGAGGGCCAGTTGCGACTACCCGTGTCGTGGAAGGAGGGCGATCCCTGCCTCGCTGCCTTCGCCGCGGAAGACGTCCGCATCCTCGAAGCGGAGGCCTCGTGACCGGCTGGATGGTGCCCTGGTTCCGCTGGTCGGCGCGCAAGCCGGGGGCCCGCGCGTGGTCGCTCATGGGCCCGGGGCTCCTTTTCCTGCTGGTGTTCTTCCTCGGCCCGCTCGCCTTCATGCTCGGCTACAGCTTCATGCCGCGCGGGATCTACGGGGGTGTCAAGCCGGGATTCACCTTCGAGGCCTACAAGACCTTCTTCCAGCCGCTCTATCTGGGCGTGCTGTGGCGCACGGTGGTGTACTCGGTGGTGTGTACGGTGGCCTGCCTCGGCCTCGGCTACCCGGTGGCCTACGTGATCTCGCGCGCGGGACAGTGGAAGAACATGCTGATGTTCCTGGTGATCCTGCCCTTCTGGACGAGCTTCCTCGTACGCACCTTCGCGATGATGTTCCTCATGCGCGACACCGGGCTCATCAACACCGCGCTCATCGGCATGGGCCTCATCGACGAGCCGATCGCGATGTACCCCACGAGCTTCGCGGTGATGCTCGGGCTCATCTACGGCTTCCTGCCGTTCATGATCCTGCCCATCTACACCTCGCTCGAGAAGCTCGACCACAGCTTGCTGGAGGCCGCCGAGGTGCTCGGCGCCAAGCCATGGGAGCGCTTCACCAAGGTGGTGTTGCCGCTCTCGATGCCCGGCGTGGTGGCGGGAAGCCTGCTCGTGTTCATCCCGGCGCTGGGCAGCTACCTCACCTCCGACCTGCTCGGCGGGAGCAAGTACGACATGATCGGCAACATCATCGCGCGGCAGTTCGGCGCCGGTAACAACTGGCCCTTCGGCTCGGCCGCCTCCTTCGCGATGATGGGCCTGGTGCTGATCGCGGTGCTCGCCTACTTGCGCACGCGTGACGACGCGGCGATGGGGAACGCCTGATGGCCGGCCGCACCCCCCGCTGGCTCCTGGCGATCGCGGGCGCCGTGTACGTGTTCCTCCACGCGCCCTTGCTTGTGCTGGTGGCGTTCTCCTTCAACAGTTCCAAGTACGGCGCGAGCTGGGAGGGCTTCACGCTCGAGTGGTACGGGCGCCTCCTGGAGCGCGCCGACATCATGGCGGCCCTGAAGGTGAGCTTGATCGTGGGCCTCGGCAGCACCGCCATCAGCACGCTCATGGGGACGATGCTCGCCCTGGGCCTCGCGCGGCATCGATTCTCGGGGCGCACCTTCGTTGAGAGCCTGCTCTACGTGCCGATCGTCACGCCGGAGATCGTCTGCGGCATCTCCTTGCTCATCCTGTTCGCCTGGATGAAGCTGCAACTCGGCATCTCGACGATCATCATCGCCCACGTGGCCTTCAACATCTCCTACGTGACGATCGTGGTGCGCGCCCGCCTGGAGGGCATGGACAAGAATCTGGAAGAAGCCGCGATGATCCTGGGCGCCAACGAGTTCGTGGCCTTCTGGAAGGTCACCGTCCCGCAGTTGTGGCCGGGGATCATCTCGGGCGCGCTGCTGGCCTTCACCATGTCTTTCGATGACTTCGTCATCACCAGCCTGGTGAGCGGTCCGGGCTCGTCTACGCTGCCCATCGTGGTCTACACCATGGTCCGCAAGAACATCGAGCCGAGCATCAACGCCATCTCCACCATCATCCTGGTGGTCACGTCGGTGATGATCTACGCCGCCGATCGCCTCGAGCGCCGCGACGCCCCGCAGGGTGCTCGTTAGATTTCCCCCCCCCTCCCCGGAGAATGCTCGTGTCCCAAGAAAAGGCCGCCCTGGCCCTCGTCGATGCTGTCGTGTCGGGTCGCAAGTCGCGACGTGATTTCGTGCGCGAGGCCCTCGGCCTCGGACTCTCGGTCGGTACCATCGGCATGGTGTTGCAGGCCTGCTCCGCGGAGGAGCCGAAGAAGCCGGACGCGTCCCCGCCCCAGGCCCAGAAGTCGCTCGAACCGGCGCCGGAGCCCGACCTCGGCCCCATCGAGGGCGCGCTCGCCATCTACAACTGGTCCGACTACATCGCGGAGGACACCGTCGCGAAGTTCGAGGAAGAGTTCAAGTGCAAGGTGACGTACGACACCTTCGAGTCGAACGAGGAGATGATCGCGAAGGTGCAGGTGGGCGGCGGCGGCTACGACCTGGTCTGCCCGTCCGGCTACGCGGTGACGGTGATGAAGAACCTCGACCTCGCCACCAGGCTCAACAAGAAGTACCTGCCGAACTTGTCGAACCTGGCGCCGATGTTCGCCAAGACGTACTTCGATCCCGACGGCTCGGTCACCGTGCCGTGGCAGTGGGGCATCACCGGCCTCGCCTACCGCAAGGACAAGGTGGCGGCGCCCCCCGACTCCTGGGCGGTGTTCCACGACGCGGCGCTCAAGGGCAAGTGCACCCAGATGGACGACATGCGCGACGCCATCGGCGCGTGGCTCAAGTTCCGCGGCAAGTCGCTCAACAGCGTGGTGGCGGAAGACCTCGCCCAGGCCAAGGCCGACGCGCTCCAGGCAAAGGCCAACCTCAAGGCCTACATCTCGGCGCCGGTGAAGGCCCAGCTCATCGCGGGCGACGTATTCGTGGCCCAGCTCTGGAACGGCGACACCATGCAGGCCAAGGTGGAAAACGCCGAGATCGAGTTCGCCATCCCGAAGGAAGGGGCCGCGATCTGGTGCGACTCGATGGTCATCCCGAGGGGCGCGAAGAACGTCCGCGCCGCGCACGAGTTCCTGAACTTCGTGCTGCGTCCCGAGGTGGGCGCCGCCATCTCCGACTTCACCGGCTACGGCTCGCCGAACGCGGCGGCCACGGCGAAGATGGCCAGCCCCGTGGCCTACCCCTCCGACGAGCAGATGAAGAACCTCGAGTACCAGCAAGACCTGGCCGAGGGAACGGCGGCGTGGGACACGCTGTGGACCGAGATCAAGTCGGGTTGAGACGAGGCTGCAGGCTGTAGGGAATAGGCTGCAGGTCCGGGAGCGACGGCGGCGGATCGCGCGCCAGCGGAGCCCCCGGGCGCAGCACCTCGGGGCCCTTACCTAACCGCTACGGCCTACGGCCTCCCTAGTGCTTGACCCCCCGCTTCCTCGGCGACTTCCCCGTGAGCGCGGTCACCACGTGGTAGCCGATCCAGCGCAGCGGCTCGGGCGGCATCCACGCCATCGGGCCGCGGTAGAATGGCTGGCCCCGCCAGCGCTCGTCGGCGCCGCTGTAGAGGTCGCAGAGCACCTTCCCGGCGAGGTTGGCGAGGGTCACGCCGTGCCCCGAGTAGCCGAGCGCGTAGTACACGTTGTTGGCCTCGCCGCGCACGCCCATGGCGCAGATGCGGTTCCAGGTGAGCGCCACCGGGCCGGTCCACCGGTGGGCCACCGGGATGTCGGCGGCCTCGGGCATGTACTGGAGGAAACGCCTGTGGACGGACTCGAAGTCCGCCGGCTGATCCCATGACGTTTTTCCGCCGTAGCGGTAGCCGTAGGCGGCGTTGTGTCCCCCGCCGAACACCACCTCGCCGCGGGTCGTCATGCACCCGTAGGCGATGCGGTCGAGGTCATCGTCGAAACCGGCCACCCCGGGCGACCAGCCCTTCTCGGCCCAGGTGGCCGCGTCGCGTGCCGCGGTCGATACCACGTGGGCGTGGAGGGGGAAGATCTGGTCCTTGAAGTAGCCGAGCCAGGGCGTGTAGGCGTTGGTGGCGAGGACGATCGCCTTGGCGCGCACCGTGCCCTGCGGCGTCGTGAGCACACACTCCTTGCCCTCGACGATCGACAGCACCGGCGTGTCCTCGTGGATCGCGACACCCAGGTCGGCGACGATCGGCGCCAGCGCGCGCAGGTAGCTCACCCCGTCCAGGTGCCCGGCGGTGGGGTCGAGCACCGCGCCGCGCGCGCCGGCGAGGCGAAGCGTGTCGGGCAGGTCACGGCCGGAGAGGAAACGCAGCGGGACGCCCACCCCGGCCAGCGCCTCGACCTCGGCCTGGGCAATCTCGGCGCCGTGATTGCGGGTATGAACGTGCAAGGAACCGTCGCGACGCCAGCGCACGGACAGCGCGTGCTCCTTGATGATCCCCTCGATGATGTCGATGCCCTCGCGGGTGGCGTCGAAGATCGACTTGGCGCGCTCGGGGTCGCCGGGCTCCACGCCGTTCACCCAGTTGAGCATCAGCCCGCCGTTGCGCCCGCTCCCGCCGTTGGCGAGGCGTTTCGCCTCCAGCAGCACCACGCGCCGCTCGGGCCAGCGCCGAGCGAGGTGGTACGCGGTGGACATGCCGGTGAATCCACCCCCCACGATCGCCACGTCGGCCGAGGTGCCGCCCGCCAGTGGAGAATATGGCTCGGGAGTTGGATTATTCGCTGCCCAGACCGAGCGGTTGTCGTCGATGTCGGGCAGGCCGGCCGGGGTCGCCATCGGTCTCTCCGCTCTTTACAAGGGAACCACGAGTCTGCCACGCTCTCGGGGCCCCGGTCTCCGATGCCCGATACCCGCCGCGTCCGACTCTGCATGAAGGATCTCTACCAGCAAGACCTGGTTGAGATGATTGAGCGCGAAACGCGGAATTTCGAGATCTTCGCCATCGGCACGCCGTCGCACCCCGATTTCTTGCCGGCGTACAATCTTTTGCTCGACGAGTTCGGCCCCGAGGGCGGGATGGAGCGCCTGGAGTCGGTGAGGGGCTTCCTGCTGGAAGACCCGTACGAGCCGCAGCCCGGCGGCACGTACATGCGCTACTTCATGCTCGTCGCGAAGAACACTCGCGGGGAGCTGCTGGGTGCTCGCGACGGCGTCTTGCTCTACAACGCTGAGTACGACGGCGAGCTGATGGTGGTGTTCCTGTCGCACATCGTGATGAAGGAGCAGGCGCGCGGCACGGTCCTCTCCTACTGGCTGCGCATCGCGCCGGTAGAACTGGCGGTCACCTACGTCGCCGAGCTCGCCGCGATGGGCAAGATCACCCTGCCCCTGCCCGACCAGCCGGGCAAGCATTTCGGCATGAAGCTCAACCTCGCGGCGGAGATGGAGTACTTCACGCCGGAGGAGCCGCTGTCGTTGCAGCGCATCCTGTTCTACGGCCGCGGCGGCTTCGACGTGGTGAACCCGCGGTACTTTCCCTACAAGCAGCCCGACTTCCGCGAGCCGGAGGTGATCCGCGCCACCGGCAACCAGCCGGTGCCGTTCATGATGCTGTTGCGGCGAATGGGTCGCGAGCGGCAGGCCACCATCCCCACCACCGAGGCGGCGGCGGTGATGAAGCTGCTCTACGACGACTTCGCCACCTACTGCCTCCCCGAGTTCATCGGCGACCAGCGGCAGCTGGTGCTCGACCGGCTCTCCGAGCGCGAGCTGCGCGGGCAAGTGGAGCTACTCCCCCTGCCCACCGGCCCACGCGACATTCACCGCCTGCGGCCGATCTTTCGCTACAACGTGTTCAAGAAGTACTACCCCAACGAGCCCGACACGCTGGCCTACCTCAGCTCCGGCATCGAGCAGAAGGTGCGCAAGAACCCCCGCTACGTCGACGAGGAGATCGCGCGGCTCGCGGAGGAGCTGGAGATGCGCGAGCGCTGGGTGTACCCGGCGCGCGACAAGGACTACGACTGGATGCGAAGGGCAGGATCGCTGGTGAAGAAGCGGAGGTAGGCGTTGTCTCTAGTACTCCTGGTCGCGTGCGCGGAGGATGGCCCCTCGGCTGCCCACTCGGTGTTGCCGGACTCGCCGGGGAGCAGGTCGGCGTAGAGTTCTGACTACGGGAACTCGACTCCGATGGCGGGGAGGCGGATCAGGTCGTGGTGGCGGGCGACCCGCCGTCACCCGCCGTCGCAGTCCATCCCCGGCAGCCCCTCCTCGTGCCCCTGGTCGACCCACCAGGTCTCCTCCTGCGAGTAGGGCCCGGCGTAGCTGTCGATCACCGTGCCCTCGGCGTCTTCGAGCTGGAAGTGCAGGTGGGGCGCGGAGCTATTGCCACTGGAACCCACGATGCCGAGGGTGTCGCCACACCTCACCGACTGCCCGATTTCAACCGCCACGCTGCCTTCCATCATGTGCAGGTAGCGCGTGGCGTGTCCGGTGGCGTGCTCCAGTGTCACGTAGTTGGGTGCCATCGCGTGGCCGTCGCAGCTCACGCCCTCGCCGTCGGCGTGACAGCGGTCGTAGTTGCCGTCGTCGAGGTCGACCACCACGCCGTCGGCCGCCGCCACGATGGGGGTGCTGCCTCCGTCCATGGTCTCGAAGCCGCCGTCGAGCAGGTAGTCGCTGCCCTCGTGCTCGTCGTAACACCAGGGGAAGGTACGCCCGAGGTAGTCGAGACACACGACCTTGTAGGCCGTCTCCTCGTAGACCGTGGGGTCGTGGTCGACGCCGGTGGTCTGGTAGATGACGCTCGGGTCGGTGAGCGGCCAGCGGAAGGACAAGGCGCCGCGGGCGATCGCCTCGCTGGTGTCGACCGGGGACGAGTCCGCCCCCTCGTTGGCGGTACAAGCGAGGAGGAAGATCAGGCAAACACCGCGCAGGCGGCGCGACAGGTGTTCACGTGCACCGTCACCACCTTGCTCACGTCTCTGGTGTAGCCCCCGGCGAGCACCCACATCACCGGGATGCCACGCGCCTTGGCCATCTCGAATACGAACTGGTCGCGGGCCTTGAGCGCGTCGTGGTCGAGATCGAGCGGGGAGTACGGATCTTCCTTGTAGGGATCGGCCCCGGCCTGGAAGAGGAGCGCGTCGGGACGCGCGTGATCGATGGCGCGAGGCAGGCTCTCGGCCAGGATGCCGAGGTACTCGCCGCGTCCGGCGCCGTTGGGGACGGGGATGCTCCAGGCGTTCTCGGTGTCCGGCGTGCGCCGCGCGGCCACGTCGCGGTGGGCGAGGTTGTTGTCGTACCAGTTGCCGTAGATCGAGAGCTGGAAGAAGTCCGGTCGCGTGGCGAGCAGGAAGGCGGTGCCATTACCGTAGTGCAGGTCCATGTCGAGCACGAGCATGCGCCGCAGCCGCCCCTCGGCCTTCATCTGTTCGCTGGCCACCACCAGCCCATTGAAGGTGCAGTAGCCCTCGCCTCGCTTCTCGTGGCTGTGGTGGAAACCGCTGGCGAGGTTGCCGGCCACGCCCTCGTCCAACGCAGCGCGCAACGCCGCCACGCACCCCCCGTTGGTCCAGCGCACCGCCTCGCCGAGCGCCGCCGACCAGGGGAACTTCTGGCTCTGCGCCAGCTCCCGCGGCTCGCCGGTGCGGATGGCCTCGACGTACGCGCGGGTGTGTACCCGGAGGAGTTGCTCGTCGGTGACCGGGGGAGCCTCCTCGATGCTCACCGGGAGCCCGAGCCGCTCGATCTCGGCGCGTACGAGGCCGAACTTCCGGATCGGCATCACGTGCTCGCCGATGTCGGCGTAGTAGCGGGGAGAGTGGAAGAGGCGCAGCGGCATGGGGGGAGTGTATCCGCGCACCCCCGCCTACTCTCCCTCCTCGTCCGCCGGGGGGCGACGATGAATCCGCGCCCGCTGGCACCCGGCGGCGGATCATTTTCCCGTCCGGGGCGGCGCGTGGCCAGTCGCCCGGCTCGATCGCGCGGTATTCTCCCGCGGTGCTGTTCCTCGCTCTCGCCTGTGCCGAGCCCACTCCCGAGCCTCTGGCCTTCTGCGAGGGCGAGTCCCGCTACGCCTACGATCCCGACCCAGACGGCGAGTTCCAGACCTTCCCCGACGATTTCTGGACGGTCGAGGCCGACACCTCCACCGGCCTCCAGGTGGTGATGGATCCCGCCACCATGGCGGCCTTCGCCGACTTTCCCGAGAATTACCTCGAGTGGCTCGACTTCCTCTCCACCCTCGACGGCTTCGGCCTCAACGCGGGGATCTACTTCCAGTTCGACGGCGCCTTGCCGGTCGCCGCCATCGGTCGCGACCGGGTGTTCCTCGTGTCGCTCGAGGAGGGCGGTCCCACCTGGCACGAGCCCGAGATCACCTTCACCGACTACGACCACACCCTGCTGTTGAAGCCCCGGAGGCCGCTGCCGCCGGGGACGACGGTCATCGCGGGCCTGCTCAACGGCGAGGCCGACTGCGTGTCGCCGTCGACCCACCTGCGCGAGCTGGTGGACCCCGCCCTCGGGGCCGACCACCCGCTCGCCGGTCGTTACCGCGACGCCCTCGACGCCGCGGGCATCGATCCCGCCTCCCTCGCCGCGATGACCCTCTTCACCACGCAGTCGGCCACCGAGCAGGGCCTCGCCGTGGCCGCCGACGTGGCCTCGACCGCGTTCAGCATCACGCCCGGCGCCTGCGCCGACCTGGGCGCTTGGCGGCGATGCGAGGGCAGCCTCCGGGTCAATGACTACCGCGACAGCGACGGGCTCGTCCCGCCCGGCCCGGTGGCGGTTCGCTCGACCTACGACCTGCCCCTGTCGGCCTGGCTCCCGCCGGGCGCGGGGCCCTTCCCCGTGGTCGTCTGTGGTCACGGGCTCGGGGGCGACCGGGACCAGTGCGAAGACGTGGTCGCGACGGCAGCCGCCGAGGGCCTCGCGCTCATCGGGGTCGACGCGGTGGAGCACGGCGACCACCCCGGGCGCACCGAGGCCGAGCTCGACCTGCTGGAGCCGCTGATGATCTTCGGCATACGGTTGACACCTCCCGGCCTTCACGGCCTGAAGTTGCGCGACAACTTCCGCCAGTCGGCCTGGGACAAGCTCCAGCTCATCGAGGCGGTCCGGGCGGGCGTGGACTGGGACAGCGACGGCGTGGACGACCTCGACCCGGAGCGCATCGGCTACGCCGGGGTGAGCCTCGGCGGCATCATGGGCGCCGAGCCGCTCGCCCTCTCCGCTCATCTCGACGCAGGTTTGCTTGTCGTCGGCGGCGGGCGCGTGACCCAGATCATCGAGGACTCGCCCACCTTCTCGATCCTCATCGAGGTGATGAAGCCCTCGAGCACCAGCGACGGAGCGGTCGACCGCGCCTTTCCGCTCTTGCAGACGATGATGGACCCCGGCGACCCGATGACCTGGGCGCCCCGGGTGCAAAGCAGCCGTGCCGACGGCCGCGCCGCCCCCGACGTGATGCTCATGGCCGCCTACAACGACGAGATCGTGCCCAACAGCACCAACGACTTGCTCGCCACCGCCTTCGCCGCGCCGGGGGTGGGCACCGAGATCTGGCCGGTGGAAGGCATCGCGTTCACGGCCGGCTCGGTGAGCGGCAACGGGCCGGGGGGCGGGAGCCTCGGCTACGTGCAGCGCGCCACCGTGCACGAGGGCGGCGTCGAGGTGCCCGCCGAGCATGACAACGTTCACTCGAGCGACGAGGGGCTTGCCGCCATCGAGGCCTTCTTTCGCCCGGTGTTCTTCGAGGGTGGGCACGGGGTGGTGACCGATCCCGGCGAGTAGCGGTGGTGGGGAGAGCGCCACGGCTGCCGCGTGCTCTTGCGCGTCAACGCGGGCGACTTCCCCGCCTAGCCGTCGCGACATACAGGGGTGCCATGGCGACTCCCTGGCACCCCTGCTCCTCCTGCAAGCACCCCATCCTGCACGGGCAGCGCTACTACAAGTGCAGCGTGTCGACCTGCAACACGGCGCGCTTCACGCTGGCGTTCTGCTCGGTGGCCTGCTGGGATGCGCACGCGCCGGGCATGAACCATCGCGGCTCGGCCGGGGCGATCGAGATGCGCGCCCCCGCTCAGTCGACGGCGCCCGCCGCCGAGCCCGAGCGCCGCGTGGTGCGGGGGGCAGCGCCCGAGCGCGAGGCCGACGAGGTGCTCATCATCGCCAGTCGACTGAAGGACTACATCCGCGAGCAGTCCGAGTTCAACTGCTCGGCCGAGGTCATGGACGAGCTCAGCGCCATCGTGCGCGATCTCACCCGCGACGCGATCCGGCAAGCGCGCGCCGAGGGACGCAGGACGGTGATGGGGCGCGACTACCGGCGGTGAGGGCTGCTAGGCACGCGAAACGGCGCGGCCAAGGCGGTCGAGTAGCTCCCCGACGTGCCGCGGCCCGAGGATCAGCGCTGGACGGAAACGGATGGTCGTCTCGCCGGAACCACCGATCTCGAGCCCGTCCTGCAGGGCGGCGGACAGGATCTTCCCGCGGGTGCCCGCGTCGCACACGTCGACCGCGCAGTGGGTGCCTTGCCCGCGCGCCTGCGACAGGATGCCGGGGTGTCGCGACTGCAAAGACTCCAACCCGGCGAGCAGTTGTTTCCCGGCCTCGGCGGCGCAGGCCACGAGCCGGTCGCGCTCGATCACCTCGAGGATGAGCTCCGCCTGGGCGCCGCGCAGCGGGTCGCCGAGCCAGGTGTTGAACACGCGCAGGGGCTCCGGCGGCATGAGCCCGTCACGGTAGAAATAACCGCCAAGCTGCATCTTCTTGGAGAATGTCATGATGTCCGGGGCACCATCCGGTCCCCAGGCCCCGTGCGCCCACATCCGCCCGGTGGTGCCCACGCCGGTTTGCACCTCGTCGGCGATCAAGCTCGCGCCGTACTGCGTGCAGAGCCTGCGGAGGCCAACGAAGAAACTCGGGGACGCGTGCCGGTCGCCGCCCTCGCCCTGGATCGGCTCCACGATCACTCCGGCGATCTGTTCCGGGGCGCGTCGCATGATCGCCTCGACCTGCTCCAGCGACCGCGCCTCGGCGGCGGCGTTCTCGTCGGCGAACTCGGACAGGGGGAATCGGCTGGTGGGGAACTCCACCACCGGCCAGTCAAACGCGGGGATGTCGAGCTTGTGGATCGCCTTGCTGCGCGTGGCGGAGAGCGAGCCGTGGGTGCGCCCGTGAAAGGCCCCGGTGAAGCAGATGATCTTCATACGGTTGGCGCTCGCCTGCTGGTTGAGCATGCACGAGGCCACCTCTTTCGCAGAGGCGGGCTTGCCGCCGCGGTTGCGGTGTGCCTTGGCGATGAACGCGGTCTTGAGCGCGTTCTCGACGGCCTCCGAACCGGTGGTCATCGTCGCCACGTGGGCCATGCCCAGGGGCGCGGCGCGCATCAACGAGGCGGCCACGTCGACCCACTCCGGCGGCACGGCGATGCCGAGCGAGGGGCGCCAGCCGGCACACCAGTCGAACCGCCCCGCCTTCCAGGCGTGCAGCATGTCGGGATGGTTGTAGCCGATGGCGATGGCCCCGATGTGACCGTACACGTCGAGGAGCGTGTTGCCGTCGACGTCGACGATGTAGTTGCCGAGGCTCTTCTTCGCGTCCTGGTAGAAGTGGACGGTGCGCGCGTCTTGCCACTGGCCATGGCGGGCGCGGAGGGCCCCGGAGCGAGGGCCGGGGACGGCAGACACGACGTGGGCGGAGTTGGGCTCGCCGGGAATCTCGGGGAATCGCAAGGGGCCTCCCATGGTGCGGGTGACAGACAAGAGATGTTGGCGCTCGGCGGCCACCGGAGGCAAGTCCCCCCGGTACTGTGGCGGATAGTGGGGCAACATCACCGAGCGCAGCATCGGCTCGAGCGCGCGGAGCCCCGAGGGTTCAGGGGGAATGCGGATCAGCGGCACCGGACGCTGTCCCCAGCGCCGGAGGCCCGCCAGCCCGTGGTCGCTCGCCACCCAGAGGTCGTCCTTGTCGAGCGCGCGGCTGTGGATGCGCTTGAAGTGGTGGATGATCGCCTCGGCGGCGAGCCAGGGCAACTCGGTCGCCCGCTCGTGCCCGAGCCAACGCAACACGATCGCCATCGGCACGTGGTGCGCCTCGACGCCGAGCGCGGCCACGTCGCGAAAATCGGGCTGGAAGTAGGGGAGCACCTCGGGGTGTACCACCGAGTAGCCGGCGCGGCCGTAAGACAGCAGTCGCACGCGACTGTCCTCCGCGGCGGGGTCGAGGGGCTCCATCTCGGCCGTGAGCAGGATGGGCGTGTCGGGAGACAATCCGCGTGCGGCCACGTCGGCGCGGGCCACGGTGGCGGGCACGGTCCGCACCAGCGCCGCCACCCCGCCGCGACGGTGCGCGGGGAGCACGTAGCTGTGTGACAACAACACCACGCAGATGGGGTCCACCACGTCGGTGGCCACGAAGATGTCGCGCACCGCCGCCAGCGAACCGTCCTGGTCGTACCAGTTGAAGGCGTGGTAGCGCACGCGGATGTCACCCGCCTCGATGGGGTCGCGCAGCCAGCGCGCGAGCACGTCGCGACGCTCGATCTCGTTGCGTGGGCCGAAGAAGGCGTCCAGGGCGCGGTAGCAGGTGTCGAAAGCGACGGACTTGGGGTCGGTGACGTGCTCGCAGCGGTAGCGAGCCAGCGCGGCGTGAAAGCGTGACGCGCCCTCGCCGACATGAAGGTCGCGCGGGTCGATGTCGAGCGTGCTCAGGCCATCTCCTTCGCCACGGCGGCAAATGCGCCCAGCGCCTCGTCGATGTCGGCCCGCTGGGTGACGAGGTGGGGCCTGATGCGCACCGACTTGCTGCCGGTGTACGACGCGAAGATGCCGCGCTTGAGACAGCGCTTGAGGAAGTCGTCGCGCGCCGCCGGGGTGGGCAGGTCGAAGGCGAGCAGGAAGCCCCGGCCACGCGCGTCGCTCACCAGCGCCGGGTGACGGTCCGCGATCGCCTGCAGCCCGTCGAGGAAGTAGGCCCCCTCGCGCGCCGCGTGCGCGCACAGTCCCTCGGCGTCGATGGTGCGCAGGGTGGCGGTGGCGAGCATGGCGCGGGCGCGGTCGCCGTTGCGAGTCTGGTACATCCGCCCAAACTGGGTGACGACGTAGGGCGCCGTGGCAAAGCACCCGCCCATCTGCATCTTCTTGCCGAAGGCCACGAGGTCGGGAGGCTCGGGAAGATCGAACTGCTCGTGCAACCACATCGTGCCGGTGATCGCCACGCCGGTTTGCACCTCGTCGAGGATGAGCGCGGCGCCGTGCTGCTTGCAGAGGGCCTGGAGGCCACGGAAGTAGGCGCCGGAAGCGTGACGATCGCCCCCCTCGCTCTGCACCGGCTCCACCAGCACGCTGGCCACGCGACCGTCGTGCTGCTCGAAGATGCGCGCCACCTCGGCGAGCGAGGCCGCCTCGGCGGCGGCGTTCTCGTCGGCGTGGCGCTCGAGCGGCCAGCGGTTGGCCGGGAAGGTGGCCATGGGCCAGCGGAAGGCGGGCACGTCGGCCTTGTGGGTGATCTTGCTGTGGGTGGCCGACAGGGCCCCCAGCGAGCGCCCGTGGAAAGCACCGCGGAAGGCGATGAGCACGCTGTCGGTGCCCTCGTTGTCGAGGACGCGCTCCTGGGCCTCGGCGGAGAGTTGGAGCGGGTCGGCCGGGCCGCCGGCGGCAACGCGACGCCGCGTGGCATGCGCCATGAAGGCCAGCTTGATCGCCGACTCGATGCCCTCGCCGCCGCCATCGACGCAGAACACGCGCTCGGTGCCCCTCGGCGCCCACTTTTCCTTGAGCTCGGCCATGAAGCGCAACCAGGTGTCCGTCGTGAGGAAGGGAGTGCTCGTGGGGTTGATGGAGGCGCGGAGGAACTCCTCGCTGCGCGCCACCTCGACCAGCGCAGGGTGGTTGTAGCCGAGCGCGCCGAGGGCGAAGGAGCTGAACAGGTCGAGGAACACGTTGCCATCGACGTCGGCGAGGGACACCCCCTGCGACTTCTCGTCGTCGACCACGACCGTTCGGTAGCCGTGCTGGAGGTCGAAGGCGCCGAGCGCGATGCGCTCGCGCGCGCGCGGGCCGGGCACCTCGGTGTGCACGACGCGGGCGGGACTGGAAACGGGCATGTCGGCTCCGGCGGGCGCCCGAATGTAGTACGTTTCGGGTTCACCCTGCCCCCGGAGGCTGCATGCTGCTCGCGCTCGTTTCCCTCACCTTCGCCCAGGACGCCGAGGTTTTCATCGGCGGCGGCGTGCAAGGGCGCGGCGGCCTCGACCTCTCCGACGCGGGCGGCTTCGCGGGCAACGCCGAGGCCGAGGTGAACGTGGCCGGGAGCGCCGGGGGACTGGTGTTCCGCGCCGACATCGACGCCACCATGGACTACGCGCCGGCCTTCGGCTTCCAGGACCCGCCCCCCGACTTCGGGGTCAACGAGATCGCGCGTCCCGAGTGGTTGATGATCGGCTACAACGGCGGCTCGTGGGAGAGCCGCGGCGGCATCATCAACGCGGGTTTCGGCCTGGAAGACTGGGACGACTGGGCGCTGTACCTGCCCCAGCACGGCCAGTACTTCGCCGTCTCCCCGGGGCGCATGGCGGGGTCCGAGTTCCAGTGGTTCTTCAACGACGGCGACGGGCCGATGCTGGCCGTCGGCGGGGGCTACGACCTCGACTACGAGGCGGCGATCATCGAGGCCAACGTGACCGTTGAAACCGACTCCTTCGCCACCTGGTCGGGCGTGGCTGTCTACCCTGAGCCCGACTACGAGATCTACGAGGCGATTCTCGGCGCCGAGTACTACCCAGCCGACTTCCTCACCGTGGCAGTAGGCGGCATGGGTGGCATGGCCTATGGCTCGCCCTTCGCCACCGGCACGGTCTACGGCGTGTTCATCCCCGAGGCGATGGTCAACCCGGTGCTCTGCGTCGAGGGCAGCTTCGACCCCGACGGGGCGCAGGGCCTCGCGCCCTGGGCGATCCGCGCCGGAGCCGGGGTGGTGCCACTCGACTTCCTCAAGATCCTGGTGGAAGGCAACATGACCGGCGTCCCGGGCGGCGACCCCCTGCCCGGCGTGGCCTTCTCGGTCAACGTGTTCCGGCCCGAGCCCGAGGAAGAAGAGGAGTAGCCCTTGGAAAGCTACAGGTTGTGGATCGACGGCGGTGCCGTCGAGGCTCGCGGTGGGTTTTTCGCCACGGAGGACCCTTCCACGGGGGGGACGCTCGCCCAGCTCGGGCGCGGGACGGCCGCCGACGTCGACGCCGCCGTGCAGAGCGCGGCGCGCGCGCAGGTGGCCTGGGCGCGCACCGACCCCAACGAGCGGGCGCGGATCCTCTGGAAGGTCGGCGAGGCGATCATGTCCAACCTCGACGAGCTTGCCCGGCTCGAGGCCATGGACTGCGGCAAGCCAATCGCCAACGCCGCCCTCATCGACATCCCGCGCACGGCCGACACCTTCTTCTACTTCTCTGGCTGGGCGACCAAGCTCCACGGGGAGACCATCCCCGTCCGCGGCCCATTCTTCACCTACACCACCCGCGACCCGCTGGGGGTGATCGGCGCGATCACCCCGTGGAACTTCCCGATCCTCCTGGCCGCCCGCAAGATCGCGCCCGCGCTGTGCTGTGGCAACGCGATCGTGGTGAAACCTCCCGAGGAGGCCTCGTTGTCGACCCTGGCGCTCGCTCGTGTCGCGACCGAGGCGGGCTTGCCAGCGGGGCTGCTCAACGTGGTGACGGGTCTCGGCGAGGAAGCGGGCGCCGCGCTCGTGGCCCATCCCGGCGTGGCGAAGATCGCGTTCACCGGCGGGACCGACACCGGCAAGCTGATCATGCGCAACGCGGCCGCCACGCTGAAGCGGATCACGCTGGAACTCGGCGGCAAGTCGCCCAACATCATCCTCGCCGACGCCGACGTCAACGCGGCGGCCACGGCGGCGGTGTCGGCGGCCTTCTACAACCAGGGCGAACTCTGCACGTCGGGCAGCCGCCTGGTCGTGGAGCGCAAGGTGCTCGACGAGGTGGTCGACATCGTGAGCGCCGGGGCGAAGTCGCTGGTCGTGGGCTCCCCGCTCGACCGCGCCACGCAGGTGGGCCCGCTGGTGAGCGCGGCGCACAAGGCGCGCGTGGAGTCCTACGTGGCGCGAGGCCTCGCCGAGGGGGCCGATCGCGTGGCCGGCGGCGAGCACCCCGGCCCCGGCTACTTCGTGCCGCCCACGGTGTTCCGGGGAGTCACCACCGAGATGACCATCGCCCGCGAGGAGATATTCGGCCCCGTGTTGTCGGTGTTGTCGTTCGACGACCTCGACGAGTGCGCGCGCGTGGCCAACGCTACCGAGTTCGGGCTCGCCGCCGGCATCTGGACCCGCGACATCGGCAAGGCGCACCACCTCGCCGCGCGCATCCACGCGGGGACGGTGTGGATCAACACCTACAATCGTTTCGACGCGGCGGCGCCCTACGGTGGCGTGAAACAATCGGGTTTCGGGCGTGAGAACGGGCGTGCGGTGCTCGACGAGTACACCGAGGGCAAGACGGTGTGGGTCGGGCTCTGACGCGACCGCCGGTCCTCTTGTTCCTCGCCGCGCTCGCGTGGCACTTCTACTGGGCGAGCACGGTGCCGTCGCCCGCCGACTGGGACCAGGCCTACTACCTGGAGGTGGCGCGCCACCTCGCGGCCGGGGAGGGCGCGGTCACCGACGCCGTGTGGAACCTGGGATGGCTGCCGCCGAGTTTGCGTCACCCGGCCGACTTGCACTGGATGCCACTGCCGAGCCGGGTTCTGGTCCCCTTCGTGGGGGCGGCGACGGACGACTGGCCGGCGGCGCAACTCTGCTCGGTGGTGCTCGCCGCGTGCTGGGCGCCCCTGGCCTGGGCCTGGGCGCGGCGGCTCGACGCCACCGAGGCGGAGGGCTGGGTGGCGGGGCTCCTCGCGGCCACGGCGGCCGGCTACACCCGAACGATCACCACTCCCGACAGCATCGCGCTCTACGGCATGCTCGGCGGTGCCTTGCTGCTCGCCA
>Ga0194131_10005052_pt1 | contig 19377 bp, 17 predicted proteins | sample TA2KigO120mmetaG_FD_148631 | JGI IMG/M metagenome (GOLD analysis project Ga0194131, IMG submission 148631) | Freshwater microbial communities from Lake Tanganyika, Tanzania - TA2015053 Kigoma Offshore 120m | ecosystem: Environmental > Aquatic > Freshwater > Lake | place: Tanzania: Lake... | reverse complement strand
CTGTTTTTTGTTTTTTTTAGTCCTTTTTAGTGGAGCGTTCTTTCTGAATTCTCAGATATTGCTCGAGTGTTCTTTGAGTGTCTTCCTTGTCGTCTTTATCATATTCTTTGCGCTGTTGATCTTTATTCGACGGCGTATAATTGAATCGCGGAGTGTAATAAAGAGAATCTTTCTTACCCCCTGGATGTGAGATCTGAAGATTAACCCAATCGTCCAATTTCAAAGGGCCTTTTCCTAGTGAGGGGTCTAGCACAAACATTTCTATTTTCTTTTCTTTTTCCACAGCGATTAAGGGAGCCACATGATACCACCACTCAACAAATCCTTTGGGGCTGTTCTTTGTCTCTACTTTGAGATCACCCACTAGAAAGACCTTGGCGGCTATTACACCTTTCTTTTCCAAAAGCTGTGTCATTTTATGGGCTCTCGCATAACACCCGTCTTCGGGATAGCAAAAAGGAATATCCTTCTGTTCCGCCATCTCTTTAAAAAGCTGAGAAGCTTGTTCTTCAGTTAATCGACTTATTTTAAAAGCTTTTCCCGTTGGTGATTTGAGTTCGTAAGTCTCCGGATCAACTACAAGATTTTTCGAATCTTGTCCTAACGCCTCATCCATCGTCATGGGTTTTGAGGCTTGTGTTATTTCGAAGGCTATAGGCCGGCCAGTTTTAGGATCTGGATTTCTAAGTTTTGTTACATTGCTATGTTCAGCCAACAAGGAAGTCGATACCACCCATAACAATAAGAGCACATACCTCATGAACCACCTCACTCTAACAGCCCAAGCCCACTAGAACTGCTTTTCGCCACATCGTCCAATACATCGACGGCATTTTAAGGGCCCCCGGTCGTAACGACCAGGTGGGCTGGAGCAGTGTGCAATTGTAATGCTAGATGTTGAAACTCAGGATTTGCCTCGACACCCAGGACAGGCTGCCATTTTAGGCTCAGGGGATGAAAATACTCAGAGCGGCTAAAGCCATAAAATGTTACACTAAAGAATCTCAATAACCCTTTTAACTGACCTTATCCATGAACATTTTAATCACTGGCGGTGCAGGCTTTGTAGGCTCTTCTTTGGCGCTGCACTTTAAAAACAAGTTTCCCTCGGGCCGCATCGCAGTCTTAGACAATCTAAAGCGTCGCGGATCAGAGATAAACCTCCAAAAATTTAAAGAAAATAGCATTGAATTTATTCATGGCGACATCCGAAATCCTTCCGATTTTGAACCGCTTAAAAAAGCCTGGGATATTTTTTTTGAATGTTCAGCCGAACCTAGCGTCCTAGCGGGACTGAACTCTTCTCCGAAGTACCTTTTAGAGACCAATTTAGTCGGTACGATTAACTGTTTAGAATTTGCTAAGCAGTATTGCGGGCTATTTATCTTTCTTTCAACCTCACGCGTTTATTCCATCTCTCCCCTTCGTGAAATCAATTTAGTCGAGAAGGCGACTCGTTTCGAAGTGGCTCCAAACCAATCGATCGTCGGAGTCAGCCCCTCTGGAATTTCAGAAAAATTTCCTACCGACTTAAGCCGTTCTCTCTATGGGACAAGTAAATTGGCCTCTGAATATCTAGTTCAAGAGTACGCAACAACCTATGGACTCAAATCTCTGATCAACCGATGCGGAGTGATTGCGGGTCCCGGGCAGTTCGGCAAAGTCGATCAAGGGGTCTATACGTTGTGGGTAGCTCGTCACTTTTTCAACCAGCCTTTAAAGTACACGGGATTTGGTGGGACCGGAAAACAGGTGAGAGATCTTATCCATATCCGAGACCTTATCTCTCTTTTGGAAAAACAGGTTCAAACTCAAACGGGTTTAGAAGCTCCGACTTTTAACGTGGGGGGCGGAAACTTTTGCTCGACCTCATTATTTGAACTCACTCATTTGTGCCAAGAGGTGACGGGAAATCGAGTTGAAATCACCAATGAAAAGGAGACAACTCCGGTGGATATTCCCTGGTACGTATCCGATAATGAAAAGGTTCAAAAGCGATTTGACTGGAAACCGAAACACACAGTGAAAGATTTAGTTTCTGATATCAAAATTTGGCTGAGCAACAATCAAACTTTGCTCAAATCTTCTTTCTGTTAACTTTTTTTGATGGGAGCCCTTATGCCTATAGCTTTAATTACAGGTTCGTCAGGTCTTATCGGTAGTGAATCGGCTCAGTTTTTTCATGATAAGGGTTGGGATATTCTAGGAATCGACAACGATTTGAGAAGCTACTTTTTCGGAAAAGAGAGTTCAACAGCCTGGAATACACAGAGACTCAAAAAAAGTTTAAAGCGGTTCACGCCCTTCTCTATCGATATTAGAAATCAGGATGAAATCTTTAAAATTTTCAAAAAACACGGATCTGAAATCAGCCTTGTGATTCACACAGCTGCACAACCCAGCCATGACTGGGCGGCGAAAGAACCCTTTACCGATTTTACAGTCAATGCCAACGGCACCTTAGTTTTGCTCGAAGCCACTCGGCAATTTTGTCCCGAAGCCACTTTCATTTTCACATCAACTAATAAAGTCTATGGGGACACCCCCAACCGACTCCCTCTAGTCGAAACAAAATGGCGTTGGGAATTGGAATCGAACCATTCTTATTATCAATACGGTATCGATGAAACCATGAGTATTGATGATTCCAAACATAGTTTATTCGGAGCTAGTAAAGTCGCGGCCGATATTTTGGTGCAAGAATACGGTCGATATTTTGGAATTAAAACGGCTGTTTTTCGCGGAGGCTGCTTAACTGGTCCCATGCACTCGGGGGCTGAACTCCATGGATTTTTGGCTTATCTAGTTCATTGCGGGGTTCACGGAAAGCCATACAATATTTACGGTTATAAAGGAAAACAGGTTCGCGATAACATCCACTCCTATGATCTAGTTAACGCTTTTTATCACTTCTCGCAAAACCCAAGAGCTGGAGCGGTCTATAACTTCGGAGGAAGTCGACAGAGCAACTGTTCTGTTTTAGAGGCAATCCAAAAAATAGAAACTTTGCTTCAAAAGAAATTTCAATACCAAATTTTGGAACAAGCCCGCTCAGGAGATCATATTTGGTGGATCAGCGATGTTCGTCGTTTTCAAAAAGATTATCCCAATTGGAGATACAGGTTTGATATCGATGCTATTTTAAAAGAGATGGTAGAGTTTAATCTTGAGATAAATCCCCAGAGGAAAGTGGCATGAAACTCTCGGTCATCATCCCGGCACATAACGAAGAGGGATGCATTGAATCTACCCTCCGAGCCTTGGTCCGAGAACTCAGAACAAATTCGATTCCTTTTGAAATTTTAGCCGTCAACGACAATTCCAATGATGAAACAGGGGCTATTTTAGAACATTTATCTTTAGAAATTCCTGAATTACGTCCAATCAAAAACCCTCCACCCAATGGATTTGGCTTTGCCGTTCGACAGGGATTAAAACATTTTTCAGGAGATGCCGTCGCTATCTATATGGCTGACGCATCCGACACTCCCGAAGACTTGGTTCGTTTTTATCGAGAGATGAAATTGTGTCAGGTGGATTGCGTTTTTGGAAGCCGCTGGGAAAAGCAGTCTAAAGTCGTTGATTACCCTTGGTTTAAACTCATTTTAAATCGTATCGTGAATCACTTGATTCAAATCCTCTTTGGTATTCGTTACAACGATGTTACCAATGCCTTCAAACTCTACTCAAGAAGAACGATTAAGGGCGTTGAACCCATTTTAAGTCCGCATTTTAACCTAACCGTTGAGCTTCCCTTAAAAGCCATCGTACGGGGCTTTAGCTACTCGGTGCTATCCAATTCTTGGATCAATCGCAAAACGGGCGAATCGAAACTTAAAATTAAAGAGATGGGATCGAGGTATCTTTTTATTATCCTGTATTGCTTCATAGAAAAATGGCTTTCTCGAGGGGATTATCGCACTAAATCTTCAGTAAAAACGCCTAAAGAATCTCTCCCCTTTTCCCGATAAGATTTGCATGAAAAAACCGATTAAAAATATTTCTTTTACACTGATTACTTCAATAGTTTTTATGTGTACTCACAGCGTTATCGCTGACACAGAAAATGGCACTTCTTATAAAAAGCTCCAATCGGAACAAGATACGATCGAAAGCTGGAGTAAAAAAGGGGGGTACTCGGGAAATGAATCGGCCCCTACCCGGCGCTTGGCGAGTGGAAACAACAGTGAGGACTTAAATTTTTATACCAAATTGGAAAGGAGACTCGGCATTGATATAGGCGTGATGTCCCCATTTGGAGATTTCCAAAAAAGCTTCACTAATGCAGCGATGATCGGCTTACACTTCACTTGGGAAGCAATCGCCCCTTTCGCTCTTAGGGTCAGCACTAACCGAGCCTCTGCTTACCACAAAAACGGAGCTGCTTCAGGAAAGCTCACAGTTTCCTCAATCAATATTGGAACTCAAGCCTCTTTTCCCCTGAACCGATTTGTTCCTTTCTTGAAATTTGAAGGTTCATTTAATTTCAACGATGTTTCTTTTGACGCCAACAAAATTGTTACTGCAGGAAGCGATACATTTGTGACGACTGTGGGGATCAACGCAGGTCTAGGTATCGACTTTATCGTTGGCCGAGAAATGAGCTTCGGATTTGAGGGCACTTATCACTATCTAGTTCCAAAGAAGATCAATTTAAGTAACGGCGATATGTTCGATTTAGGAAGCAGCTACGCCACAATCGGATTCAGAGTCAATTTTTAAGTTGTCTTAAAAGTAAGCCACTACAATCCTCAAAACCCCTAAATTAACTTAAGATTTAATAGTTTTTTATGCTGTGAGTCACTCAATCCCTTAAATATGAAACCTGCCTCATCTAACAACCTTGAAATCCCCCTAAGTTCCCCCTATCATGCCGGATAGATTTATCGTTAGACTTTAACTTTCCGAAAGCGGGTGTTTGGGATGGGGTTTTTAAAACAAAATGCGCAACTCATCTTGATGATTGCAGCTCTCGTTGCTCTTCGTTGGAGTGTTGTTGAACCCTATGTAGTTCCCACTGGCTCCATGGAGCCCACTTTAAAAACAGGGGATCGCCTGTATGCTTTAAAATGCGCTTATGATCTTAGAATTCCCATGACTAACAAAATTTTGTTTCGCACAGGACAGGTCAAGCGAGGGGATGTCATCCTTTTTGAAGCTCCCAGAACCCCAGAAGTGACTTACGTCAAAAGAGCAGTCGGTCTTCCTGGGGATAAAATTTCTTTTAGAGACGGTGGGCTGTTTATTAATGGTCAAGAAGTTCAAAAGAGCGTGTTTCCCAATCGCAATGTTATGTATGATATTGAAGAAAAGGATCAGAAGACGCTCTATGTTGAGCAACTCGGAGATGTAAAACACTATGCTATTTTAGATAGCAAATTCGACCAAGCTCCTACTCGCTACATGGATGAGATCACTATTCCTGAAGGTTATCTTTTTGCTGTCGGAGACAATCGAGACCATAGTTACGATAGCCGTTATTGGGGCTTCGTTCCGGTGGAAAACCTAAAAGGTCGAGCGCTATTCATTTGGTATTCCAGTTGGGATCCTAATGTCAAAGAAAGCATGACTTCAACCTCCTTAACCTTTCCTGAGAAAATTTATTTCTATATTTATGAGTTCTTTAAATTCTTCCCGGATTATTTCAAAGGCGAAGCCTGGATTCGTAAAGAAAGAGTAGGAACCTTGATTCAGTGATGTTTATTTTGTTTGGAAAAAATTAAAACATGTCTGCGTCGTTTACACACCTACATGTTCACTCCAATTATAGTCTGCTAGACAGCACTATCCGAATTGAAGACTTAGTCAAAAAGGCCTCTAACGACAAAATGAGCGCTCTAGCACTCACCGACCACGGAAACATGTTCGGAGCCTTAGATTTTTATCTTTACGCTAAAAAGTATGGTTTAAAACCTATCATCGGATGTGAAGTTTACCTAGCTCCCGGCAATCGTCTGATGCGGGGGAACAACACGAGTGGAGACGAAGAAGTAGCCCCCTATGCAACTAGCCGCTCGGGCATGAATCACTTAATACTCTTGGTTCAAAATGAACTTGGATACAAAAATTTATGCAAGTTAGTGAGCAGCGGTTTCCTCGAGGGTTTTTATTACAAACCGCGAATCGATAAAGACATCTTAAAAGAGTTCAGCGAAGGGCTGATTGCAACGTCGGCATGTTTAAAAGGAGAAGTGTCAAACCTGTGTCTTATCGGGGATATGGATCGAGCTCGAGAAGCTGCTGTTTTTTACCGCGATCTCTTTAAAGGAAATTTTTATTTAGAGCTTCAGCAAAATGGTGTCCCTCAGCAAATGCTCGTCAACCAAAGATTTCAGGAACTCTCAAAAGATTTAAATATTCCGCTGATAGCGACTGCAGATTGCCACTATCTCAATCAAGAAGATGCGTTTTCTCAAGAAGTTTTGCTCGCGATCCAAACCGGACGAACCTTGGAAGATCCCTCCTCTCATCATCTAGTAAGCGACGAGTTTTACTTTAAACCGCAAGAACGAATGATTGAAGATTTCTCCTATTGCCCGGAGGCCATCTCTAATACCATGGCAATAGCTGAAAGCTGCCATTTCGAGTTCAAATTTGATGATGAAAAAGGAAAGAAAATTTACCACTTTCCTAAATTTGAGCCCCCTGGAGGAAAATCGGCTGATGAGTTTCTTATCGACTCAGCCAAATTAGGCTTACAAAATTTTCTTGCTGAAAAAGAGCAAATTGAAGGTAAACCTTTAACTCCCGAACAGAGAAAGAAGTACGAAGACCGATTAGAAAAAGAGCTCAACGTCATTACTTCGATGGGCTTTACGGGATATTTTTTGATCGTTTCGGACTTCATCGGCCACGCTAAAGATCACGGGATACCTGTGGGCCCGGGTCGTGGTTCGGGGGCGGGAAGTCTTGTCGCATTTTGCTTGCGAATCACCGAGTTAGATCCGTTGGAACACGGACTTTTGTTTGAACGATTTCTTAATCCAGAAAGGGTCTCACTCCCCGACTTTGACGTCGACTTCTGCATGGATAAAAGAGACCAGATTATCAAATATGTCATCGACAAATATGGTAAAGATTGCGTCGCCCAAATCATTACCTATGGAAAACTCCAAGCTCGTGGAGTGATTCGAGACGTCGGACGCGCCTTTGGAATGGCGGTCAGCGAAGTCGATAAGATTGCCAAACTTGTCCCTGAGGCGCTCAATATCACTCTAGACAAAGCTTTTGAGACCGAATCTCGGCTGCGGGATCTGACAAGTAGCGATCCTAAACTGCATCATCTTTTTTCAGTTTGTCGCTCTTTAGAAGGGTTAGCGCGCCACGCTTCAATTCATGCCGCAGGGCTTGTGATTTCTAATAGGCCCATGGTTGAACACTGCCCGTTGTATCGAGGGAAAAATGACGAATTGGTCATCCAATTCGATATGAAAAAGGCCGAAGAGATCGGGCTCATCAAATTCGACTTCTTGGGTCTTAAAACTCTCACCTTCTTGCAGTCGGCCGAAAAACTGGTCAATACCCGATATCCGGAAAACAAACTTCAACTCAATCGCCTAAATCTGTCCGATAAAAAAATGTATGAAATCCTTTCCAAGGGGGACACCTTCGGTATTTTCCAACTAGAAAGCTCCGGAATGCAGGATCTTCTTAAAAAAGCCCGTCCCGATTGTTTCGCTGATATCGTAGCTATTATTTCGCTCTATCGTCCGGGCCCCATGGTGATGCTCGATGATTTTATTGATAGAAAACACGGAACCATTCCCATTCAATATGAGTTCGAAGAACTAAGGCCTATTCTTCAAGAAACTTATGGAATCATGGTGTACCAAGAGCAGGTTCAGCAAATTGCGATGAAACTGGCTAATTACACTGCGGGCGGAGCCGATCTTCTTCGAAGAGCCATGGGAAAAAAGAAGCCTGAAGAGATGGCGAAACAGAAAGCTATCTTTCTTGAGGGAACTAGCAAAAACAATCATAACCCCATCAAAGCCGAAAAGCTTTTTGATCTGATGGCGAATTTTGCCGGTTATGGTTTTAATAAATCTCATGCCGCAGCTTATTCTGTCATCACCTGCCAGACCGCCTATTTAAAAGCGCATTATCCGGTCGAGTTCTATGCGACTTTACTTTCCACGGAACGTGAGAACACAGATAAAATCACAAAATATATTGCTGATGCCAGACGGCATCAGATTGAGGTTCTACCTCCGGACATTAATGAGAGTGACACCGACTTCACTGTTTTAACAAATTCTCAAATCCGATTTGGTTTAGGAGCGATTAAGGGAGTTGGCCAGATCGCAATCGATTCCATTCTAGAGGCTAGAAAAGCAGGCGGCCCCTTTACGGATCTCTTTGATCTATGCGCTCGTTGCAATACTCGAACAGTGAACAAGCGAGTCATGGAGGCTTTTGTAAAAGCCGGGGCTTTTGATAGTTTCAAAGTTCACCGTGCTTCTCTATTTAAGGCCATCGACGAAGCCTTGGAAATGGGTTCGTCGCTACAAAAAACTCGGGATGACAACCAACGTTCTTTCTCCGATTTGCTAGGACTTGACGAAGACTCAACTTTTGCACAAAGAAAAATTTCGTACCCTAATGAATCTCCGTGGCCCAGGCTTTATGAACTTAAATTAGAAAAAGACACCATTGGCTTTTTCGTCTCGGGCCATCCTTTAGATGATTTTACGGAAGAGCTTGAGAGATACACCACGACTAATATTGCTTCTTGTCTGTCTGCTTCAAGTGCCAAAGAAGTTTTCCTTGGGGCTGAAATCGTCTCTCTAAGAGAAATTATCACGAAACGGGGAGACCGTATGGCTTTTGTGACCTTAGAGGACAAGACGGGCCAAATCGATACGGTCGCTTTTTCAGACATCTATTTAGAAAATGAAGCTTTGTTAAAAGCTGGAGAACCCATTTGGGTTAAAGGACAAGTCGAAATTAATGAGGGTGGAGCTAAGCTCATTTTGTCAAAAAAAGGACATGCCAAAATCTTACCTCTGCGTCATGCTTATGAAGCGATGGCTAGAGAGATCCATCTTCACTTAAATCTAGAAGCTAAAAAAAACTTAGAGCCTACCACATTAAAAAAACTACAAAATTACCTTCAAGCTGTTTCCGATAAGAACGGAGCTCCTCTCTTTCTACATCTTGAGACTTCGACGCAGTCTGAAACTATTTTAAAAATGAAAGAGACTATTCCTCTGAACCGAGACACGATAAGCTTTATCAGAAACATTCTTCAAGAAGAGAGGGTGCGACTTGAATTTAGGTAAAATCATTCTATTTAGTGTTTTTTTATGCCAACTCGTTTTAGCCGAAGGGGTTTCCTTTCAAGTATCCTCTACAGCATTAACTACACAAACTGGCACCACCAACGAGGATGGAGATCCGGAATCAAATTTAATTAATGACTTAAAATATCTTGCTGTCTCAAATTGGCTGCAGAGTTACTTGGGAAACCGATACACTTTATTTGATAAATACGTTACCCCTGAATTTGCTGAAAAATACATCTTGGACTACAAAGTTAGTCGCGCAAACCCATCCGGAGGAATCGACTTAGTGGGTCATCTCGACGGGGATTCTCTGAAAAAATGGGTTCGCCTAGTAGAATCCAAAACGAGGGGTTCTAATCAGATTAAACCTCTATGGATTGTTTCTTCAAACTTACCCGGTTTGAGTGTATCCCCTAGAGATACTGCTAATAAATTAAATAACTCGTCCACTCTCCAACTTTTATCCCAACTGACTCAGGCCCCTCTTCAAAAACTTAACTCAAAGCTTATCCCCGCAGATAGCTCTATCAATTTAGAGGCTCCTCCCAAGAACAGCTCTGAAATTCAAAGTTTGTGCTCCTTGGCAGCTCGGCAAGGACAAACTTTAGTGATTTGGGAAGCCTTTACTGCTTGTGGGGGGTGCTCGACACCGAGATTTGATATTTTTGTTTACAACACCCAAACCCAACTTCTGTCATTTGTCGTTGGAGATGACTTAACCCTGCCCACACGAGACCTCTCCAATCCGGACGCCATGAAACGTAATCTCGCGCCTATTTTTCAGCAATTTCAAAACGAATGGGAAAATGCTTTCTCAGAAGGATCAATCCAAGAAGTCTCTTATCGAATTGTTTTAGAGAATGTTGATTCCTATCGGACCCTGAAACTACTGGAAGGGGAGCTCAGTCGAGGGAATGGATTTGGAAACCCTACTCTCAAAAAAGTAGCTAGTAAAACGGCCGAATACGAAATCAAATCAACTCTATCGGTCACAGAGGTTGGCCAACGGCTGCAAGAAACGCAACTTCCCGGAGTAAAGACTCAAGTCTCAAAAGTTGATAGCTCCACACTCAGTGTCAAATTAATCAGGTAAGAGCGAGCCTCTAACAGGAACCCTTTTCGAGGAAATATTGATATCCTCGGTTAGAGTGTGAGATACTTAACTCAGCTTCCTAAATTATTAACCCATTCCTAAAACTAAAAGGTATCGCCATGCGAAAAACCTCTCTTTTTGGCTTAGTTTTGGCCCTGTCAGTACTAACTCAGTGCGCCTCATTAAACCCTTTCGCCTCTTCAGGTGCTGACAAAGAAGTTAATACTGAAAAAGTGGCTCAAACAAACGAAAATGAAAATCCACCTCGATACACCTGGGAAATTAATGAGGCTATAAAAAATTCAGTTAAAAAGAGAATTGTGGTGCTTAACTTTCATAATCGTTCCCAATATGGCGGCAAAGAACTAGGGGAACACGCAGCTAAGGCGGTTCAAGATAGTATCTCAAAAATCCCCGACTTTGTGATCATTTCCGAAGAGGAATTAAATCCTGATGAAAGTAATCTCTTTCAAGATGGAAAATACAACATGAAAGTCATTTTTGATAAAGCTCGGGCTAGGGGAATATCTGCACTAGTCACCGGAACGATTGATGACGTGAGAATTCAAGAGCGCGGAGATGAGGTTGGGTTATTCAGAACTCGCTATCACTCAATTACTGCTAAAATCAAATTTCAACTCCACGACGCTACCAATGAAAAAGTCTTACTCTCAAAAAGCAACACTGCCGAAGTTCTAGAGGAACACACTAGGTTTTTAGCAAGTCCTACCGTAGAAAGTTACGATGCTACTCGAGCGGAGGGTGCCGTTTCCAAAGCAATCGATAAGGTCATCCCATTATTTTCTCAATATGCAAAGCGAATCTCCTGGTCAGGAAAAATCATTAAAATCGAGATGAACCGATTTTTTATCAATGCCGGGGAGCCGACAGGAATCGTTCCCGGGCAATTGCTTAAGGTCTTTGGCTCGAGCGAACCTATCATTGACGATGAGTCCCAGCAGTTTCTAGGTATGGCACCGGGACGATTCAAAGGGATTCTAAAAGTTGTCGACTATTTTGGTACCGATGGCTCAGTCGCCATTCTGCATGCAGGCGCTGGTTTTCAAGAAAAAGACCGTGTCGAAATCTACAGCCCTCCTCACAATTAATCCCTTTTAAGAACGAAATAGCCCCGATTGCGAATACATGTTATTAAGTCTTAATGCGATGGGAGTTCATTTACCGTAGAGATATTTCCTGGCCTGAACTTGAGAAAGTTCATAAAACACTCATTGACCAAGTTAAATCGGACAACTCTCAAGCCTTCCTTCTTATTTCAGAGCCCTGGCCGACTTTTACCTACGGAAGAAGTTCCGCTCCCAGTGACCTAGTGTGGTCTAAAGAACTTTTAGACAAAGAAGGGGTGGCGGTTTTTCCGGTTACCAGAGGGGGAAAATGGACTTATCATGGTCCGGGACAAATTCTAATTTATCCTATCCTTCACCTCCCAAGCCACGGCTACTCCTCAAAGTCGGTTAGAATTTTTTTAGAAGACCTGCGATGGGCAGTCAAAGAAGAGCTTGAAGTCCTAGGCTGCTCCGAACTGACATCAGAAGAGCCTTTTGGCCTCTATCTAGGGCATAAAAAATTGGTCTCTTTCGGCTTTGCCTTTGAGAGGGGAATTTCCTCTAACGGATTAGCAGTCTACTACACCGAACAAGCTCGTTTTTTTGCAGGAATTCACCCTTGTGGAGTTTGCCAGGGACAATCTACTTCTTTAAGCGATCTCCTTCCATCTCAACTCTCTTGGAACTCCGTGGCAAGCTCTTTGGCCGACCGAATAAAAAATCATTTAAGTTTAAGGTCAAGTCGGGTACTCTGAACTCTAAATTTCAAATGCTTTTTTTTAGGAGACATTCATGTTCAAAAATAATCGCAGTGACTTAATCTTGGACGTTAATAACAAAGGTAACGTCACTATTTACTCTTTATGTGTAGTAGTGGGCGTTGTCGTAGGAATTTTAGCCGGAATGGCATTTTCAGGTGGAATGGGTTCAGGAGGCGATAATCCAGTCATAGCTGAATACAACGGAAAATCGGTTCGTGCCTCTGAAGTATTCGGGCAAGTTAAAACCCGACTCTTCGATTTAGAAGAAGAACTTTATCGTACCAAAGAACAAGCTATCCGAGAATTTGTGGAACAACGTCTATTGGATGACGAAGCAAGAAAAGCCAATATGCCCCTTGAACAATTATTGGATAAGCAGGCCGGTGGAGCTCCTACCGAAGTTAACGATAAAGATATCGAAACATTTTTGGCCTCAAAAGGGCTCAGCTTGAAAGATCCGCGAATCAAAAAAGATGATGTAAAAGAGTACTTGAAATATCGTCAGAAATTTGAAAAACGTCAGGCCTATGTTGAAAAACTTCGTGAAGGGGCTAAGTTAAAAATCGTACTCAAAGAGCCAGAAGCTCCAAAATTAACTGTATCCACAGAAGGTTATCCTTCTTGGGGAAATGCTAAAGCTCCCGTTACTGTCGTCGAGTTTTCTGATTTCCAATGTCCTTTCTGCTCTCGCGCAGTTCCAATTATCGATCAAATCAAAAAAGAGTTTGGACCTGACAAAGTTCGAATCGTGTTTAGAGACATGCCTCTACCCAACCACAATCGAGCCCTTCCTGCCAGTTTAGCTGCCAGATGTGCTAACGATCAGGGTAAGTTCTGGGAAATGCACAACACGCTTTTTGAAAATCAGCAAAAGTTAGAAGACAAAGACCTCAAAGACTATGCGAAGACTGTTGGGCTTGATGTCCCTAAGTTTAATGAATGTTTTGATGGCAAAAAATATGTTGCCGACTTAGAAAAGAGCCGAGCTGAGGCAGAGAAGGTCGGAATAGCTGCTACTCCCTCTTTCTTGATTAATGGAGTTCTCATCCAAGGAGCTCAACCCTTTGAAAAATTCAAAGAGAAAATTGATCGAGCTTCTAAAAGAGGCTAAACCTTAGTTATTAACTGAATAGACGGGGCTCTTTACGAGCCCCGTCGTCATTTTTAGACTTATATTCTCGAACGACTCGCTCGCCTCATCTCATCTTTAGGTTTCTTCATTAATTTAGAAGTAAGCACTGACGTTGATTTAGTGGTTTCTTTTCTCGGAGTTTTTTTAATTTGGAGCTTATTCTTAAGTGCCGCTTTAACAAACCCTACAAACAACGGATGTGGTGCAAAGGGTTTTGACTTAAACTCAGGATGAAACTGACAGGTCAAAAACCACGAATGTTCTTTAATCTCCATCATTTCAACTAAATCCATTTCAGTATTAATCCCTGAGAAGACTAAACCATTTTCAGTTAAAACTTTTCTATAATGGTTATTGAGTTCATAGCGATGACGGTGACGCTCCCAAACTTCTGTGGAACCGTACATCTCATGGGCTAACGTTTTGGGAGCGAGTTTGCATCGGTAAGATCCCAATCTCATGCTACCTCCCAGTCGATCTATCCGGCGTTGGTCTTCCATTAGATCAATCACAAACTCCCCAGTATTAGAGAATTCTCGACTGGTCGCTTTGTTAAGTCCGCAAACATTCCTAGAAAATTCAATTACAGCCAACTGCAAGCCGATACAGATCCCAAAATAGGGAATATTGTGGATTCGAGCGTATTGAATAGCTTTGATTTTTCCTTCCACTCCCCGATTGCCGAAACCACCCGGAACTAAAACGCCCGAGAGACCTGCCAATTCCGATTCCACATTAGCGCTTTCCAATTTCTCCGAGTCGATATATTTCAAATTAACTTTAACTTGATTCGCAATCGCTCCATGAACTAATGCTTCGCTCACGCTCTTGTAGGACTCGATGAGATCCACATACTTCCCTACAATTCCAATCTCAACCGTTCCATTCTTGGGAGCCGTTAAAATTCGAGAGATCTTGGCCCATTTTTCAAGCCCTTTAGATTTTGCCTTCACATGTAATCGTTGACAGATCTTCTCATCTAAACCTTGTTCATAAAAAACAAGAGGAACTTCATAAATGTTTGAGACATCTTTGGCAGTAATAACATTATCGGCTTTAATGTTACAAAAAAGAGCGATTTTAGATCGAATCTCAGTTGGTAGAATACGATCGGTTCGACAAAGCAAAAAATCAGGCTGAATTCCAATCTCTCTAAGTTTTTGAACACTATGTTGAGTCGGTTTAGTTTTTAACTCTCCAGACATTCCAAGATAAGGAACCAAAGTTAAATGGATGAAGATGACATTCTCTTCGCCCATATCAAAACGAAACTGTCGAATAGCTTCTAAAAAGGGAAGCGACTCAATATCACCTACAGTCCCACCGATTTCAACTATGCAAATGTCTTTTCCTTTTCCTACTCTTTTAATTCGCTCTTTGATTTCATCAGTAATATGCGGAATCACTTGAACCGTTCCGCCCAAATACTCTCCACGGCGTTCCTTAGCAATCACCGCCTCATAGACCTGTCCTGCAGAGACGCTATTTTCTCGAGTTAAATTAATATTAGTAAATCGCTCATAATGTCCAAGGTCCAAATCCGTCTCGGCCCCATCTTCGGTCACAAAGACCTCACCATGTTGAAACGGATTCATTGTTCCAGGATCAACATTTAAGTAGGGATCCATCTTCATGAGAGTGACCTTTAAGCCACGGCTCTCTAAAAGAGCTGCCATAGCCGCTGAGGCCAAACCCTTCCCCACTGATGAAAGAACTCCACCTGAGACAAAGACATATTTGGTTTTCATGACACCTCTTTTGTCGCCATTTTACCGCGACTTAAATCTCTTTTCTTTAAATAATCTTCGACTTTCGCCACATCGTCAGGAACATCAACAGCGATGGTATCTTGATCAACAAGGCAAACCTGAATTCTCATTCCGTTTTGCAAGGCCCGCAATTGCTCTAATCTCTCGGCTTGTTCTAAAGAAGATGGCGCAAGCCGACAAAATTCCAACAAAGAATCTCGACGATAAGCATAAATTCCAATGTGTTTATAGAAATAGCCTTCTTTATCATTCATTAAAGGACTTCTAGAAAAATAGAGGGCCCGGCCTTGGTTATCTAAAACGACTTTCACACAATTGGGATTATGTAACTCTTGGGTTTCTGTGCGACTCACAGCGAGAGTTGAGATCTGACAATCAGGGTTTAGTTGTAGGCTCTGGACAAGATTATCAATAAACCTCGGGTTTAAGAGGGGCTCATCTGCTTGAAGGTTAACGACAATGTCAGCCGACCACTCTTTAGCGACAAAGGCTATACGATCACTCCCGCTTGGCAATTCGCTTGGGGTCATCATGGCGGTACCCCCGAAACCCTTCACGCACTCCAAAATAGCTTCATGGTCGGTCGCGATTAAAACCTCATCCAAAGTTGAAGCCCGACAGGCCAACTCCCAAACATGCTGAATCATTGGCTTTCCTGAGATTGGGGTCAGTATTTTAAAAGGGAACCGGGTCGAGTGCGCTCGTGCTGGAATGATACCTAGAACCTGAGCGGCTTTGTTCATACTGTCCCAAGCTTATACTCAATCCGGGGGGCCAAGGTCAAGGGGGCTAGTCTAAGTAGAGATCTTTACCCAAAATCACTCTCTTTTGTTTCAACTTTAGCTTATTTTCCCCCAAAAATTTCGATTGTTTTAAGATTTCCGAAAAAACAAGAGGGTTGCCCTCAAGACTTTCTTGGAGGGTTTCCAAAGCTCTCGATTCAGATATTTTTTGGGATCTATTCCATAGATCTTCAAAGATAAGTTGAGTGGCTCCCATCGCGAGTGAAGGAAAAGCTCCTTCGTCAATTTCACCATATCCGACAATCAGACCTCGAGTCCATAGCGGTTTTAGGCACTGAAGATAAGTGCCTTCAAAGGCTCTCCCCTGAAGCTTCACTTTTTGTTTGAGTGATTTAGTCGACAAAGGAGATTCCTCTTCTAGAGTTTCAAGAACCGATAGACTTCCCTTGGATAGCCCTTTTCTTTTACCTAACACAGCCAGAAGATTCGTGAAGACCGCTTTAGAAAAAAAAGTGGCCCTACCCCGATACCATTTAGAGTAAACAACTTGGCCCGAACGAGAGAGTTCCTCTCGCAAGTGCCATAACCTAGCGACTCTGTTATCTCCATCATCATCCCATTCCCATCTCATCTGACTTCTGGGAAAAAGCTTGCTCCACAAAGACTTAGGTTCCTTCCGATTTTGGATGGGAAAAACCAGAAGAGCCCCGGTTCGATTGATAGCCTCGATCATTTTGCAAGATTTCATAAGATAAGAATACCCTATTCCAATTATTTAGTGGGAAGTGCTGGAGGTTTTTGACCCGAGAGCTTCAAAAAAATTAAACTATATTCTTCTTGATCGGGTTAAGTGCTTTCAGCTTCAGGAGTAAATTCCGGAACATCACCGTGACTTACCGGGTTCACCGTTTTTCCTCTATTGTAATACAATTGCGACAAGTCGGGCGGAACTCTTTTTAGTTCTCCAGTGTTGGGATCCCTAATCAAAGGTGACACCTTATGATCCACGAGTTCTTAAGTTACCTCCTAAAAACTCCCTGTACCCAGCGATAGAGTTTAATGCTATTTGTTAAGCCATGAAAAAAATTGCTATTGCCGGTGCCAGTGGGTTTGTCGGTTCTAATCTTATTCCGGAACTCTCTAAAAAATATTCGATTATTGCCTTGGGGCGAACAGCTAGAAAAAGTGACTCCCCAAATATCGAATGGAAACAGACCGAGCTATTTTCAACTTCGAGTACAATTGAGGCGCTTAAAGGGATCGATGTCGCTATCTATTTAGTTCATTCCATGATGCCGTCCTCGCGACTCTTTCAAGGAAACTTTCACGACACCGACCTTCTTTTGGCTGATAACTTTTCTAGAGCTTGCAAAGAAAACCAAATTAAACACATCATCTATCTTGGAGGCCTTGTTCCGGAAGGTTACATTAGTCCCCATTTAAAAAGTCGCCAAGAGGTCGAAGGTGTCCTAAAAGACTCAGGAGTCCCAGTCACAGTGCTTCGAGCCGGAATGGTGGTTGGACCTGGAGGATCTTCGTTTGAAATTTTAAGATCTCTAGTCAAAAAACTGCCCTTCATGGTACTCCCCAAATGGACTCAAAGTACGACTCAAGCCATTTTTATCGACGATGTACTCAGTGTCGTCAAAGAAACTATAGAAAACGAAGACCTTAAAAACAAAACGCTTAATGTCGTCAACGGCGAAAGCCTAACTTACGAAACTATTTTAAGGCAAACCGCTCAAGGATTGAATTTGCAACGCCATATGCTTCCTGTACCGATTGCTTCAACAGGTTTTTCAAAACTTTGGGTCCAGATCTTTGGCAACTCGTCCTATGAGTTAGTCTCCCCCTTAATTGAAAGTTTACTTTGCGATCTTCCACAACTCAATCCACCCAAAGAACTTTCTTCAGTGATTAAATACAAAACCTTCACCTCGATGATCCAAGAAACTTTAAAACGAGACCAGGGACAACCCCTAGTTCGCCCCAAAAGAAAAATTAAAACTGAAGATACTGTCAGATCCATACAGCGTCTACCGTCGGTGCCTAAAACCTGCCATTGGATAGCCGAAGAGTACATGAGGTGGTTACCTAATTTTTTTCCGGTATTTCTAATGATCCGGACCAGCCCCCAAACTCATTTAATTGAGTTTCGATTCACTTTTTTAAAAAAGCCTCTTTTGGTGCTTCAATACATTAAAGAGTCTTTTGATATAGAAAGGGAAAAATTCCATATCGTGGGAGGGTTCTTAACACGAACCACTAGCACCGGCTGGCTGGAATTTCGACAAATTGAGCATAAAAAGTACCTCCTAGCCTCAATCCACGAATTTGTCCCTAGTCTCCCATGGTATCTTTATATTCTGACTCAAGCTCCGGTGCATAAATTTGTCATGATGGCCTTCGGAAAACACTTAAAAAAGACTTTTCAGCAAGACGAAAATCAAGTTAAAGTCCAAAAAAACTTTAAGGAGATTCCATGAGTCAAGTCACTCTCAAAGGTAACCCATTTAATACTGTCGGAAACCTTCCCAAGGTAGGGACTACCGCTCCAGATTTCAGGTTAACTAAACTTGATCTTTCCGAAGCTACCCTCTCAAGTTATACGGGCAAAAGAAAAGTGCTCAATATTTTTCCCAGTGTGGATACTCCTACCTGTGCCACGTCTGTGAGAAAGTTCAACGAAAAAGCAGCAGCTCTTAACAATACGGTTGTTCTTTGTATCTCTGCCGATCTCCCCTTTGCCCAAAAAAGATTTTGTGGTGCCGAGGGAATAGGTAATGTAGAGTCCCTCTCAACTTTTCGTAGCACCTTTGCCAAAGATTATAAGGTGGAAATGGCAGATTCTCCCCTAAAAGGCCTATGCTCGAGAGCCGTTGTAGTTTTGGATGAAAGTAACAAAGTTTTACATGTCGAACAGGTTTCTGAAATCGCCAATGAACCCAATTATGAAACGGCGTTAGCGAGTTTAAAGTAGGAAGAGGGTTGGTTATGAAGTTTTTACATTTTCTTTTAATCTCAACGTTTTCACTTTTAGCTTTAGCGACCGATATCGATGGGGACTGGAGTTATCAAAATCAAAGTTCTATTTTTCCGACGCAAACCGATTGTAAGGCCATTATTATGAGAAACCCTGGGCTCTGCTCGGTTTTGGACTGTAAGGCCATAATCTTCAATGCTTATGGTTATTGTCGCGGCGAAGATTGTCGTGCCATTCTGACTCGAAGTCCAGGTCGCTGTAAAACCAATGATTGCCGCGCACTCATTTGGAATAATGCGGGGTACTGTGAAAGCTCTAATTGCCGAGCAGTGCTGTTTAACAATATGGGTTTTTGTCGGTAGTATGGTTCAGGTTTTTAAATAGAGGTTTGGGCCGATTGGCTTTGTGTTTATACTCGGAAGTAGACTAAGCTTGGCTCGATGTGGTAAGTATCATGGTTATTGAGCGGGTGTAGCTCAGTTGGTAGAGCATCAGCTTCCCAAGCTGAGGGTCGCGGGTTCGAGCCTCGTCACCCGCTCCAAATT
>Ga0194131_10005050_pt1 | contig 19386 bp, 20 predicted proteins | sample TA2KigO120mmetaG_FD_148631 | JGI IMG/M metagenome (GOLD analysis project Ga0194131, IMG submission 148631) | Freshwater microbial communities from Lake Tanganyika, Tanzania - TA2015053 Kigoma Offshore 120m | ecosystem: Environmental > Aquatic > Freshwater > Lake | place: Tanzania: Lake... | reverse complement strand
TGGAAGTATAGTATGAAAGTATATTCATCTCTAATGATCTAAACTTAACAGAGGAAAAAATAAAATCTATTAAACTAGAACAAGAAGATTTGGTGTGCTTGTTTAACAAGGCTAATCCTTTAAAATTCGATAAAGTTAAAAACTTTAAAAATAAATATCTTTTTATGAGGTGTTTTTCAAAGGACACAAGCACTTATAGTTTTTTTGGTTTTAAAAAAGCATTAGCTGAACAGCGGCTCTATTCTAAGTTTGTTTTCCTGGGTAGAAAAAATGTAGACATGATAGGAAAATATTTGGATGATTCCTTTGTAGATATCGTTGATACAGTTAATCAGAAGTGGCTTAAAGACATCTCGTACACAGAAAACAGATATCCTACCAGTGGTTTTTTTGCTTTTCATTACATGAAAGAAAAATTTCCAGACAGTAACATTTCTCTGGTTAATTTTATTGGCACTCATTCTGGTGGGACGGGATGGTGTGGACACGATTTTGATTTCGAGCAAAATTACTATCAAACTCATAATATTAATATGATTTGAAAAGCCACAGTGGCATTCCTCCTCCTATACCAAAAAGGTCAAAGTTGAAATTCTTCGAAGTTTACACACATGAATGCTATCTGGAATAGTTTCTGAAGAAAAACACACCCTCTTAAGTATGGCTAGATTCTGGAAAAAATCTTTTTATCGGGAAAACTTTTCGCAACTCCGGAATAAGAACTCGATTAAGATAGTTATCAAACCTCAATTTAATCTCCTTATGGGATTCGGTGCGGCAAAAATAATAGATATAAGATCTCAGAGTCTTCCTTCTTAAGCCATTGCTTTTAAAAAATTGGGCCCGGTAAATGCCCAAGTAAAATCGAGATAACCCCCGAAGCTCAACGTTCCGTCTCATCAGAGTCAGAAAAAAGCGGTCAATTCTTTCTATCCAACTTACATGAAGCCTTTTTGATTTTTTGATTATAGGTTCAGGAATCAGTTCAGGGTCAATTTCTTTGAGGAATTGAATCGCAGCCTGGATAAAAGACACATATTTAACTCTCTTTGCAATCCAAAAAACCTTCTTCCAGTCCAGTTCTTCTGAACAAAATCGCGCCAACGAAAGTGCGTCAATAGCCCAGTGAGATTGAGGCTGGTTCCACCTGTCTCCCAAAGCATGAACAATCGAAAGAAGCAGCATTTCACTCGCATCTAAAGTTTTATTGGCACTCTCAGGGATCCTGGCTCGCTCGAAAGCTCCAAGGAGTTTATCAAATTCGGTGTTAGGAGCCTGAGGGCAAAGATGCCAGTGCAGATCATGCACAACCCTATTTTCAGGAGCAACAAAATCAATTGCATGACGAAAAGGAAGAACCGATTCCACAGAAGAAAACATGGTTCCAAAAAACATCTTAGAATCCATTTTGTAATCGAGATTTCTTAGATGGTTCACAACTTCCGGAACATGCTTTTCTGGAATGAAAAAATCAATATCTCCTATCACCCGATAATGAATAGCCTGTGGAATTTTTTTTATGAGAGCGCTACCCTTTAGAAGTAAAGATGGAATTTCTCTTTTCTCAAGTTCTTTAAGAAGTAAGGTTAGAGATTGGATAATTTCCTGATTCCGTCGAAGCCTAAGTGTTGAAAATTCAAGAAATTTATCTCTAAGAACGGGATGAGTCTCAAAGGACTTTCTCTTCCATTCCGCAATTAGGTACAGAATTCTTCGGCTCGCATACCTGGCCATTAATGCATTGAGATTTTGCTCTAGCCAGTTAAGTTCTTCTTGCTTTAGGTCTCTGTGAGAGAAACCCAATTCGAGTAAATACCGGTGATAAGGGTCGGCCCACCAAAAGGGCAAGGGATGAGACGGAAGTTTTATCGCATGATGCGGCACGGGTAGTACAAAGGCGGGGTAGATAGTCAGATCGATAACAGCCATATTAAGTTAATTTGATAAAATTGTAAGGGATAAAAAGAATTGTAATTCTTGATCCTATGAGGCGCAAGTTTTATCCTTTCCGGGACTGGAAGTATTTGGATTTATGCCGTCAGGAAGTCCGGTCCTTCTTCTTTTTTTATTGAAGTATATTTTACGTATCTTGACTGTTACTATAATGAAAAAATATTTACTAGCTACCTAAGGACCACTTTGAAACAATCGTTACCCTTATCTTTTTCCAATAGTTCCTTCGCCATAAACTTTTCTTCCAACAGTCAGGCGATTTTAGATCTTATTTCTAATTTTATCGATTTTCCTATCGAGACGTGCCATTCTAAATTTAAACCGATCAGAGTTGAGATCCATGAGATCCCCTCCCCTTCAACCGAGCAGTCCCACTATTTTTATTTACCCGGCGTAGAGAAGAATTCGCAATGGAGTGGCGGCTTTGCTAGTCACGTCGCGCATGTGACCGTGGACTCGAAAAAAAGAGATTCGAGGGCTACCGTTTTCGGATTCGAGGACTCGATGAAAGAGCAGCTTATCTATCTCGGCTTCATGAAGCCGATTAAGTATGTGATGGCAAGACAAGGGATTTATGGCGTCCACGCTTCCGTTTGTGCTAAAGGTGAGACTGCGATACTCATTCATGGCCCAAAAAACACCGGTAAATCGACGTTCGTCTATTCTTTGCAGGAAGCGGGATACGGTCCTTTATGCGATGACGACTGCTTCCTAGAAGTCAGCCGGCAGAAGTGCTTACTTCACCCATTTCAAACAAAACTGGGAGCTAAATCGGCGCTCATTAGTCGGTATCCATCGGTTAAGGCTAACTTAGTTCATAATTATTTATACGGTAACAAGGCGAGAGCAACTTTAAGAGGTTCTTATATTGAAAATAGGTTCCACTATCCGCGCAAATTAATTCTCTTCCCAAAGTTTTCGGACGAACGAAAAATTTCTTTCCGAAAAATAATTCCTAGCTTGGCTATGTCCCGCTTTATTGATGAAAACCCGAACCTAAATGGAAAAAAAAGAACAGCACAAAACCTGAAGCCTGTGACTCGAGTTTACTCAGCCTTACTGAAATCGGCCGAGTGCTACCAAGTCGTATACAACGATGATAACATTCAACAACTTCCTGAAATGGTGGACCGACTTTTGCGATAAACTATAAGGACTGGCGTTCAAGACTCAAGACGTTTCCAGACAAGATCGCGATCAGATATGTTCTTTCGAAGTCCGCTCCATAAAAATAATACTTCATCCAACGCATAAAGAGAAAAAAGGGCGTAATCTTTTTTTTGAATGATTTCTCGGCGAACTTTTTCTTTGATACGTTTTCTTAACTCGCAAGCGGGAATACTCAATCTCTCAAGCTGACTCTGGCCTCGCCGCACTCTCAACTTTTGGGAGATAAAACCCTTTAGGTTGTTGGCGATCGGGGATTCGACTTCGCTCGTTGGCACATACCTCGGATATTTGCCTTCCCGAAGGAAAAGATGCCCTAGGAAAGCATCTTCATTGATAATTAAAGCGGGGATCCGCAAAAGGGCTGATCCCATTTCTTGAGTCTCACCCATCAGAAAGTTTCCTGATAGAGACCACAGTTCACCTTTCTTATCGTCTTCACATCGAACCCTATGATAGGCCTCCGAGCAGATTGTTGCCCATCGATAAAAAAAATGAGAATCACCACGCAAAGGAACAATCTTCGGCATTACGATGGATTTCCCAGTTTTTATTTTGTGAAAACAGGCCGCAATGGAATTATCCCCCAAAGAAATGTCGCTATCTGTGAAAGCAGTATAATCAAATCGTGATTGCGTTCTTTCTGACATTAACAATTGCAACGCTTGGAGTTTCCCACATCGGTTTTTAGTTGAAGTTACAAGGACATTCTTGCTCGTTACCTCTTTTAAACAAAGAGCGGTATCGTCCGTACAGCCATCCAAGTGAATTCTTATCTGAAAATCGATTCTATTTCTAAAACACTGAGACTCTATAGAATCGATAAGGCGAAGTAGAGAGCGGCCCTGATTAAAGACTGGAATGAGAAAATCAATTCCCTGCATGATACTTCTCATGTGCCGAGTTGAGATCACACTGAATGATGTAGGAATCGTGGGCATCAACGTAAAATCCATGGAAGTCGATTCCCTGGAGATGCCATACAAAATCTCTTGATTGGACTACGTCATCCTTCCAGAATTCATGACTTGTCGAACTCAGCAGACTGAGCAATTCAGTCCGTCGAGTGGCAAGCAATTGATCGCTGAAATAGGTCGCTGGGATTTTTACCTGTCCGATCTGAAGTCGGTTCTTAATAGCGAAAAGCAAAGTCCGATAAATGAATTCATAATCATCGCCGAATGGGCAGTTTAGAAATCGGTCCACCCGATAGGAGCGAAACCCACAAGCCACATCGGATAAGAATATCCCAGTGAGCTTTTCAAAAATTGAGGAGGCGAGAAGGTTTGCTCCGATCTTGCAAGAGGGAATGTTGGAGATGGCATGAAAACGATTCCCCAATACGAGATCAAAATTCTCCCCAAATCTTAATATCTCGGGAACCAGTTCGGGAGGATGTTGACCATCTGAGTCCAAAGCAACCACATGGGAAAACTTTTCCGATCTCGCGAAATCAAAAGCGGTCGCCATCGCTTTGGAAAGTCCCTGATTGGATTCATGGCGCACGAGTTTTACGTTGTGAAAAACCGCGAGGTTCGAGCTCTTATCTACGGAACCGTCATCGACGATGAGAACCTCACCCTTTGTCTTAAGTTGCGCCAGGAGTGGGCTCAAGGTGTGGGCCGAATTAAAGCATGGAATAACGATAAGTGGGCGAAAGCTCATGCGATCCCTCGCTTGATGCGATTCCAGTGTTCCTTACGAGACCGCAAAAATGAGCGATCATACCAGTCGAGACATTGCCGATAATAGCGGCGGGCCTCTTCTGGCCTATCAGCACATTGCATCGCCCGGGCATAAAAATAAGGGCCTAGTATAGCGGGATCAAGGACTTTTATTTTCTCCACATGGCGAGCTGCTGAGCGATCAGAACTTAAAATGGCATCCAGAGCCCGATCGACTCTCCGATTTAATGGGCTCGCTTGGCGAATGGGATTTCGTAGGTGAGATTTCCACTTTTTCCAAAAGAGACTTCGATTATGAGCAATCTCTTTTCCGACCCTAAATAGACGATGGTGAACAATCGAAACTCGGCCATCATTTAAAATATGAAATCCTCTTTTTCGAACCCTAAGACAGAAGTCGATATCCTCATATTGACAACGCCGGAATTTTTCATCGAATCCGCCAATCTGTTCGACAAGCTGACGGCGGAATACCCAACAGGGTCCGGGCACAGCTTCGACCTCACGTATGCAGTCGTGCTGGCCATAGTCTCGTTCCCCATGCCCTACTTGGATCATCTGTCTCGGGAAAAATCCGGCTGAAAAAAGGGTACCATTGGGATAGACGATTTTGGGGCTTACCAAGCCAACTTTGTTTCTGCCTTTGAAATGTTCTAGGAGCTTATCAAGCCATCCGGCAGTAACTTCTACATCGTCATCTAAAAGAGCGATCAGGGGTGATGTAGTAACGCGCATCCCCAAGTTCGCCGCGAAAGAAAAACCCCGATTACGGTCGGTGCGAATCACTCTTAAGTCCCTTTGCGAATGCAAAAACTGCTTTGTTCCATCTGTACTGTGGTTATCTATGACGGTTAACGAACAACCCGGATGGCGATAACGACTAATGGATGCCAAGCAGCGGCGAAGTTTTTGAGCTGCGTTAAAGGTAACAACAATTATATCGACCATTGGATACTCAAAAAGCTAACATACTGGGCCTATCGGCTCTGCACTTGATCGGTTGTAGTTGGAACAAAATTATTGCCAAACTCTAGCGGACTTATGAAATTAAAACAAGACCGCGCAAGTTTTCTATTTCTCACAAAATACCACGTCAGAGCTATAAGTTTCGCACATTGCTCTATTGGAACGCTTATTCCGAAGGTGTGAAAAAGAAACTGTCACTTTTTCTTCTTTTCATAAGGTGAGACTAACCCCCATTTGTCATTAGTCAAAAGACAGGGTATCCTTGGGCCGTTAAAAACTTAAGTTTTGGAGAGTTATGGCAGTCACCCCCAAAGATAAAAAACCTTCAACCGCAACCCAGCAACCGTATCCTTATCGCTATTCGTCAGATTTTAGTGAGCCTGATTGGAGAAGAATTCCGGGGTATCGAGACGTGTCTGAGTCCGATTGGAATAGTGCCCTTTGGCAGAAACGGAACTTTATTAAATCGGTGGCTCAGTTGAAACAGGTCTTAGGGGATTATCTTACCGATGCCATGGCAATGGATATTTTAAAAGATCAGTCTGAGCGTTCCACTATGGCGATGTTGGTCCCACCTCAAATGATCAATACGATGAAGGTTGAAGATCTTAAAAATGATCCGGTCAGACGATATATGATCCCCTTCTTTTCAGAGCGAGACCAGAAGTGGCCCAGCCACCCTAAGGCTACCCGAGACAGTCTTCATGAACATGAAATGTGGGTGGTCGAAGGGCTGACCCACCGTTATCCCACTAAGGTTTTAGCGGAGCTTTTGTCCACCTGTCCCCAATATTGCGGCCATTGCACTCGAATGGACTTAGTGGGACAGAGCGTTCCTCAAGTTTCCAAACGTAAATTTGATACGGCTCAAAGGGATCGTCATGATCAAATTCTTGATTACCTTCGAAAGACCCCTTCGGTTCGAGATGTGGTTGTGTCGGGTGGGGATATTGCCAATTTACCTGCGCAAACCTTGGAGTACTTCGTTTCGGCTCTTTTAGACATCGAAAATATCCGAGACATACGGTTGGCCAGTAAGGGGCTCATGGGCGTACCTCAACACTTTCTTCAAGATGAAGTTTTAAGCGCATTGGAGCGGATTGGTAAAAAGGCGGTTCAGCGAGGGGTGAGTGTTGCAGTTCATACTCATATTAATCACGCCCAATCCTTGACCCCATTGGTAGCCAAAGTCGCCAGAAAAATTCTCGATATGGGTTTTAGAGATGTGAGAAACCAAGGTGTGTTGTTAAGAGGAGTGAATGATTCTCAGAAAGCACTTTTAGATCTCTGTTTCAAACTCCAAGACCATGGGCATATCACTCCGTATTACTTTTACATGTGCGACATGATTCCAAGCTCTGAACATTGGAGAGTTTCTTTAGACAAAGCTCAACATCTTCAGCACGACATCATGGGGTATTTGCCCGGCTTTGCAACTCCGAGAATTGTGTGCGATGTGCCCTTTGTGGGAAAACGTTGGGTGCACCAAACCCATTCTTATGACAGAGTTAAAGGGATCTCTTACTGGACAAAAAATTATTTAACCAGTCTTGAATGGGATCGCCCCGAAGCTCTAACACAACTCTATGAATATTTTGATCCTATCGACACGTTACCAGCTGAGGGTCAGGCCTACTGGGAAAAAAGCGGGAGCCCTACCAAATAATCGGTGCGTTTCCCAGGCTATTTTAATTCGCTAACGTTGCAGCTAACTGCTTTGGAATACCAGTGAGGTACTTCAGAACCGCTTTCAGAAGCCCAGCCATGTGTGTACTCAGAGTCTTTAAAAAGAACTAATTTAATGTAGCTGCAACCGTCATCATCCCCGTGAAGTTCAATAGTATTTTTGTCCACTCGAAGGTCTCCACCTTGGGCGTTCATGTTGGAACCCACCTCTTTATTTTTTTCGCTAAAAAGAATGGGGCCTTGTTCTTCAGTTTTTCCTAAGTTTAAGAGCTTTGCTTTGCTTGTTCCTAAATCTTGAATGCCAATTTTTATAATGTTGGAATGATTATTAACAACCACGTTGCATGTTAAGAGGGAGTTTTTTGGAAATTCTCCAGCATAAATATTTGTTACAACAAGCAGAGAAAGTAAGGCGACAAACTTCATAAAAATCCTTTCCAACGGAGAGCTGAGTTGCGATGCAACTTAGTTGCTTTGACTTGACGTGTCAACGGTCAAAGTGGGAATACTCCTCCAAGCGAAGTGGCTGTTTAACAGGAGCCTCGCACGATATCTGTTGACACGTCATGTCTAGGGTCTTACTACTTGCCCATAGTTTTTTGGAAAATCTAAAAATGAATGCCGTTAGAGCTATTTTTTTACCAAGTAGAGGAGAAACTCAATTATGAAAGCTTTGTTACTGATAACCTTAAGTCTCGTGACCCTTAATTTACAAGCCTCAATCCGATGGGGTTCCCAATGTGGGCTCACGGATGCCAAAGATGAAACCGAATGGAAATCAGTGAGTGAAAATCAGAGACTAACGCAAGCCACTGCCCAAGAACTCAATAGTCTTCCTACCTTAACCAAACAACAACTCATCATCACTGCCAAAGATGAAGCCAAAGATCGTGATGATGACGCTTCCGCCATAAAAAATACGGTGCAAGCAGTGAAATACCTGAGAGAAAACAGCGAATCCGAAGATGTCTATGTATGTAACTACAAAGTCAAAAAACTTAGGGTGACCGAGATCTCTTTCTGGCCGGGTGGCAACCCCTATGGGCATATTTTTCTAAGCGGAACCACCCGTGTTATCGCATTCAATGAGGATGACAGCGTTGCCTGCAAATAGTTGTCCTCATAAAGACCAGTCTGCCTTGATTTGTTGAGAGAGTTGTAGATAATGGCATACTATGAAAATTAGTCCAACTGATCATGTTGTTATATATTCAAAAGTTCCGTGCTCTTATTGCCTAGCCGCAAAGAATTTTTTTAACGGCAAGGATGTTCCATTTACTGAAATCGACTTAACCGGTAAGCACGACGAAATAGCTAAATTAAAACAAAAAACAGGACACATGACCTTTCCTCAAATTTTCATTAACGATCAGTTCATCGGTGGTTTTGATGATCTGATGAAAAAAGTTGAGTAAAGAAGTTCATTTTTATTTGACTGCCGAACAACTCGAAAAGCTTGGGTACTAAATAGGCTTTTTGTTCAATCCCCTAAACAGATTCCACGGTGACGAGCGGCTTGTAAAAAAGGAGATTCGGTCGAAATAAATCTGTTTTTACCGGCGCCTGTTTCTAGTGGAACCAACTCAACCGTGTCATTTCGATAAGCCACCATAGTATCAAACTTACCGTCAACAACGGCTTGAACGGCCGCAACCCCAAAACGGCTAGCTAAGATTCTGTCGAACCCTTCCGGAGCTCCGCCACGAAGCAGGTGACCTAAGACAATAGCTCTAGATTCTCGGCCGGTAATTTTTTCTAATTGCTCGGCTACTCTATGACCTATTCCGCCTAAACGAATCTTCTCAGGTGAGTCTTCGATGATTTTACTCACGACCACATCACCCCCGATAGGTTTTGCGCCTTCTGCTACGACGACAATCGAGTATTTTTTTCTCGAATGATAAAGATCATTTAAGTAAGCGCCCACTTTATTCAGATCAAAAGAAATCTCCGGAAGTAAAATTACATCTGCATCGCCCCCCAGGCCTGCAAAGAGAGCTATCCAACCCGCATTTCTTCCCATAACTTCCACCACCATGATTCGATGGTGCGATTCCGCAGTAGTATGAAGTTTGTCGAGTGCTTCGACGGCGGTTGTCACCGCAGTGTAAAAGCCAATAGTAAATTCAGTTCCATTGAGATCGTTATCGATGGTCTTAGGGATTCCAACAACTTTGATCCCCTTTTGAGACATCCCATGAGCGATGCTTTGGGTGCCATCACCACCAACGACGATCATGGCATCGACTCTTTCCTGTTTCAAATGGTGAACAACTTCATCGGATCGATCTTCGTAAACTTTTTTTCCGTTTTTAGTTACTGGAACTCGAAATGGGGTGTCGATATTCGAGGAGCCTAAAATAGTCCCGCCTTTTGACAGAATGCCGGTCGTGTTGAGTAGATTTAAGGGAACAAATTTATTTTCTAAAAGCCCCTTAAAACCATCCGGTATCCCAACAATCTGTATTCCGTGTTCCAAAATACAGGATTGAACAACAGCTCTAATGGTTGAGTTAAGTCCGGGACAATCTCCGCCTCCTGTGAGTAAGGCAATTTTTTTAACAGAGGTTTTTTTTGTCATTGTTTGAATTTAATAGCAAAAGCTTGAAAGGTAGTTAAAAAACCAACTTGGCGGTGCTGAACGTCTATCAAGGCATCTGCCTTAAGAGTCTTTCCGCCTTCAATGAGTCTCTCTAAGGCACCGTCATACGACCAGCTTTTGACTTGAACTTCGCCTAAGTAGTCGAATTTGGCATTAAGAGTTTTGCTGGTCCAAATAATTTCGGGTGTTTTTTCCGGCTCTGAGGCTGATACGGAAGTGGTTCGGGGGGACTCAATCAAGGTAGTGCTTGCACAACCCGAGAGCATAACAAGAAAAAGAACTATAGCCGTAGAAATTATAAATTTCATTAAGACAGTTTTAGCCTAACCCCTACTCAAACGAAACGAAAATCTAAATACCTGCCCCCTTTAATTGGGCTTTTTAACCCACTTAAAGGGAGCAGGTATAAAATCTAACTCCTTTTTGCAAGACTTGAGCTAACAACCCCAGGAGAGATACAATGAAAGTCTAAAGTCTATTTCTTACTTTGAAACGGGGGCGCTGTGTCAGAATCCCTTTGGAACGATGAAGCCATTAAACCCATTCAGCATCTTAGAGTCATTGATCTCTCGGTGATGTTGACCGGACCTTATTTGACCAGAATTTTAGCTCAATATGGGGCTGAAGTGATCAAAGTCGAGAAAGGGCCTGATGGGGATCCTTGTCGCCAAGAAAAATACTCGGCTCTCTTTGATCTCCTCAATCAGGGAAAAAAATCGATATGTGTCGATTTCACCAAAACTGAAGGCATCGCATTAATTAAATCCTTGGCCTCAGAGGCCGATGTTTTTGTGGAAAATTTTCGTTCGGGCGTGATGGATAAATTAGGTTTAGGCTACGCAGATTTGGCCGAGAGTAATCCGGATTTAATTTATATGTCATTGAGAGGAATGAGCGATAAACAAAGCTCAAAATCGGGTCACGACTTAAATTTTATTGCAACGAGCGGATGCGGAGAGTGGTTTTTAGAGTCCGGCGGCAACTATAGTGCCCCTTTTGCGGATGTCGTCGGTGGAGTGTTTGCCCCACTCACAAAATTACTTATTCATTTGGTCAACCCCAGTCGTCGAGGCATGCATTTGGTTTCCTATGCTGACGAAGGTTTTAGAAGTCTATTTCTTCCGCGTGCCTACGAGTTGATGGAGCGAGAGTCTACAGCTGCATCTGAACAAAACAAGTTTGAATTTTTCAAAAAACTTAATGGAAGTTTTCCTAATTCCAGATTTTATCGGTGTCGGGATGATCAGTGGATCTCTTTACAAGCTATTCAAAAAAAACATTGGGAACAATTTTGTCAGATTGTGGACAGGCCGATGTGGATCGAAAAAGCCGAGGACCTTTCGCTTGTTTCGGAATTGGAAAAACTCTTTCTAGATGCTCCTGCTCACTATTGGGAGGCCCTCAATCACAACGGAGAGGCCTGTCTGTTCCGAGTTGTCTCATGGAAAGACTTTCTTCAGGAATCTCAATCTCGTTCCAAACTCACTTCCGATCCTTTAACTTGGATTGGTTTTGCTTCCAATCGCCACTTGGCCGCTTGCCCAACGTTAGGTCAAGACAGCTTTGCCCTTATTCATGAATTAGGCTTTGCTAACGACAAGATCAGTCAGTTGTTAGGGGCTGGGGTTTTGAAGCAGACAGTTTGATACCTGCACCCTTTGAGTGGGCTTTTGAAGAGGCTGGTTCGATATAATTTTTTCCAAATTGCAAAGACTTATAGAGGACCAAGGTTATAAGATTTGATAAGTTTTCTTTAAAGTTTCATTTGATAATTCACCTCATCGTCAAATGGCCAATAAACTGCGCGCCTTAAACCAACTTAATGGATGTTTGAACCTCTTAAAAAGCCAAATCAAAGGGTGCAGGTATGACAGTTTGAATCCTGGACTTTCTAAGTTCTCGCTGTTCGGCACATGGGTTGAGGATTTTTTTCTGCATAGTCATTCACGAAATCTCTTACATGAACCAGATTTTGACATCTTTTAACCCCATGAAAGAAGGCATGGCCAAAGAGAAGCCAGCGAGAGCCGTGAGCGACAAAAAAGGTTAATTTTTTTAGCGCAAAAGGTGTATCTCCAAAATAGCTCTCAAGAAGACAAGAGAATCTAAGGACTGCGCGAAAATATTCCTGTCCCTCTTCCTCTGCGGTCCAGGGGGGAGAGGTCTCCCATCTATTTTTCGGCTTGTCATAATAGTTCAATTTTTGTGCTAATTGCCAAAGAATCCATGGTCGAGCGGTGGCAGCACGAGCGATCATGGCGCCATCCACTTGGTACTGGAAAAGTAAATCCATCGCGTCCTGCCAAGTATGAATATCTCCATTGGCTACTACAGGAATAGTTAAGGCCTTGGCTACTTCTCCAACCAAATCCCAGTGAGCGTAACCGTGATGGCCTTGGTTTTGAGTTCTACAATGCAAGGTCAACCAGTCAACTCCCGAGTTCTCCATGCGTTTTGTAAACTGGATGAGATACTCTAAATCGATTTGCCCCCCGGTAGCGGCTCTAAGTTTGACACTGACGGGATAGGGGGAATGTTTTTTTGTGACTTGAACTACTGAAGCGGCATAGTCGATATCGCCTAAGAGTCTTACACCCCAATTGTGAGCCAGTTGATGGGAAGCCGGACATCCCATATTGATATCAAATCCCCAAGGGTGAAGAGGCAAAAGTTTCTCGATTGAGCCTGCAATATAGTTTTCCTCATTTCCTAAAAGCTGCGGAATAAAACCGCTCTCACCGACACTTGTTAGAGGACCAGGAAGATCATCCCACTTTTCATTGGGAAGTCTCAATGTGGACAACATTTCAGTAAAAAGAAGAGGGGAAATACTCTCGGGTAAGTACGAACGGATAAGTTCTCTAAAGGCCACATGGCTTATCCCAACCATAGGAGCGACCATGAATGGGAAGTTGACTCCAAGAGATTGAAGGCGCGAACTGACTCGGGGGACGGAAATGGAGTTGGAATTTAATTGATTCATGAGACTGCTTTACGGACTTTTCGTTAATGGATTTAGTGTGGGCTGTCAATTTTTAACGTTGTGAAGATTCTATAACGAAGCTCTAACTCAAGCGATTTAACATCAATTTTCCCAACAGGAGTGCAGTTCTCAATGGTTAACTAAGGCTTTAGGTATTGCTATGGTTTGTAGCTAAACGACAATATTGCCGACCTAAATCAAGAAAGAAAAAGTTTGAATTTTTAGGGGCACTAGCTAGAATCGCATGAGTTTCCTAGTGTTTCAGTGATTATGAAATTCACTCTCAAGCGAAATTTGTGGATTAGGTTTTGTTTAACGCTGATATTTGTTTTTAATTGGGCTCATGCCGACAGTAAATTAGAAAACTGGGTTCAAATCAATCAAACTTTCGGAATAAGTCCATCCCTTGCATTGTTTGCTGAGGTTCAACCTCGGATTTCTTACTCTGAGGGGGAACTAGCCTCGATCCTTGCTCGTTTGGCCCCTATTTACCTATTTAATTCAAATCATTCGGTAGGAGTAGGGTTCCTATGGCTCGAGAACTACTCTCCTTCAGCCAATAATGAGACCCGCCTCTTTCTGCAGTATATTTTTCAGCATGGCTCATTAGGTAGAAGTAGCTTTTTCCATCGATTTCGTGCCGAACATCGAAATATAAACATCACCGAAGACAAAGCCTACCGGCTTCGGTATCAAATTCGAAGTCTCCATGCGTGGTTTAAAAACAAAAATTTAAGAGCTTTATTACAAAATGAGCTCTTTATTAATCTCAACACAACTGATGTTTCCGGCGCTGTCGCTGGCTTTGATCAAAATCGACTAGCTTTAGGAATCAATTATGCTTGGTCGACTACTGTGAATTCCGATATCGGTTATATGTATAATTTTGTTCGCAGGCCTAGGGCGTTGTCGGACCGAAATAACCATGTCTTTTATTATTGTTTAAACGCAAACTTTTGATTGGAGACGAAGGTCGATGATTATTTACCACGGTGATGAAAGAACTTTAATCGTAGTACCCAAAGGTGAAAAATTAGTTTCTACTTTAACTCGAGAAGTTTCTCAGTTGGGAATACAAGGGGGATTGGTTTCGGGGTTGGGAGCTTTGATTCACGTTGAGCTGGGTTATTATCATTTAGAAGAGAAAAATTACCACCGAAAAACTTTTTCTGAAATGGATTATGAACTCATCTCTTTGACAGGCAATATTTCTCTCAAAGACGGCAGCCCCTACATACACGTCCACGCCGCATTGGGAGACAATCAGTTCAAAGTTTTTGGAGGGCATCTTTTCGAAGCTGAAGTCGCGGTCACAGCCGAGATATCTATTGTTTCTCTTGGAAAAATGCCTGTTCGTGAATTAGATCCTAAGTTGGGATTAGCTACTCTATGTCATATTTCATAATCATCCTTACTTTTGTCCTAACCCTAGGGGGAAAAGTTCAGTCCAATGCCCAGTCGGGTTGTGAGATCCCTGAGAGTGGGCCTCACAAAGGGGAAAAATCGGCAGAGTGTGAACCTAAGCGAGAAAAAGTTTTGGGGAAAGACTTTAACGAAAGCCAAGTTCGTTGCAAAGTGGTTGATGTTAAATGTGATCTTGGGAGTAAAAAAGGTTATGTTGCAGTAGCAAAAGTGGAGAAATGGTTGAAGGGGAAAGGCCCTTCCCAGATCGAGTTCAAGTTTGTCTCAGTTCCCTTTTCGAAATCAGTAAAACACAATAGAGTTCAAGCAGGTAAGGGGCTTTGTGCGGATGTTACTCTAGAAAAGAGACAGGCCGATTGGATTGCGACCAGGATTGAAAATCCAACCTCCTCTTCAGATTCTTTGCCACCTTGCCCCTAACATTGTAGGGTAAAGGGATGAATCAATCCAAACCTCGAGCTCAAAGTCGAAGGCAATATCGTTACTACGATCTGGTAATGGCCTCCTTTGTTACCATATTATTGTGTTCTAATTTAATAGGCACCTCAAAAGTCATTACGATTTTTGGTTTTACTTGTGGTGCTGGAGTTTTCTTCTTCCCTCTTAGCTACGTTTTTGGAGATATTTTAACTGAGGTCTATGGCTATGCGAGATCTCGAAAAGTGGTTTGGGCTGGCTTTTCGGCTCTAGCTTTTGCTTCTTTTATGAGTTGGTTTGTTGTTGCGGCACCTCCGGCAAAGGATTGGCCTTTTCAAAGTGCTTACGAAACCGTTTATGGGCAAACTTGGCGAATTGTTGTGGCTTCATTCGTGGCTTTTTTTGCAGGGGAATTTACTAACTCTTACGTTTTAGCCAAAATGAAACTATGGACCCAAGGCAAAATGCTCTGGACGCGGACGATTGGATCTACGATTGCGGGGGAAGCCGTTGATTCTCTCATCTTTTACCCTGTAGCGTTCCTAGGAACGTGGCAACACCACTTAGTGGTTCAAGTGATGGTGACTAATTACTTGCTAAAGGTGTTGTGGGAAGTGGTGATGACGCCAGTGACATATAAAATTGTCAGTTTTCTTAAAAAAGCGGAGAGCGAAGATTATTTTGATTGGGAAACCAATTTTAATCCCTTCTCACTGGATACTTAAGGTTGAAAATAGAGTTTTTAAAAAATGGAGTGCCTGCCCTTTTGTTAGCCCCGATGGAAGGGGTAACCGATTTCCCTATGAGAGCTTTGCTGACGGAGTTAGGGGGATTTCAATACTGTGTTTCTGAATTTGTTCGAGTGACTCAAGAGCCTGTTCCAGAAAAGGTTTTTTATCGTTTGATTCCAGAGCTTCGCTCTGGAGGAAGAACCGCCTCTGGAATACCGATTATTGTTCAGTTATTGGGAGGAGATTCTCAAAAAATAGCTGAATCCGCATTAACTGCCGTTAAATGCGGGGCTTTGGGAATCGACCTTAATTTTGGGTGCCCGGCCCCCACAGTGAATCGTCATGATGGTGGAGCTGTTTTATTAAAGAGCCCTTCACGTATTTTTGAAATTGTGAGCGCGGTGAGAAGAGTGGTTCCTGCAAATATTCCTGTTTCGGCGAAGTTACGTTTGGGGTGGGAGAGGGTTGAGGAGATTTATCAAACTTCGGATGCGGCAATTCAAGGGGGAGTCAATTGGTTAACGGTTCATGCGAGGACCCGTTCACAGGGGTACGCTCCGCCGGTTCATTGGAATATTTTGAAAGAGATTAAAAAAATTGCTCCGGTACCTATAGTGGCTAACGGTGATATTAAATCCCTCCAAGACTTTAAGAAATGTCGAGAAGTGACAGGGTGTGAGCACTTTATGTTGGGGCGAGGAGCCTTAGCAGAACCGGCGTTGGCCCAGGGGATTGCTTTTGAGCTTGGATTGGGCGGAACTTTAAAAGATCAACATTTTTATTATCGGATGAGTCAAGAGCGTTGGTTGCCGCTTTTTAAGCGGTTTGTGGAATTGGCAGGGCCCCAAGCACAAAGTCCGTTCTACACGGCTAAGAGAATTAAGCAGTGGTTAAGCCTTGCGGGACGCTGTTATTCCATCGATTGGGCAGAGCCCATCAAAAGAGCTTCAAGTTTAGAAGAGATGTGGGAAGTTTTTTGCTGTGAAAAAAAAGAGGTGGCTCTTTGACTCCACTCTTTGAAAAAATTACTAATTTCTCAAGTTTTTTTGGAAGTTTTAGGTCTTTAATTTGGGCATACTAATTGCTTTTCATAATGATGGGGGAGCCAATGGTTAAAATTAATCTTAGCGTTGTAACGTTTGTTCTTGTGAGCTTAGTTGCTTGTTCCAAGTTCGATAAATTAAGGGAACCTGAAGTAACAGTTCCTGTGCAAGACAAAATTGAAACACGTGTCGAATTGGGAGATTCCATTCAAACTTATCAGGTTTTGGGGAGCCATAGTCTTTTATCGGCTATCCAAGCTAAAGAGGTTAGGGCAGTAGGAAACCGAAAAATAAAAACTAAATCATTAGTTCTTTCTTTTCCCAAAAAACTGATCGGTGAAAACTTTGTTTTTGGCGGGGTTGTGACTCAGGTTTCGGATGTTAAAAATGCAACTTTGGGGAATTTAAAACTCTCGGATCTTCCCCCTGTTTTTGTTAATCCGGTGCTCTCGGTAAAAGATAATCAGTTTTCAATGGACTTAAATGGGTGTCTTCAAAACTGTGACGAGTTATCGTCTCAAGAAACGGTCATTAGTTTGCCTATCGTAGCGTTAGATGAGGTTAATGACCGAGTAGTGGTTGATTTGTCTGTCCTTGGCGAAAAGTTGAACTTGATAAAAATGATGGATCCTAACGGAGAGGATACCCAGCTAAAAACAAAAACGAGTGAAGTGGTTTCCATGGATTTTTCAGCTTCAACTTTGGTCTTTGATGTGAAAATAAGCATGGTTCCGATCCAAACTAAAGCCGGTGAAAATCCTGAAGAGACGGACTTTACAGTGAGATGGTATTTAAGATTGGGTTCGGTTTTTAACCCCGCTTTCGTTTCAAGAGAAAAAACGTCAGGGGTTGGGTACTTTATGACTGAGAGGGGGCGCGTTCCAAAAATTATTCGGCATGGATTGACCCATTTTTCTGGTCAGTCGGATCAGGGAGTTGTTAAGTACTACTTAAAAAATATTCCTGAGGATCACAAAGAAAGTTTCAAGCTTGCTTTCGATGCTTGGAATCAAAAGTTTATAGAAACGACTGGGCGCAAACTGATTCGTTATGAATTTGTTGATATTGAAGATCCTAGATCTAAGTTTTTGATTCCGGGGGATATTAGGTACAACATTCTTGAATGGGACTTGGTGAACGATGCAACCTATGGGGGTTTAGGGCCATCGATTGCTAATCAATTTACCGGAGAGATATTATCTTCCAATGTTTTGGTTCAGGGGCCAAGGATTATTGAGATTTATCAGAAGTGGTTTAAAGTTTCTGAAAAAATTCAACAACTGCAGTCGCAAGGCCGGGAATTTTTAGCTCAAGAGGAGTTAAAAAATTTTCTACTCAGCCGGGAAATTGAGACGAGAAAATCAAAAGGTCAGCTTAAACTAACTTTACAGGGAAAAGCAGGTTTCAATATTCATTCTCAAGATCGTCCTTACGAGGATCCCGTTATTCAAAAAGAGGACTTTGATCTTATTCCGGTGGGAGTAAGTTATGAAGACTACATGAGAGGATATTTCATGGATTTAGTCGCCCATGAGTTGGGGCACAACTTAGGACTGCGCCATAATTTTAAGGGCAATTTAAGTGCAGGCGAGGGCGATCCCCAACAAGGTAAAGTTTCTGTTTCAATCATGGAGTACTTAGGAAGATCGTTTCGATACTTAGATGAGATAGGTCCTTACGATGCTGAAGCCATTAAGTACGGATACATGGGGGTGTTACCAACAATTACGCATGAATTTTGTACGGACGAAGATGTTCCCGATTTGCAAAACACTAAATTGTCTGCCGAGTGTTCAAGAGACGATGCCACTTCGGATCCCTTCGGATATTTTTTAAGGCGATTGAATCGCGCGGTGGATCTTGTGATTTCAAGGGGAACTGAAACGGCTCCGGCCTGGAAAGCGCAAGAGATGGCTACTTTTATCGAGTCTACAGTTCGGGGGCTTGCATTTTATGCGACCAGCGCAGAAACGACCTCTTCTGATTGGAAACAATTCTTTAATAAGGCTAATCGCCCTCAAGAGGCCTCGCAAGTAGGGGCTTACGTTAAAAGCGAAATCCAAAGCCGTCTTCAGCCCCAGGATTTGGACAGTGTGTTAAGCACCAAAACTCAAGAGGCTCAAGGACAAGTGAAACAAAACCTAATTGAGTTTCAGAATCTGATTGGGGAAGTTTTGGGGAAGGTGGGGGCTTAGTACCAAGAATAATTCACAATATTTGATTCCAATCCACCGTTTGGTGTTTTATTTCTGGTAGTAGCCATCTTCAATTTTCGATAACTCGTTGCTCACCGCTATTTCTGGGCAGTCTAAAAGCTAATTTAGCCCTATTTTTAATCGGCGCATCAACGATAGAATTATAAGAGATAGTTTGTTTTCAACGCCCTAAAACCTAAGGCTCTTATGACCGCTATTTTGCTTAATGATTTCAAATTACAATGGCGAGAGCTTAATGAGCAGATTTTAACTGCAGTCTCTCGTGTAGGGGAGAGTGGTTATTTAATTCTAGGAGAAGAGGTAAGAAACTTTGAAGAATGCTTAGCCGAATTCTGGGGGATTAAATATTCAATAGGCTGCGCTAACGGGCTTGATGCGATTGAAATTGCGCTGCGTTCTTTAGAACTCAAACCAGGTGATAAGGTTCTTACGACACCGCTTTCGGCCTTTGCAACAACCCTCGCAATTTTAAGAGCTGGGGGGACTCCTGTCTTTTGTGATACGGATCGATCGGG
>Ga0194131_10005047_pt1 | contig 19394 bp, 10 predicted proteins | sample TA2KigO120mmetaG_FD_148631 | JGI IMG/M metagenome (GOLD analysis project Ga0194131, IMG submission 148631) | Freshwater microbial communities from Lake Tanganyika, Tanzania - TA2015053 Kigoma Offshore 120m | ecosystem: Environmental > Aquatic > Freshwater > Lake | place: Tanzania: Lake... | reverse complement strand
GCCGCCTGCAGGAGCCGCCGCTCGTGCTCCGAGAGCGCGTCCGCCTGCCGCCCGATGACCTGGCGCAGGCTCTCCGGAACGTTCGTGTCTTCCGCGCTCGGGCCGGAGCTCACGTCCGCGAGGCGGAGCTCGTCGTATTCCTCGACGAGGATCCGGCGGCGATGCAGGTCGTCGACGACGTTGACGAGGAAGAGCGGATGTCCCCCGCTCCGCCGGTGCACCGCGCGCGCGACCGTCTCCGCGACGCGCGCACGCGGGAAGCGCTCGTTCAGGAACTCTCCCACCGCCTCCGGTCCGAGCACGTCCAGCCGGAGGTCGCGTGAGCGGCCGCGCGCGCGGAGCTCGGCCGTGAGCGCGCGGAGCGGGTGATCGGGCGCGAGCGCTTCCGTCGGACGATGCGTGCCGACGAGGAGGAGGCGCGCCTCCTCGCGGCGCTCGGCGAGATACGAGAGCAGCTCGAGCGTCGACTGATCCGCCCAGTGGAGGTCCTCGAGGACGAGCACGAGCGGGCGCGTCCGCGTCGCCGCGGAGGCGAGATCCGCCATCTCGCGAAGCATGCGCTCGCGGCTCGTCGGCGCCGTGGACGACGCGCTCGCGAGCTCCGGCATCTGCGCGAGCCACGTCGGCGCGTGCCGGCGAAGCGCTGTGCGGATCTCCGTCGCTCCCGCGAGGCGCGTCAGCGCTTCCAGGACGGGAAGATACGGCTCGCCGGCGCCGTATTGCTCGATCGATTGTCCGTGGCCGACCCAGATCTCGCCCTATCCGCGACGCGCCGCACGAGCTCGTCGACGGTCGAGGTCTTGCCGATCCCTGCTGCGCCCGAGACGAACACGAGCTGCCGCTCGCCGCGGAGCGCCAGCTCGAGCGAGTCCTCGAGCCGCGCGAGCTCGCCCTCGCGGCCGACGACGCGCGACGAAGCGGTGCGCACGACGCTGACCGCGCGCGCCTCGTGGCTCGCCTGGTCCGTCGCGATCTCGACCGAGTAGCGGTAGCGCGTGCTCGCCGCGGGCCGCGGCTCCGTGCCGTACGACGGCGTTGCGCCCGGACGCGTGTCGACGGGGACGTGGCTCCGGAGCGGTACGTACGCCGGATCGCCGTAGAGCACGTAGCTCGCCCACGCGAGCCCGCCGCGATGTCGCTCGCCGATCACCGCGCGACGCGCTCCGAGGAGCGCGGTCCCGAGCGTCTCGCCGGCGGCGAGCGCCTGGTAGCAGGCGAGGGCGAACTCCACGCTCTCGTCGTCGCGGACGACCCAGAACGTCCCCACGTAGTTGCGCACGCCGGCGAGCAGGAAGGCGCTACCGATGCCGAAGGCGCGCGTCTCCTCCTGGCGCGTCTTCGTCTCCGAGGTGTCGTCCCGCTGCGCGCTCGCCCCGGCATCGCAGGAGTTCGAGAAGACGAGGCGCGGCGGATACGCGAGCCGTGCGAGCTCGCCCGCGGTGAGCACGCCGTCCGCGAGGCGCCAGCCGCTCCGCGCCGGCGCGTCGGCGTCGTAGTGGCTGTGGCCCGCGAAGTGGACGATGTCGTGGTCCTGCAGCGTCGCGAGGAGCGGGATCCGACGCACGCTGCTGCCGGCGAGGAGCGTCGTCTCGATCCCGGGGATGCGATCGAGGAGCGCGCAGAGATCCTCGCTCTCCGCCGCGGCGCGCGGCAGCGACTCCGTCGGATCGGCGACGAGGAGGACGCGCAGGCGGCCGCTCTCGCGCACCGGATCGCGCGTCTCCGGGATCGGCTGGCCGGTGATGACCTGTCGTCCGACGCGGAACTTCGTCGAGAGGAAGGAGTCGCCGTCGTGGCAGAGCTCCCACGGCACGTGCACGAGCCGCTCGTCGAGCCGGAGATAGAGGTCGCGCGGCGTCGCGGCCCGGAGGCGTCGGCGCGCGGGCTCGCTCAGGAGGTGCGAGAAGATGAGGCCGCCGACCCGCTCGAGGTCGCGGTAGAGGTTGCCGGAAGCCCCCTCCTGCACCGGGGCCCGCTGAGCGGCGGCGCCGAGGCGCTGCATCTCTCCCGCGAGGTCCGCCAGGAACCCGTCCGAGACCTGAACCTCGCTGCGCGGAATCAAGGCGCCCACCTCGGCGAGATCGACGATGTTGACGTCGCCACGCCGGTGGATCGTCAGATGGATCGGGTTCTCCCCACGGGACGCGCGCAGGCTCGGGTCCTGGGCCACGGTGTTCTTCGTAGCCCTCGCGCCAGGCAGGGTACAGCGCGGATGTGGATGCTACCTTGGGACGATGCCGGGCACGCGTGGACTCCTGGGCGCGCTCGCGCTGGCGGCGGCGGTCTCGGTGGTGCTGTGGCTCCGCTCCGGGGAGGACGGGCGACCCGAGTGGGTGACCGGGCCCGTCGAGCGTGGCGCGATCGTGGCCGCGGTCACCGCGACCGGTCGCGTCGACCCGCGCACCTCGGTCGACGTCGGGACGTACGTCTCCGGCCCGATCCTCGCGATCGATGCGGACTTCAACTCGCCGGTCCGGAAGGGGCAGCGCATCGCGAAGATCGATCCGCGCACGTTCGCGGGGAAGGTCGACCGCGCGCGCGCGGATCTCGCGCTTGCGGAGGCGAACGTCGCCCGCGCGGAAGCGGCCCTCGAGCTCGAGCGCTCGCGCCTGCGGCGGCAGGAGTCCCTGGGGAAGCGCTCGGTCGTCTCCCAGGAGGAGCTCGACATCGCGCGCTCGAACGAGCGTCAAGCGGAAGCGGAGCTGCAGGTCGCGCGAGCGGAGATCGAGAGGGCGAAGGCGACGCTCGCCGAAGCCGAGGTGAACCTCGGCTACACCGACATCGTCTCGCCGATCGACGGCGTCGTGATCTCGCGCGCCGTCGACGTCGGGCAGACGGTCGCGGCGACGTTCCAGACGCCGGTCCTCTTCGTGATCGCGAACGACCTCGCGCACATGCAGGTCCTCGCCTTCGTGAACGAGGCGGACATCGGCCGCGTGCGCGAGGGGCAGCAGGCGACGTTCACCGTGGACGCGTTCCCCGGCCGCGAGTTCCCCGCAGTCGTCCGACAGGTGCGTCAGACCTCGGAGCCGCCGGCGACGCCGGAGCCCGTCGTGAGCTACGTCGTCACGTACGACGTCGTCCTCGACGTCGACAATGCGGACGGTCTCCTTCGCCCCGGCATGACGGCGAACGTGCGGATCGTGACCGCCGAGGCTTCGGACGTGCTGACCGTGCCGAGCTCGGCACTTCGCTTCGAGCCGCCGGGGACGGATCGCGCGCGGCCCGGACCGGAGCGCGGGACGGTCTACCGCCTGGAGGACGGAGCTCCGTCTCCGGTCGAGGTCGGCGTCGGGATCACGGACGATCTGCGCGTCGAGGTCGACTCGCCGGATCTGGCCCCCGGGGATCGCGTGGTCACCCGCATCAAGACGAAGCCCGGCGCGCAGGGCTGGTCGCTCTTCGGACGCGGGGCGCGATGAGCCCGGCCGGCGACGCGACCGCGGCCACGCCGATCGTCCGGGCGCGCGGTCTCGAGCGCATCTACTTCGCCGGGGAGCGGAGCACCGAAGCCGACTCCGCGACGGACGGTTCGCCGCGAGCGGCCGAGGAGATCTCCGTGCACGCGCTCCGCGGCGTCGACCTGACGATCGGTCCGGGCGAGTACGTCGCGATCATGGGACCGTCGGGGTGCGGCAAGTCGACGCTCCTCAACATCCTGGGCTGCCTCGATCGGCCGACGTCCGGCAGCTACGAGCTCGCCGGCCGCGACGTCGCGCGGCTCTCCGCGGACGAGCGGGCGGTCGTGCGGAATCGGACGCTCGGCTTCGTGTTCCAGGACTTCCATCTGCTCCCGCGCACGACGGCGCTCGAGAACGTCGAGCTGCCGCTCGTCTACCGCCCCGACGCGACCTCGGGACAGCGCGAGCGGGCGCGTGCGGCGCTCGCGCGCGTCGGGCTCGCCGGGCGCGAGTGGAGCACGCCGCGCGAGCTCTCGGGCGGCCAGCAGCAGCGCGTCGCGATCGCGCGCGCACTCGTCGGCGAGCCCTCGCTTCTCCTCGCGGACGAGCCGACGGGCAACCTCGACTCGGACACGGGCCGCGAGATCCTGGCGCTGCTCGACGATCTGCACGCGCGCGGCTTGACGATCGTCCTCGTGACGCACGACGCGGACGTCGCGGCGCGCGCCGAGCGCGTCATCCGGATGCGCGACGGCCGGATCGCGACGGACGAGTCGCGCGTCCGGAAGGAAGCGCGATGAGGCTCTGGCTCGCGACTCTGTGGCTCGCGCTCCGCTCTCTCCGGCGGAACCCGCTTCGCTCCGCGCTGACCTCGCTCGGCGTGATCGTCGGCGTCGGCGCCGTGATCGCGATGGTCAGCGTGGGGCAGGGTGCGCACGCGAAGCTGCAGGAGCAGATCGCGAGCGTCGGCACGAACGTCGTCATGGTGTTCCCCGGCGCGACGACCTCCTCGGGAGCGCGCGCCGGCTGGGGCACGGCGGAGCCCCTCTCGGTCACCGACGCGAAGGCGATCGAGCGGCAGATCGAGGATCTGGGCGGCGTCACCTACTTCCGCCGCGGCGTGGTGCAGGTCCAGGGCAACAGCGAGAGCTGGACGACGACGCTGATGGGCGCTCCCGAGAGCTACGCCGCGGTGCGCGACTGGCCGGTCGACCGCGGAGCGTTCTTGCGGCAGTCGCACGACGACTCTGGAGCGAAGGTCGCGGTGCTCGGGAAGAGCGTCGCGGAGATCCTGTTCGGCGCGGGACAGGACCCCGTCGGAGCGGAGATCCGCATCGGCGACGTGCCGTTCCGCGTGATCGGCACTCTCGAGCCGAAGGGGCAGACCGTCTGGGGACGCGATCAGGACGACGTGATCGTGGTCCCGTTCTCGACCGCGGAGCGGAAGGTGCTCGGCGCGAAGCGCATCGGCGACGTCGACATGATCCAGGTGATGCTCCGCGATCGCTCCGACGAAGCGCGCGTCATCGAGGAGCTGACGCGTCTCCTGCGACAGCGGCGCCACATCCAGCCCGGCGAGGAGGACGACTTCGCCGTGCAGACGCTCTCCGAGATGGCGGACACCGCGGAGGGGACGACGCTCAACATGACGCGGCTCCTCTTCGCGATCGCCTCGATCTCGCTCGTCGTCGGCGGCATCGGGATCATGAACATCCTCCTCGTCTCCGTGAGCGAGCGGACGCGCGAGATTGGTCTGCGCATGGCCGTCGGCGCGCGGAGCCGGCACATCCTGCTGCAGTTCCTTTCCGAAGCGGTCGTGCTTTCCACGCTCGGAGGAATCGCCGGGATCCTGGTCGGTGTCACGGCGTCCGTCGCCATCTCCGAGCTCAGCGATTGGCCGACGCTGATCTCACCTGCGAGCGTCGGCGGCTCGTTCTTGTTCGCGGCCGCGGTCGGCGTGTTCTTCGGGTACTACCCGGCGCACAAGGCTTCGCGGCTCGATCCGATCGAAGCGCTGCGACGCGAGTGATCGTTCTGCAATAGGCTCTGCAACGCCCTCGTCTTCTGCGCCCATCAACCCAGGGCGTGAAGGCGAGAAGCGGTGGCGCCCGCATTCCCGAGGCCGCCGGCGATCCCGAGGCCGCGGGCCAAAGGAGGAGCGCCATGAACTCGGGATGCTCGTTGCAATGTTCCCCCACGGGAGTCACCGCAGTCCTGGCCATGGTCGGTCTCGGTCTGCTCGCGTCGAGCGCGCACGCGGCCGTGCTGACGAAGTCGCAGCAGATGTGCGTGACGACGATGGAGAAGGACCTCGGCAAGGTGGACAAGCAGGTCGTCCGTCAGGTCGCGACCTGTCTCAAGAACAACGCGAAGGGCCGCCCGCTCGTTCCGCAAATCCCGTTCATCGACGACATGGACTGGTGCACGGAGCAGGATCCGCTCGGCAAGATCAATCTCTTCGAGACGCGCACCGTCGCGGACTTCAACCTCCGCTGCCTCGCGCCGCCGACGGGCCAGAACCCGGACGGCTTCCCGAGCTTCGGCGTGACGACCGCGATGCGCGTCAATCAGGAAGCGAACGCGATCATGCCGGTCCTCGCGAACGACATCTGGGGCGCCGACCTCGACACGGGCGTGCTCGCGAAGGAAGCGACCAACCCGGCCGGTGCGAAGTGCCAGGCGAAGGTGTGGAAGGCCGTCACCAAGTGCGAGCAGACGCGCGTGAAGGAGTTCGAGAAGTGCACGAAGACGGGCGTGAAGGGCACGAACCCGCAGATCGACAGCTCGGCGGACCTGCGTGACGTCTGTCTCGGCGTCGGCGCGGCGGGCCAGGCCGATCCCAAGAAGAAGATCGAGAAGAAGTGCACGAACCCGACGAAGGGCATCCAGAAGTTCGTCGAGGGCAGCTGCGGCGGCCAGTCGCTCGTCAACCTCTTCCCGCGCTGCAATACCAACAGCCCTGCGGGCCTCGCCAACTGTCTCGACGACAAGGCGGCTTGCCGCGTGTGTCTCGCGATCAACCGCGCGACGGGCACGACCCGTGACTGCGAGCTCTTCGACGACGGTCTCGCCAATCAGAGCTGCGCTTGCGGCAACGGCATCCTGAACGCCGGCGAGCAGTGCGACGACGGCAACAACGACTCCGGCGACGGCTGCACCAAGTCCTGCCTCTTGGAGATCGGATGAGTTGCGAATGAGACTCGGAGCCTCCGCGCGCGAAGCGCGCGGCCGAGCGCAGCGAGCAGAGGAGTGGGGCCCCGTCAGGCTTTGCCTGACGGGGCGAGGAGACGGGTCTCCTCGTTCAATGGTTCGACCTTGACCCTCGCAATGGGGCGCCGTTATATCCGCTCGAAGACCGCCAAAAACGCGGAAGCGCGAGCCCTTCGCGAGCCAAGGAGCGAGCCATGGAAGAGCGACTTCAGTTCTATATCGACGGACGCTGGGTCGACCCCGCCGACCGTCGCACTCTCGACGTCATCAACCCGGCCACCGAGGAGCCGATCGCGAAGATCGCGATGGGCAACGCGGAGGACGTCGACCGCGCCGTGACCGCCGCGCGGAAGGCCTTCGAGTCCTTCTCGCAGACGAGCAAGCAGGACCGGATCGCGCTCCTGCAGGCGCTCCTCGCGGCCTACCAGAAGCGCTACGACGCCTTCGCCGAGACGATCTCGCGCGAGATGGGCGCTCCGATCTGGCTCTCGAAGATCGCCCAGGCGGCGACCGGCGTCGCGCACCTCGCCGAGATGATCAAGATCCTCGAGTCGTACGAATTCGAGGAGAAGCGCGGCAATCACCTCATCCGCCGGGAGCCCGTCGGCGTGTGCGGCTTCATCACGCCGTGGAACTGGCCGCTGAACCAGATCCTCTGCAAGGTCGCACCGGCGATCGCCGCCGGCTGCACGATGGTGCTGAAGCCGACCGAGGTGGCACCGCTGAACGCGATCCTCCTCGCCGAGGCATTCGACGAGGCGGGCTTCCCGCCGGGGGTCTTCAACCTCGTGAACGGCGACGGCCCGACCGTCGGGCAGGCGATCTCGTCGCACCCCGGCGTCGACATGGTCTCGTTCACGGGCTCGACGCGCGCCGGCATCCTCGTCGCGAAGGCGGCGGCGGACACCGTCAAGCGCGTGACCCAGGAGCTCGGCGGCAAGTCCGCGAACGTCATCCTCGACGACGCGGACCTCGACACGGCCGTCGCGGGCGGTGTCAGCGGCTGCTTCATGAACAGCGGCCAGTCGTGCAACGCGCCGACGCGCATGCTCGTTCCGGAGAAGCTGCACGACCGCGCCGCGGAGATCGCGAAGGCGGCCGCCGCGGGCATCAAGGCCGGCGATCCGTTCGCGGACGGAACGACGATCGGCCCAGTCGTGAACGACACGCAGTGGAACAAGATCCAGCGCCTGATCCAGCTCGGCATCGACCAGGGTGCGAGGCTCGTCGCGGGCGGCCCGGGCCGTCCCGAGGGGATCTCGCGCGGCTACTTCGTCCGTCCGACCGTCTTCGCGGGCGTCAAGAACGACATGACGATCGCGCGCGAGGAGGTCTTCGGCCCGGTCCTCTCGATCCTCCCGTACCGCGACGAAGAGGACGCGATCCGCATCGCGAACGACACGCTCTACGGCCTCGCCGGATACGTCTCGGGCAGCCCCGAGCGCGCGAAGCGCGTCGCCTCGCGCCTCCGCGCGGGCCAGGTGCAGGTGAACGGTGCGGGACCGGACTTCTCGGCTCCGTTCGGCGGCTACAAGCAGTCCGGAAACGGCCGCGAGTGGGGCGTCTTCGGCTTCGAGGAGTTCCTCGAGGTGAAGGCGGTGCTCGGCGCGGCGGCCTGAACGGAAACACCAGGAGATCCGAAACGTGAGCGAAATCTTCGAGCGACGCGAGTTCTTCATCGGGGGCGAGTGGGTGCGGCCGGCGGGCGAGGGGATGCTCGAGGTGATCGGCGCCGCGACCGAGGAGCCGATCGGCCGCGTGCCGAACGCTTCCCCGGCCGACGTCGACCGTGCCGTCGCGGCGGCGCGGCGTGCTTTCGACGAAGGTCCGTTCCCGCGCTGGACGCCGGGCGAGCGCGCCGACGCGCTCGGTCGCCTCTCGAAGGCGATCCAGGCTCGCGCACCGATGATCGCCGAGCTGATCACCAAGGAGAACGGCTGCCCGACGCAGCAGTCGATCATGACTCAGGTGTTCTCCTCGACGATGGTCCTCGACATCTACGCGGACCTGACGCGCAAGCACGTCTGGGAGGACGAGCGTCCCGGCGGCGTCGGCGGCAAGGTGCGCGTGCGCCGCGCTCCGGTCGGCGTGTGCGCGGGCATCATCCCGTGGAACGTGCCGCTCTTCATCATGATGCTGAAGGTGGCGCCGGCGCTCGCGGCCGGGAACACGATCGTCTTGAAGGCGTCGCCCGAGACGGCGCTCGATCCGTATCTCCTCGGAGAAGCGATCGCGGAGGCGGAGATCCCGGCGGGCGTGATCAACATCATCGCCGCGGACGCGCAGGGGAGCGAGTACCTCGTCCGTCACCCCTCGATCGACAAGGTGAGCTTCACCGGCAGCACCGCGACGGGCTCGCGCATCGGTGCGATCTGCGGCGAGCAGATCAAGCGCTGCACGCTCGAGCTCGGCGGCAAGTCGGCGGCGATCCTGCTCGACGACGTCGACATCGCGTCCGCGATGCCGAACCTCCTGATGTCGGGCCTGATGAACAACGGCCAGGCGTGCGCGGCGCAGACGCGCATCCTCGCGCCGAAGTCGCGTTACGACGAGCTGGTCGAGGCGATCGGAGCGGCGGTCGGCGCGATGAAGGTCGGCGATCCTCTCGATCCCGAGACCGCGGTCGGCCCCGTCGTGACGAAGAAGCAGCGCGACAAGATCGTCGGCTACCTCGATGCGGGGAAGCAGGCGGGCGCGAAGGCGGTGTGCGGCGGCGGGCGTCCCGCGAAGCTCGACAAGGGCTGGTTCATCGAGCCGACGGTCTTCGCGAACGTCGACAACCAGATGAAGATCGCGCGCGAGGAGATCTTCGGACCGGTCCTCTGCGTGATCCCTTACGAGACCGAGGACGAGGCGGTGAAGATCGCGAACGATTCGCCCTACGGCCTCGGCGGATCGGTGTGGACGGCGAACGTCGAGCGTGCCTACCCGATCGCGAGCCGCGTCCGGACGGGCTGCGTCGCGGTGAATTCGGCGATGCTCGTGGATTTCCTCGCGCCGTTCGGCGGCTTCAAGCAGTCGGGTCTCGGCCGCGAGCTCGGCCCGGAAGGCATCGACCCGTACACGGAGTACCAGTCGATCATCTACAGCTGAGAGGGCGGTGGGTTCGGCTCCTGCCCGTCGCAGGAGCCGAAGCCCCAAGCCAAAGACGCGCTCGGCTCGGCTACGGCAGCTCCACCGTCGCGCGCACGCAAAGCTCCTTCTCGCCCTTCGTGTCGAGCTTCAGCTCACCGAAGACGTCGTGCGTGTGGATGCGATCGACCACCCGTTGGTGCGACGGGGAGCCCTTCGCTGCCTTCACCTGATAGCACATGAGCTGAGCGTCCGGATTCGTCGAAGGCTCGCCGCCGAATCCGGCGGCGAGGCAGAGACGAGACGGCTTGATGAGGTTGTAGTGGCGGTCCTCGAAGGCGTCGTCGACCTCCGCCTGCACGCCCTTCGGCCACTTCTGCACGGTGTTCGCCGAGTAGCAGATGTAGTGGTCCTCGAGATTCCCTTCCGGAGCGGGCGCCGGGTCGTCGAGCGCCCAGCGAGCCGGTGTCTGAATGGTCTTCGCGCGGCTCAGCGCGACCATCCTCGTCCCGAAGCGATCGGCGACGCGGAGCTGCGACGGGACCGCGCGGCGGCTGCGCTCGCTCGCGCCGTAGCTGACCATCGAAGCCTCGGGCCAGCCGATCGCAGCGGATTCGACGCCGCCCGGAACGCAGAAGAGGCCCGGGCGCTGTAGGGCGAATGTCGCGTCCCCGCCTAGATCGGAGAGAGCGGCGTCCGGCACCGGCGCGAACAGCGGTGCGTTCTTGCTGGTGTTCGTCTGGTAGCAAAGGTAGTCGTTCTCACAGCCGAGCGGCTGCGTCACTCCGCCGACGCAGGAGCCGCCGGCGCAGCGATCGCCAGTCGAGCACGCCTCGCCGTCTTCGCACGGCGTGTCGTCCGCATCGATCTCGCACGTCGCCGAGCAGCAGTCGCCGTCTTTGGTGTTGCCGTCGTCGCACTCTTCGCCGGGATTCAGCACCGCGTCGCCGCAAGCGGCGCCGGTCGCGTGAGTGATCGTGTACTCCGAGGTGCCCTCGGTGCCGCAGGCGTCGTAGACCGTGAACTCGATTTCGTTCGCGCCGAGCCGAAGAGGGATCGACGCGCTCCAATGGGCGCCGCCGCCCGCTCCCATGTAGCCCCATTCACCGGTCGTTTGATTCTCCCAGCGTGCGCTCGGGCCGGGGGTGCCGTCGAAGAGATCGATCGAGACGATCGCCGGCGACACCGCCGAGCCGCCGATCGGCGACACGAGCGTCGCGCTCGGGGTCCGGACCCCCGGACCGAAGAGGACAAGCCGAGGCGCAAGGTCGAGGAGATCGGCGCCCGACGCGCTGCCCGGATGCTCCGACATGAAGCGCGCGCCGTCGCGCTGGTAGAGCTTGACGCTGCCCTCGCCAACGGTGTCGTCGGCGACCCGCAGGAGCCAGCTGACCGGCGCACTTGCTCCGAGTACGTCGGGCGTGACTTCCCAGAAGAGCCGCTCTTGCAACACGTTTGCGTAGAAGGCCTCGGTGCCCGGCTCCGAGTAGCACGGCCCGCCGGCGCAATCGTCGCCGCCGCTCCAGTCCTCCTGGGGGGCGCAGTCGTTGGTGCCTCCGTCCGCGAGGTTCTCGTCGATGCGACAGCTCCAGGTCGTTCCGCTTCCCGTGCCAGGAAACGTGCCGAGCTGCGCGCCGTTCCAGGAGAAGTCGTTGAAGGCCTGGTTTCCCTCGACCCAGTCGACGTTGAGCCGGTTCGCCGCGAAGTACGTGCCGTTGTTGGAGGGCGTTCCCTCATGGATGGAGAGCTCGAGCACGGCGCACTCGAGAGACGGCGTCGCCGCCGCCTGACAGGCGACATCGAAGCCGACCAGCCCGCGCACGTCCGACGAGCGCTTGAGCCACATCAGTCCCGCCGCACCGTCGTTCGAGCTCGCGTGCGCCTCCATCACTCGCGCGTCCTGTTGCGCACGCAGGATCACTCCGCCGTCGACCGGAGAGAGGTCGGGGGGACAGGGAGCGTTGGGTATTCCCAGACAGCCCTCGCTCGCGTTGCAGACGGACAGCTCGGGATCCCAGCCCGAGCCCGGACGGCAGATCGTGCCGAGGCTTTCGAACACGTCGAACGGACACACTCCGCCGAGCACGCCTGGACAGTGCTCTTCGGGGTCGCAGACGAGCCCGCCGCCCGGATTGCCGGAGCCCACGTTGCAGACCTGCGTGGACGGCGCGAAGACGTTCGCGGGACACGTCGCGTGCGGCATGCCGGGGCAGTGCTCGGGCGGGTCGCACTCGTAGCCGGTGCCGTTCGGGTCGCCTCCGCCGGGGCGGCAGATCGTCGTCGTCGACGCGAAGACGTCGGCCGGGCAGGCCCCGGCGCTCGTCCCGGGGCAGCTCTCGGAGGGATCGCACAGGTCTCCCGATCCCGCGCGGCACACCTGCGATGCGGGTGCGCGCACGTCGGCCGGACAGGTCGTTCCGGCCACTCCGTTGCACGCCTCGGCGGGGTCGCAGACGACGCCCGAGCCGCTCGGATCGCCCGAGCCGGCACGACACACCGTCCCGGCGGACGAAATCACGTTCGCAGGACACACCGCGCCGGCCGTACCGGTGCATTTCTCGCTCGGATCGCAGGAGTCTCCCGAGCCGGTCCGGCACACCGTCGTGGACGGCGCGATCACGTTGGCCGGACACGTCGCCCCCGCCGTTCCCGTGCAGCGCTCGGTCGGATCGCAGAGGTCTCCGGAGCCAGCGCGACAAACCGTCGTGGAGGGTGCGACGACGTTGGCGGGGCAGGTTTGACCCGCGACACCCGTGCAGCTCTCGGTCGGATCGCAGAGGTCGCCCGAGCCGGCACGGCAGACGGTCGACGTCGGAGAGATCACGTTGGCCGGACACGTCTGCCCCATGACCCCCGTGCAACGCTCGGTCGGGTCGCAAGCATCGCCCGAGCCGGTGCGACAGACCGTCGTCGATGCCGCGACGCCCGTGCTCGGACAGACTTGCCCGGCGACCCCGGTGCAGTTCGCGCCGACGTCGCACACGTCGCCCGAGCCGGCGCGACACTGTGTGGTGCTCGGCGCGACCACGTTCGCGGGGCAGGTTTGACCCGCGACACCGGTGCACTTCTCGCTCGTATCGCACACGTCGCCTGAGCCGGCGCGGCACACCGTCGTCGCCGGAGCGACGACGTTGGCCGGACAGGCCTGACCGGGCGTACCGCTGCAGACTTCGTTTGGATCACACGAGTCGCCGGAGCCGGTGCGACAGACCGTGTTGGCGGGCGCAACCGAGTTCGCCGGGCAGGCGCCGCCCGCGCTCCCCGGACACCTCTCGCTCGGATCGCAAGCATCGCCCGAGCCGGCGCGACAGACCGTCGTCGACGGAGCGAAGACGTTGCTCGGACAGGCTTGACCGGGCGTGCCGCTGCAGACCTCGTTCGGGTCGCACGAGTCGCCCGACCCGGTGCGGCAGACGGTGTTCGCGGGCGCGACCGAGTTCGCCGGACAGGCGCCGCCGATCGTGCCGGGGCAGAATTCCGCTGGATCGCAGAGATCGCCCGATCCCGCCCGGCAGACCGTGCTCGGGGGCGACATGGAGTTCGTGGGACATGCCTGCCCCGCGACGCCGGAGCAGCTCTCCGTCGCATCGCACATGTCGCCCGAGCCGGCGCGACAGACGGTCGCCACGGGCGCGACCACGTTGGCCGGACACGACTGTCCCGAAACTCCGCTGCACGTCTCGTGGGGATCGCAAACATCACCCGTCCCGAGGCGGCAAATCGTGCCGGCGACCGCGATCTGGTCGGCGGGACATCCTTCGTCGGTAATTCCCGAGCAGAATTCCGGAGCGTCGCAGGAATCGGCGCTGCCGGGTCGGCAGAGCGTACCCGCCGGGCTCACGACGTCGGCAGGACACCCCTCTCCGGCGACGCCGCTGCAGACCGAGTCGGGGTCGCAGAGGTCGCCGGATCCGAATTCGCACGGGATCCCGGCAGGGAGGACGAAGTCTTCCGGGCACGACTCTCCCGCGACGCCGCTGCAGGCCTCGGACGGGTCGCACCAGCCTGACCCTTCGCGGCACTCGGTTCCCTCGCTCGTCACCACGTCCGAGGGACAGGTTGCCGAGGCGCCGGAGCAGGTCTCCGCCGGATCACACGCGTCGCCGGTCCCTGCGCGGCAGACGAACGTCGGGTTGCGGAACTGACAATCCGTCGGCCGACAGCAAGCCCCGAACGGTGCCTCGCATTCCTCACCCGACTCGAGCACGCCGTTGCCGCAGACGGCGCCGAATGCCGTCTCCCCGCCCAGCAGCACGAGGAGGGCGGCGAGGAGGGGAATCGAACGGATGGGCCGGGGGGGCGGGCGCAGGTGAGGCGGCATTCGAGTTTCCAGTGTGGGCTTGGGGCCATATCTGCTCTGCAGGGGCGTGACAAGGACCAACTTCGGACGTTCGGTCCATCGCACCGCGCCGCCGGTCCCTGGGACCTCGATCGATCCCGCGAGCCCTCTCGTGATGACGGTCGTCCGGCTGCGCCGCGGGTCGGAGGCGGCTGCTCCGCGGCAGGGCGAGCCCGATCGACATCGCGGTCTGATCGCACCATGCTTCAATCGTTCCGCGGCGGTGCGGGAAGGAGATAGCCGGTCGCGAAGGTCCCGAGCGATTCGACGAAGTAGACGAAGCGGTTTCCTGCGGCTGGGCCCACGGCTTCGAACGACACCCGGCCCGCACTCCCTGCCGCACCCGGTCCGATCGCGGCGACCAGGTGCGTCACCTCGACGCCGCTCGTCGCGCGGGTCGCCGGCGGAAGCACATCGCCCGTATTCCGTGCCGCGTGCAGATCCCACGTCTGTCCTGCCGCTGTCGCGCCGAGAGACGCTCCGTACGCGTCGGCGAAGGAGACGAAGAGGATCTGGTTGCCGCCCTTCTCGGCGGGCTCGAGCGCGTTGGGGTCGTAGTAGACGGAGAGGTCGAGCCTTTCGGGCTGGATCTGCTCCAGCACGACCGTGTCGCCGTCGATCGGCGTTCCCGCCGTCGCGACGTCGAACCCGCCATCGCGGCTCACGAGCGCACGGCGTGCCGCCGCCGGCGCACCCCAGGCGGAGAGCGTCCCCAGGTTCGCGACCGTGAAGCTCCCGGCGAGCGCATCGCTCGCGATCGCGCCGCCGGACCCGTCGACGGCGTAGGCGAGCGCCATTCCGGGCCCCGCGGCAAGGCCATCGTTGCGGAGCGCGCCCACGTCGATCGTCCGCGTTCCTCCCGGTGGGATCGCAGTGGTGCGCGCGGCGACCTCGAACGCAACCCCGATGCTCGCGTCGTAAAGAAGAAGCTTCACGTCGAGTGGAGCTTCGCCTTCGTTGGCGAGGTTCAGGAACGTCGTGAAGCCGTCGCGCGCGTCGTAGTAGAACACGAGCTGGTCACCGCGCGCGCCCGGCTGGACGACGACGGGATCGACCCGAACCTCGGCTGCCGCGCCGGGCGGCGGGACCGCCGGCAGGAGATAGCCCGTCGCGAAAGTGCCGAGCGACTCCTGGAAGAAGACGAGTCGGTTCGCCGCGCCGGCGTCCGTCCAGAGCCGCAGGCTGCCGGCGGCTCCTTCGACTCCGGGGCCCACGAGAGCGGCCAGGTGCGAGACCTCGACTCCCTCGGTCTGGTGCGTCGAAGCGGAGATCTCCCCACCGTCGTTGCGCGTCGCGCGAATCTGCCAGCTCGAGCCCTGTCGTGCGGCTCCCCCCGGCAGTCCGGAGACGTCCGCGAACGACACGAAGATCACCTGGTTGCCGCCCGCCGCGGCAGGCTCGAGGCTCGCTGGGTCGTAGTATACGGAGAGGTCGACGGCGGTCGGAGCGATCTGCTCCAGCACGACGTTCACGCCGTCGATGATGGCGCCGGGCTCCGCATCGACGAAGGCCAAGCCCTCGCGCCGCCACGCCTCGCGCGCGGCCGCCGGCCCGCCCCAAGCGGAGGAGGTCGCGAGATTCGCGACGGTGAAGTTCCCGGCGAGGGCGCCGCTCGCGATCGGCGCGCCGCCCGCGTCGACGGCCGTGGCGAACGCGACGCCGGCCGAGGCGGCGAGCCCCTGCGAGCGAAGCGAGCCCACGTCGATCGTGCGCGTACCGCCGGCGGGAATCGTCTCGAGCACCTCGCGCACCGCGGCGAGCTGTGCGTCGTAGAAGAGGACTTCGACGTCGAGCTCGACGCTGCCTTCGTTGGCGAGATTCACGAACGAGGTGAAGCCCTCACGCGCGTCGTAGTAGAAGACCGCCTGGTCGCCGAGCGCACGCGGCCGCGACCGGGCGAGGTCGGGGATCGGTGCGACCGTCGGTGCCGTGCCGGGTGTCGCGGTCGGCGTGGGCGTCGGGGTGGGCGTCGGCCCGACCGTGCCGTTCGTGAAGACGAGATCGTACTCGGGAGACGTGCCGTAGCCGGTCGCCGTGAGGCGAAACCGCAGCGGGAAGTCGCCGACCTCGCCCTCGGTGAGCGTCACCTGGTACTGCGGATGCGTGTGTAGATCCGGCGTCGAGCCGAGCAGCAGCGACTCTCCAGGTGCGTCGACGGTGCTCGCATCGCGCTGGATCGACATGCCCGGAGCGATCGCGACTACCTCGAGACGCACCTCCGTTCCCGCAGAGAGCGGAAAGAGGCCGGAGGACGGCGCGTTCGCGGTGCGGAAGCCTGGATCGACGGTGCTGTAGAGACAAAGGCCGCCGGCACAAAAGCTCTCGGTGACGCGATGCTTGCCTTCGAGACCTTCGCCGATGCCGGCGAGAGAGCCGCCCCCGGCCGCCGTCGAGTAGACGAAGATGTCGATGTCCTTCTGTCCCGCGCGGCAGAGCGCCGGGAGGAGAAGAGCGAAGAGGGCGTGGGCCAGTATGCGAATCTTCATCTCGGGTCTCATTCTCATTTTTCTTCGCCGAGCGGCGGGAGGAGGTATCCCGCTCCGAACGGGCCGAGCGATTGTACGACCCAGACGAGCCGGTTGGCGGCAGGTCCGCTCGTCGTGAGCTCGAGGCGTCCCGAGGAGCCGTCGGCGCCGGCTCCGAGGAGGGCCGGTAGGCTCGCGATCTCGACGCCGACGGCGTCGTGCGAGTCGCCCGGAAGCGCCGTGCCGTCGCTTCTCGTAGCGGCGAGGTTCCACGACACGTCTCCGCGTGTCGCCTCGAACGGCACTCGGACCACGTCGTCGAAGGAGACGAAGACGAGATCGCTTCGGCCGTTCGGCATCGTCGTGACGGAGAGCGGGTCGTAATAGACGGAGAGCTCGAGGGCGTCGGCCGAGAAGCGCTCGAAGACGACTTCGCCTCCGTCGATGACCGTGCCGAGAGGCGGCACGCTCACGTCGCTGCCCTGCACGAGCCGCGCCGCACGCGCGGCGCCCGCGTCGCCCCAGGCCGCCGAGGTCGCGACGTCCGCGATCGTGAAGTTTCCGGCGAGCGCGCGTGTGACGATCGGGCGCCCCTGCGAGTCGACCGCCGTGGCGAAGGCGAAGCCGAGCTGCTCGGGCAAGCCGGCCGTCCGGAGTGCCGCGACGTCGAACACGTGCGTTCCTCCGCCCGCGATCGTCGCGGCGGTCACGAACGGCGCAGCGAGCTCCGGGCCGTAGAGGAGGAGCTCGACGTCGAGCATCGAGCTGCTGACGTTGGCGACGTTCAAGAACGTCGCCGCGTCGGCGCGCGCGTCGTAGACGAAGACGACCTGATCGCCGCGCGCCGAAGGTCGCTCGAGCACGAGGCCCGGTAGATTCCCGACCGTGGGTTCTGGGGACGGCGTCGGCGAGGGCGTCGCCATCGTCGCGGTTGGGGCAGGTGCGGACGGGGAGGGCGTGGACGACGGTGCCGGCGTCGCCGAAGGCGTCGCGAGACCGGTCGGCGTCGGTGCGGCGGTGGGGCTCGGCGTCGGCGCTCCGCTCGGACGAGGCGTGGCCGTACCCGCCGGCGACGGAGTCGGCGTCAGCGCGGAAGTGGGAGTCGGTCCAGCACTCGGCTGCGGCGTAGGAGTCGCGCTCGGCCTCGGCGTGGCGGTCGCGCCGCTCGTCGCAGTCGGTTGTGCGGTGGGTGTGGCCGTCGGGCTCGCCGAGGCGGTCGGCGTCGGTGTGGGAGTCGGTGTCGCACTGCCGCCCTCGATGCGGAGAGTCATCTCGTAGACGGTCGAGCTCGCGTACGATGCTCCTGCGGTCGCGTTCAGGCGGAATGAGACCGGGAAGTCGCCCGACGTGCCTTGCGGCACCACCACTTGGTACTCGGGGTGGACGTGCAGGCTCGACGCGGTGCCGAGCGCGACCGAGTCGCCGGGATCCTCGAGCCGCACGGCGCCCACCTTGACGGTCACGGCGGCGTCGATCGCGACGATCTCGAGGCTCACCTCCGTACCCGCATCGAGCGCGAACAGTGAGCCGTCGTCGCCCGTCGGCGTGATGAATCCCGGGTCGGTCGTGCTGTAGAGACACGCCGAGGGGAAGCAGAGGCTCCCGTTCTCGAACACGGGGTTCTCGCCCGGCTCGGGGTCGAGCTCGAGCGCACCACCTCCGTTTGCGGTCGAGTAGATCGAGAGGTCCTCGTGCTGCGCCGACGCGTCGATCGGCAGACCCGAGACGATCGCGGCGACCGCGAGAGCTCTCAGCAAGGCGATTCCTCTCACGGATTCTCCACCGACGTCACCTCGGTCGGAATGCAGACCAGCTCGAGCGCGGTCGTGTCCACGGCGAGCGGGCTCGGGAAGCCGCTTCCGGGCGCGGTGTCGAGCGCGTTTCCCGAGGAGAGAGCGCGCTTGACGTGCTTGGCTTGCCCGACCGCGTCACCGACCTCGAGACCGGCGAGCGACGCCGCGCCGGCGCTCGTGATCCGCGGCGCGACCTTCGTCGCGTAGCAGAGGAGGGATTCGCTCACCGTCGGCGTCGAGGGGTCGATCTGCGCCGAGCTCGACCGCGGCGGCTCGACCTCGCTCGTCTCGACCGGTCGGCAGAGCTCCTTCGGCTGCTTGACGTCGAGGAGGCAGGTGCCCGCGACCGTGGTCCCCGCGAAGGAGATGCTCCCATCGCGGAAGAGGGCGCAGTCGGCGAACGAATCGAGGAAGAAGCCCTGCAGGTCTTTCCGGAGCTTGCCCTTGCCGTCGCCATCCGGGTCGGGGGCTTGCTCGCTCGGCGTGTTGGCGACCTTCGCCTGGTAGCAGAGGAAGTGCGTCGCATCGCCGGGCGGAAGCGCGGGTCCCGTTTCGGAGATTCCCGCGGGCACCCAGAGCGCCTTCACGTTTCCCGTCTCGACGTGCACCGTGCCGAGCTGGTTCGTGAGCTCCCATCGGCGCGCCGGTGCCGGGACCGCCTTCGGGAAGAGGCCGTTCGGCAGCATCGCCCCGGCGCCCTCCTTTGCCTCCTTGATCGCGTAGCGGAGGTAGGCGGGCGGGTCGGACGGTGCAGTCTCGTCGTTCTTCGCCGCCGGGTTCGCGACACCCGACGCCGCCTTCAGGGTGTAGTTCTCGGGATCGTCGGGATGAGTCTCCGCCGGCTCGTTCGTGAGGCCGACGTCGTCCAGGCCGATCGTCCAGTTCTTGGGAAGCGGGGGATTGCCGGGTGGTACGTCGAGCTTCGACGCCTTGGCTTTGTAGACGAGGTAGTGCGCGAGCGTCGTGGCTCCCGGCGAAGCGGTCGTCGTCGGAGTGGGTGTTGCCGTCGGCGTGGGTGTCGCGGTCGGAGTGGGTGTGGCCGTCGGAGTGGGTGTGGCCGTCGGAGTGGGTGTGGCCGTCGGAGTGGGTGTGGCCGTCGGAGTGGGGGTGGGGG
>Ga0194131_10005046_pt1 | contig 19396 bp, 7 predicted proteins | sample TA2KigO120mmetaG_FD_148631 | JGI IMG/M metagenome (GOLD analysis project Ga0194131, IMG submission 148631) | Freshwater microbial communities from Lake Tanganyika, Tanzania - TA2015053 Kigoma Offshore 120m | ecosystem: Environmental > Aquatic > Freshwater > Lake | place: Tanzania: Lake... | reverse complement strand
GCAAGCCGGTCCAATATTTTTCCGCCGCGTCGGGATTCCCGGCCAGGTACTCGGCCTTGCCGAGGGCGAACAGCGTCTCGGGCATGTTCGGCGACAACTCGTCCGCCCGCTTGAGTTCCACGAGCGCCTCCGTTGCCTTGCCCTGTTCGAGCATCGCGTTCCCCAACCGGAAGAGCGCCTCCGCGTCGCCGGGCCGCAGCTTCGATTCGGCGCGGTATTCGGCCTCCGCCTTGACCCACTGGCCGGCGGCGGCATACAGTTCACCGAGCTGCAAGTGCGCACCCGGAAGATCGGGCCGAATGCGAAGCGCCTCGCGATAGGCGGCCTCGGCCTCCGGTATTTTACGTTGCGTGGCGTTGAGCTCGCCGTTTAACTGATGCGTGCGCGCGGCCGCCGGGTATTGCCCTTGCAGTGCGTCGAAGCTCTGTTTGGAGATCATTCCGCTGGCGCGGCCGAGATAGTAAAGCAGTTCCGGATCGTTGGGCCGCTGGTCCAGCGCCGTTTTGAGATGCACGATGGAGTCCACCGGCTGACCGGCCAGAAACAGCGCGATTCCCAGAGCGTCATGTGCCTTAACTTTTTCAAGATGTGGAATGGCCTGCGCTGCGTAACCGGCCGCGAGAAGTGAGAACCCCAGCATCTGATGCGCGCCAGGCAGCTCCGCATTCAGCTCCAGCGCACGGCGCAACGGCGCGATCGCGCCGGCAAAATCGCCCTTCCGCATGTAGGTGCCACCGAGGCCCACATGACCGGCCGCCAAGTCCGGCATCAACGCCGTGACACGCGCGTACTCCCGAATCGCTTCGTCGTGCCGGCCCGCCTTTTGCGCGTCCGCCGCGGCGCTGACATGCTTCATCACCTCCGGCGGCAGAGTCTGCTGCGCGGCGAGAACGACGGTAACGAGTGTAGCCAGCATCACGGTTCTTCTATTGTGAGCACACGATTCAACTGATCCGTTCGCATACTGCTCGTACGGCCGGAGGGCCAGCGGACCTCGATCTCGGCCGCCGTCGCCGTGCCTAGGCCAAAGTGCAGCCGGCCGTCGTGCGCCGACAGGTAACTGCCGGCCGTCCCTGCCTCCTGCCGTTGCCCGTTGACTGTCACACGCGCACCGAGACTCTTCAGCTTCAGTTGTAACCAGTTGTTTGGGCCGGGCCGGTTCCGGTAGACGACCGGCGCGCCGCCCAACACGCTCATGACCGCGTCGAGAGCGCCATCGTTGTCAATGTCACCGATCGCCAGCCCGCGCCCGGGCACCACCGGACCCAATGACGATTCTTCAAAGCGCCCCTTGCGGTTAAACAGCAGCAAGGGCGGCTCCTGGCTACGCAGAGACGGGTCGAGTTGTTGCACGTTATCCATGACATGGCCTTGCGCCGCCAGAAGGTCCTTCCAACCATCGTTGTCGAAGTCGGCGAACGCCACGCCCCAGCCTGAGTGAATGGACGACAGCGCGCCCAAATTGGACAGCAGCGAGTGATAGCCGAACACACCGCCGCCCTCGTTGCGGAAGAGCGCGTATCTTTGCCGCGACAGCGTGGTGACGACCACATCGGGCCGGCCGTCGTTGTCGTAGTCGCGGAAATCGACGCCCATACCCGATACGGGTTGGCCATCGCCGGAAAGCGCGGCCCCGGCTTCGATCGCTCGTTCGGTGAAGGTACCGTCTCCGCGGTTGTGAAAGAAGAACTGCTCCATGCCATCGTTGGCGACGAAGATGTCGGTGTGGCCGTCGTCATCGGCATCGGCGAATGCCACGCCAAGAGCCCGGCCTTTTGCGGCGGCGATGCCCGAGCGCGTGGAGACATCCTGAAACACGCCGTCCCCGAGGTTCCGATAGAGAACGTTGGCCACCGCCGGAAAGGTTGCGGGCGGGCAGTAGACCTTGGGCGCGGAGCCGCAGGCCTGGCTGGTCGCCAGTGTCCAATCCATGTAACGAGTGACGAATAGATCGGGCCGGCCGTCGTTATCGAAATCGAAAAAACCCGCCGATGCGGACCAGCCTCCCGCCGCCACGCCGGCCTTCGTAGTTGCGTCGACGAACCCTCCCTTTCCCGTGTTGCGGTACAGGACGTTCGCGCCGAAGTTGGTGACGTAGAGGTCTGTGAAACCGTCGCCATCATAGTCGGCCGTCGCCACACCCATTCCGTAGCCGGCGGCCGGCGAGCCCGCCAGGCCGGCCTGCCGCGTCACATCGGTGAACGATCCATCCCGGTTTTGTTGGTAGAGACGATTCCAGAATCTCGGCTCGGTGCGCGGCACACCGAGCTGCCCGCTGTTGACCAGGAAGACGTCCAGAAGCCCGTCGTTGTTGTAGTCGAGCAAGGCCACGCCGCCGCCCATCGCCTCCGGCAGATGTTTTCGCGCGGAGGGCGAATGGACGTGGCGGAACTCAATCCCGGAGGGGCGCGACACTTCGAGCATGGCGAGTAGCAGTGCCCAGTGCATTCCCTCCATTTTTTCAGAAGGAGAAGCGAAGCGCGAACTGGACGAGGCGCGGGGTGTTGATTTGCGACGTGACCCGGCCGGTGAGCGGGTTTGCAGCCGTGGTCACTCCGAGATTCGGAAGGCCAAACTGCACCCGGTTGAAGAGGTTGAAGATCTCCGTCCGGAATTCGATGTTGGTCGACTCGGTGACGTTGGTCTTCTTGATAATCGAGAAGTTGTACTGCGCGATGCCGTGGCCGCGCAGTTCGGGATCGGTGCGGCTCTGACTGCCGAACGTGAAGGCGGTAGGCACGGTGAAGCAGTTGATGTTGAACCAGCGATTCAACCGCGATTGCGCCGATCCTTCGATCTGCTTCTCACAGCCTTGCACCACGTTCGGACGCAGGCCAGTGCCGAAGCCGGTGATGTTGGGCGCGGCCGTGATGGCGAGCGGGAATCCGGATTGGAAGGTGGCGGTGCCGCTGGCGCTCCAGCCGGAGATGATCTTATCGGCCGCGCCGCGAACGCCGGAGAGCCAGGCCTTGTCGCGGCCCATGGGGAGGTCCAGCGCGTAGGCGACAGTGAGCCGGTTGCGCGAATCGAAGCCGGCCAGAGACTTTTCCGCGCGCAGATTGTTCGGCTGCTGCGGACCGCCGCCGGCGCCGACGCCCGCGTTCAACCATTCGGTGAGGCTTTCGGTATCGGTCAGGAGCTTGGAGAAAGTATAAGACCCCAGCAGGCTGCCGCCCGCGCCGAAGCGCCGTTCGGCCTTCATTTGCAGCGAATGGTAGTTGGTGTTGCCGAGATAGGCGGTGCGCTGGACGAACCCGGTGTACTGCGGATACCGGAGCAGAGTTTGCCCGCGGGCAACGGTGGGTTGCGAAAGCGCACCGACGGTGACGAGCCCGGCGAAAGGATTGGGCACCTGCTCATTTAATCGCGTGCCAAGCGAGAGGAACTGATCCTCGATGGCGTTCATGTTGTAGTCGCCGCGCGGCAGACTGACGCCTCTGGAGCCGGCATAGGCGGCCTCCACGGCGATGTTGCCCGGCATTTGTTGTTGCAACGCGAAGTTCCATTGGCCCTGATAGGGCCGGGGCACGTTCCGCAGCGCGGCGGCCGGCGACTGGCCCAGGAGTAGCTGCTGGAAGTTCGGCAAGGAACCCAGGGAGGGCACGATCCCGTTCGGGAACGGATTGCTGAGCGTGTTGAGCGGCGTGACGCTGCGATCGATGGTGGTGAGCCACGGCGTGGAGTACGCGTTCAGCGCGTTGCCGTACGGGCCTTCGTTGAACTGCAGGTTTGTCGGAAGGAAGTACAGGCCGGCCCCGGCCCGGAACACGGTTTTGTCGTTGAGGCGGTAGGCGAAACCGATACGCGGCGCGAATCGGGTGTAGGTTTCGTCGCGGTTCCCGCGGCTGGTGTGCTCGGGAGTATTCACGCGATCCAGGCGGCCGACAACCGGCCGGCCATTGACCAGGATTCCTTTTGTCGCCGGATTTTCCGCCACGGGATTCAGCGATGTGCTGCGGTCATAGCGTTCTCGGAACACGCCGGGGATCTCCCAGCGAATGCCGAGCGTGAAGCTGAGTTTGTTCGAGAATTGCCAGGTATCCTGCGCGTAGAAACCCTGGTAACTCACCGACTGGTAGGGCAGCCCAAGGACAAGGATGTTCCCGCCCGAGCCGAGGCCGAGCAAGAACGACGCCAGCGCATTGCCGGTGGCGCCGGGATTCAGCGCGTTCTGCGACGTAAAGAGGTTGTCGAACTGGAAGGCTCCGCCCGGGGCGAGTTGATAGTAGTTGTTCTGGAAGTTGCGCAGGTCCGCGCCAAACTTCCACTGGTGCCTGCCGCGCACCCACGTGAAGCTGGGCAGCAGGACATAAGTGTTGTCCACGCTGAAGATGTGGCCATTGAACGGGCCGGGATTGGTGTGTGGGTAGTTGCTGAGCGTGATCGCCGGATAGCCCGTTTCACCGTCGACCTGACGAAGGCTCGGGAGGTCACGGAAGTAGCTGGGGAAACCAAATCTTCCGGTCATGTCGATTCCGCGGTGGCTTGTGACGCGCTCATAATTCCAGCGCCCGTAGGAGGCGCGAACGTCGAAGATCATCGTTGGCTTCATGAGGTATGTGAGACCGATCACGGCTTGCCGCGTCGTGAAGGTCTCCGGCGAAAAAGGATCGCCGGCGAACGTGCCGTTGTCGAAGAGAATCGCGGGCGTATTGGCGGAGCCCCATTGGGTGTAGCGCCCGAACAGGCGCATCTTTTCCGAGATGGAGTAATCGGCGCGGGCGTTGTACTGATCGTTGTCGCCGCCCGACGAGATGTTCTTGCTGTAGTTGAACAGCGTGGTGAATTGTGCGCCAGGCAGATTCGGCGGCGCGTGCAGCGGAAAATCGTTCAGCGCGCGGGCGACCGGATTGATGCGGCTGGCCGGGATGACGTTGCCCGGAAACGGCTGCCGTTGCGCACCCGTGCCGGCCGCGCAGGCGGGGTTGCCTCCTGCGCCGCATTGCGTGGAGGGATCGAAAATCGGTATCTGCTGCCCGGACGCGTTCAGGTACCGAGAGAAGTCGCCGCGATTCATCTCCGGCAACGGCACTGTGGTAATGAATGTCGCGCCCTGCCGCTGGCGGAAGCCTTCGTAGCCGGCGAAGAAGAAGAGCTTGTCCCGGCGAACCGGTCCGCCCACCGTCGCGCCAAACTGATTCTGCGTGAATGCTGGCTTTGCAAGTCGGCTGGCGTTGGCGAAGAAGTTGCTGGCGTTCAGGGTCCGATTCCGGAAGAACTCATAGGCCGAGCCGTGAAACTGGTTGGTGCCGGACTTCGAGCCGATGTTCAACATACCGCCGGAATACCGGCCGTACTCGGCGTTGTTGCTGTTGGTCTGCACGCGAAAATCCGAGACGACGTCGGGACTCGGCGACAGAATCGTGAGGTTGCCGATACCGGCGTTCAGCGGCACGCCGTCGAAGTAGGAGGCCGCCTGATTGGCCATGCCGCCTCCGACCTGATAGTTGCCGGCGGCGAAGACATTCTTCCCGGTCAGCGCGTTGCCTTCCGTGTTGCCCTGCGGTACGACGCCGGGAACCAGCGCCATCAAGTTCAAGATGTTCCGGCCGTTGACGGGAAGGTCCTGCACGGCGCGTCCCGATACAACCTGGCTGAGGTTTGAGTTCTCGGTTTGCAGCAGCGGAGCGGCGGCTTGCACTTCCACCGATTGATTCACGTCGCCCAACTCCATGCCGATGTCCGAACGGACGGCGGCGGAGACACTGACTTCGATCGGCTCGCGGATGGCGCGCTTGAAACCGGCCATTTCCACGGTGATTCGGTAAGTTCCGGGAAGCAAGTTGAGGAACTGATACGAGCCGTCGGCGCTGGTTTGCGACTGCCTGCGCTCCTGGGTGCCGAGGTTAACGAGAACGACCGGCGCTCCGGTGAGCGCGGCGTTGGAAGGGTCGGTGACGGTGCCGACGATCGAGCCCTGGAAGGCTTGCCCATTCAATATTTGCATCGAAAGAGCTAAGTGAACGGCGGCGAGAACAGATAGCTTTCGCATGGAATCCCCTATTCGGGCTGGCCGTTAAGAGAGCGACGGGCCAGCATGACGGGGTACATTATCAAGCCGTCATTCAGGATGCAATGCCTCTGTCAAGAGCGCGCGCCGCAGGCCGAAACGAGTCCGTTGTGCGCGGTTCCTCCAGAAACTCGCACCTCCGAGGCGCGCGCGGCACCGCCCAAGTTTCTGGCGCTATTGACCGCGGCCGGCCCCGCGGCCAGCGGCTCAGAACACCAGTTTCAGCCCAAACTGAATCTGGCGCGCGGAGGTGGCCGTTTGGGAGATGATGCCCGCTGTCGGTTGATTAACAGCCGCAGCCGGGAAGAGGAATTGCGCCTCGTTGAGTAAGTTGAAGAACTCGGCGCGGAAATCGAGCCGGACGCGTTCGGTCAGCGCGAACGTGCGGGCGATATTGACGTCGAAGTTGACGAGTCCCGGTCCGGTGAGAATAAAGTTCCCGGAGTTGCCGAACCGGAAGGGTGCCGGCACGGCGAACGCCTGGACGTCGAACCAGCGGTCCGGAGACCGTTGGCCTCGGGGCAGGTTGCCGTTGGCCCGCCGGTCCGGACGAATGCCCCCGGTTGTGTTGGCGGGGTTGCCGACTACGCTCGGAGTAAACGGCAGGCCGGACTGCAGGGTAACGATGGGCGAAAGCTGCCAACCCGCGACAACGTGCGCCAGCGGGCCTTGGGTCAGGAGACGACGGCCTTTTCCGAACGGCAGGTCCCAGACCGAGGCGGTGAAGAAACGATGGCGCAGGTCTTCGGGAGACCGGGCCTTTTCCGGCGCCCACACGGTGTTGTCCTGGGAGATGTCGCCGGCCATCGTTTTGCTCCATGTGTAGCCACTTAAGATGGAGAAGCCGCGCGAGAAGCGCCGTTGAAACTTTAGCTCGAGGCCCTGGTAGTTGTTCGTTCCTATCGGGATATCCATGGAGATATCCGAGTAGTCAGGGAACATGCGGCGCGGGTTGAGCGCGCCTGGGCCGGGTCTCGGTTGGTTGATCGACACCGCTCCCAAGCGGCGGTGAACCGTGTTTGTGCCGACGTAGGCCGCCGAAACCGTGGTGGCGGTGAAGATCGTCCGCTGCACGTTCATGTTCCACTGATGCGTGAGGCCTTCGGGAAACGTGTAGGGCCACACGGCGGCGATCGAGCGGCCCGTCAAAACGCGAGGATTCAATGCGTCGGGCGCGAAGCCATCGCGCACGCGGACGTTGGACGTGGACGCACTGTTGGCAGTAGGGATATCGACCTGCAAGTAGAACGGCGGATTCTGGATGGGGCGTGAACCGTAGGGGAGCTGAGAGACTGCGTCATAGAACACACCGTAACCGCCCCGCAGCACGGTCTTCGCGGTGGCTTGCCAGGCGAAGCCGACGCGAGGCGAAAAGTTGTTGCGGTCCGGCCGCTGGAAGGCTCGTTCGAACAAGCTGGAGCCGCGCACCGGGATGAACTTCCCGAAATCGGGACTTGCCGGATCGACGCCGAAGTTTTGGGCGCGGTTGTTCTGCTCGGTGTAGGGCTGTTGATACTCGTAGCGGACGCCAAGGTTGAGTGTAAGTTTGGCGTTCACCTTGAAATTGTCCTGCAGATACGCTTCATAGGCGATGGAAGGTTGGCGCGTATCAAGCGGAGTGGACAGGCGGGTTGTATTGGTGAGGCCCAGAAAAGCGTCGGCCAGGGCGTCACCGACACCGGTGCCGGCGCGAGCCGACGTGAACTGGCCGTTGAAGTTGTAGACGCCGCGGGCCTGGTTCGTGATGCCGGTGTACTGCACGAATTGCCGGATATTGCCGCCGAAGCGGATTGCGTGGCGGCCGGCGTTGTAGTTCAAGGCTTCGACGATTTGGCGGATGTCGTTTTTCCGGGGGTCCGGTGCGAAGCTGCGATCGCCGACGGTGGCGTAGGCGGCCGGGGAGAATGTGGGGAGGCCGTTGATGTCCGGCCTGTCGAACGAACCGCGAAAGCCGAACTCCTTCCAGAGCTGCGTCCTGGTTGGCGTGTCGATGCCGCCGACCAGACGCGAATACGAAACGCGAAATTCGTTGACCATGCGAGGCGTGAGGACCCGGGTCCAATTAACAAGTCCGGTGTGCGCGCGCGAGGTGCGAACGGCGGTGTCGCCGCCGCTGGCGGGGAGCGGAAGAGTGCCGGGCTCCAGCCGGTAGTAGTCGGCGGAGGAGTAGCGGACGAACAGAGAATCGGCGTCCGTGACCCGCCAGTCGAACCGCGTGTCGATTTGATGATCGTCGAGGTTGCGCGGCGTGTTGAATACGAAGTTCTGCACACCGGCGCGGTTCGGCGCCGGATACAGGCGGATCATACGGACCGCGACGGGATCGAAGCGGGAGGCGGGGATGGTGTTGCCCGGAAAGGCCGTGCGCTGTCCGGCGGCGTCCTGTGTAGCGGGGTCGAAAATCGCCGCGGGACTCAAGTTTCCGTTGATCGCGGCGGGAGTGGGAACGCGGCTGAGGCGGGTGAGCTTCTCACGGATGTAGGTGCCCTGATAACTGCCGAAGTAGAACATGCGGTTGGGCAGAACCGGGCCGCCGAGCGTTCCACCGAACTGATTTTGCCGGTACGGGGGCTTAGCCCGGCCGCTATTGAAAAAGTTGTTCGCGTCGAGCTTGTCGTTGCGGAGGAACTCGAACAGCGTTCCGTGCAGTTGATTCGTGCCGCTCTTGGTCGTCACCTGAATCACCGCGCCACCGCCGCGGCCGAACTCGGCGCTGAAGTTGTGCGTCTCCATCTTGAATTCCTGGATCGCATCCACGGAGGGCTTCACCACCTGGTTGGAAGCGGTGACAACGCCGGTGAAATAGTTCGTGTTGTCCGCGCCATCAAGAACAAACTGGTTCTGCCACATATTTGCGCCGTTGACGGAAAACGAGTCTTCCACGAAGTTGCGCGCGCGCGACGGAAGCACGCCGGGCGCCAGCACGGCCAGGCGCTGGTAGTTGCGGCCATTGAGCGGCATTTGGGTGATGGTGGTGGTGTTTTCGATGACCTGCCCGAGCGAGGAGGTTTCCGATTCCAGCACGGGCAACTCCGATTTCACTTCGACGACTTCGTTGACCGCGCCGACCTGCAGCGTGGCATCGAGCCGGATGCGAGCGCCCGCGCTGAGATCGACGGCGGGAAAGCGCAGACTCTGAAATCCGTTTTGAGAGACGGCGACCGCATAGCGGCCGATGGGAAGCGCCGGCACCACGTAAACGCCCGCGTCGCCGCTGACGGCTTTGTAGTCCAACCCGGTCGCGAGGCTCTTCGCGGTGATGGAGGCGCCGCCGACGGCCGCCCCGCTTGAGTCGGTTACGAGACCGGTGATGGCCGCAGTATCGGTCTGAGCAATCGCGACGAGGGCGCCGGCTGCTAGGAGGATTGGGAGCCACATGGCGGATAGCCTATCAGTTCAAAGCGAGGGGCCGCAATTTGCGATTCGAAACGATGGGTCGCCCCGCTTGCAGCCGCTTCATCACCGCGTGTTTACGTTGGCGAAGGCGGGAGGCTTCCAGGCCTTTGGGCGAGATGTCCATCTGTACAAAACTCTACATGCAGACTGAAGGAAATGCAGTCCCGATTCGAGAATTCGAAAATAGACCCGGCCTCAAGGCCCTACAGCCCTACCACCTACCCCGCTTCCCCTTCAACAACTTAGCCGCTCACCATCAGATGCAGGTTCCGAAATTGCTGGAGTCCGCCGACATCGGCGGATCTCTCGGATCGGGGCGATTCCTACAAAAACTTGTCTAGCGACGTGGCGACACTTCCCCTCCGTTTCGCGCTGAGCCAAGACGCCACGCCGCCGGTCGTAGTTTTTGGGAGATACTTCGGGGCGGTGGCTGAATGGCCCAGAGCGCGGCAGTGATCCGGAAGAGTTTCAGAACTGTAGGCGTAATGCGAACTGCACCAGCCGCGGATCGTTATATTGTCCGCTGATTACGCCGAATTGCGGATTGCCCAATTGCGTGCCGGGATAGCCGAACTGGACGCGGTTGAACAGGTTGAAGATCTCGGTGCGGAATTGCAAGCCGAACCGCTCATTGATCTGGGTGTTTTTGAAGATCGAGAAGTTGTAGTTGGCGATTCCGTGCGACCGGACATCCGTCAACGACCGCGCGACATTACCGAACTGGAAGGCAGGGGCCGGTGTGAAGGCTGTCGCGTTGAACCAGCGGTTCAACCGCCCTTGCGCGGCGCCGGTCGTCTTCGCGCTGGATCCGGTGGAGTTCGGACGTTGGCCACCTCCCTGCGAGTTGGTCGTGTTCACGGCCATGGCCATGCTGAGCGGATTACCGCTCTGGAACGTCGTGATGCCGTTGACGCCCCAGCCGCCCACCAGGCGATCCACCGCGCCTCCGTTGCCGGCCAGGAATTTCTTGCCTTTGCCGAACGGGAGGTCGTAGATGAAGCTGATCACGGCGCGTTGCGGAGTGTCGTAAAGCGTGACGGACTTTTCCGACTTCAAGTCGTTCCAGTTCTGGACGCCCATGCCGCCGCCGGGTTCGAGCCACGCCGTAAGCGTGTCCGTGTCGCTAATGAGCTTCGACCAAGTGTACGAGCCGAGAATCGAGGCGCCTTGCGCAAACCGTTTCTCCACTTTCACCTGCGCGGAATGATAGATGGAGTTGCGATTCATCGGGGACACCACATTGAAGGCGGTGTACTGCGGAAACGGCCGAAGCAACTGCGCACGCTGCACGGTGGGCTGCGCGAGCGCGCCCAACTGCACCTGTCCCACGAAGGGATTCGGCACTTGCTGCGTCAGTGAAGCGCCTTGCGAGAGAAACTCGACCGCCAACTGATTAAGCGCCTGGTTCGGACCGGGCAGGTGCGTGCCTTTCGAACCGGCGTAAGCGAGGTCGATCGCCAGACCGCCGAGGATCTCGCGCTGCACGTCGAAGTTCCACTGCTGGGTGTTCGCGCGCGGGTCGCTATACAATGGGGCGCTTACGCCTTGTCCGTAGAACAACCGCTGGATGTTCGCGCCGCGGCCCGGCGCGGAGATGATACCGCTCGGGAACGGATTCGAGATGCGATCGGCCGGCGTGATGCTGCCATCGGGCGTACCGAAGTAGGGCGTCGTGTAGGCGGCGGAAATAGAGCCGTTGGGCGCCGTACCGAAGGCGACATCGTTGGGCAGATAGAAGAGACCCCAACCGGTGCGGATGACGGTCTTATTATTCAAGCGATAGGCGAGGCCGAAGCGCGGCGAGAGGACGTTGCGCAACTCGGTGTTGTTACGGCTGGGGCTATCGGGCGAGTTGACCAGTCCGAAGCGGCCGCGGAAGTTCAGGCCGCCGAGTCCGCTCAGTTCGTTGGTGGCATTAGGCAGCAGGACGACGAGGCGGTCGTAGCGTTCCGACCACGGACCCATTTGTTCCAGGCGGATGCCGAAGTTCAAGGTGAGTTTCGAGTTGACTTGCATCTGGTCGCCCACATAGTAGCCGCGATAGATCATCTGGCCGGCCACGAAGCTGTTATGGGTGAGGCCGCCACCGCTGCCGTAGCCGAGCAGGAACGACGCGAAGCCGTTGCCGGTGCCGGCGGCCGCCAGCGGATTGACGCTGGTGAACAACGCGTCGAAGTTGAACGATCCCGAGGGATTGTTCTGCTGATAGTAGTTGTGGGTGCCACGGCGGCCCTCGCCGCCGAACTTGATGGAGTGCTTGCCCCAGATCTTGGTGACGTTGGGGCTGAGCGAGAAGATGTCGTTGCGGGCGATGATCGTGCTGCCGGTGCCGTTGGTGCTGAACACACCGTTGTAACCGGTGACGATCGGGATGGGCTGCACGCGCACGGCGACGGCCGTATTCAGAGCGGATGGCCAGCCCAACTGCGTCAGGTCGTATCCCGCCGATGCCGCCGTCCGGTCATAGTGATACCGTGAGAAGCTCGCGCGCAAGTCGAGGAACATCGTCGGCGTAATGGAGTAGGTGTCGCCCAGCACGGCCGAATTCGTGTTCATGTCTTCCGTGCAGCGGTCGACGCACGTTTTCGTGTTGTAGGGGTCGATTGGCAGGTTGAGATTGCGCCAGTATGTGTAGCGAGCGAAGATGCGCTGCTTGTCGCTGACCGTGTGATCGACGCGATAGTTCTGCTGATTCTGGTCCCCGCCGACGCTCGCGTTGGCCGTGTAGTTGTTCACCGCGGTGAACGGCAGGCCCGGCGAGTTCGCGCGTCCCCACAGGGGCGTCATCGCACGCGATGCGCGATCGATGCGATTGTCTGGAATGACGTTGCCGGGGAAGGGCATCCGGCTGATCGTGCCCCCGGGGCAGGCGGGATTGTTGAGCCGGCCGCAGGTGGTGAGCGGATCGTAGATCGGCACCAAGGCGCCGGCGCCATTGCGCACATCGGCAAAGTTGCCGGCGCGCATCGGGTCGGTGGGCACCGAGTAGACATAGGACGCTCCCTGCCGGAGCCGGAATCCTTCATAAGAACCGAAGAAGAACGTTTTGTCCCGGCGGATCGGTCCTCCCAATGTCGCTCCAAACTGATTCTGCGTGAACGCGGGGCGCTGCACGCCCGCGCGGTTGTTGAAGAACGTGTTCGCGTTCAGGCTGCGGTTGCGGAGGAACTCGTACACGCTGCCGTGGAAGGTATTCGTACCCGACTTGGTCGTCAAGTTGATGACGCCGCCGGCCAGGCGGCCGAACTCGGGCCCCAGGTTGTTGGTCTGCACTCGGAACTCCTGCACGGCGTCCTGCGTGGGGACCAGCATCGTGTGATTCACGTAGTTCGAGTTGTTCGGCGCACCGTCAATGTAGGACGCGCTTTGATTGGCCTGTCCGCCGCCGATCTGAAAATTCGCCCATGCGAACGGATTCGTTCCGGTGGGAGTCTGACTCGACTGTCCGCCGGGGACGACGCCCGGTACCAACGCCACCAGGCTAAAGACGTTGCGGCCGTTCAGCGGCATCTCCAGCACCTTGCGCGCTTCCACCACCTGGCCGAGCGAGGCGTTCTCCGTTTGGAGCAGCGGAGTCTGCTCGGTCACTTCGAGAATCTGATTGACTTCGCCCACCTGCATCGCGGCATCGATACGCACGACGCTCTGCACTTCCACCAGCACGTTCTCGCGGACCAGCTTGCGGAATCCGCTCTTTTCCACCTCCACGCGATACTGTCCGGGCGGCAGGTTGACGAACTGATAGTTCCCACTGCTATCGGTCTGGGCCGTGCGGCGAGCCGACGTTCCGGTATTGATCAGGACGACGGCGGCGTCAGGGACGGAGGCGCCAGTGCTATCGGTGGCGGCGCCGACGACACTGCCGTAAAAAGTCTGTGCCAGCGATGCGGTGGCAAGTACGATCGATGCGAGACAAAGACGGGCGAAACGCATACGTTCTCCAGTAACAAGGATTCACCGGGATTTCCGCTTGGGGTTTCCCGGACCGCACCAGTATACACTCTGCGACTGTGGTTCTCGAAAACCTCGAAGTTGCTGATAAATTGGGGGGGTTGCCCTTCTTCCTTCGATTCCCTTGTTCGCCTCCGTTGGTGGCGCTGGCGGCGGCTTTCTTGGCTTTCTTTCGCCAGCGTGCGGCGCTTCAGCTTGAGATTCTGGCCCTCCGTCATCAGCTCGGTGTTCTGCAGCGCTCGGTGAAGCCTCCGAAGTTGACGGCTGCGGATCGATTCCTGTGGGCCTCTGGTTGTCGGCGGCTTGGGCGGATTGGCAACCGAGCGCCATCGCAGGATGAAACAGCGGTTGCGGCCGATGCTGGGACTCAAGAGCTTTGAGTCGGCGACCATTGTGATCAGCGGTATCGAACTGGCGGAGAAGATCAAGAAGGGCAATTCAAATTTGGCAAACTGGGTGGGGCAGCGGCGACGATGCCGGAGATCTGGCGGGCCGCGTTGGCAGCGTGATTGGAGTCGGGATCGATCGAGACGTCGGCCGTTACCGAATTTGGTTTGACTCGGAATTTGCACCAGAGCCTTCCCTCGTACGGATTGCGCGACAGCATGGGTCAGAATTGATACCGAAGTGATAACTGAACCTGCCGCTGGCTAGCCGCGACCCCCGTGAGGAGGCGACCGAAGTTTGGGTTATTCAGTGCACTGACCGGGTTGTCCCAGATCGGAGTGTTCGGCAGGTTGAAAACCTCGGCGCGGAACTGCAGACTGTGCTCGCGCCAGATCGTGGTGTTCTTGAGGAACGAAACATCGAATTGGTAGGCGGCGGGGCCGCGCGCGACGTTGCGCCCGAGGTTGCCGTATTGTCCGGCGGGAGGAGGGGCGAACGCGGCGCGATTCAGCCAGCGACTGGGGTTTCTATCGGCCACGTAAATGTCGCCGACGACGTAGTTGGGACGCTGCGATCCGGCAAAACCGTTTCCGCGGACATCATTGCCGGTTGTAATATTCACGGCGCGGCCCGAGCGGATGCGTGTAATGTTCTGAATCGACCAACCGCTTACCAGTTTGTTAGCGGCCGAGCCCTGCCACAGCGTGCGGCCCGGCAAATCATAGGCGAGGGCCCAAGTGAGTTGGTGGCGGATGTCGGTGTTCGCAACGGCGCGCGAGGCGGCGATGTTTTCGAAGTCCATCACATCCGGGTTGTTGCCAGTGCAGCAATCGTCACCGCCGTAGGTGAGGCTTTTGCTGAAAGTGTAAAAAACGTCGGACGTCAGGCGCTTCAACCGGCGACCCTTGAGCTCCAGTTGGAGGGCGTTGTAGTTGCGGCGGCCGCTTGATTCGACATAGAGAATTTCGCCGATGATGGGGTTGGGACGCCGGCGCAGGACGGGGTCAATGAGGTTCAGCGTGCGTGAGTTCTGCGCCTTTGAGTTGTTGTTGCCGATGTAGCCCACCTGCAAGACGAGGTTGTTGTTGAGTTGCTGTTGCAGGGTGAGGTTCCACATGATTGAGTAGTTATCGCGCATCCTGGGATCGATGATGCGGCGGCCGACGATGGCCGGCGCAAGACCGAGGGCAACGGCGTCGTTGGGGTTGTCAACTGCCTGGCGGATTGCGCCGGTCAACGGAAAGGCCAAGCCGGGTACATCCAGGGGTGTGGCATTGTTGGCGAAGGGCAATCTCGGGTCGATGGTGGCCGTGTCGAAAATGAAATAGGGAATGATAGGCGAGCTGTAGATACCGCCGCCAGCGCGGAGTACGGTCTTCTGGTTGCCGCGCGTATCCCACGCCAGTCCCACCCGGGGATTGAAGTTGTTGCGGTCGGGTGAGTAGATGGCTTCGCCGCGCCCGCGGAACGGGCCGAACGGATCGCTCTGGACGTTGAAAAGGCGCCCTTCGCGTTCGCGAATCACGGTGTAGTACTCGTAGCGGACTCCCAGGTTGAGCATCAGGCGTGGTTTAAGCTGAATGTCGTCCTGGAAGAAGAACCCGTTCTGCAACTGGCGCTGCTCGGTTCCGATGGTGCCAAAGATGATGCGTACATTGTTCAGGCGATTGGCGAGGAAGTCGTTTACGTTGTTGTAAGTGTAGATGGGATTCTGGCGCTGGATGCGGCCGGCGCGAATGTTGCGGATTTCAAACCCGGCCTTCATGGAATGGCGGCCGAGGCGATAGCTGAGGTTGTCAGCGAGGGTAAAGGAATTGGTGGCAAAACGCAGCAATCCTTCGAAATTAGAGGCGGTGTAAAGACCTGAGACAATCACTTCCCCGAAGCCGCCGAAGTAGGTGGTGTTGAGACGCGGGATGAACCACCGGTTGAAGCCAAGGCGCAACTCATTCAACAGGCGTGGGGAGATCGAATACGTGTTGCTCACCGTGGCGACGTGATTCTTGATGTCGAACCTCTGGCGGTTGGTGGGAATGAGATACGGAATGCTGTTGTCCGAGGAATTGATGCTGTATCGCCCGGACGTCACCATCTTCTGCGTGTTCCAGTCCACGCGCACATTGCCGAGATTCTCGTCGGTCTTCAACTGGTCGCTACGGCGATGGATGCCGATATCGGGATTGGTGGTGGCTTCGGTGGGCCGCGGCATCACGGAAACGAACGGCGCATAGACGGCCGGCGTGCGGTTGCGCAGGGCGTCAGTAAACACGTTCGCGGTGATCTGTTGGCCGACGCGGCGGCTGGCGCGTTCAATGCTGCCGAAGAAGAAGAGTTTGTTTCGTGCGATGGGTCCACCGAGGTTGCCGCCGAACTGGTTTTGGGCGAGCGGGTCGCGCCTGATCGAGTTTGGTACGCGAGCGTCGAGGTTATCGTTGCGGAAGTAGTGGAAGAGCGTGCCGTGGAAACTGTTGGTGCCGCCTTTGGTTATGATGTTGACGGCGCCACCGGAAGCGCGGCCCGTTTCGGCCGAGAAGGTGCCCGAGAGAACGCGGAACTCGGCGATGCTGTCGACGCTGACCGTATTCAGCACGGAACGGCCGCTGGGATCGCCAAAACTGGGCGACTCGATGAAAGAGGCGTCCGTACCGTCCATCGTCAGGTTCAGCCCCCATTGCGTGAGGCCGTTGAGGTTGAACGAATTGCGTCCTCCCACGTTGCTCGACTGCACGCCGGGCTGCAAGGTGACCAATGTGGTGAAGTTCCGGTTGGCGATGGGCAGACCCTGTACTTTGCTTGAATCGATCACGGTGCCGAGTTCGGGCGAGGTCGTATTCACAAGCGTGGCTGTACCGCTGACGGTGACGCTTTCTGTGACTTGGCCGGGATTCAAGGAGAAGTCCAGACGCAGGCGGTCGCCGGCGGCGAGCGTGATACCCTCCCTTACCTCGGGACTGAAGCCTTTCATATCGACCGTCACCTGGTAACCGCCGATGGACAGGAGCGCGATTTCGAACGCGCCGGCGTCATCGGACGAGGTGCTCCGTTCGAGTCCGGTGCTCATGTTCTTGGCGGTGACCTTGGCCTTGGGGACCGCGGCGCCAGAAGCGTCCAGGACGCGGCCGAGAAGAGTAGCGGTGTTTACTTGTGCTTGGAGCGGCACGCAACTCAGCACGAACAGTTGGGTGAATCGCAGAACGAGGCAAGAGGTTGGCATGGAAGGTTCCTTAATTTTGCGCCGAGCCTGATCTCTGCGTGGCGAGCGCGGTGCGCTCATTATACGATGCCCAATGCCTAGTTATGGCAGGGCAAAAGCAACCAGGGAATCTGAATATCCAGCGGGATGTCTCGGGTTGTACTTGTGCCCGCCGCCGGATGCCACCACGACAAACTGTTTTTTTGATCTCTTGCTCAGGAAGGTCATGGGAGTGGCATGACCGCTGGCGGGAAGGCGGGTCACCCAGAGTTCCTTGCCAGTGTCTTTGTCGAAAGCGCGGAAACGGCTGTCATTCGTGGCGGCGATGAAGACGAGGCCCCCCGCTGTCACGACCGAGCCGCCCAAGTTAACGGCGCCTGTCGGCGGTATGCCTTTGGCGATCAACTCATCCACGACGCCCAGCACGGCCCGCCAGCGGAACTCCCCTTTGTCGAGATCGATCGCGGTGAGGTGGCCGAACGGAGGCTTCTGGCAGGGAATCATGTGCGGATCCCAGAAGCGCGAATCGATCGAGCCCATTTGTCTGCTGCGATAGGGGATGACTGAGCCACGGGGCCGCTTCTCCATGCGCACCAGGCGGCCCACGTCCATTGAGTTGACATAGAGCGTTCGGGTCTCCGGGTCGAACGAAGCGCCGCCCCAGTTTGCGCCGCCATCGGCTCCGGGAAACAGCAGCGTAGCCTGTAGGCCGAGCGGCGTGTAGAGCGGGCCGGGAACGGCATCGCCCAGCAGCTTGGTGCAAGCCGCGCGGAGTTCGGGAGTAAGGTCGGTGAGTTCGTCCGGTGTCATGCTCTGGCGGGCGAAAGGCGGCGGTTTCACTGGATACGGCTGCGTGGGCCAAGCCTGCTCGCCGGGAATACCACTGGCGGGAACAGGCTTCTCAACTATGTCGAAGAGCGGCTTGCCGGTGGAGCGCTCAAAGAGGAAGGTGAAGCCGGTTTTGGTGACCTGGGCTACGGCGTCCACGAGCGAACCGCCACGGCTGACCCGCACGAGATTCGGTTGCGCGGGAAGATCGTAGTCCCAAATGTCGTGGTGTATCGTCTGAAAGTGCCAGAGGCGTTTGCCCGTGGCCGCATCCAACGCGACGAGAGAATCCCCGAACAGGTTCTGCCCCTTGCGATCGCCGCCGTAGGAATCCGTGGCGGGCGAGGTGAGCGGGAGAAAGAGTATGCCGCGCTTCTCATCGACAGTCAGGATGGACCATGCGTTGGCGCCGCCGCGATCCTGGCGGGAATTGGGCTCCCAGGTGTCGCTACCGAACTCGCCATCCCGGGGAATGACGTGAAACTGCCACACGAGTCTGCCCGAGCGCACATCGAACGCGCGGACGTCGCCACTGGGCCCTTGCGGCTCGCCGTCCGGAACGCGCGAACCGCAGATAACGAGGTTCTTGTAAACGGTCGGCGGCGACGACATGCCGTAGCTCGGTTGCGGGAACCTGTCGACCATCCCAGAGCGGAGGTTGACGAAGCCGCCCTCACCGAAGCTCTCGTCGGGTTTTCCCGTGGCGGCATCGATGGAGTACAAGCGGCCGTTGAGCGTGCCGAAGAGGAGACGGGCCCGCTTTCCGTCGGTCCAATATGCGGCGCCGCGATTGACGTAGAGGCTGAAGTAGAGTTTCTGGCGGTCGAGCTTGGGATCGAAAACCCAGAGTTCGCGCCCGGTTTCGGCATCAAGCGCGATCAGGCGGCAGAATGGAGTGGTGACATACATTACCCCATTGACGACGAGCGGAGTTCCTTCGAAGGTGCTGCGAACCAGCAGAGTGGTGCCGTCGCTTACGTCGCCCGTGTGATAGGTCCAGGCCGGCTGTAGCCTCGCGACGTTGGCCTTGTCGATTTGTTTGAGAGGCGAATACTTGCTTCCGCCCGAGTCGCCACCGTAGAAGCGCCAGTCCTGCGCGGCCAGAGAGGAGAGGACGAGGGTGACGCTTAATATCGGCGAGGCGAACTTGACCATGGCCATTAGCATACTGCAAACGGCTCTGGTGCACTGCTGATTCTCGCTCCGCCCGCGTTGCTGGTGGCGCAGACCGCAACCGTCACCGGCCGCGTCCTGGACGGCAGTGATGCCGTTGTTCCCGGTGTTCGCGTCGAAGTCCGATCGATCGAAAGCGGGCTCGTCAGTGGCACCGAAAGCAATGCCGAAGGCTTCTACAATCTCCCCTCGCTTCTCCCTGGCCGGTATGACCTTTCGCTGAGCAAGCAGGGCTTCGTCACGGTGCGTCAGACCAACCTCGCACTGGCCGTCCAGCAGGTGGCCCGCCTTGACGTCATGCTCCGGCTTGGCGAGTTGTCGCAGAGTGTCGAGGTTTCGGCCCCGTATGGTCCGAAAACTCGATCAGCCGCACCCCAAGGCCACCCAGTGGATGCAGGTCTGTGCGAAACTTCGGAACTTGAGCGGGCGAGTGCTCCGGAGACTCCGCGGATCAAGCA
>Ga0194131_10005045_pt1 | contig 19398 bp, 17 predicted proteins | sample TA2KigO120mmetaG_FD_148631 | JGI IMG/M metagenome (GOLD analysis project Ga0194131, IMG submission 148631) | Freshwater microbial communities from Lake Tanganyika, Tanzania - TA2015053 Kigoma Offshore 120m | ecosystem: Environmental > Aquatic > Freshwater > Lake | place: Tanzania: Lake... | reverse complement strand
GGAAGCGCAGCGCGAGCGGCACGATGCCGGCGCGCGCCCGCTGCAGGAGCACGATGAACAGCACCGAGAACACCACGATCTCGAGCTGGCCCGAGGCGCCCGGCGCGATCACCGGCAGCCAGTCCTGGATGCTGTTCTTGAGCAGGGTCACGATGGCCGCCCCGGCGACCGCGCCCGACAGCGTGGTCATGCCGCCGACCATCGCCATCAGGAGATAGAGGATGCTGGCGCCGACATCGAACGGCGCGGGACTGACGAAGCGGCTCATATGGGCGTACAGCCAGCCCGACAGCGCCGACAGCAGGGCGGCGATGACGAAGGTCACGAGCTTGACGCGGAACGGATCGATGCCGAGGCTTTCGGTCATGACGTGCCCGGCGCGCAGCGCCCGCACCGCGCGGCCCTCGCGCGAATCGAGCAGGTTGGCCGACAGCGCCAGCGCTGCGATCACGATCAGCCAGATCAGGTAGTAGATGCTGCCGCTGCCAGTCAGCGCGTAGGGGCCGATCGCGATCGGCGGAATGTCGGCGATGCCGTTGAACTGGCCGAGCATCGGCAGGTTGCCGAACAGGAAATAGGTGGCGAGCCCCCAGGCGATGGTGCTGAGCGACAGGAAATGGCCGCCCAGCCGCAGCGTGACGGCGCCCAGGATGGCGGCGACCAGTCCGGTCGCCAGCAGTCCCAGCACGAGGCCGGCCCACGGCGAGTAGCCGAGCCGCGTCGTCAGCCACGCCGTGCCGTAGGCGGCGATGCCGACGAACGCCGCCTGGCCGAACGACAGCATGCCGCCGATGCCCGACAGCAGGACGAGGCCGAGCACGGCCAGCGCATAGATGCCGATATAGTTCATCAGCGTCACGCTGAACGGGCTGAGCACGCTCGGCGCCGCCGCGATCGCCACGATCGCGGCCAGGCAGACGAGGCGGAACTGCGCGGCGGTCAATCCTCGGCCTCTTCTTCTTCGCTGCCGGCGAGGCTGAGCGATCGCCACAGCAGGACCGGGATCAGCAGGCCGAACACCACGACTTCCTTGTAGGCGCTGAGCCAGAACGACGTGAAGCTCTCCAGCAGCCCGACCATCACCGCGCCCGCCGCGGTCACCGGATAGCTCACCATGGCGCCGATGATGGCGCCGACGAAGGCTTTCAGGCCGAGCAGGAAGCCCGAATCGTAGAAGATCGTCGTCACCGGCGCGATCAGCACGCCCGAGATGCCGGCCAGCAGCGAAGCCAGCAGATAGGCCACGGTGCCGGTCGCCGCCGGCCGGATGCCGACCAGGCGCGCACCGGTGCGGTTGACCGCCGTGGCGCGCAGCGCCTTGCCCTGGATCGTGTACTCGAAATAGAGGAACAAGAGGCCGCAGAAGACGACCGACGCCGCCACGATCAGCAGCGTCTGGCCGTTGACGATCAGCCCGGCGAGGTCGAACACCGCCTCGGTCAGCGGTTTGGTGCGCACGCCCTCGGGGCCGAAGAACATCAGGCCGAGCCCCGACAGTGCGAAATGCAGGGCCACCGCCACGGTGAGCAGCAGCAGCACCGAGGCGTCGGCGATCGGCCGGAACACGATGCGATCGAGCAGCGGCGCGATCGGCAGCACCAGCGCCAGCGCCAGCGCGATCCTGAGCGGCATCGACAGGGTCGTTCCGGCGGCGAACCACACCGCCGCCGCCGGGACCAGCGGCAGCACGAGATAGAGCAGCAGGGCGCGCGGCAGGCGATGCAGCGCGCCCTGCCGCACCAGCGCGCTCACCTCGACGGCGGTCGCCAGCACGGCGAGCACGGCGACCAGGCCGACCGTGCCCGGCCGGCCGCCGGTCTCCAGCGAGGCGAGGCTCAGGGCGGCGAAGGCGGCGATGTCGCCGAACGGCACGAAGATCACCCGCGTCACCGCGAAGATCAGCACCAGCCCGAGGCCGATCAGGACGTAGATCGCCCCGCTGGCGATGCCGTCCATCGCCAGGATCGCCGCGATCTCGCCGGTCATGCCGCCGCCGTCACGCCAGCAGCCTCGACGATGTCCGTCCTACGGCTCGTACTTCCACTGGCCGTTCACCAGCCGCACCATGACCAGCGCGCGCTCGTCGACGCCGTAGCTGTCGCCTGGCTTGAAGTTGTAGATGGCGTGCGTGCCGCCGAGGTCTTTGGTGGTGAAGATGGCGTTCCTGAGAGCGGTGCGGAACTCCGGCGTGCCCGGCTTGGCCGTCGCCATCGCCCGCTTGGCGGCGTCGAGGAAGATCAGCCAGGCGTCGAAGGAGTAGGCCGAGAAGCCGTCGGTGGTCGGCATGCCGTTGGCTTTCTGGTAGGCGGCGCGGAACTCCATGGAGATCTTCTTGCTGAAATGCGAGTCCGGCAATTGCTCGGCCACGATCACCGGTCCGGCCGAGACCTGCACGCCCTCGACCGCCTTGCCGCCGACGCGGATGAAGTCGGTGTTGAGCAGGGCGGGCGTGCCGTAGAGCGGACCCTTGTAGCCGCGCTCGGCCAGCGCCAGCGGCGGCAGCGCGCCCTGGGTCGCCGAGCCGCCGAGCAGCACCGCGTCGGGCCTGGTCGCCAGCATCTTCAGCACCTGGCCGGTCACCGACGTGTCGGTGCGGGCATAGCGCTCGTTGGTCAGGATCTTGATGCCGTCGGCCTCGGCCGGCTTCTGCGCGCCGTTGTAGACCAGGTCGCCCCAGGCGTCGGAGAAGCCGATATAGGCGAAGTTCTTGATGCTGTCGCGCTTCATGCGGTCGACCACCACCTTGACCATCAGGCTGGGCGGCTGCGGCACGGCGATCGCCCAGCGGTCGCCCGAGTCGGAGGCCGGCGGCGTGATCGGCGAGATCGAGATCAGCGGCACCTTGAGCTCGTTGGCGACCGCCGCCATGGCGATCGAGGACGGCGCCGTGGCGGTGCCGATCAGCAGATCGACCTTGCTCTCCTCGACCAGCTTGCGCGCATTGCGCGTCGCCGCCGAGGGGTCCGAACCGTCGTCGAGCTGGATCAGCTTGATCTTCTCGGCGCCGACGCTCAGCGCATACTCGGCGGCGGCCTTGATGCCGCGGTCGTAGAGCACGCCGATCGACGAGCCCGGTCCGCTTTGCGACGTCACGAACCCGACGGTGATCTCGGCCTTGGCCGCTGCCGCCATGGCCAAAGAAGCGGCGAGAACCGCCGCGGTGATGCTAGTCTTCATGCCCATCTCCTTGTCTTGCTCGATCACTCCCCGTGATGACGCCCGTGATGATGCCCGTGATTGAACGCTCTTTCGTCACCCTGTCTTGCGGCCTGGTCCACGTCGCCGTCTGCGGCGCCGGACGGCCGGTCCTGCTGCTGCATCAGACGCCGCGCTCGTGGGACGAGTTCCGCGAGGTGCTGCCGCTGCTCGGCGGCAAGTATAGAGCAATCGCCATGGATACGGTGGGCTTCGGCGACTCCCGGCCGCTGCCGGCGGGCGAGGATTCGATCGAACGCTGGGCGGCGGTGGCGCACGAGCTGCTGGCCAAGCTCGGCCATTCGAGCGCCGTCGTGGTCGGCCACCACACCGGCGCGGCGATCGCCGTCGAGATGGCGGCCATGCATCCCGAGCGCGTCGAGGCGCTGGTGCTGTCGGCATCGCCCTATGTCGATGCGGCGCGGCGGTTGGCGGCGCCCGGCAAGCCCGTCATCGACGAGGTCGCCGCCGCCGCCGACGGCCGCCACCTGCTCGAGCTGTGGGCGATGCGCCAACCGTTCTATCCCGCCGAGCGGCCCGACCTGCTGGAGCGCTTCGTCGCCGACGCGCTGAAGGCGGGACCGCGCGCCGCCGAGGGCCATCGCGTCGTCGGCCGCTACGTCATGGAGCCGCGTCTGGCGGCAGTGCGCTGTCCCACGCTGGTGATCGCGCCGACCGCCGATCCGCACGCCTATCCGCATGCCGGCAAGGTCGCGTCGGCGATCGCCGGCAGCCGGCTGGTCGAGATCGCCGGCGGCATGGTGCCGTTGCCCGACCAGATGCCGCAGGCTTTCGCCCGAGCCGTCGACGACTTCCTCAGTCATGGCGCAAGCCCCGCCCGGCGAGATCGCGGAAATCCTTGATGGCGCGCGCTGGCGCCCGCGCGAAGCTCGGGCCGCGGCTCGGCTCCAGGCCGCTCGCCTGGTGCAGCGTCACCCACATCTCGGCACTCTTCAAAGCCACCGCCGAGCAATCGACGACCGGCGCATGGCCGACCGTGAGGCCGCGCTCGCGCGCCATCAGGAGGCCGGGCAGCACGCCCGCCGTCACCACCACGTCGGCGCCGCGCTCGACCAGCGGCCGGGCGCAGTCTTCGAAGGCGGCCTTCAGTCGCCGATAGGCCGCCTCGTCGCCGGCGAAGGCGGCGGTGAAATCCTCGGGCACGGCGCCGAGACCCGCGACGCCGACCAGGCGGTCGCCGAGACCGTAGCGTTCGGCCTGCTCGAAATGCCAGACCTCGAACACCGGATCGATCGACACCAGGGCGATCCGCCGGCCGAGCTGGGCGGCGAAGTGCAGCGTTGCCTCGCCGGTGCCGACGACCGGGATGCGCAAGGCCGAGCGCGCCTCGTACAGGCCGGGATCCTGGAAGTGGCCGACCACGAAGCCGTCATAGCCGTCCTGTTCGCCGGCCAGCGCATTGTCGACCGCCTGGATGGCGCAGCGGAACTCGGTCAGGCGGCCGAAGTCGCGGTCGGGCGGCGACATGCCCACGAGGTCGACGGTGGTGCCGGGCGCGGCGAGCTTGGCGAGATGGGCGTGCAGGCGCTCGAAGTAGGCGGCGTTCTGCGTCCGATCGACGAAGCTTTGCCATAGCAGCCGCATGACCAGTTCGCCCTCCCCAAGGAACGCGCTGCGGTCGCGCCCGGCCGGAAATGTTTTAATGCTAAAGTTTCTCGAAAGCCCGAGTCAAGCGCACATCGGTGGCATGGGAACTCGGTTGGCGTGCACCCGGCCCGTGAGCCTGCGGCCGGCTGATTGACAGCGAAAAATTTCACCTCTTAACTATCTCGCGACCGCCACGTTCGCGAGAGACCCGCCATGGCCGAACGATCTTTCGCAAAGGAAGTGCAGGACCTCCGGCTCGGCGACGGGCAGGAATTCCGCGGCGAAGGCATCCTGGCCATCACCAAGGCGCTGCTGCAGTCGGGCGTCGGCTATGTCGCGGGCTACCAGGGCGCGCCGATCTCGCATCTGATGGACGTCCTGGCCGACGGCCAGGACATTCTGGGCGAGCTCGGCGTGCATTTCGAATCGAGCGCCAGCGAAGCCGCCGCTGCGGCGACGCTCGCCGCCTCGGTCATGTATCCGATCCGCGGCGCCGTCACCTTCAAGGCGCCGGTCGGCACCAACGTCGCGTCGGATGCGCTGGCCAACCTGTCGTCGGGCGGCGTCACCGGCGGCGCCCTGATCATCGTCGGCGAGGATTACGGCGAAGGCTCCTCGATCATGCAGGAGCGCAGCCACGCCTACGCCATGAAGTCGCAGATCTGGCTGCTCGATCCCAAGCCCGATCTCGAGAGCATCGTGCGCTCGGTCGAGCTGGGCTTCGAATTGTCCGAGGCGTCCAACACGCCGGTCATGCTCGAGGTGCGCATCCGCGCCTGCCATGTCCGCGGCAGTTTCCGCGCCAAGACCAACCGGCCGCCGACCATGAGCGTCAAGGACGCCCTCGAGGCGCCGCGGCGCGACACCAACCGCGTCGTGCTGCCGCCCGCCTCCTACGTGCACGAGAAGGACAAGATCGAGAAGCGCTGGCCCGCCACCCTCGAGTTCATCAAGGCACAGCGGATGAACGAGATCGTGCCGGGCGATCTCGACGATGTCGGCATCATCCTCCAGGGTGGCATGTACAACGGCGTGCTGCGCGCCCTGCAGGGCCTGGGCCTGGCCGACATCTGGGGCACCAGCCGCGTCCCGCTCTACGTCTTGAACGTCACATATCCCCTGGTGCCCGACGAGGTCGTCGCGTTCTGCCACGCCAAGCGCGCCGTGCTGCTGGTCGAGGAGGGCCAGCCCGATTTCATCGAGCAGGCGCTGAGCAAGATCCTGCGCCAGGCCGGCGTGCCGGCCGTCCTGTCGGGCAAGGACCTCTTTCCGATGGCCGGCGAGTACACTGCGGCGGTGATGAGCGCGGCGATCGGCGGCTTCGCGCGGCAATGGATCCCCGACGTGCTGGCGCCCGCGGTGCGCGCCTCCAACGCGCCGCCGGCCTTGGAGGAACGCCACGCCAAGGCGCTGGCCGAGGTCGTGCCGCCGCGCCCGCCGGGCTTCTGCACCGGCTGCCCCGAACGGCCGATCTTCGCCGCCATGAAGCTGGTCGAGCGCGAGCTGGGACCGCACCACGTCGCGGCCGACATCGGCTGCCACCTGTTCTCGATCATGCCGCCCTTCAACATCGGCACGACCACCATGGGCTACGGCTTGGGGCCGGCCTCGGCCTCGGCGTTCAACGTCAAGGCAGGCAAGCGCGCCATCGCGATGATGGGCGACGGCGGCTTCTGGCACAACGGTCTGACCTCGGGCATCGGCAACGCCGTGTTCAACAAGAGCGACGGCGTGGTGCTGATCGTCGACAACCACTATTCCGCCGCGACCGGCGGACAGGATCTGCTGTCGTCGCGCGCCTCCAACCGCTCGCGCTCGACCAAGCATCCGATCTCGGCGGCGGTCAAGGGCATGGGCGTCGACTGGGTGCGCGAGATCGACCGTACCTACGACGTGGCGCGCATGCGCGACACGCTGAAGGAGGCGTTGGCGAGCCAGCAGCCGGGATTGAAGGTCATCGTCGCCTCGTCCGAATGCATGCTGAACCGCCAGCGCCGCGAACGGCCGCAATTCGCCAAGGCGGTGAAGGCGGGCCAGCGCATGGTGCGGCAACGTTTCGGCGTCGACGAGGATGTCTGCACCGGCGATCACGCCTGCATCCGCCTGTCCGGCTGCCCGTCGCTGTCGGTCAAGCAGACGGCCGATCCGCTGAAGGACGATCCGGTCGCCGCCATCGACAATTCCTGCGTCGGCTGCGGCAATTGCGGCGAGGTGTCGGAAGCCGCCGTGCTCTGCCCGTCCTTCTATCGCGCCGACGTCGTCGTCAACCCCCGGCCGTGGGATCGCTTTCTGGCCCGGCTGCGCGGCGCCGTCATCGGCGCCCTGCAGCGCCACCGCGCCCGACGGCGGCTGCAACTGGCCTGAGCGCCGATGGACGCCCGCGTTTCCGAGACCGTCCCGCCGCCGCTCGATGCGCGCCGGCCGATCGCCATCGCCGTGCTGGCGATGGGCGGCCAGGGCGGCGGCGTGCTGGTTGATTGGATCGTGGCGCTGCTCGAATCGCAGGGCTGGCTGGCGCAGTCGACCTCGGTGCCGGGCGTCGCCCAGCGGACCGGCGCCACCGTCTACTACGTCGAGACCATCCAGGCCGACGGCTCGGGTCGCCGCCCCGTCTTGGCGCTGATGCCGGCGCCCGGCGAGGTCGACATCGTGATCGGCGCCGAGTTGATGGAGGCGGGCCGCGCCATGCAACGCGGCTTCGTGTCGGCCGATCGCACGACGCTGATCGCCTCGTCGCACCGCTCCTATGCGGTGAGCGAGAAGATTGTGCCCGGCGAGGGCGCCGGCGATCCCGCCAAGGTCTACGAGGCGGCGCGCGCCGCCAGCAAGCGCTTCCTCGCCTTCGACATGGCGGCGATCGCCGAGCAGAGCGACAGCGTGATCTCGGCCGCCCTGTTCGGCGCCCTGGCGGCGTCGGGCGCCTTGCCGTTCCCGCGCGCCGCCTACGAGGCCACGATCCGCGAGGCCGGGCTCGGCGTCGAGGCGAGCCTGCGTGCTTTCGGCCGCGCCCACGACGCGGCGGTGGCCGAGTCCAAGACGCCGAGCCCCGCGCCGCCGCGCGGCGGCGCGACGTCGAAACGTTTTCCCGAGTTGCGGCCGGTCGGTCATGCCGGCTTCGATGCCCTGGTCGAGCGCGCCCGCACGCAGTTCGCGGCGCCGGCCCATCCGATGATCGCTGCCGGCCTGGGGCGCGTCGTCGACTTCCAGGACGTGGCCTACGGCGCCGAGTATCTCGATCGTCTGAGCACCGTGGCGGCGATCGAAGCGGGGAAGGCGGACTGCCCTCTGGTGATCGCCGCGGCCAAGCAGATCGCACGCGCCATGGCCTACGACGACGTGATGCGCGTCGCCGATCTCAAGACGCGCGGCAGCCGCTTCGATCGCGTGCGCAGCGAGGTGGCGGTGCGGGACGATCAACTCGTCTACATCACCGAGTTCATGCACCCGCGCGTCGAGGAGATGTGCGGCACTCTGCCGGCCGGACTTGGCGCGTGGATCGAAGCGCGGCCGCGGCTGGTGGCGGCGCTGCGCCGCCTGGTCGACCGCGGCCGACGGGTCAACACCGGAACGCTCGGCGGTTTCCTGCCGCTTTACGTCCTGGCCGGCTGGCGGCGGTTCCGCCGCAGCACGCTGCGCCATCGCCGCGAGATGGCGCACCTGCAGGCTTGGCTCGATCAGGCGCTGGCGGCGGCCCGCCGCGACACGGCATTGGGCGTCGAGCTCCTCGAAGCGCGTCGCCTGGTCAAGGGCTACTCCGACACGCACGATGCCGGGCAGGGCAAGTTCTCGCGCGTCATGGCGATGGCCAAGCGCCTCGAAGGCCGCGCCGATGCCGCCGACTGGGTGCGGCGGCTGCGCCAAGCCGCCCTCGCCGACGCCGAAGGCCGCGCCCTCGACGACACCCTCAAGACCATCGAGAGCTTTCTGTGATGGGGCGGGTAGGGGTGAACCACTCGATGTCGTCCTCCTCGCGCTTGCGCGCAGGGAGGAAGACGTGGCTGCCTCCCGCTCATGGAGATCGCGATGATCGGTAGGTATCGCGGCAACCGGCAGGCGCTCACTGCGCTGGTGCGGGAGACCGAGGTTCATCGCGACGTCTATCTCGACCGCGAGGTGTTCGAGCTGGAGATGGAGCAGCTGTTCGCCAACACCTGGGTCTATGTCGGCCACGACAGCCAGGTGCCCAGGGTCGGCGACTACTACGCCACCACCATCGGCAACCAACCCGTCGTCATGGTCCGCGACACGCCCGACAGCATCAAGGTGCTGCACAATCGCTGCCCGCACAAAGGCACGCGGCTGACCGGCGAGGCCTGCGGCAACACCGGCCGCTTTTTCCGCTGCCCCTACCATGCCTGGACCTTCCGGCTCGACGGCAGCCTGGCCGGCGTCCCGCTCAAGTCGGGGTACGACGGCACGGGCTTCGCCGATGGCGTGGCGGCGCGCGGCATGACGCCGGTGCGTCATGTCCGCAACTATCGCGGCTTCGTGTTCGGCAAGCTGAACGACGCCGGACCGGGCTTCGACGAGTTCTTCGGCGAATCGCTGTCGAGCATCGACAACATGGTCGACCGCTCGCCGCAGGGCCGGCTCGAGGTCGCGGGCGGTGCGCTTCGCTATCGCCACGCCTGCAATTGGAAGATGCTGGTCGACAACCTGACCGACACCTGCCATCCGATGATCGCCCATCAATCTTCGGCCGGCACCACCGTCGAGGTCTGGAAGTCGGCGCCGCCCGGCGCCAAGAAGCCGATGGCGGTCGAGATCTACGCGCCCTTCGCCAGCCCGTACGAGTTCTTCCAGGGCATGGGCATTCGCGTCTGGGACAACGGCCACGGCCATACCGGCGTGGCGCATTCCATTCATTCCGACTACTCCGCCGTCCCGGGCTATTTCGAGCAGATGGTCGCGGCCTACGGCGAGGCGCGCGCCAAGGCGATCCTGGGCGAGGCTCGCCACAACACGGTCTACTTCCCCAACGTCACGGTGAAGGGACCGATCCAGCTCCTGCGCCTGTTCAAGCCGATCGCCGCCGACGAGACGCTGGTCGAGTCGTGGGCGTTCCGGCTGGTCGGCGCGCCCGACACGCTGCTCGAGCGGACGGTGATGTACAATCGGCTGGTCAACGCGCCGACCTCGGTCGTCGGCCACGACGACCTCGAAATCTACGAGCGGGCGCAAGCGGGCCTGGCCGGCAGCGGCAACGAGTGGGTCAACATCCAGCGCCTCTACTCGGCCGACGAGGCGGGCCGACGCAACGCCGTGACCGACGGCACGTCGGAATGGCAGATGCGCAACCAGTTCCGCGCCTGGACCAAGTTCATGACCATGGGGCTTTAGGCCGCGATGAGCGCGCCCCCGACCGACCGGCAACTGATCGACTTCGTCGTGCACGAAGCGCGTCTGCTCGACCAGCAGCGCCTCGACGATTGGCTCGGCCTGTTCGCCGAGGACGGCCACTACTGGATACCGCTCGAGCCCGGCCAGACCGACCCCAGGCTCACGACCTCGCTGATGTACGAGGACAAGCTGCTGCTCGAGATCCGCATCGAGCGGCTGAAGGGCAAGGCGACTTACAGCCAGAGCCCGCGCAGCCGCTGTCATCACGTGCTGCAGACGCCGCAAGTCGACGCCCGCGACGATGGCAAGGCGCACTACGTTACGTGGACGCCGATGCACTATGTCGAAAGCCGCGGCGATCAGCAGACGCTCTACGCCGCCTGGGTCACCCATCATCTGACAACGGTCGATGGGGTGCTGAGAATCCGCCTGAAGCGCGTCGACCTGATCAATTGCGATGCTGCCCTGGGCAGCATCCAGCTCTTCGTGTGAGGCGCCGCAACATGGCAGCCGACCGGCCACGATCCGAGCGGATGCCGTACGACGGCGTCGTCGTGGCGGCGCCGGTCACGATTCCCTATCGCCGCTACTCGACCAACACGGCGCACTGGTGGGTCGGCCGCGCGGTGCGCGAGGTGATCGGCGCAGCCGGGCTCACCAGCGCCGATATCGACGGCCTATCGCTCGCGAGCTTCACCGTCGGCCCCGACACCGCGATCGGCCTGACCCAGCATCTTGGTCTGTCGCCGCGCTGGCTCGACCATGTGCCGCTGGGCGGCGCGAGCGGTGTCGTGGCCCTGCGCCGGGCGGCCCGCGCCGTGCAGTGCGGCGATGCCGAGTTCGTGGTCTGCGTCGCCGGCGACACCAATCAGGTCGATTCGTTCCGCCGCATGCTCTCGACCTTCTCGCGCTTCGCCCAGGATGCCGTCTATCCCTACGGCTCGGGCGGGCCCAACGCGAGCTTCGCGTTGATCACCCGCAACTACATGAAGCGCTACGGCGCCACGCGCGAGGATTTCGGCCGGATCTGCGTGGCCCAGCGCGACAACGCGCTGAAATTTCCGCACGCCCTGATGAAGAAGCCGTTGACGCTCGATGAGTATCTCGGCGCGCGCGCCATCTCCGATCCGATCCATCTGTTCGACTGCGTGATGCCGTGCGCCGGCGCCGAAGCCTTTCTGGTGTGTCGCGACGACGTGGCGCGCTCGCTCGGTCTGCCGGCGGCGCGCCTGCTCGCCACCATCGAACGGCACAACGCCTTTCCCGAGGATCCCATCCAGTATCGCGGCGGCTGGGCGCTCGATATCGCCGAGTTCTACGCCATGGCCGGTGTCACCGCCGCCAACGTCGACTTCGTGCAGACCTACGACGACTATCCGGTAATTTGCATGATGCAGATCGAGGATCTCGGCTTTTGCGGCAAGGGCGAGGGCGCGCAATTCGTCCGCGCCAACACCCTGACCGCGGATGGCAGCTTTCCGCACAACACCTCGGGCGGCCAACTCTCGGTCGGGCAGGCGGGAGCAGCCGGCGGTTTCCTCGGCCTGGTCGAGGCGGTGCGCCAGCTCACCGGCGCACCGCTGGGCGCGGCCGTGCCCGACGCCGCGATCGGCCTGGTGTCGGGCTTCGGCATGATCACCTACGACCGCGGTCTCGCCAGCGGCGCCGCGTTGCTCGCCGGAGGCCGCGCATGACCAAGCCGCTCGCCCGGCCCAAGCGCAAGGATCCGCTCAAGAAGACGCGCCTGCCGCTCCTGCCGGCGGGCATGCGCAGCCGCACTGCGCACGGCCTCACTGCCGCCGCCGCCGAAGGGCGCTTCCAGCTACAGGTCTGTGCCGACTGCGCCCAGGTGGTCTATCCGCCGCGCGATGCCTGTCCGCGCTGCCTGTCGCATCGCCTGCCGTTCCGCGACGCCGACAATCGCGGCACGCTCCTGGCCGAGACGACGATCCGCACCTCGACCGACGTCTATTTCCGGGAGCGCATGCCGTGGCGCATCGGCACCGTCGCGCTCGACGCCGGCCCGTCGATCGTCGCGCATCTGCACGGCGATCTGCGCGAGGGCGAGCGGACCCGGCTGCAATTGAAGCTCGACAAGTCAGGCCAGGCGATCGTCATGGCGCTGCCGGCGGAGGACACACCCGACATGCACGACGACCCGCAGTGGCGCGAGCTCACCTGCGATCCCAAGTATCGCCGTGTGCTGATCACCGACGGCCGCACCGCGGTCGGTCAAGCGATGGCCGAAGCGCTGTCGCAGGCCGGCGCCGCCATCGTCTTCGTCGGCATCGCCGATCCCTGGAAGCCGTTTCCCGGCGAGGACAGGCTGCGCAAGATCGAGCGCGTCGAGACCGTGGCGCTCGACCTCACCGACACCCTCTCGGTCAACGAATGCGCCGGCGAGTTCGCGCCCAAGATCGACATCCTGATCAACACCGCCGAGCATGTGCGGGCCGGCGGCATCATCGAGCGCAAGGGGCTGACCGTGACGCGCGAGGAGCTGGAGATCCGCTATTTCGGCCTGACGCGGCTCGCCCAGGCGTTCGGTCCGGTGCTGCGGGCGCGCGGCGCCGACGGCGTCAATTCGGCGGCGGCGTTCGTCAATCTGCTGTCGGTCTACGCGCTCGCCAACTGGCCGGCCTATGGCGCCTTCTCGGCGGCGGAGGCCGCCTGCCTGTCGGCGGCGCAGTCGCTGCGCGCCGAATTGCGGCCGGGCGGCGTCAAGGTGCTGAACGTCTTCTTCGGTCCGCTCGAGACCGAATGGTACCAGACCGTGCAGCCGCCCAAGGTCGCGCCGTCGGCGCTCGCCCGGGCGACGGTGAGCGCCCTGCAGCAGGGGCTGGAGGACGTTTTCGTGGGCGACGTCGCCGAGGACATCCGGGCACGGCTCGCCGTCAACGCCAAGGCGCTCGAGCGCGAACTCGGCTCGTGAGCAGGAGCACCGACATGGCTTCCGTCAAATCGAGTCCCGCCGATCTCGCGGCCTTCGCCGGCGCGATCGCCGCCGGCGAGATCGAGGTCGTCGATCTCACCCACACGCTCACGCCCGAGTTCCCGACCATCGTCATGCCGCCGGAGCTGGGCCAGTGCGCGCCGTTCCGCATGGAAGAGGTCTCGCGCTACGACGAGCGCGGACCGGCCTGGTATTGGAACAACTTCTCGATGGGCGAGCATACCGGCACGCATTTCGATGCGCCGGTCCATTGGATTTCCGGCAAGGACCTGCCGCGCAATTCGGTCGACACCATCGCGCCCGCCGACTTCATCGCGCCCGCCGTGGTGATCGACATCTCGCGGCAGTCGGCGGCCGATCCCGACTACGAGCTGACCGTGGCCGACATCGAGGCCTGGGAGAAGGAGCACGGCCGCATCCCGCCGCGGCGCTGGGCGCTGCTGCGCACCGACTGGTCCAAGCGCCAGGGCCGCGACTACGTCAACATGCGCGACGACGGCCAGCATTCGCCCGGTCCCTGTCCCGAGGCCGTGCGCTTCCTGGTCGAGCAACGCGACCTGCATGGCCTCGGCACCGAGACCATCGGCACCGATGCCGGCCAGGCTTTCCATTTCAATCCGCCTTATCCGGCGCACTACTACATGCACGGCAAGGGCCGCTATGGCCTGCAGTGCCTGGCCAATCTCGACCGTCTGCCGCCGGTCGGCGCCGTGGTGCTGGCGGCACCGCTGAAAATCCGCCGCGGCTCGGGCAGCCCGTTGCGAGTCTTGGCACTGGTGCCGCGCGCGGGAGAGGCGGCGTGAGCGAGGCGACTACAGCGATCGTCACCGGCGCCAGTGGCGGCATCGGTGCTGCCATCGCCAAGGCGATGCTCGACCGCGGCCATCGCGTGATCTCGCTCAGCCTGGAGGCGCCCGGCTGGTCGCATCCGCGGCTGGAAAACCGCACCGTCGACCTGCTCGATGCCGCGGCGACCGAAGCCGTCGCCCGAGAGATCGTGCGCGAGCACGCTGTCAGCCACATCGTGCACAATGCCGGCGTCATCCGGCCGGCGCCCGTCGGCGAGGCCAAGGCGAGCGATCTTGCGGCCCTGGCGCAGCTCCATCTCGGCGCTGCGCTGATCTTGCTGTCGGCCGCCTTGCCGTCGATGAAGCAGGCGGGCTTCGGCCGCGTCGTGCTGATCTCCTCGCGCGCTGCGCTGGGCGCGCAAGGTCGCACCGCCTATTCGGCGACCAAGGCCGGCATCATCGGCATGGGCCGGACCTGGGCGCTCGAGCTCGCGCCGCACGGCATCACCGTCAACATGGTGGCGCCGGGGCCGATCCACGGCACCGCCATGTTCCACGACATCGTGCCGGCCGGCAGCGAGCGCGAGACGGCGCTGGCGGCGGCCATTCCGATGAAGCGGCTCGGCCGGCCCGAGGACGTGGCCAATGCCGTGCTGTTTTTCGCGGCGCGCGACTCCTCGTTCGTGACCGGCCAGGTTCTCTATGTCTGCGGCGGTGCCAGCGTCGGCACCCTTGTCATTTGAAGGAAGCGGCATGACTGATCTCGGCACCAGGCCGGCAACCTCGCGGCCACGCAGCCGTCCCGAGCGTGGTCTCCCGCGCGAGCGCGGCCTTCCGCGCGTGGCCGGACTGCCGGCGGTGGACAAGGCCCATCTCGAGCTTCGGCTGTGGCTGCGCATGATCAGCTGCTCGATGCGCATGGAGAGCATCCTGAGCCAGCGCCTGCGCCGGGAGTTCAACATCTCGATGGCGCGCTTCGATGTCATGGCGCAGCTCGAGCGCTTTCCCGACGGCCTCACCATGTCGGACCTGTCGCGCCGGCTGATCGTCTCCAACGGCGCCATCACCGGCCTGGTCGACAAGCTCGCCGAGGCCGGCCTGGTGGCGCGGCGCGAGGATCCCGAGGATCGGCGCAGCATGATCGTGCGGCTGACCCGCAAGGGCCGCGACAACTTCCTGCGCATGGCGCGGCGTCACGAGGAATGGGTGGTGTCGATCCTGGGCGAGCTCAGCGTCGAGGCGCAGTCGGAGCTGCTGCGGAACCTGACGCTCCTGCAGCGCAATCTCGATCTGCACGACGGGGCGTGAGACATGAAGATCGCGGTGTTAGGCGGCGGCAACGGCTCCTTCGCGGCGGCGGGCGACCTCGCCCTCGCTGGCCACGAGGTGCGCCTGTGGCGCCGCGACGCGCCGGCGGTCGCCGAGCATCGCGCCGCCGGCGGCGTCGTGCTGGTCAAGGACTTCCGCGGCGAGCACCGGGCTTCTTTGGCACTGGTCACCGAGGACATCGCCAAAGCCGTGCAGGGCGTCGAGCTGATCGTCTGCCCGACGCCGGCCTTCGCCCAGGCCGATATCGGCCGGGCGCTCGCGCCGCATCTCGAGGACGGCCAGGTGGTGTTCCTGCCGCCCGGCACGTTCGGCTCGCTGCTGATGGCCCGCGCCGCCTGGCAGGCCGGCAACCGGGCGCGCGCCGCCTTCGCCGAGACCGGCACCCTGCCGTGGCTGGTGCGCAAGCACGGCCCGCACGCGGTGCGCATCTCGGCGCGCGGCAAGCATTTGCCGACCGGTGTCTTCCCGCTGGTCCAGGCCGACCACGCGCTTGCCGTGATCGGCCGGGCCTTTCCCGGCGCCATCGAGCCGTGCGGCGATGCCTTGTCGGGGGCGCTGATGAATGCCGGGCCGATCATCCATCCGCCGCTGATCGTCATGAACGCCGGCCCGCTCGAGCACTTCGCCGACGGGCCGGCTGCCAAATGGGACATCCACAAGGAGGGCACGCAGCCGTCGATCCGCCGCACCACCGATGCGCTCGACCGCGAGCGCGTCGCCATCCGCGAGGCGTTGGGCTACGGCGCGCCGCACTTTCCGCTGGCCGACCACTACGCGGCGAGCGGGCCGGAATGGATGTACGGCCGCGGCTCGCACGAAAAGCTCACCGATTCGGGCGACTGGCGCGAGCGGATCGTGCTCACCCGTCATCGCTACATGATCGAGGACACCCGGCTCGGTCTCTCGTTCCTCGCCTCGGTGGCGCGCCTTGTCGGTGTCGAGACGCCGCTGATCGACGCGTTCCTGGCGATCGGCGGGGCGATTTGCAGCGAAGATTTCCGCAAGACTGGCCGCACCCTGGCCGGTCTCGGCCTCGGCGATCTCGATCGCTCGGCCTTGCAGACGATGCTGCGCGAGGGCTTGCGATGATCGGCCTGGTCGGCGCCGGCCGCATGGGGCGCGGCCTCGCCGTGGTGTTCGCCTATGCCGGCCACGAGGTGGCGCTGATCGACGTCAAGCAGCGCAGCGCGGTCGACTTCGCGCGCCTGGTCGAGGAGGCGCACGGCGAGATCGCTCGGATCTTCGAGACCCTGGCGCGGCTGGGGTTGCTCGCGCCCGAGGACACCGCGACGCTGGCCGCCCGCGTGCGCGTGGTCGCCGAGTCGGAGGCGGCATCGGTGCTGCCGGCTGCCCGCTTCATCTTCGAAGGCGTTCCCGAAGTGCTCGACCTGAAGCGCCAGGTCTTGGCGCGGGTCTCGCGGCTGGCCGGCGCCGAACCCATCCTTGCGTCCACGACCTCGACCATCCTGGTCGACTATCTGGCGGGGCCGATCGAGCATCCCGAGCGCTTTCTCAACGCCCACTGGCTCAACCCGCCGTACCTCATGCCGCTGGTCGAGCTGTCGCCCGGCGCGGCGACGCGGCCCGACGTGGTGCAGGCGATGCGCGCCTTCCTCGACGGCATCGGCAAGGTGACGGTGCTGTGCGCGGCGCGGCCGGGCTATATCGTGCCGCGCATCCAGGCGCTCGCCATGAACGAGGCGGCGCGCATGGTCGAGGAGGGGGTGGCTTCGGCCGAGGAGATCGACAAGGCGGTCAAGTACGGCTTCGGCCTGCGCTTCGCCGTGCTCGGGCTGCTCGAATTCATCGACTGGGGCGGCGGCGACATCCTGTACTACGCCAGCCGCTATCTTACCGAGGCGCTGGGCAACGAACGCTATGCCGCGCCCGAGATCGTCGAGCGCAACATGCGGGAGGGACATATCGGCATGAAGGCCGGACGCGGCTTCCTCGACTACGGCAGGATCGACATCGAGCGCCACCGACTCGAACGGCTGGGCGCGTTCGCCGCATTGCTGCGCGACATGGGCCTGGTGCGGCCCCCCGTGCTGTGAGGAGCTGCTGATGGCCCGCGAACCGCTCGACGCCGGCCGCCTGTTCGCGCCGGCCGACCGCAGCCTCGCCGTCATGCTGCAGGCGCAGGCGCTGAAGTTCGGCGCCCGCAGGCTCGTGCAGTCGGGCGAGCGCAGCTGGAGCTTCGCCGAGGCCGTCGACCTCGCCGCCCGTTCGGCCGGCCGCTTCGCCGCCGCCGGCATCGAACGCGGCGATCGCGTCGCCCTGATGTGCGAGAACCGGCCGGAGTTCATCGAGATCTTCCTCGGCACGGCGTGGCTCGGCGCCAGCCTGGTGCCGATCAACACCGCCTCGCGCGGCCTGCAGTTGCGCCACATCCTGGACAACTCCGGAGCGCGCCTGATGGTGATCGAGGCGGCGCTGCTCGGCGCCCTGGAGCATGTCGGCCTCGACACGCTGAAGGTCGAGACGATCTGGGTGATCGATCGGCCAGGCGCCGGCGCGCCGACGATCGCGCGCTTGCTGCCGGCGCTCGGCGAGCCGGTCGCGCCGGCCGCCACGCAGCCCAGCGAGACGCTGGCCATTCTCTACACCTCGGGCACGACCGGCCCGTCCAAAGGCGTGTGCTGCCCGCACGCCCAGTTCTTCTGGTGGGGCGTCAACACCGCCCATCTGCTGGGCGTGCGCGAAGACGACGTGCTGTGCACGCCGCTGCCGCTGTTCCACACCAATGCCCTCAACACCCTGTTCCAGGCGCTGATCACCGGCGCGACGGCGATCTTCGAGAGCCGCTTCTCCGCTTCGAGCTTCTTTTCGACGCTGGCGGCACGGCGGGCGAGCGTGACCTATCTGCTGGGCGCCATGGTGCCGATCCTGCTGTCGCGCCCGCCGGCGGCCGAGGAGAGCGCCCATGGCGTGCGCATCGCGCTCGCGCCCGGCGTGCCCGGCCACTTCCATGCCGAGTTCACGAAACGCACCGGCATCGCCCTGCTCGACGGCTACGGCTCGACCGAGACCAACTTCGTGATCTGCACGCCGATCGGCGCGGCCCGGCCCGGCACCATGGGCCGCATCTTCGAGGGCTTCGCCGCGCGCGTCGTCGATGCCGAGGACAACGAGGTGCCCGACGGCACGCCGGGCGAGCTGATGCTGCGCGCCGAGGCGCCGTTCGCCTTCGCCACCGGCTACTTCGCCCAGCCCGAGAAGACGGTCGAGGCATGGCGCAATCTGTGGTTCCACACCGGCGATCGCGTGGTGCGCGAGCCCGACGGCTACTTCAAGTTCGTCGACCGGCTGAAGGACGCCATCCGCCGCCGCGGCGAGAACATCTCGTCCTTCGAGGTCGAGCAGGTGCTGCTCAGCCATCCCGAGATCGCCACCGCCGCCGCCTATCCGGTGCGCTCCGAGCTGGCCGAGGACGAGGTCATGGCGGCGGTCGTGCGCCAGCCCGGCAGCACCCTCGACGAGGTGGCGATCATCCGCTTCTGCGAGACCCGCATGCCGTACTTCGCCGTGCCGCGCTTCCTGGAGTTCGTCGAGACCTTGCCGGCGACGGAGAACGGCAAGATCCAGAAGTACAAGCTGCGCGAACGCGGCATCACCGACCGCACCTGGGACCGCGAGGCCGCGGGGGTCACCGTCCGGCGACGGTGACTCCCAGTGTCGCATCGCGACTACTCGGTACCGCCCTTCCGCTCCGACCGGCGGGCGAGCTTGGCCGCGAGGTTGAGGCCGACGCCGGGTCTCGACCACGGGCACACCGCGATGCAGATGGCGCAGCCCGACGTCTCGGCGAAGAACGGGATACAGCGGTCGAAATTCACCGACCATTTGACCACGCCCCGCACCATTTTCTTCTCCGGCGCGATCGCCTCCGGCGGGCAGGCTTCTTCGCAGATCCGGCAGTGCAGGCAGAATTCGTCGACGCCAAAGGTGCGCTTGGGCGTCGGCTCGAACGGCGCGTCGGTCAACACGGCGCCGAGGCGGAAGGCCGAGCCGAACTCCGGATTGATGACCGATCCGTGCTTGCCGAGCTCGCCGAAGCCCGCCTCGATCGCTGCCGGGATCATCAGTGTCCGTCGTCAGAACAATCGGGACGTTCTGAGGTTTCTGTTAACGGAGGCTTTGGCGCATCCAGGTTGTCAGTTTAGGCGGCCGCTTGCCGGTGCAGCA
>Ga0194131_10005033_pt1 | contig 19426 bp, 20 predicted proteins | sample TA2KigO120mmetaG_FD_148631 | JGI IMG/M metagenome (GOLD analysis project Ga0194131, IMG submission 148631) | Freshwater microbial communities from Lake Tanganyika, Tanzania - TA2015053 Kigoma Offshore 120m | ecosystem: Environmental > Aquatic > Freshwater > Lake | place: Tanzania: Lake... | reverse complement strand
ACTTGCAATCGCAGCCAAAGGCCCGGGCCGTTGCCACAGAAGCGGCCGAGGCGGAGCGCCATTTCGGGCGACACCCACGGCGTGCGGGCATCTCCCGGCTTATCGCTTCAAGCAGTTCTCGTGCCCTGTCGTCTATTCTGTGGCGCTCGTCAACTTTGGCGCTTGCCGCTCTTGATCTATCCATTGGTTTGGACATGGTGGGGTTATTTCGCCCGCCGCATCGGTGTCACGTCGCCTGCCTTGGTGACGACCGCGCAATACTTTGCCCAATCGGCCATCAGACGCTTGCGCTTTTCGATCAGGTCGCCGCGCCGGTAGGCTGCTTCCACCTTGTCACCGATGGCGTGGGCCAGCGCCATTTCAGCCACGTCGCGCGGGTAGTTCGTGCGTTCGGCCGCCCAATCGCGGAAGGTCGAGCGGAAGCCGTGCGCGGTCAGATCGTCGCGCTTCATGCGCTTCAACAGCGCAAGCAGCGCATTGGTCGACAGCGGCCGGCCGCGCCGCCCGCCCGGAAAGACGAATTCGCCTTCGCGCACCTTGAGCATTGCCCGCAGGATGGCAACGGCCGGCGCCGACAACGGCACGCGATGCTCGCGCCCGGCCTTGATGCGCGCCGCCGGTATCGTCCAAGTCGCGTGGTCCAGGTCGATTTCGGCCCACGTCGCGCCGATGGCTTCCGACGTGCGGCACGCGGTCAAGATCACGAATTCGAGCGTGCGGGCGGCAATGCCTTCCTGCGCCCGCAAGTCAGCCATGAAAGCGCCGACCTCGGCGTAGGGCAGTGCGGGGTGATGCTGGACCGCGCGCACCTTGGCGCGTGCCGGCAGCAGCTTGGCCAAGTGGCCGCGCCACGTCGCGGGATTGGCGCCCGCTGGACGATAACCGCGCGCCATTGCCCACGCGATGATGGCCTCAACCCGGCCTCGCACGCGCGATGCCGTCTCGGGCTTGGTCGTCCAGATCGGTTCGAGCACGCGCAAGACGTGGGCAACTTCGATGTCGGCCACGGACAGCTTGCCGAGCTTGGGATAGGCATAAGCTTTGAGCGTGGCCGTCCATTGCGCCGCGTGCTTGTCATTGCGCCAGCCGGGTGCGTGCGCGGCGATGTAGGCCGTAGCGCAATCCTCGAAGGTGCGCGCTTTGCCCGCTAGCGCACGCTGGGACGCTTCCAGAGCGCGACGGCCTTCGATGGGATCCTCCCCCTTGGTGAGCGCGTGACGGGCGTCCGTCGCCTTCTTGCGGGCTTGGGCAAGTGTCACGGCGTCGAGGCTGCCGAGCCCCATGTCGCGCCGCCGGCCGGCATGGCGAAAGCGGAAAATCCACGATCGCGCGCCACCGGCCGTGACTTGAAGATAGAGCCCGCCGCCATCCGCGTAGAGCCCGGCCTTTCGAGCCCGGGAAACCGCCAACGCCGACAACCGCTCAAGCTTGATTGCCATGGTCCGCCCCTTCTCTGCCCATCCGCCTACCCATCCGATCCGTTGAGACTGTATCGGACAGTGGCGGACAATGGTAGACGAAAAGCGCGAAATCTGCCGTGTTTGTCCTATTTCCTTTGGATGGGTACGGACGGACTCGGACGGCCCTGGATCATGGTGTGGCGGACACTCCCTCCGCCAACTCGTACGACCCCAAATCGGTCAATTTCGGGCATTTCCATCAAATCCCGCGCGGCCCGCCGGCGCCCCATCGTCCGCCTCTTCGCTTCCGTGTCCGCCGCCCGGCTGGTAAGCTAGGAGCAATCAATCGCGGCGCATGCGGGGAAGAACGCCGCTGTCCGACCCCTCGACGGACGATCCACGGAACCGATGCGACTGATCGGACGGATCATCGGCTGGCTGTTGATTCTGGCGGCCCTCGTCCTGCTCGGGCTCGATCTGCTCGATTGGTACCGCATGAAGGCGTTCGACCCGATGGAGGCCGGCCAGGTCTGGTATGCCTATCACCGCTCCAGTCTGAACCTCGCCCAGGCGGTGATCCAACGCTATCTGCATCCCGTGGTATGGGAGCCCGTGATCACCTGGGTCCTGACGCAGCCGGCCTTTGCGGTGCTGGGTATTCCGGGCGTGCTGCTCGCCTATCTGTCCCGACGGCCGAAGCCGCGGTCGCGCCAGCCCCTGTTCATGCAACACTAAGGCGAAGCTGCGCTTCATGCCTTCCGGTGGAGCTGCGCTTCGCCTTAGGTGTCCATCTTGAGCGCGGCGATGAAGGCCGATTGTGGGATCTCGACCTCGCCGAACTGGCGCATGCGCTTCTTGCCCTCTTTCTGCTTGTCCAGCAGCTTGCGCTTGCGCGTGATATCGCCGCCATAGCACTTGGCGAGCACATCCTTGCGCAGCGCCGAGATGGTCTCGCGCGCGATGATGCGCGCGCCGATTGCCGCCTGCACCGCGATCTTGAAGAGCTGGCGCGGGATCAGATCCTTGAGCTTGACGCACAGCGCGCGGCCACGTGTCTCGGACTGGCTGCGGTGCACGATCATGGCGAGCGCGTCGACCGCCTCGCCATTGACCAGGATCGACAATTTGACCAGATCGCCTTCGCGGTAGCCTTCAATGTGGTAGTCGAAGCTGGCATAGCCGCGGCTGACCGACTTGAGGCGGTCATAGAAGTCGAACACCACCTCGTTGAGCGGCAGCAGATAGACCGCCATGGCGCGGTTACCGACATAGGTCAGGTCGACCTGCTCGCCGCGCCTTTCCTCGCACAGCTTGAGTACCGCGCCCAGATGCTCGTCGGGCACGAAGATCGTCGCCTTGATCCACGGCTCCTCGACATGGGCGATGCGCACCGGATCCGGCATGTCGGCCGGGTTGTGCAGCTCGAGCACCTCGCCGCTCGTCAGGTGGATGCGGTAGATCACGCTCGGCGCCGTGGTGATCAGATCGAGATCGAACTCGCGCTCGAGCCGCTCCTGGATGATCTCCAGGTGCAGCAGGCCGAGGAAGCCGCAGCGGAAACCGAAGCCGAGCGCCGTCGAGGTCTCGGGCTCGTACTGGAAGCTCGCGTCGTTGAGGCGCAGCTTGGCGAGGGATTCGCGGAGCTGCTCGAAATCGGCGGCATCGGTCGGGTAGAGGCCGCAGAACACCACCGGCAGGCTCGGCTTGAAGCCGGGCAGCGGCTCGGGGGCCGGGCGGCGATCCTCGGTGATGGTATCGCCGACCCGGCAATCGGCGACCGTCTTGATCGCCGCCGTGATGTACCCGACCTCGCCCGGTCCCAGCCGATCGACCGATTTGAGCTTCGGCGTGAACACGCCGACCTGGTCGACCTGATGCGTGGCGCCGGTCGCCATCATGCGGATCTTGAGGCCGCGCTTGAGCTCGCCGTCGCGCACGCGCACGAGCGCCACCACGCCGAGATACTGGTCGTACCAGGAATCGACGAGCAGGGCCTTGAGCGGCGCCTCGGCGTCGCCGGTCGGCGCCGGCAGGCGGGCGACCAATGCCTCGAGCACGGTGTCGATGTTGAGCCCGGTCTTGGCCGAGATCTCCAGCGCCTGCGAAGCATCGAGACCGATGACATCCTCGATCTGCTGCTTGACGCGCGCGGGCTCGGCCGCCGGCAGATCGATCTTGTTGAGGACCGGCACGATCTCGTGGTTGGCCTCGATGGCCTGGTAGACATTGGCGAGCGTCTGCGCCTCGACTCCCTGGGTCGCGTCGACCACCAGGAGCGAGCCCTCGCAGGCGGCCAGCGAGCGGCTCACCTCGTAGGCGAAATCGACATGGCCGGGCGTGTCCATCAGGTTGAGGACGTAGGCCTCGCCATTGGCGGCCGTGTAGTCGAGCCGCACGGTCTGCGCCTTGATGGTGATGCCGCGCTCGCGCTCGATGTCCATCGAATCGAGCACCTGCTCGCGCATCTCGCGCGCCTCGAGCGCGCCGCAGCGCTGGATCAGCCGATCGGCGAGAGTCGACTTGCCGTGATCGATATGGGCGATGATCGAGAAGTTGCGGATATGGGCGAGATCGGTCATCGCGAGAATTTCAAGGTCACGGTCGCTGTCTGGTCGATTGAGAACATAGGGTGGCGGTCCCCCTGCTGCAAGCAAGGGTGGCGCCGAGGCGCCTGGTACCGATCCTGTCAGGTCCGCAGCATGCCACCCGTCGCCTTCTGCACGGCGGCGACGATCTTGGCCGATGCGGCTTCGATCTCGGCATCGGTCAGTGTCCGCTCGGTCGGTTGCAACACGACGGCGATCGCGATCGACTTCTTGCCGGCACCCAGATTGGCCCCGGCATAGACGTCGAACAGCGACACATCGGCGACGAGCGACTTGTCGGCGCCGCGCGCCGCGCGCAGCAGCTTCTCGGCCGAAACCTCGGCATCGACGACGAAGGCAAAATCGCGCTCGACCGCCTGGTAGGGCGACAGCTTGAGCAGCGGACGCGCCGTCCCTTTCTTGGCCTTGGGCGGCGGCAGGGCGTTGACGAAGACCTCGAAGCCGACGAGGACGCTTCCGGTGCCGACGCCCATCGCCGCGAGCACGCGCGGATGAATCTCGCCGAACCATGCGAGCACATTGGCGCCCAGCCGGGCCGTGCCCGAACGCCCGGGGTGATACCAGGAGGGCGCATCGCCAGTGATCTGCACATTGTCGGTCGGCGCGCCGAGTGCCGCCAGCAGCGCCAGCGCATCGGATTTGGCGTCATAGGCGTCGACCGCGCGCGGCCGCTCCAGCCAGTGGCGCGGCCCGCTGTGGCCGACACGCAACCCCGCGGCAACCAGCGACTGACCGCCGGGCGTCGTGTCGCGGTACTGCGGGCCGACCTCGAACAGGCCGAGATCGACCACACCGCGGTCGGCATTGCGACCCGCCGCGGCGATCAAATTGGGCAGGATCGACGGACGCATCGCGTCGAGTTCGGCGCTGATCGGATTGACGAGCGTCATCTCCGGCGCACCGCCGCCGAACAGCCTGGCGTGGGCGCCCGGCAGGAATGAATAGGTCACCGCTTCGACCAAACCACGCGCGGCCAGCGTGCGCTTGGCGGTGCCGGCGCGGCGCTGCTGCGGCGTGGTGGCCGGCAGCGGCAGCGGCGTCATGCGCGGCATCGACACGGGCGCGATGCGATCGAATCCGTGGACGCGCGTCACCTCCTCGACGATGTCGGCCTCGCCCTCGATATCGCCACGCCAGGAGGGCGGCGAGACGTCCCAGCTCGTGCCCTTGTCGGCCACCGTGAAGCCGAGCTCGCCGAGAATGCGCCGGGCATCGGCGGCCGGCACGTCGATGCCGCCGAGACCCGCCAGGCGCGACGGACGGAAACCGACGGTGCGGCGCCAGGTCGGCTCGTCGCCAGCGACCGTGATGTGGCTCGCCGTGCCACCGCAGATCTCCTGGACGAGACGTGCCGCGACCTCCGCGCCCCACCAGTGCGAGGTCGGGTCGAGGCCACGCTCGAAGCGGTAACGCGCGTCGGACTGAAGGTCGAGACGGCGTCCGGTCGCCGCAGTCAGCACGGGATCGAAGATCGCGACCTCGAGGAACATGTTGGTGGTCGTCGCCGAGCAGCCCGTGCGCTCGCCGCCCATGATGCCGGCCAGATCGTCGGCGCCCTCGGCGTCGGCGATCACCAGCATCTCCGAATCGAGCTCATAGGTCTTGCCGTTGAGTGCGGCGAAGCTCTCGCCCTTGCGCGCACGGCGGATGATCAATTCGCCGCCCCTGACCTTGTCGGCATCATAGGCATGCAGCGGACGGCCGAGATCCATCATCACCAGATTGGTGATGTCGACCAGCGCCGAGATCGGCCGGAGGCCGATGGCGGTCAACCGGTCCTTGAGCCATTGCGGGCTCTCGCCATTCTTGACGCCGCGGAAATAGCGGCCGGCGACCACGGGACAGTCGGTCTCCGACGCATCGATGCGCCATTTCAGCGGGCTGTCGAAGCTGCCCGCCACTTTGGCATCGTCAAACGGCTTGAGCCGGCCGAGTCCGGCCGCGGCCAGATCGCGCGCGACGCCGCGCACGCCCAGGCAGTCGGCGCGGTTGGGCGTGATCGAGATGTCGAAGATCGGATCATCGAGCCCCAGCACCTTGGCGAAGGGCTGCCCGACCGGCGCGTCTGCCGGCAGGTCGATGATGCCGTCATGGTCCTCGCCCAGGCCCATTTCGCGCGCCGAGCACAGCATGCCGTTCGATTCGACGCCGCGGATCATGGTCTTCTTGAGATTGAGACCCGTACCGGGAATGGTGGTGCCCGACGCGGCGAAGACGCCCTTCATGCCGGTGCGTGCGTTGGGCGCGCCGCACACGACCTGGACCTGACCGCTGCCCGTCTCGACCTGGCAGACGCGCAGCCGGTCGGCCTGCGGGTGAGGTTCGGCCTTGACGACGTAGCCGACCACGAAGGGAGCGAGCGCCGCCGCGCGGTCTGCGACCGCTTCGACCTCGAGCCCGAGCATGGTCAATGTGCGCGCGATCTCGTCGACGCCGGCGGTGGTGTCGAGATGGCTCTTCAGCCAGGACAGCGTGAACTTCATTGGCTGAGCCCACTCGTCATCGACGGCACGTCGAGCGGCACGAAACCGTAGTGACGCAACCAGCGCAGATCGGACTCGTAAAAAGTGCGCAGATCGGGGATGCCGTATTTCAGCATCGCGATGCGCTCGATCCCCATGCCGAAGGCGAACCCCTGGTAGCGTTGCGGATCGATGCCGCAATTGGCCAGCACCTTCGGATGCACCATGCCGCAGCCCAGGATCTCCAGCCAGTCGCCGCCGGCGCCGATCCTGAGCTCGCCGCCGGCACGGCTGCAGCCGATGTCGACCTCGGCCGACGGCTCGGTGAACGGGAAGTAGCTCGGCCGGAACCGCACGGGCAGATCGTCAATGCCGAAGAAAGCGCGGCAGAATTCGATCAGGCAGCCCTTGAGATGGCCCATGTGGCTCGTCTCGTCGACCACCAGTCCCTCGACCTGATGGAACATCGGCGAATGCGTCGCGTCGTAGTCGCAGCGATAGGTGCGCCCGGGCACGATGATACGGATCGGCGGCTTGACCTGCTGCATGGTGCGGATCTGCACGGGGCTGGTATGCGTGCGCAGCAGCACGGTCGAGCCATCGGCCGCGGGCGGCAGGTAGAAGGTGTCGTGCGCCTGGCGGGCCGGATGCTCGGGCGGAATGTTGAGTGCGGTGAAATTGTAGAAGTCGCCCTCGATGTCCGGTCCTTCGGCGACCGTGAAGCCCATTTCGCCGAACACCGCCGTCAGCTCGTCGATGGTCTGGCTCACGGGGTGGATGCGGCCGCCCGCGTCGGGACGCGCCGGGAGCGTCATGTCGATCCGCTCGTTCGACAGCTTGGCGTCGATGGCAGCGCTGCGGAACTCGGCCTCGCGCGCGGCGATCGCGGCTGTCACCTCGTCCTTCAGCGCGTTGAGAAGCTGGCCGGTCGTGCGGCGCTCGTCGGGCGTCAGCCGGCCGAGCTGCTTCATCATCTCGGTGATGTCGCCCTTCTTGCCGAGCGCCGACACCCGCACCTGGTCGAGCGCCGCAGCGTCCGCGGCGGCGGCGATGCGGCCGAGCGTGTCGCCCTTCAGTCGATCGATCTGTTCCTGCATGACGTTCTTCCAAGCGCAAAGAGGGGCCGTCGGACCCGGCCCCTCCTGGAATGTCTGGCGAAACGAGGGGCCGGTCAGCCGGCTCCTCGTCGTTCAGCTATTTGGCGAGAGCGGCCTGGGCTTGGCTTGCCAGGGCCTTAAACGCGTCGGGCTCGCGCACGGCAAGATCGGCCAGCACCTTGCGGTCGATCTCGATGCCCGCGCGCTTGATGCCGGCCATGAAGGTCGCATAGGTCAGGCCGTTGAGCCGCGCGCCGGCATTGATGCGCTGGATCCACAGCGCGCGGAACTCGCGCTTGCGCGCACGCCGGTCGCGATAGGCATAGCGCAGCGCCTTCTCGACCTTCTCGATGGCGATGCGGAAATTGGTGCTGGCGCGGCCGACATAGCCGGCGGCGCGGTCGACCATCTCCTTGTGACGGCGGTGGGCGGTGACGCCCCTCTTGACGCGTGCCATGGCTTACCTCGCGTAGGGCATGTAGATGCGCACAAGATTGGCGTCGCGCTCGCGCATGATCTCCATGCCGCGCGCCTTGCGCTTCATCTTCTTCGGCTTGTTGATGAGCATGTGGCGCTTCTTGGCCGGGCTCATCTTGACCTTGCCCGTGGCGGTGAAGCGGAAGCGCTTCTTGGCCCCGCTCTTGGTCTTCATCTTGGGCATTTCGATCTCCTTAAGATGTTGAATGCACAGAAAAAATCTCTGTGCTCTGGCCGGCCGGGCATGCCCGTTTCATCGCCGCGGCGCGGTCCTGGGTCCCCGAAGGGAGGGCAGGTTATAACTGCGTCGGCCGGCGAAGGCAAGGCAGGCCCCCGCCCGAGCGCCAGCGGCAGGTCGTCTAGCGATTCTCGGGCAGGCCGCGCAGCAGCTCTCGCACCCCCTGGGCGGCGCCGAGCGCTACGTCGAACGCGGTCTCGCCCCAGTCGCCATCCAGGCTGCCAGCGACGATCTGGCTCTCCTGATCGATGCGGCCGGCCTCGCTGCCGTCGGGATAGATCAGCGCCCAGGAGATCTGAACGCGCTGGCGGCCGCGCTCGGGCGGAGATGCGGTCACGGTGCCGAGCACGACCATGCTCTCCGCATCAAATGTCGGCACGACGACGACGCCGGATTGGCGCAAGGCTTCAGCCAACGCGCGCTGCAGCGTGGTGCGCCCGTCGCCTGGCGCGCCATCGACCGGCACGACGGCGATGCGGCGCTGGCGCATGGCCGCAGCGGCGGCCTGACGCGGCGCCTCGCCCTGAACGGCGGCGGCGATCGGGCGCGCCGAAGGCTGCACCAGACGGCGCAGCAGCGCCATGTCGGCTCGATACCACGGTTCGCGCATGACGACCTCGCGGCGCGTGTCCATTCCGACCTCGCGGCCGTCCGGGGCAATGACGCGCCATTCGATCTCGATGGTCGCGCGCAGCTGGTCCTCAACCACCATGGCGACGCGGCCATGAAGCTGGTGGCTCTCGACGTTGACCGCCGTGGTGCTGGCCGGCACGTCGGTGCGCCCCAGCGCCTCGGCCATCGCCTCGGCGAGCCGCGTCGTCACCGCGCCCGGAGCCCCCGCGATCGGCAGCACGAGCACGCCGGCCGAACCCTGGAGCTGAAGCAGCGGGTTCAACTCCTTGTCGGCCGGCTGGAACGGCTGCGGCAATGGCTGACATGCCGCGAGCCCCAGCGCGACGAGCGCCAGCGCGGCAATTCTAGAAGACACAGGTCACCAGCAGGCCGAGCAGCAGAAGCACGACGAAGATGATCAGGTGAGGCATGCACGCCGGGACGTGGGCAAGGTCATGGGTCAATTCGTGACGAACTCGAGCGAGGCGCGCGAGAGCGGTACGGCCCCCGATTCGGTGATCAGCACGGTGTGCCCCGGCGTCATGGCGAGGCCGCGCTCGCTGTCGACCAGGATCATGTGCAGGAAGAACACCATGCCGGGTGCTGCGATCACGGGGTTGCCGTGATAGAGCATGGGCCAATCCATCCAGTTCGGCGCGAACAGCGCGCCCAGGCTGTAGCCGCAGGCGTTGAAGCGGTGCGCGCGGTAGCCCGCGCCGTCGAGCACGCGGGCATGCGCGTCGAAAGCCTCGCCGACCGGCCGGCCCGGCTTGAGCGCTTCGGTCGTCGCCGCCATGGCATCGAGGCCTGCCTTGTGCATGTCGCGCTGCCGCTGGTCGGGCTTGCCGACCTTGATCGTGCGCATCAGGCAGGCATGGTAGTGGCGATAGACGCCGGCAAATTCGAGCGTGAGCTGGTCGTCGGCATCGAGCCTGCGGCGGCCGGAGAAGTAGCGGCACAGCAGCGCGTCGCGACCGGAGCCAATGATGAATTCGTTGGCCGGATAGTCGCCGCCGCCGGCGAATATGGCGCCCTGCATGGCGGCGAGGATCTCGCCCTCGTCGCCGCCGTCGACCGCCATGCGGTTCGCCACATCGAGCGCCTTGTCGGCGAGCTCGGCCGCGCGCCGGACAAAGACGAGCTCGGCCGGGCTCTTGATCACGCGCAGGCTGGAAACCAGCTCCGACGCGTCCTCCAGCGCGCAGAAACCGGCGAGCGCCTCCTGGACCCGCTGCCCGTTGCGCGCGGTGAGGCCGTAGGCCTCCCACTCCACGCCGAGCCTGCGGCCCTTGCAGCCATGCTCGGCCAGGATGGCGCGCAGCTCCTCGGCGGGCTTGGCGCCATCGCGATCGACCCAGATGCGAATGTCGTGGATCACCGAGGTATGTTGCGCCTGGCGCAGATCGGGCGCGCGCGTGAGCAGCGTCATCGTGCCGTCGGCACCGAGATAGAGGCATTGGAAGAAGACGAAGCCGAACGTGTCATAGCCGGTCAGGTAGAACATGCTCTCCTGGCGGAACAGCAGCATCCCATCGATCCCGCGCTCGACCATGACAGCGGCCGCGCGCCGCCGACGTTCGGCGAGTTCCTCGACGCTGAAATGGATGGCCATGCCGACTACCCCGCCAGGCCAATGACCGAAATCTCTCGGCCATAATCCGGCTCGCCGCGCAGCGTGGCGCGGCGATAGCTGAAAAAGCGCGACTCGTCACCGCAGGTGTCGCCTTCGAGGCGAACGACGCCCCCCAGACCGAGGCGCCCGAGGCGAGCAGCGGCATAGCCGCCGAGATCGAACATGAACCGGCCTGCGCGCTTGCCGGCCACGAAGAATTTCGCGTTGGCCGCGTCCTCGTCGATGAACGGCTGCGGGAACTCGGGCCCGACCTCGTAGCTCGCCTGCGCAATGCACGGGCCGATGACGGCGACGACGCTCGATCGCGCGGCGCCGATGTCGACCATGGCCGAGACGGTCGCCTCGAGGATGCCGGCGTGGGCGCCGCGCCAGCCGGCATGGGCGGCACCGATCACGCCCGCATCGGCATCGCGGAACAGCACGGGCGCGCAGTCGGCCGTGAGAATGCCGAGCAGAATGTTTTTCTGCCGTGTCACCATGCCGTCGACCCGCGGCGAGCGGTCAGGCGTCCAGGGCGCCGTCACGGTCGCCACGTCGCGCCCATGCACCTGATAGCATGTGATCAGCGCCGCCGACGGCATTGCCACGGCCGAGCGCACGCGGCTGCGATTCTCGGCGACCGCCGCCACTTCGTCACGCGAACCGAAGCCGCAATTGAGCGATGCGTAGATACCGCCGCTGACGCCGCCCTGGCGGCCGAAGAAGCCGTGGCGCACGCCACTTCCCGCCAAGTCGTCGACGACGATCATCGCTTCGGTGGCACGAATTGAGCTGCGCCCCCTGCTACGCACAGGACGTTTCTCCGGTCACGCTTCGAATCCGGGCGGCGCCGGCTGGCGCGGGTGGCTCATCGCCATCGCCTGGAACAGCGTGCCCATTTCCTGCGGCGCGATCAAGCGCGCGAGCGCGGCACCGATGCGCTCGCGCGCCGAGACCGAGGCATGAGCGCGCAGCCGATCCGCACGCGCCTCGATGCCGAGCCGCGTCAGGAGCGCTCCCTGCCCGATCGGACCATGGCAGGCAGCACCCGCTTCGCCGGCCGCAGCGGCGAGCCGGCCGAAATCGACATGTGCCGTGATATCGGCGGCGCCGGGAGTTGCCAACGGATCGTGACGACGGTGCTGCCGGATCGCCTGCAAGGTGTCGCCCACGGCGAGGCGTCCGGGTTGGCTCGCGTAGCCGTAGTCGACGATCAACGCCGCGCCGCCCCAACGCGCGATGCGCGCGCCGATGTCGCGCGCCAGCACGATGCCCGCCGGACAAAGTTCCGCGATGCTGCCTTCCGGCGCCAGGCGCAATTCGGGAGCTAGCAGCGCCGCGGCGGGCGACGGCTCGGGCGACAGCACGAACCGGAACCGTCCTCCACCGGCCGCATCGTCGACATCGACGCACCGTTCGTGCCAACCCGACCGGCCGCGTTGGAACTGCCGGATCGGCAGGGCGTCGAAAAATTCGTTGGCAACCAGCAGGAGCGGACCATCTGGCACGTCGTCGAGCGTGTCGTGCCAGACCGGGGCGACGGCCGCGCGATCCGCCAGAATCTCGGCCTGGATTCGGCGCAACGCATGACTGGTTTCCACGAGATGCAGGCGCATGGCGGCCCGAAAGCGCGGGGCGGCGGCAATCGCGCGGATTGCGTCGTCCATCAGCGTGCCGCGCCCGGGGCCGAGCTCGACCACGAGCACCGGGTCGGGCTCGCCCATCTGTTGCCAACCAACGGCGCACCACAGACCGACAAGCTCGCCGAACATCTGGCTGATCTCCGGCGCGGTGACGAAGTCGCCGGCGCGGCCGAAGGGCGCGTGCGTGCGGTAGTAGCCGAACTCCGGGTCGCCCGCCGCCGCCGCCATGTATTCCGCAAGTCCGATCGGGCCCTCGGCGCGGATGCGTCCGGCCAGGCGCTCGGCGAGACTCACCCCAACCTTAGGCACCGATCCGGGCCGGCCGAGCGGCACGCACGACCAGCAAGATGCCCACGAGGATCATGGGCAGGGAAAGCGCCTGCCCGATCGTGATGGGAAGGCCACCAAGCACGAACAGCGCATCCGGCTCGCGGAACAGTTCGGCGGTCGAGCGTGCGAGGCCATAGCCGAGCAGCAACGCGCCCAACGTCAGTCCCGGACGCCGCAGAGCGTCGGCAAAGCGCACCAGGACGAACAGCACGATCAGCAGCAATGCGCCTTCGAGGGCCGCTTCGTAGAGCTGGCTCGGGTGGCGGGGCTGCGGCCCGCCCATGGGAAACACCATCGCCCAGGGCACGTCGGTCGGCCTGCCGAATAGCTCGCCATTGATGAAGTTGGCGAGCCGGCCACAGAGCAGACCGATCGGCGCCACGGCGGCGATGATGTCGCCGAAGCCGAGCACCGGAATGCGATGGCGCAGGGCGAACCAGATGCAGGCGACGACGACGCCGATCAGCCCGCCGTGAAACGACATGCCGCCCTGCCAGACCATGAAGATCTCGGCCGGATGCTCGATGAAGAATTCGGTCTTGTAGAACAGAACAAAGCCGAGGCGGCCGCCGATCAGCACGCCCAGCGTCGCCCAGACGATGAAATCGTCGAGCCGCTCGCGCGGCACCTGCGCCGGCGGACGCTGCGCCAGCCAGAGCGCATAGCGCCAGCCGCCGACCAGCCCGGCAATATAGGCGAGCGCGTACCAGCGCACCGCCAGCGGTCCGATCTCGATCGCGACCGGGTCGATCGCGGGAAAGGGCAAGACGAAGCTGATCATGACGGCAGGAATGTCACCGATAGGGATCGGGCGCGGCGAGAAAGTCGCGGACATAGGTCGAAACGCCGGCCTCGAGCGGCATGAACTGGCGGCCGTAGCCCGCCGCACGCAGCCGGCCGATCTCGGCCTGCGTGAAGTATTGGTACTTGTCGCGGATCTCCGCGGGCGTATCGACGAACTCGATGCGCGGTTCCCTGCCCAGCGCGACGAAGACGGCGGCCGCCAGATCGGCGAAGCTGCGCGCGGCCCCGGTCCCGACGTTGAACAGCCCGTTGACGTGGGTGTTGTCGTAAAGCCAGAGCATGACGTCGACGCAGTCGTCGACCCACACGAAGTCGCGCAACTGACCGCCATCGGCATAGTCAGGCCGGTGCGATTTGAACAGGCGGGCCGGCTCGCCCCTGGCCGCTCGCGGGTAGATGTGCGCCGCGACGCTCTTCATCGTGCCCTTGTGGTACTCGTTTGGGCCGTAGACGTTGAAGAATTTCAGACCCGCCCATTGCGGCGGCACGACATCGCCTTGATCCACGAGGCGTGCGACGCGACGGTCGTAGACATGCTTCGACCAGCCATAGGCATTGAGCGGCCGCAGTCTTTCGAGCGCGCCGATCGAGCCGTCGTCGTCGAAGCCCTGGGCGCCGTCGCCGAAGGTCGCAGCCGAGGATGCATAGATGAGCCGCACGCCATGCCGCGCGCACCAGTGCCACAGCGCCAGCGAGAGCGTGAAATTCTCGCGCATGATCAGGTCGACGTCGCGCTCCGTGGTCGCGGACACCGCACCCATGTGGAACACGCACTCGATTTCGCGCGCATGTATGTCGAGGTAGTCGAGCAATCGATCCGGGGGCACGAGGTCGGCGATCTCGCGCTTGGCGACGTTGCGCCACTTGTCTCCCTGGCCGAGCCGATCGCAGACGACCAGTTCGTTGACGCCGCGCGCTTCCAATCCAGCCACCAGATTTGAGCCGATGAAGCCCGCCCCGCCCGTGACCACAATCATGGTCTTGTCCCGACTCCCTGTCGCCGTTGAGACCGCCGGCTTTCGCCGAGATTTTCGATCGGCTAGTCTTGCCGCTCGCCGCGCACCCCCAACCTATAGCTTATAGACCGAGCGAAAGGCGCCCGCCATGCAGACGGAAAACCGCTTCTTTGACGATCTGGCCCGGCTCGCCGGCGGCGCCATGGGCGCGGTCGCCGGGCTGCGCGCGGAATTCGAGAGCCTGATGCGCCAGCAGGTCGATCGCATGATCGCCGGCATGGACCTGGTCCGGCGCGAGGAGTTCGACGCCGTGCAGGCGATGGCGGCCAAGGCGCGGCTCGAACAGGAGGCGCTCGCGAAGCGGGTTGCCGTCCTCGAAGCGAACCTCGACCGGAGTCGACGCGAGACCACGGACGGCAGCTGAGCCGTCGCATTTGGTCGTGCTGCGCTGCAATGGGTGACGCGACGCGGCAAGAAAACTGGCGGATTTCCGCCTTTTTTGCGGGCGCGAAATTGTTTGTTGCGCGCCCGAATCGCTTTTGGCAATTTACCGACTGTGGTGGTGCGGCGGCCACCTCCACACTAGATCTCGTAGGTCTTGGAGCCGCCCGGCGTCCCCTCCCCGGGGTCGCTGCTTGGCGGAGATCGCTTGATGTCGGTCAACGTTGCCGAGAGCGTTAACCCCCCTTCCAATCCCCTCGACATCGCAGAAGAAATCGTCAGCGCCAATGAGTGGGCCTTCGAGCGGGCCAACGATGACGAGCTGGTGGTTGAGATCACCGGTCGATTTTGCGATTACCGGCTGTTCTTCATCTGGCGCCAGGACCTGAGCGCGCTGCACTTCACCTGCGTGTTCGACGCCCGCGTCGCGGGCACCCGCCGCGGCGAGGTCCACGAACTGCTGGCCCGGGTCAACGAGAAGCTATGGCTCGGTCACTTCGACCTGTGCCAGGAGGACGGCGTGCCGATGTACCGGCACACGGTCCTGCTGCGCGGCGCCCGCGGCGCCAGCGTCGAGCAACTCGAGGATCTGGTCGACGTGGCGCTCAACGAATGCGAGCGATTCTATCCAGCCTTCCAATATGTCGTCTGGGGCGGCAAGCGCGCCTCGGATGCGTTGTCGGCGGCGCTGTTCGACACCGTCGGCGAGGCTTGACCCGGAATGAAAGGTCCGCTGCTGCTCGTCGGCTGCGGCAAGATGGGCGGAGCCCTGCTCCAGGGCTGGCTGGAACGCGACATCATCGACCGCGGCGCCATCGTCATCGAGCCCAACGAAGACGCGGTCGAGCCCTTCGCGCTGCAATCGGGCATCACCATTCTCGGCAGGCCCGACGACATACCGACCGAGACGAAGCCGGCGGTCGTCGTGCTCGCCATCAAGCCACAGATGATGGACGACGCGATCGGCAGCTACCGGCGCTTCGCCAAGCCGGGCACGCTCTTCCTGTCGATTGCGGCCGGCAAGACCATCGCCTATTTCGAGCGCCATCTCGGTGCCGAGGCCGCCATCGTCAGGTCGATGCCGAACACGCCGGCCGCGGTCGGACGCGGCATCACCGTCTGGTCGGCCAATGCCCGCGTCGACGATGAGCAGCGCCGCCTGACGCAGCTCCTGCTGGAAGCGGTCGGCGAGGTCGCGGTCGTCAATGACGAGACACTGCTCGACGCGGTGACGGCCGTCTCGGGCGGCGGCCCCGCCTACGTTTTCCTGCTCATCGAGTGTCTCGCCGAAGCCGGCGCCAAAGCCGGCCTGCCGGCCGATCTCGCCATGCGGCTGGCGCGGGCAACGATCTCGGGCGCGGGCGAATTGGCCCGCCTCTCCTCGGAACCGGCCGCGCAACTGCGGCAGAATGTGACGAGCCCGAAGGGCACGACCTTCGAGGCGCTCAAGATCCTGATGGCCGAGGACGGCATCCAGCCCCTCTTCACCCGCGCCATCGCCGCCGCCACCCAGCGCTCCCGAGAACTCGCGAGCTAGCAGCGGCCGACGCCGGCGCGGTAGCAATCCGGCGCGCGCTCCGCCCGCCCTGCGCTCATTCGTCCGCCGCTGCCGACGCCGGACCTGTCAGCACTTCCTTGACGCACCGCGCCCCGAGCGGGACGGCTCAGGCAATTTGCTCGACGTGGAGGGATTAGCGCCAGAACAGGGCGAGCAGGATGATGATCGGAAGTGGGACGCCCAGAAGCCAAAGAAGAATGCCGCGTCCAAATCCCATGGTCGCCTCCTTGCGGTACCCCCGCCCCAACGCGATGCCGTCCGGCTGGTTCCAGCACCACCGGCCCTCTGGGCTCGGGCAGCCGTTCGGGGCCTTTCCCCGCCCTCCGTTCCAGCCCATAATGCAGCCCAGCTGAGATCAAAATGTCGAAAAAGTCAGGCAAATCCGATCCATCTGCCCGCATCGTGGATGCCGCGCTGGAACTCGCGGCCGAACGCGGTTGGCGCCAGATCGGCCTCGCCGATATCGCTGCCGCGGCCGGTATGTCGCTGGCCGAGCTGTATCGCGTGCACCGGTCCAAGGGCGCCGTCCTCGACGCCTTCCGGCGCAGCGTGGACGAGAGGGTTCTCGCCGGGATCGACGGCGGCGATGAGACGGAAAGCCCGCGCGATCGCCTGTTTGACGTCCTGATGCGGCGTTTCGACGTGCTGAAGCCGCACCGCGCGGCCATCGCCGCCCTCATGCGCGACGGTTCGCGCGACCCGCTTGCCGTCGTGGGCACGCTGTGCTCGCTGTCGCGATCCATGAGTTGGATGCTGGAAGCTGCCGGCATCTCCACCGCCGGCCCGCTCGGCCGGCTGCGCGCTCAGGGCCTGGCAGCCATCTGGCTCGGCACTTTGCCGACCTGGGTCCGGGATGACAGCGAGGATCTTGCGCGCACCATGGCGGCGCTCGATCGCAATCTGAAACGCGCCGAAAGCCTGGTCAAAATTCTGCCGCGCTGGCCGGGCCGGGCGTCGCACGAAACACCAGAGGCTGCTTGAACCAAGAGCCGCCGACATTCACCAGCAAATCGCCACAAGAAGGAGGCCGAACCATGGACCCGAAGAGCCCGTTCTCCCAGTTCGAAGCGGAAATGAAGAAGCTGATGGGCGATTTCAAGATGCCCGGAATCGATTTCAACCAGGTCATGGAGAGCCAGCGGCGCAATCTCGAGGCGCTGACTGAAGCGAACAAGCTCAGCCTCGAGGCCATGCAGGCGATCGCCAAGCGGCAGAACGAGGTGCTCAGCCAGTTCGCCGAGGAGGTCAATCGCGGCCTGCGCGAGATGATGGGCCAGGGTAGCCCCGAGTCCAAGCTCGCGCGCCAGACCGAGATGGCCAAGGATGGCTATGAGCGCACCGTCGCGCACATGCGCGAGATGGGCGAGATGATCCAGAAGGCGAACACGGAGGCCTTCAACATCATCAACCATCGTTTCAGCGCCAGCCTCGACGAAATGCGCGGCCTCCTGGACAAGAAGAAGCCGCGCTGAACGGGGGATGGAGCCCTATCGCTTCTCGTCCGGCTCGACGCCGCTTCTTCTCTCCGCACCCCACGTCGGCACCCACATTCCTCCCGAACTTGCGCGCGGCATGACCGATGCCGCGCGCAAGATTCCCGACACCGACTGGAACATCGACCGTCTTTACGATTTCGCGCGCGACCTCGGCGCCGGGACGATTTTCGCCACCCACTCGCGCTACGTGATCGATCTCAACCGGCCGGCGGACGGCTCGATTCTCTATCCCGGCGCCAGCAACACGGAGCTGTGCCCGCTCTCAACCTTCGAGCAGGAGCCCGTCTACACGGCTCAAGCCGGCCCCGACCGCGCCGAGATCGACCGGCGCGTCGCCGCGGTCTGGCGGCCATACCATGCCAAGATCGGCGCGGAGCTGGCACGTCTCAAGGCGCGCTTCGGTTATGCGCTGCTGTTCGATGCGCATTCGATCAAGTCGGTGCTGCCGCGGTTTTTCGACGGCAAGCTGACCGACTTCAACCTGGGCACGGGCAATGGAACGAGCTGCGCGGAAAGCCTGATCGCGCGTCTGGCTGCCGTCTGCCGCGCCGCTGCCGCCTATACCACGGCGGTGAACGGCCGCTTCAAGGGCGGCCACATCACGCGCCAGTTCGGCCGGCCGGCCGACGGCATTCACGCCGTCCAGCTCGAACTCGCGCAAAGCACCTACATGGACGAGGAGCATCCCTTCACCTATCGCGACGAGCTGGCGCAGCAGGTCCGGCCGACCCTGCGGCGCCTGCTCGAGGAGATGCTGGCCTGGAGGCCCGGCAAATGACGCCGCCGACAGCCGAGACGGCAGCCCGCGCGCTCGCCGACGCCCATGCGCGGCGCCAGCGCTACCAAGCCCTGCCGGAGGAGGTACGGCCGAAGTCGCTCGATGAGGCCTACGCCATCCAAGCAGCCTTCCACAGGCAGCTGACGGGCAGTCGCGGACGTATTGCCGGCTACAAGATCGCGCTGACCAGCAAGGCAATGCAGGACTTCGTCGGCATACATCATCCGCTGTGGGGCGCCATCTTCGCTCAGACGGTCCGTGGCTCCCCCGCCACGCTGCTTCACGCCGATTTCATGCATCTCGGCATCGAGTGCGAGATCGCCATTCGGCTGGCACGCGATCTGCCCGCCGCGAAGGCGCCCTACGACGAAAGCGCCATCGCCGCTGCGATCGACGCCTGCATGCCCGCCTTCGAGCTGGTCGAAGACCGCCACGCCGACTTCAAGTCGCTCGACGCCTTCAGCCTGGTCGCCGACAACGCGTGGAACGCCGGCATCGTCCTCGGCCAGCCGATCGCCGATTGGCGCGCGCGCGATCTCGGCAACGCCCGCGGCCGACTCTTTGTCAACGACAAGCCGGCGGGCGAGGGCCATGGCCGCGACGCGCTCGGCCATCCGCTCAAGGCGCTCACCTGGCTCGCCAATGGCCTCGCCGAACGCGACCTCGAACTCACCCGCGGCATGGTCGTGATGACCGGCAGCATCGTCACCACCAAGTTCCTCGAGCCGGACGACCGCGCTCGCTTCGTGCTCGATGGCAGCGAAGACGTCAGCCTCGCGATCCGCTAGCCTGAACTTTGCCCGAATTTTGACCAAGCCACTGATGTGACTCGCGTTTGTCTGCGGGTCCTGACTACAGGCTGGGCTTGACGGCGAGCAGATCGAGTGCGCGGCGCTGGATTTCGGTCGGGGTGGCG
>Ga0194131_10005032_pt1 | contig 19431 bp, 14 predicted proteins | sample TA2KigO120mmetaG_FD_148631 | JGI IMG/M metagenome (GOLD analysis project Ga0194131, IMG submission 148631) | Freshwater microbial communities from Lake Tanganyika, Tanzania - TA2015053 Kigoma Offshore 120m | ecosystem: Environmental > Aquatic > Freshwater > Lake | place: Tanzania: Lake... | reverse complement strand
ACCACACCGCGGTCGGGCTTCGAACTCGACGGCTTCACATCCAATACTCGCGTCTCGGCATGAATCGTGTCGCCGTGAAACGTCGGGTGCTTGTGCTGCAGCGTTTCGATTTCAAGATTGGCGATCGCCGAGCCGCTGACGTCCGGCACGCTCATACCCAGCACCAGCGAATAGACCAGGTTGCCGACGACGACATTGCGACCCTGCACGCTCTGTTGGGCGAACCAATCGTTGGTGTGCAGCGGATGATGATTCATCGTGATCATGCAGAACAAGTGATCGTCGGCTTCGGTGATCGTCTTGCCCGGCCAGTGCCGATAGACATCGCCGACGACGAAATCTTCGAGATACCGGCCGAAGGGTCGCTCGTGCGTGGTCACGCCCTACACGCTAATTGCCGCGTCAACGATCGTCACGCGACTCTTCAATCACGGGCGTAACGGGCAACTCGTCGGTGTCGGCCAAACCGTAACGCGGGTCGTACTTCGGCAACTGGATCTCGCGGGTTCGGTCGGTGATCGCGTTGCGCTCGACCCACTCATATCGACTCGTTCGCGAAAAGTTGCCGGCGACGGCGTAGCGTTGCAGCGACTTCAACTGCGCGCCTTGCTTCAACGAATATCTTCCGAAACGCAGGGTCAAAAAACAAACCCCGCCGACCAGCATCGGCAACCAGAACTGCACGAGTCGATAACTGAGCACGCTCATCGTCGCCGTCGTCGTGCTCAAACCAAAACCGACCAGCGACGGAATATAGACACCTTCGACGATGCCGAGCCCGCCCGGCGTGATCGGTATCGACGCGAGAATATTGGCGAGGCAGAAGGAGATCACCAACCCCGTGATGTTCACCGACCCGTTGAACGCGCGAATGAACACGAACAGCGCGGCGATGTCGAGCCCCCAGTTGAACAACGACCACACCATGACTCGTCGCAACAATCCCGGCTCGTTGGCCAAACCGCGCAGCCGGTCGCCGAGATGCACCGCGACCTCCCCCGCCTTTTCAGGATCAAACCTCAGCCGCCGCGCGACCGATCGAGTGACCCTCTCCGCTCTCCCTGCGTGGTCGACGAGCCCCAGCACGACCACGCCCGCCAACAACATCACGATCACACCGAAGATCGCCGCCGTGCCGTAAAACGCGTTGACACCCTGGCCCGGTATCGACACGATCAACGCGACCCACAAGATCAGATTCAAAACCACCGCCGAACCGACACCGGCGGTGGCAAGGGCGAAACCGGCGTCACGCCCGTTGGCGCCCGCCATCGTTATCAACCGAAATCCGAGCGCGTTCGACGCCGCCGAGCCACCCGGCACGAGACTGCCCAGCGAACGGGTCGACAATTGAATGCGAAACAAGGTGAAAATGTTCACCTTGTCGGCGTCCTCACCCAATGCGGCGTGGGTCAATCCCGTATAACAAAAAAGTGCGATGAATTCGAGCGCGATGCCGAGCACCAGCCAAGAGGTCTTGACGTTGCCCAATTCCCTTATCGCTTCGCCGAAACCGGGCACGATCGGCAAGACGAACAACCAGAAAACGAGCAGAAAGATCGGCCACTTGGCCCACTTGAAAGTAGACCGCAGCCCGCTTGGTCTGCGTCGCGAGGGGGCGACGTTCATCTCCCTATATTAAGGCCGAATGGTGACAAACAAGGCGCACCTATGTAGCGTTTCTCGCATGTCAACTGACATCGTCGCAAAAGATTTGGTCGACGCCGCGCGCGCGATCGAACTTGCCGACTCGGTGATCGGCAAAGCCGTGCGCACTCTCGCCGCGACAGGCGGCCCAGATGAACAACAAGTTTTGGCATACGACCTCGCGCACGCCAGCGCGGCCGTCGAGACGGCGCGCTCGATGCTCGACTACGGGGCCAAAGGCGAGGTCGAGGCGACGCTGACTTGCGCGTTCGTCGCCGACATGGTGCAGGATCTTGTTTCACGCCTGATCGGGCGCGAGAAACTTTGGGGAGTCGACCCGTCGGTGATGGCCGAGTCGCATGATTTCGTCTCGAAGTTTCGCGATCCGCGCCTGCTCGCCTCGCTCGCCGACAAACCGGGGCCGCGACATCTCGACGACGATCACGAAATGGTGCAAGCCACTTTCCGCAGTTTCGCGACGAAGATGATCGCCCCCCACGCCGAACACGTGCACCGCGAAAACCTCGATGTGCCGGAAGAAATCATTTCTGGTCTGGCCGAAATCGGCGCATTCGGGCTTACGATTCCGGGCGAATACGGCGGCTTCAGCGAGGGTGGCGACGGCGAATACATGGCCAGTTGCATCGCCACCGAGGAACTCTCGCGCGCGTCGCTGGGCATCGGCGGTTCGCTGATCACTCGCCCAGAAATTCTCACCCGCGCTTTGGTCAAGGGCGGCACCGAGGCGCAAAAGCACGAGTGGCTGCCCAAACTCGCCAGCGCCGAAGTGATGGCCTCGGTTGCGGTGACCGAACCCGATTACGGCAGCGATGTGGCGTCGATCAAAACCACCGCCACCCCGACGCAACTCGACGGCAAAGACGGCTACGCGATCAACGGCGTGAAAACCTGGTGCACCTTCGCCGCACGATCGAATGTGTTGATGTTGCTCGCCCGCACCGACCCCGATCGCGCGAAAACCCACAGGGGCCTGAGCGTGCTGATCGTGCCCAAGCCGCGCGGCGAAGCGCACGGTTTCATGTTCACCCAACCGCACGGTGGACGCATGGAGGGCCGACCAATCGACACCATCGGTTATCGCGGCATGCACTCATACGAAATCGCGATCGAGAATTGGTGGGTGCCCGCCGATCATCTGATCGGCGAAACCGCGGGTCTCGGCAAAGGTTTCTATTACCAAATGGAAGGTTTCGAAAACGGTCGCCTGCAGACCGCCGCCCGCGCCGTCGGTGTGATGCAGGCCGCCTATGAAGCGGCGTTCGACTACGCGCAGAACCGAAAATCTTTCGGCAAGAACATCGGCGAATACCAAATCATCCGGGCGAAACTCGGTCGCATGGCCGTGGTCATCCAGGGCGCGCGACAATTCAGTTACGCCGTGGCCAAACTCATGGGCAAGGGCCAGGGTTCGATGGAGGCGAGCCTGGTCAAGGCCTATGTCTGTAAAGCGGCCGAATGGGTCACCCGCGAGGCGATGCAAATTCATGGCGGATACGGCTACGCCGAAGAATATGCCGTGAGTCGTCTGTTCGTCGACGCCCGGGTTCTGAGCATCTTCGAAGGTGCCGACGAAACACTCTGCCTCAAGGTGATCGCCCGCCGCCTCGTCGAAACGACGAGATAGCCGGAAGTTATCTGACGAAGGCGACGAGGTCGTGCAGGCTCGCGATGCGCTCGCAATCTTTGTCGAAATGAAAACCGAACGGGTCGAGTAACACCGGGTTCAGCAGCGCGTTGCGGGCGCCGCCGACGTCGTTGACATACGAGTCGCCGATATACGCGATGCGCTCGCGCGGCACATCCATCACGCCGACCGCCTCGTCGAAAATCTGCGACTCCGGCTTGGCCACGCCGACCACGTACGAGTCGGTGACGATCAACACGGGCACACCAGAACCCTCGCCCACTTGACAGACATTTTCATTGGCCAAGGTCCGCTCGATTTGACCGCTGGCGTTCGACACGATCCCGATCCGCACGCCGATGAGATGCAGGCGCCAAAGTGCGGCCACCGACTCGTGCAGCGGAAACCGCCACAAAAACGCCGAGAACACGCGCAGCAAGGCCTCGGCCGCCTTGTCGACCGACTTGACGGGAACACCCGACTCGCGGGCGTAGGCCCGCCGATAAGAGATCCAAGAAATCTGGTCGATCGATCCCGCGGCCTGCGAGGTCGTGGCGTCGTCGATGGCCGCCATGCCCGCATAATGACACCGCACGAGTTTGCCGAGATTCGTCGTGCCGCCAAAAGGCTCGAGCACCATGCCCGTGGTCAACGGGTCGGGCACCAAGAACACGCCGCCGGCGTCGAACAACAGGGCATCAAATCGGCGGGTCATCGGGGTGAAAGTCTCGTGTCGACGAGGTCTGAGGTCTTACTTGCTGCGCTTCAAGCCGGCGCGACCGCCGCGCGAAATGAACTTGAGCGCCATCTTGCGGCTGGCTTCATCGATCATCTCGTCACCGAACATCACGGCGCCTTTGCCCTCGCCTTCGGTGGCCGTCGAGTAGGCGTCGAGAATCGCCCAGGCCCGATCGAACTGTGCTTGGGTCGGCGAGAAAACTTCGTTGAGAATCGCCACCTGATCGGGGTGCAGCGCCCACTTGCCGTCGTAACCCAAGGTGCGGGTGCGTTGACAGTAATTTCTGAAGCCCTCGGCGTCGCGAACATACAGGTATGGGCCGTCGATCACCTGCAACGAGTTGGCGCGCCCCGCCATCAGAATTTTTGAAAACACATAATGAAAGTGGTCGCCCGGATATTCGGCGATCTGCACGCCGCCCGTCAGCACCGGCATCTCCATGCTCGCCGCGAAATCGGCGGGGCCGAAAATAATCGTCTCGAGACGCGGGCTCGCCGCACAAATTTCTTCGACATTGATCAAACCGCGGGCGGTTTCGATCTGCGCCTCGATACCGACATGGCCGACGGGCAAACCGTTGGCAATTTCAACCTGGCGCAGCAACAGATCGGTGGCCACGATCTGGGCGGCGGTCTCGACTTTGGGCAACATGATTTCGTCCAAACGCTCGCCCGCCCCGCCGACCACTTCGATGATGTCGAACGCCGTCCATTTGGTGCTCCAGTCGTTGACTCGCACGCACAAAACTTTGTCGCCCCAATCTTGGGTGCGAATCGCGCTCGCCACTCTGGCCCGCGATGATTCCTTTTCTTTGGGTGCGACGGCGTCTTCGAGATCCAAAAAGACCATGTCGGCGGGAATACCCGGGCCTTTGCCGATCATCTTTTCTGACGAACCCGGAATCGACAAACATGAGCGACGTGGCAAATCTCGGGAGCGTGCAGACATAGACCAAATTCTACAGTGCGCGCGAATTGGCCGGTCCGCGCGGCGCTACATCGCGCTTTGGCGCAACAGTTCGGGCGCCATCGGGCACTCGGGTTTGAACGCGTCACCAAGCAGATCGTGCAAACCTGTCGGTGCAACCACGCGCGAAACCAACTCTCGAGGCACGACATCGAATTCGGTCGAACTGATTGCCGCGTTCCACAACGGTTCGGGCAAGACGGTGCCGCATGGGGCGACCAACCACACGGGCTTTTGCGCGCACACGGCCAAAGCCACGGCGGCGTGGCTTCCAGCCGAGCACGATGCCCCGTTCGGCCCCGCCGCCATCGCCTCGATGATCACCAGATCTGAGTTGTTGACGCTTGCCGAAATCGTCTCCAGATGGACGAGGGTCGCATCGGCAGCCATCGATTGAAGTCGTTCGACCGCCGAGTCGCCATCGCCACCGCTTTCAACCACGAAAAACTTCAGGTCGGACCTCGGCGCCAGGGCATTGAGCACTGTTGTCGGCCATCCGACGATGCAAACTCGGGAGCCGTCGGCGACCTCGGCCCGCAGATGCGAAGCCGTCGGGTCGTTGTCGATTTCATTTTCGCAACGACTCATCGCCTCGAACGGATCGGGTGCGTTGGCGATGTGACTGCACAGCCACCACAGTTTTCCGACCGACGAATGACGCTGCACGATTCTGCGCATCGACAAAATAATTCCTGCCGGCTCGTGACGTAGGCCACGAAGCGCACCGATCGTCTCATACGCCAGCGAAACAGGGTCGGCACCCTGCGCTCTGGCGACATAGCGCAGGTGCTCGATCGGGTGCATTAACGAAACGCTAGTGCCGACTTGCTACGGTCTTGGCTGTGAATAATTCACCAAATTTGGATACCCAACTTCGGCCGCTCAAGGGTGAAACGCGACCGCTCGAAGAGTGGTTGACCACTTTCCATTTGGCATCGGTCGTGCTCGACCCGTTCACCAACGAAAGCGCCTGGATTCTGCCGACCGCCGTGCGAATCTTGCGCCAATTCGGTGGCGCATCGGTGCGCACGAACTTCGTCGTCACCGGTTCGCCGACCGAGACCCGCGAATTTCTCGGTCCGCACGCCGACGAGTTTCTCGTCTTTTGCGATCCCGCGCGCACGTTCGTAAGACAACTCGGGCTAACAGAACTTCCCGCCTTCGTGTACGTGCAGATCGATGGCACGGTGCCGGTCAAAGCAGAGGGATGGAACGCCAAAGCCTGGAGCCGTGTCGCCAACCACATCGCCGCGGTCGTCTCGTGGCGCAAACCCAGCATCCCCGTGCCGGGCGACCCGGGCTCGTTCAAGGGCTCGCCCGCGCTCGTCTGAACAACTTCGTTCACGATTCTCGAAACGACGAGCGTCGACGCACCGAGCGCGGTCGGTTTTCTGAATAGCCTGTGAGCGTGGCAAAAACGCAGCCAGGGCCGTTCGTCAATTCGCCGCAACTGCCCATCGGGCCGGACAAAACCGTGTATCGAAAGATCTCGGCAGATGGTGTGGCCATCGAAAAGACGGCACTCGGCACATTCTTGAGAGTCGACCCGCAGGCGATCACTTTGCTCACCGAGCACGCGATGCGCGACATCGCCCATTTGTTGCGTACCGAACACCTGCAGCAACTCGCCGACATCCTCAAAGACCCGCAAGCCAGCGACAACGACAGATTCGTGGCGCTCGACCTGTTGAAGAACGCCAGCATCAGCGCGGGCGGCGTCTTGCCGATGTGCCAAGACACGGGCACGGCGATAATCAAGGCGTCAAAGGGCCAATTTGTCTTCACGGGTGGCGACGACGAAGAGGCGATCGCCAAAGGCGTCTACAACACCTACCAAACTTCGAACCTGCGCTACAGCCAACTCGCCCCGCTGTCGATGTTCGAAGAGGTGAACACCAACACGAACCTGCCCGCCGAGATAAAGATCTCGGCCACGGACGGCGACGAGTTCAAGTTTTTGTTCATCGCCAAGGGTGGTGGCTCGGCGAACAAGAGCTATCTGTTTCAAGAGACGAAGGTTCTGCTGAACGAAAGAGTTCTGTTGCCGTGGTTGTTCGACAAGATGCAGACGCTCGGCACTTCGGCCTGCCCGCCCTATCATTTGGCAGTCGTGATCGGCGGAACATCGGCCGAATATGCGGTCGAGACGGCGAAACTCGCCAGTACCAAATATCTAGATTCGCTGCCGACCAAAGGTTCGCCAACGGGTCATGCGTTTCGCGATCTCGATCTCGAAGCAAGAGTTCTCAAACTCGCCCAACAAACGGGTATCGGCGCGCAATTCGGCGGCAAATACTTTTGCCACGATGTTCGCGTGATCCGTCTCGCGCGTCACGGCGGGAGTTGCCCCGTGGCGATTGCGGTTTCATGCAGCGCCGACCGGCAGGCTCTCGGAAAAATAACCAAAGACGGAGTCTTCCTGGAACAGCTCGAACAAGATCCCGCGCGATTCTTGCCCGAGATCACCGAGAGCGAGCTTTCGACCGAGGTCGTCAGAGTCGACCTGAATCGACCGATGAGCGAAGTTCGCGCCGTGCTGACGAAATATCCGGTCAAAACTCGCGTGATGCTGAGCGGCCCGATGATCGTCGCCCGCGACATCGCCCACGCCAAACTCAAAGAACGCCTCGACTCGGGCAAGGGTCTGCCCGACTACTTCAAACAATTCTGCGTCTACTACGCGGGCCCGGCAAAAACGCCCGAGGGTTTCGTTTCTGGCTCTTTCGGCCCGACGACCGCGGGTCGAATGGACAGCTATGTCGAAGAATTTCAGCGCGTCGGCGGAAGCCTGGTGATGCTGGCCAAAGGCAATCGTTCGGCACAGGTCACCGCGGCGTGCAAGACCCACGGCGGTTTTTATCTTGGATCCATCGGCGGACCCGCGGCGCGCCTCGCGCAAGACTGCATCACCAAGGTCGAGGTGCTCGAATACGAAGAAATGGGCATGGAGGCCGTCTGGAAAATCGAGGTCAAAGATTTTCCCGCGTTCATCGTGGTCGACGACAAGGGCAACGACTTTTTTGAAATCGTCAACACGACCGCGCTCGGCACACCGGTTCAAGTTCGCAAATAGTGTCGCTGATCGACGAACGAATTTCTTGTCCGCTCGGGCAGTGGCGCGGCGAGCCCGGGCGATGTCAACTCTGCAACAAACTCATCGAATCGTCGCGGCGCAGAACATGGTGCTCGGACAAGTGCGGCCGTGAATGGCAACGCAACCATGTTTGGCGATTCGCGCGCTCGGCGGCCAAGCGTCGCGCCAAATATCGTTGCCAACGCCCCGGCTGTACGGCCGAACGCCGCGACTGCGAAGTCAACCACATCATCGCCCGCGACGGCGCAGGTTACGGGCCGGGTTGTCATCATCACCTGAATCCCGACGAGAACGGTGCTGGTGGGCTCGAGGTACTTTGCCATGCCCACCACGCCGAAGTGACTGCGGCTCAGGCCAAAACGCGCGCCGCAAAACGCGCCGGGGTCAAGGCGCCGGCGCCTCGGTCGAGTCGACCGAAGAGTCGACGGGGCTAGGCATCACATCTTTGCCCGCCGAAGAGTCGTCACGAAACTTCGACTCGAGACATTCACCCTCGCGGTAGGGCGCGAGATCAAGAGCGCGCGCCACGGCGACTACAAAGACGCTTCGACCTTTCGACGAAAGATGGACACCATCGGGGTTCAACACGCCTTTTGTCTTGGAGATCGTCTCCCAATCCAATATCGAAACATTCTCGTACTCACCCGCCACCACGCGTATCGCCGCATTCACCTCGCGCTGCGCATTTCTGAACAACGAAGTATTCACGAGCAAGACGGGACGCGGAGAAAGTCTCGTCAGCATCTTGCGCATTTGTTTGGCGTAAGAGTCTTTGTTCCCCTCGTAGTTCGTGCCCAAAAAAATCACGGCGGCGTCCCAGCCTGCCTCGGCTTTTAGTCTCTGATCCAAAACCTTGTTGCCGAACTCGACAAAGCGGTTCGCCTCGGCTTCGATCGCAACCTGCCAGCCGAGCGGTTTGAGCGCGTTGCACATCTCGTTGCCGAAGCGACCGGAGGTCGAGGCGAGAATCGAGTCGCCGATCATCAACAGTCGACTGCCACCGGCCTTTGGCCCGATCAAACCGCCCTCGACCTCGGGCAGATCAATTTCGAAACCCTCTGGCAGGGTGATCGCCGTGCCGAAGTCGTAGCCCGGTATTCGTCCGACACCCGACAACATGTCGGACTCGCCGTCACCACCGAGATTCAAGGTGCTGCAACCGGCCAGCACGGCGATCGACATCGCCAATATTTTTCTTCGCGTCACGCCACCGTCACTTCGACACGCGCATCGTTGAAGCAAGCCCCGCTGGCGAGATCGCTGAGATCGTCCGGCGCGAACGCGTTGGCAGTCAGGCCGCTACGAGTCGCCCTCAGCCACAGACCCTTGGGAATAAAACAGACACCGGGTCGCATCGACTCGTCGACGACCAGGTCGATTTCAAGTTCGGCCGAGTCGTTGTGCACCCGAACCCGGGTTGCATCTTTCAAGTTGCGTCGTGCGGCATCTTGCGGGTTCATCGAAATCGCGACTCGCGGCGGATCGGTGTCGGCGAACATCGAATTGATCGTGTGCGATGTCGCGGGGCTGATCAACACCAACGGATATTTTTGGGTGGTTTCGCGAAATTTCGGCAACGGCAGTTCGCTGTCGGGCGAAAAGAGACGCGCCTTGCGCCCGTCAAATGTCGGAAAAGTGTCCTTGAACTGCACGGTCGTGCCGACCTCGCGCAACTTGACCGAGCGACCGCGTTGCCCGGCGACGCGCGCCGCTATCGCCGCGGGCGAACCGTCGAATTCGTCGGCGCCAAAGCCGAGCCGCAGAGCCAGGTCGGCGGCGAACTCGTTGTTGGTTCGCGACTCGCCCACCCGATCGATCACCGGTTCGATCACCTGGGCGGTGTACGAACCATAAGACCCGACCAGATCGTGCACCTCAAAATGCGTGGTCGCCGGCAACACGACATCGGCATATTTGGCCGTGTCGGTCATCACCTGTTCATGCACGACGGTGAAAATTTCGTCGCGCGACAATCCCGCGAGCATTCCGCTTTGATCGACCGCGGTGACCGCGGGATTCGCGCCCTGCACCAACAAGACTTTTGCCGGCACGGGCCAGGCGTCTCGCTCGCCCCTCAGCACCCTGCCGACATGGTTCATGTTCAGTTCGCGCCGTTTCGGTCGGGCGACGCCATTCGGCCAAGAGGCACGCACATCGATCGAAAAACCGTCGCTGGCCGAGGCCAAAATTCCCGAACCCTGCGTGCCGAAGTGACCGGCGATCAACCACAGACCAAGCACGGCCAAAACACCGCTGCCACCGTTTCGATTCCTCTCGAGACCATAACCCACTCGCAACACGGCGGGCGCCGAGCCCGAGATCATCGCGAACAGTTCGCGAACTTGTTCGACGGGTACGTCACAAATTCTGCTCGCATCCTCGAGCGAATACTTTCGCGCCTCGGCCAAGAACTCTCTGCTTCCCACGGTGTGCGCCGCAAGAAAACCTTCGGCGACTTTGCCCGTGCGCGCGAATTCGTTGGCCAGCGCGTAGGCCAAAACGACATCGGTGCCCGGGCGAATCGCCAGATGCAGATCGGATCGCGATGCCGTGCCGGTGCGGCGCGGGTCGACGACCGCGAGTTTGCCCCCCGCCTTTTGCACCTTGGCCAACAACGGCAACAGATGCGTGCCGCTGATCGCCGGGTTGGCACCCCACACCACGACGAGCTTCGCGTCCACGACATCGAGCGTGTCGATGCTCAACATTTCGCCGAACGTCTGATCCCACGCGGCGCCGTATGTGGCGGCGCAAATCGTGTGCAAAATATCGGGGGCTCCCAATCGGGCGAACAGATGGGTCATCAAATATTTGGACTCGAGTTTCGACGCAGACGAGTTGTATAGATACGGCAGTACCGAATCGATTCCGTGCTCGGCGATCGCCGTATTGATTTTCGCCGCGACCAAGTCGAGCGCCTCGTTCCAGGTCGCTCGACGAAACTCGCCGCTTCCCTTTGACCCGACCCGAATCAACGGCGTCATGATTCGCTCGGGTGAGTAGACCCGGTCGGCGTGGTGCTTGACCTTCTTGCAGATCCAGCCGTCGGTCAGCGGATTCGATTTTTCGTCTATTGGTGCGGCGTCGACTTTCGTGATCCGACCAAGGGTCAGGGTCACCTCGAGCGAACAGGCGTCGGGGCAATCCAACGGACAAGCGGTACGCACCATTGTCCAATTATCGCAGAAACTCGACCTCGCGGTTCGGGCGTGAACCCTGCCGCTCAGGCGCTTTTGCGTTGTTCTGTGGTCAATTCATCGAATGTGTCGATGTCGCGCAACTGCTTGAACTTGAACCACCAGACACCGACGACACCCAAGGTTGCGATACCGCCACCGACCACGGTGGCTTTGGCGCCGACCAACTGCGACACCGCGCCGGATTCGAACGCCCCAAGTTCGTTGGTCGCGCCGATGAAAACATTTTCGACCGCCGAAACCCGACCTCGCTTGTCGTCGGGTGTTGCCAACGGCACGATCGCGCCGCGCACGAACACGCTGACCATGTCGCCGGCGCTCAGAACCATCACCGCGATGAAGGCGACCCAATAATTGTGGGTCAATCCGAGCACGATCGTGCCCGCACCGAACACGCCCACGGCGATCAGCATCGCTCGACCCACGTTTCGCCTGATCGGTCGCACGGCCAAAAACGCCGCGGTGCTCGCGGCACCAATGCCCACCGAAGCGCGCAACCAACCGTATGCGACATCGCCAACCATCAATTGATCCTTGGCGATCACCGGCAAAAGCGCGATCGCCCCGCCGAACAGCACGGCGAACAAGTCGAGCGATATCGCCGCCAACAAGATCGGCGTTCGCCTGATGAACCGCAGGCCTTCCATCGCCGAATGCAACGTGGGTTTTTCGGTGTTGTTGATCGGATTTGAAATCACCTTCAACTTGACGCGCGAAATCAAGACTATTCCGAGAGCGATCAATGCGGCCGAAGCCGCATAGGCGATCCACGGTGCGGCCGAATACAAAAAGCCCGACATCGCGGGCCCGACGATCATCGCCCCCGTCCAACACGCCGAATACATCGCCACCATCTGTGGCAAGCCGTGCTCGGGGGCGATCATCGGAGCAATCGAACGCATCGCCGGCGAGACAAATGCGCGCGAAGCACCGTAGGCGATGGCGATCATGAACATCGGCGCCACGCTCGTCGGGTTCGTCCGCGAATAAAACACCAGAGCCAGCGAACAGAACAACTCGCCCATCATTGCCAACACCGCGACACGACGACGGTTGTAGCGATCGGCGACCGTGCCCGCCACGAAAACCAACAACGCCACGGGCAGGAACTCGGCAAGGCCGAGCCAACCGATGTCGATTTCGCGTCCCGTGATGTCATATATATGATTGCCCAGCGTCGCGGCCTGCAACATCAGGCCGATATACAGAGCCGAATTGGCGACCATGAACGCCTTGACGCCGGGAGCCTGAAGCACCTGGCGTGCCGAAAGTTTTATCGTTTCGCCGGCACCCGACGCACCCGTTGAATTCACAACTCTAACAACCTACTCGGCTTCGGTGCGGGCGCCAGATATAGGCAAGACTCAAGACATGTCGATTTCTGATCTGGCCCGACAAACTCGGTTCATCGATGGTGTAGGTCAGGCCGAACTCGTCGCGTCGGGAAAGGTCTCTGCGCTCGAATTGCTCGACGCGGCGATCCACCGCACCGATGAGTTCAACACCGCGATCAACGCGATAAACATCACATGGTTCGAACACGCACGCGACCTCGCGAAAAAATTCAAACCGGGCGCCGACAAAAAATTCGGCGGCGTACCGTTCTTGCTCAAAGATCTCGGTGCCCCGTATGCGGGGCAACACATGTCCAACGGCAACATTGCGCTGAAGAATTCGAACTACATCGCGCAAAGCAATTCGTTGCTCGTGCAGCGGTTCATCGACTGCGGCTTGATCACGTTCGGTCGCACCAACTCGCCCGAGTTCGGCAGCGTGCCGGTCACCGAGCCATTGGCGTGGGGTGCAACCCGAAATCCGTTCGATACAACGCGCACCTCGGGCGGTTCGAGCGGCGGCGGCGGTGCGGCCGTGGCCACGGGCATCGTGCCGATGGCCCACGCCAGCGATGGTGGCGGCAGCATTCGCATCCCCGCCGCGTGCTGCGGTCTCGTCGGCTTGAAAACTTCGCAAGGACGCGTCTCGCTCGCGCCGTTCGGCGACGAGGCGAACTTCAGCGTTCACTTCGCCCTGACCAGAACCGTGCGCGACACGGCCGCGCTACTCGATGAAGTGCACGGCCCGGGCGTCGGCGACAGGGTCATCGCCCCCGCGCCAACTCGTCGGTATGCCGAAGAAGTCGGCGCCGACCCGGGCAAACTTCGCATCGGTTTCATCGACCACCATCTGGCGGGCGCGAAAATCGATGCCGAGTGTGTCAAGGCCACGCGCGACACCTGCAAACTTCTCGAGTCGCTTGGTCACCATGTCGAAAACAAATGGCCGGCGATCTTGGGTGAGACTTCGGCTTCCGGCAAATTCACGGCGATGTGGTCGACGAACATGTCGGTCGGTTTGAACACGCTCGCCCAAATGCTCGGGCGCACGGTAACCAAAGACGACGTCGAACTAATGAACTGGTCGATGGCCGAATACGCGAAAGGCAAGACCGCAACCGATCATGCCCAAGCGGTTTATGATTCGGTGTTGTACCGCCGCATTTTGCAACAGTGGTGGGCCGACGGTTGGGATCTTCTCGTGACACCCACGGTCGTGCAACTGCCTTTGCCAATCGGCACGATTCGCAATTTTCCCGAAGATCCGATGGCCGCACTGCGCATCGCCGGTGAATGGGTTCCATACACGCCCCCGTTCAACACCTCGGGCCAGCCGGCGATCAATGTGCCATTGCAGTGGACGCCGGACGGCATACCGCTCGGCATTCAACTCGTGGCCGCTTACGGACGAGAGGATTTGCTGATTCGTGTCGCTTCCCAACTCGAGGCCGCCCAACCCTGGGCGCAGCACACGCCAACTCTGTAACACCCTTTGGCGAAGATGTCTCTTCCCCAAGAAGAAACAGAGCCAACAAATGATCACCGAAAACCCGGTCAAATACGAGCGAATCCCCAAGCCACAACACGGCAGCGAAGACTGGCTCAGACTGCGCTGGCGCGACGGCCACGGTCGCTGCACTTTCGGCGCTTCCGATGCACCCGCGCTCATGGGCGCCTCACCATATTCGACCCGCTCCGACCTGTTCTTCGATAAAAGTGTCGACCCCACGGTCGAAGACGAGAGGCCGGTCTTTCGGCGCGGCAACGTGCTCGAGCCGGCGCTGCTCGAAGAGGCCTCGCACCTGCTCGGCATCAACGTGTTCACGCCGTCGGTCATGTATCGCGCGGGTCGATTCACGATCTCCAAAGACGGCGTCGACAACGAAGAATGCCCGACAATCGGCGTCGAAGCCAAAACCACCTCGCGCTACAGCGTGCACACCGCCGAAGATCTGCCGTTCGAGTGGCGCTGGCAGGGTTGGGCCCAGCAATCGGTGCTGAATGTTCCGCTGTTTTTCATCGTTCTCGACCGCGACCTGCGCATCAGTTTCGTCGAGTTGCCGCGCAACCAAGAAGCCATCGATCAACTCTGGGTCGAGGCCGAACGCTTCGGCGCGCTCGTCGACTCGGGCGCTCGCGCCGACTCTGAAATCAACCAGTTCAGCGCCGAGCAAATCACGTCGCTCTATCGCGCCACCCCGACGGCCGTCGAACTACCCGAATCGGCGCGGGCCGTGCTCGCCAACCTGCGCGACGCCCGCGACGCCAGGCGACAAGCGGAAAAACAAGAAACCATCGCCAAGGACGAACTCGCCAGGTTGCTGCTCGAGCACGAAGTCGGCCTGCTCGACGGCGAGCAGGTCGTCACCTGGCGCGAGCAATCGGGCAAACAAACACTCGACACCAAACGCTTGCGCACCGAACTACCAGAGGTCTACGAAAACTTCCTCAAGATCAGCGCACCCTTCCGGGTGATGCGGGTCAAATAACTCAGTTCGCGGCAAGTCGCGACGTCCAGTGCTTCCAGATGATCACCATTGCCGCCGTGTCGAGCTCGCAGTATTGCAGCAGCATTTTCTTGACCGCATCGCGATGTTTGGCGTTGTTGCGACTCAGGCCATACATCATCTCCTGATAACTGCGCATCGCCCCGATACCGTCACGCACGGCCTCGACCGCCAACTCTTGGCCTTGACCCGCGGCAATGTTCGCCTGTTCGGCATCCAAAATTAAACCCTTCAGGGCGCTATACGGGTCGAGCGCACCGTCGAGGCTCTCGCGAAAATACTTCGAAAACCACGGATCGCGCCACAAGTCTTCGTTGCTCCCCCAAATCGCGGGCAAGACATATTTGATGCTCAGACTGCCGCCCATTTTCGGATGGCAGTAGTGGGCGCGACATAGTTCGAGCAGGTCTTGAACTCTTCCCCCGTCTTTACGATCGGGCACGATCGCCTCGATCCATGCGGCGATTTTCTTGTCGGCGTGGTTGTAGCTCGTCATCTGACGACGAATATCGCGCAGTGTGCTCTGCTCGAAGTTGCTCCACACGAAAATCGTGCCTTCATCGCCGACCGCGTCGCGCAACGCATCGGCGAATTTGAAACTTGGAAACGCATCATCGACATTTATCCATTCGGCATGACGCAACTCAGTGTCGCCCGGCCGCAAGATGGTGTGGCAACTGAACTGAAACGCAATCTGTTCATAGGGCTGCATGTCCTTGTGATACGGCACCGCCAATCGCGAGGTTTCAAAGTCGACGAAGTGCAGCGGATACTTGCACGCCTCGAGTTCGGCCTTCAGGTTCGGGTCGAGCCACTCGGCACCCGACTTCGTGCATTCAAGTTGGCGAATCTGTCGCTTGCCCGTCGCCTTGTTCTGGTCGATGATTCGCGGCGGTATTTCGACGAGTTTCGAGATGCCGTTTTTGATCAGCCAGTTGAGGCCCTCTTTGCTGTTGCCCGCGGCGTCGGCCAACAGCCCCGACTTGAACAGGTCGACGATGTGCGGGTCGCCCGCTGCGAGCGCACCCCAGCAATCGGCAAAACCGTTGCGCAGGCTTCCGATGTTGCGATACTCGCAATCTCGACACTTGTTGCCGAGCGGCGGCTCGAGGGCAACGCTCGGGTCGATGGCGATCCGTTTCAGCGAGTTGCTCTTCGAGCGCACTTCGGCGATCAACTCGTCGACCTCATTGCGCACGTTCAAGAAGCCCAAGAAGTGCTGACCGCGCAGTGCCGCGACATCGCCGGTGTAGACCGCGCGCGGCCCGGTGCTGCCGGGGTCTTTGTCGGTGACAAGTTCGACCTTGTTGAAGATCGCCTCTTCGCGGCAAGTTTTGGATGTGTCGACCAGACAAAGTTCGGGCTCAACCCGCATCTTTGGATACGCCAGTTCGAGCACATTCGTTTGAAACGAGATGTCCAATAGATATTCGCGCCAGTCGCCCAAAATTCCCCCGCGCTCGCCGCGATACGGCGTCTCGGTCTCGCTCGAGTCGAAACTCTTGGCTTTGACCTCGATCAAGCGCAGCACATCGCCCTTGCGCTGCAAAATATCGACGCGCACGAGCATGTCCTCGACCACAAATGTCGGCTCGAACCACACCCCGTCACCCGGCACCGCCATCAGTCGCGCGGTCGCCTGCTCGGGTGTCTCGTCATCAAGCGGCACCACCCACACGCCGTCGTCGAACAACGCCCGAGCCAGGGCTTCGACCATGAACCCACCGTCGGCGAAAAACTCGAGAAACGAATTCGGGTTGTTCAACGCCGGGTATCCCAACTTGAAATACTTCAACTTGACCGGGCAATCACACCCGAGCAAAAAGTTCGACTTCGAAAGCATCTATTGCGTCGCCATCGCCACGCGACCGTCGCCTTCGGGGTCGCGCCACGAACGGCCCGACGGTGCGACGACCACCCGTTGCAAGGCCGAAGCGGTGAAAGTGAACGGCGATTCGACGCCACGAATCACCGAAGATCCGCGCAGATAACCCACCGTCAACCCGTACACGCCGAAAAATACCGGCACCGTCGCGGGTATCGCGCCGGAGCCCACCGGCAGATCGTCGTAATGAAGGCTCACCTCTCCTTTGAAGCGACCCGTGGATGTGAACGCGACGCGCAGCGTGTGCACGCCGGTCGGCACATCGACTTCCGCCGACACCGAAAAATAGTGGAGATCCAAAAAGTTGTGCACATAGTGCAGGCGCTTGTCTTTGACATACACGGCGTAGCCACCCGCGCCACTGCCCTGGGCGATGATCGCCCCCTCGACACCGGATGCGGGCACCGTGACTTCGGCCAAAATCTCGAACGACCGATTGCGCAAATTCGGCGCGACCAGCGGTGGTATCACCCCGATGCCGGGTCGATACTCGTATCGTTCGCGGCGGTAGCGGGTGTCGCCGAATTTTCCCGGCTGGTTGTTGAGCGGCAGAATCTGCTGTTTTTCGGCGAGGTTCCACCACAGCGCGATCATCTCCTGCAATTTTTCAGGATGCTCGCGCGCCAGATCGTCGGTCTCGGCGATGTCTTTTTCGACGTGATACAGCTCCCACTGCTCGACATCGAAACCTATGTTCGGGTCCGACCCGTCGTAGGTCGGCGCGCCGGGCAGACCGGGCAATTGATGAAACACGACTGCTTTCCATCCGTCGTGATACAGCGCGCGCGAACCGAGCATTTCGTAGCACTGCGTCACATGCCTGCTCGGCGCCTTGGCGTCGCCCAGCGTGTGGGCGAAACTCACGCCCTCGATCGGTTGTTGTTCGACACCGGCAATATGCGACGGCGGTTCGACGCCGATCAACTCGAGCAGTGTCGGCATCACATCGACAGAGTGCAGATATTGCGCGCGCACCTCGCCTTTGGCGGCGAGTTTCTTCGGCCAATGCACGATCAACGGGTCGGTCACCCCGCCCTCATGGGTCTCGCGCTTCCATCGCTTGAACGGCGTGTTGCCCGCCCACGCCCAACCCCACGGGTAATGGTTGTGCGCTTCGGGCGTGCCGAGCAGGTCGATTCGCTTGAGGTTTTCCTCGAGGTTCTCGGGGATGAAATTGAAATAGAACATCTCGTTGTACGAACCCTTGGGTCCACCCTCGGCGCTCGCGCCGTTGTCGCTCATCACGAGCACGATCGTGTCGTCGAGTTCGCCCATCGACTCGATGTGTTTGATCACCCGACCGACCTGTGCGTCGGTATGGGTCAAGAATCCTGCGTAGACCTCCATCATCCGTGAATAAAGTTTCTTCTCGTCGGCGCTCAAACCGGCCCACTCCGGCACCCAGTGGGGTCGCTCGCTCAAAACGGTGTCGCTCGGCAACAGCCCAGACTTTTTCTGTCGCGCGAACACCCCCTCGCGCCAAACATCCCAGCCTTGGTCGAACTTGCCGCGATATGCGTCGATGAAACTTTTCGGCGCTTGGTGCGGCGCATGACACGCACCCGGTGCGAACCACATGAAAAACGGCTTCGACGGATGCGCCGCGCGCAGGTCGTTGATGAACAGTTCCGCTTTGTCGGCCAGGTCCTCGGTGATGTGATAACCCTCTTCGGGCGTGCGCGGCGGGTCGACCTGATGATTGTCGTAGACCAAATCGGGGTGATACTGGTCGGTCTCCCCGCCCAAAAAGCCATAAAAGCGTTCGAAGCCGCGACCCAGCGGCCACCGCTCGCGCGTTGATCCCATTTGGTTCTCACCTTGGGGCGAGAGATGCCATTTGCCGAGCAGATAGGTCGCATAACCGTTGCGCACCAAAACTTCAGAGATCATTCCCGCGCTCGCCGGCATGATCGAGTTGTATCCGGGAAAGCCCGAAACAATATCGGCGACCCGACCCATGCCCACGTTGTGCGGGTTGCGACCCGTCAACAATGCCGCGCGCGTCGGCGAGCAGAGTGCGGTCGTGTGGTAGTTGCTGTAGCGCAGGCCGTTGCTCGCGAGTTTGTCGAAGGTCGGCGTGGCGATGTCGGAGCCGTAACATCCGAATTGCGCGTAGCCGACATCGTCGAGCAACACGACGAGAACATTCGGCGCATCCCGCGGTGCGGTCGGCAGTGGCGGCCACCAGGGTGTCGAATCGTCGAAGGTTCGCCCGATCTTGCCCTTGAACTCGTTTTTCACCTTCACCCCCAGCACCAAAAATTAGCCCTCGACAAGTGCGTCGCTCGCATCAGAATCGACGAACCCGTCGAAGCCGAAGGGCAGTTATCATTGGCAGTGCCAGCGCTCGTAGCTCAACGGATAGAGCATTTGACTTCGGATCAAAGGGTTGGGGGTTCAAGTCCCTCCGAGCGCGC
>Ga0194131_10005028_pt1 | contig 19439 bp, 13 predicted proteins | sample TA2KigO120mmetaG_FD_148631 | JGI IMG/M metagenome (GOLD analysis project Ga0194131, IMG submission 148631) | Freshwater microbial communities from Lake Tanganyika, Tanzania - TA2015053 Kigoma Offshore 120m | ecosystem: Environmental > Aquatic > Freshwater > Lake | place: Tanzania: Lake... | reverse complement strand
TCGGATCGTTCGGGTCGTTCGGATCGTTCGGGTCGTTCGGACGTTCGGGTCGTTCGGATCGTTCGGGTCGTTCGGACGTTCGGGTCGTTCGGACGTTCGGGTCGTTCGGACGTTCGGGTCGTTCGGATCGTTCGGATCGTTCGGATCGTTGGGCGTTCGAACGGTCCGAACGTCGAACGACCCGAACGATATCAGGATCCCTGTCGAATCTGTCGAGTGACCTTGGCGAGCTGGACGAGCAGCTGCTCGAGCTCGGCCTGGTATTCGGCCTCGGGCATCGCGTCCTTGCGCGACTTCAGCGCCTCGAGCTGCGCCTCGAGTGACGCGCGCTCCTGCTCGAGCGCGGCGCGCGCGGCGCCGCCGGTGACCGCGGGCGCGGCGGGCTCGTCGAGGTAGAGCGACCGCGCCAGCGTGCCGTCCTCGCCGGGCGCTTCGGCTTCCCGCCCCTTCCTGTCCCCATCGTCGTCGAGCAACGGACGCTCGGTCGAGAGCTGGCCGCGCTGCTCGTAGTACGCCTTCACGCCGGCGCTGGCCGCGGTGAACGCCTCCCAGATCGACAGGCGTCCGTTCTTGTCGAGATCGGCGGCGGGCTCCGAGAGGACGCGGACGAAGTGCTCCGGAAACACCGTGGCGAACCGCTGGGCGACGGAGTCGGTGGCGGTGATGATCACGCGGCCGCGCTGCGAGAGCTCCTCGATGAACGGAAAGCTCGACTCGGTGGTGTTGACGAGCACGAGCCGGCCCGGGATGCCGTCGAGCATGGCCTTCCACTCCCCCGCGCTGAGGTCGGGCCCGGCGAGATTGAACTTCGCGTCCGCGCCGTCGAAGGTGCCGTGGCCGAGCAGCACGATGAGCAGCGTGTCGTCGCGCGTCAGCCGCCGCCGCAGGTCGCCGAGCACGCGGCGGACGTTGACGGCGTCGGACCGCGAGCTGCCGGTGCTCTCCTCGTCCAGCAGGACGATGTTGTCGGAGGGGAAGGCGAAGCGGGTGCTGAGCGCCGTCGCGAGCTGCGCGCGCCAGGCCTGCTGCTGCTCGGCGTACTTCTCGCCGCCGGCCGCGCCCGAAATGATCACCGCATAGCGCTCGGCGGCGGAGGCCGTCGCGGGCAACAGCAGCAACAGCAACGCGGCAACGAGGCGCCTTGGCAGTCGGGCGTTGGCAGTTGGGCGTTTCGTCACCGCAGCCCCCATCGCCGCCTGAGCATCCATTCAGCCGCCAGCAGCAGGACGAGCGCGGCGAAGACCCACGGCGTGTGCCACAGCTCCTGCAGCTGCGGCGCGGCCGGCTGCAGCGCGGCCTCGCCGAGCAGCGACGACAGCCGCGACGCGTCGCTGGCCGGCAGGTAGGCGCCGCCGCTCGCGGCCGCGATCCGGCGCAGCACGTCCTCGTTCAGCCGCGGCTCCGCCATCTCACGGTCCACGCCGCCGACGAGCACCCACCGGTCCGACGACCCGAGGTCCGTCGCGCCCTTCCGCGCGTCGGCGTGCACGCGGTAGATGCCCGGCTGATCGAAGCGCATGTCGGCGGAGTAGCGGCCGGTGCGCGGGTCGCTCAGCGCGGTGCGCATCTCCTGCACGTCGCCGCCAGGCAGCGTGACGCGCAGCGTCACCTGCGCGTCGCTGACCGGCGCGAACGAGTCGTCGCGCACGTCCAGCGCGATCGCGCCGGCGCTTCCCGTCTCCGGCGCCATGGGCAGGATCGAGACGGGGTCCGGCGCGCCGCTGGACAGCCAGCGCACCGCCTGCCGCCAGAACAGCTCGTAGGACCTGTCCTCCGACGGCCGCTGCATCCGCCAGCGCCATGACGCTTCGCCGGTGAACACCATGGCGCGCCCCCGGCCGTAGCGCTGCACCGCGACGAGCGGACGCGGGCCGTCGGGGGCGCGGACGAGCGCCAGCACCTGGGCGCCCGGCCGCGGGGCGCCGAGCGCCGACGCGGCCGCGAGCGCGGGAATCTCGCGCCACCGCTTCGCGGTGTCCTCGGCGGTCGCGCCGATGCGCATCACGGGATGCGCGGCGCCGTCGTCGGTGAGCGTGACCGTATACGGCGTGGCGCCCGACTGCGACGCGCGCACGACGCCGCTGCCGCGGTCGGTCAGCCCGACGGGCAGCACTTCCTCGACGGCCGTGCGCACCAGCGCCTGCTGCTCGAAGGATTTCGCCCCGAGCACGAGCAGGCCGCCGCCGCGCTCCCCCACGAACTGGTGCATGGTCTCGATCTGCGCGCGCGACAGGCTGTCGGTGTCCACGTTCGCCAGGATGACCGCGTCGTACTGATAGAGGGCCCGGCGGTCCTCCGGGAACCCCGACGTGAGCTGCGGCGCGCGCTCTTCGCTCGCCTGGACGAAATACGTCGGATCGCCGCCGGCATCGCGGCCCTTGCGGACCACCGAGTCGATCTCGAGTCCCGGATCGGCCACGAGCGCCCTCTTCAAGAACGTGTGCTCGAACCCCGGCGCGCCTTCGACGATCAGCACGGCGCGGCGCCGGCCGGGCGGCTCCACGAGCACGCTGCGGCGGTTGTTCTCGAGGACCAGCTCCCCCGCCGCGGAGGGAATCTCGACCGTGTAGAGGGTCGCGGTCTCGCGCGGCGAGACCGTGAACACTGCCCGTACGGGGCTGCCGTCGGCGGCCGGGGTCACGTGGCGCAGATCGACAGGACGACCGTTCTCCAGCACGCGGAGGTCGAAGGCGCCGCTCCGTCCGCGGTTGACCGCGGTCACCGTGAGATCCACCGACGCATCGGCCAGCGCGGTCTCGCCCGCGGAGACGTCGAGCACTTCGAAGTCGGACTCGATGCGCGGCGCCCCCACGCCAATGGTGTAGACCGGCACCGTGCCGTCGTCCACGCTCGCCGCCGCCTCGTCGCGGCCGGTCTCGCCGCCGTCGGACAGGACGACGACGGCCGCGACGCGGCGGTCGCGGTAGCGCTCGCGCACGGCGCGGAGCGCGCCGGAGAGGTCGCTCTGCGACTGGTTCGCGGACAGCGCGCCCTCGCCCATCGGCGCCAGCGCGCCGCCGAACGTCAGGACGTCGGTCTGGAAGCGGGCGGCGAGCGCGGGACGAATGTCGCGCTCGAGCACGCCGCTCGCGGCCTCGACGCGCGCCTGTCCGCCTGCCCCGGGCCCGGTCGAGGGGCCGACGTCTTCCAGGCTCATGCTGCGCGAGATGTCCACCAGCACGGGCACGACCGCATCGGTGGCCGTCTCCGGAGGCATGACGCGGACCGGACGCAGCAGCGCGAGCACGAGGACCAGCAGCGTGACGGTGCGAATGGTGGAGAGGGCCGCGCGGCGGCCGGGCGACAGCGGCACGATGGCACCCGCGTACGACGCCACGCCGACCGCCACGATCGGCGCGACGAGCAGGAGCAGGGTCCACCAGGGGAGCGCAACGGCGAACTGCATCACTTCGCGAGCGCGCGGTAGTACTTCTCGATCAGCTGCTTGTACTGGTCGGGCACGCGCTGCGTCGTGCCTGCGTTGAGCCGGTCGCTCGCCTGCTGCCCGCGGAGGCGCGCCGCGGTCTCGCGCTCGGCCCGCTCCAGCGCGGCGGCGATCTGCACCTTCAGCGTGTCCCAGGCGGCGAAGTCCTGTTTCCAGGCTTCGGTACCCGGTGCCGAGCGTCCGGGGTTGAAGCCCTCGGCCTCCGGCGAGTCGATGTCGACGCCGTTCTCCTGGCGGAGCTGCTCGAGCAGGTCGCGCGCGCCCTCCCACGGCGCGTCGCGCTGGCCCTGCTGCCGGGCCCTGCCTCCTTCATGGGCGCCACCCTCGCGGGCGCCCCGCCCGTTCTGGTTCTGGCGGCCGTTCTGGCCGCGCTGCCCGCCTTCCTGCTGCTGCCGGAGCTGCGCCAGCTCGCGATCGAGCTCGGCGACCTGCTCGCGCATCTCGCGCAGGCGCGACAGCTCGTCGCTCAGGCGCTGCGACTCGTCGCTCTGGCCCGCGGCGGCGCCGAGGCTGGCGGCGAGCTGATCGAGATTCTTCGCGATCTCCTCACCCTGACGCCGTGCGGACGGCTGGTCGGCCCTGGCGGCCTCGCGCATCCGTTCGGGAATGTTCTGGCGTTCGAGCTGGCGGGCAGCCTCGCCCAGCGCGTTGCGCTCGCGCTCCTCGCCGCGCTGCGGACCGCCCGCCATCTGCCGGACGGATTCCTCGAGGCGTTCCGCGCGGTCGGCGAGACGCTCCTGTTCACCGGCCCGGCGGCGCGACGCCTCCGCGTCGTTCGGCTGACTGCGCTCGTTGCCCAGCCGGCGCTGCCCGTCCGCGAGCTGACGGGACTCGAGCTGCAGCTCGCCCAGCGCGCGGCGCCGGTTGTCCGGCTGGTCGCTCCGCATCCGCTGCTCGAGATCGCGCAGCCCTTCAGCCGCGCGGCTGCCACGCTGACTCGCCTGCCCGGGGTTGTCGCGGCGCAGCTCGCTGGCGGCGCCCTGCATGTCTTCGGCAATGCGCTCGAGGTCGCGGCCCGCCTGCTGCTGCTGACCGTTGCCGCCCGGCTGCTGTTGCTGGCCGCGCCCGCCCGGCTGCCGCTGCTGCTGGATCTGCCGCGCCAGGTCCTCGGCTTGGCGCCGCAGCTCGGTCTGCTCGCGCGTCAGCCGCTCCAGCTCACGCCGCATCTCCTCCTGGTTCCTGCCGTCGCTCTCCGCCAGCGACTGCTGCTCCTTGTTGAGCGCCTCCTGCCGGCGCGCGAGCTCGCGGAGGCGGTCGGCGGTCTGGTCGTTCTCGCCGTTCTGCTGCTGGCGCGTTTCGCGGCTGTTGGGCGTCTCGTAGTTCGTCTGCTGCTGGCGCGCGAGCTCGCGGTCGAAGAGCGACGACAGGTCCTGCGTCTGGCGGTTCTGCCCGCGTCCGTTCCCCTGCGCCTGCTGCTGCTGAATCTCGCGCCGCCGCACCTCGGCCTGCGCGCGCAGCAGCTCGTTGAGCGCGGTCATCTCGTGCGGCAGTGCCCCGCCGGTCTGGAGCGCTTCCAGTGCCTGCGTCGCGCGGGCCATCGCCTCGCTCGCCTTCCGGATCGCGTCGGTGGACGGATCCGCCGCAGCCGCCTGTCCCGCGCGCCCGCCCCCGCCCGTCTGGCGCCGGCGCCTGAGATCCGCCGCCCGCGACATCTGCGTCAGCATCGTCATCGCGCGGGCGCGCAGCTCGCGCTGCGCCCGGCCGACCGTCCTGATGTCGTCCTCGGAGCGGCCCCCGGCGTCGCGGGAGCGGCGATCGAGCCTCCATGTCGCGGTGATGATGTCCTTCTGCGCCTGGACCATCTCTTCCAGGCCCTGCTCCTCGCCGCTGCCGGCCCCCTGGCTCTGCGAGGCGACGAACTCCTCTTCGAACGGCGTGACCTCGAGGAAGAAAATGTCGCTGCGGGCTTCGCTGGACCGCTTGCCGCGGCTCACGTCGCGGGCACGCGCGTAATACGTGACGAAGTCGCCCGGCTTCACGTCGAGGTCTTCGAGGTACACGATCCGCCGGCCGGTGACCGCAATCCCGGTGCCCTCACGCTGGAACGGGACCGCTTTCTCCTCGCCGCCGCGCACCGCGTACACCAGCTCGAGCGACGCGATGCCGAAGTCGTCGTCGGCGCGCGCTTCGATCGGGACCTCTTCGATCGGCGTCACCTTGCGGTCGGTCGCCGGCCGGACGATGCGCACGTCCGGCGGACGATCCTCGAGCGTGCGGATGAAGTACTCCGTGTCGCCGGGATTCGACAGGCCGTCCGCATCCGCGAGCGCCACCCGGTAGGACCCGTCGTCGGAAATCGTGATCTCACCATGGACGGGCGACGCGTGCGTCGCCCCTACACCGTCGGGCGTTCCGACACGCGCGGAAAGCGGCACCGGTTTGCCGCCGGTCACATTCAGCGACGCCTGCGTGACTGGCTTGTCGGTGTAGACGGTGACGCGCACGCGCGTGCCCGCGGGCCCGTAGATGTCGCCCCCGTCCTCCTCCTCGCGCGCCTGCATCCCGAACGCGGGCGGGTATTGGTAGCGGAGATCGATCCGCTCCACGCGCGGCGGCCGCACGACGGTGACGCTGAACTCCCGCGATGCCGCGCCGCCCGCGGCGACGACGTAGCTGAAGCTGTCGTCCACGCGGTCGAAGGCGGCCACGAAGCCGTCGCCATCGGCTTCCATTGGCGACTCGGTGTCACTGGTGCGGAGAACAGGAGTCACGCCCGCAAGGCCCGGGATGCGCGCGACGATGCGGAGGGGCGCCCCGGCGCGAAGCGTCACGTCGCCCGGCGTCACTTCGAACAGCAGGCGTTCCGGGAACAGATACAGCGCGGCAACGGCCGCCGCCCGGCTCATCGGGGCCAGTGCAACGCCGGCGAGCACCGCCAGTACGGCGGTCGCCGCTGCGGCGCGGATGCCGATCGTGCGCACAGCCCGGCGGCTGACGATCCGGTCGATGTCGATGCCGCGGATCCGTGCCGCCGCGTCGGAGACGACGGCCGCCGTCATCGCCCTGTGCCCGGTGGCCTCGAACTCGGCGACGGCGGTCACGAGCGAGTCCTCGAGCTCCGGACAGCACTCCTCGATGAGGCGCGCGACCTGCAGATTGCGCGGCGACTGCCGGAGCGGCCGGATGACGGATGCGATGGACACCAGCGCGACGCCGGCCGCGACAGCCCACAGCGCGATGAGCGCCGGCCCTTCGGGTTGCAGCAGCCGATCCGTGAGCAGCGCCAGGGCAATCGCGACGCCGGCGCCTGTCGCCGCCAGCGACCACGCACGCAGCGCGGTGGCGGTCCGCCAGCGGCGGCGCACCTCGTGCACGAGCGCGGAGAGCTGGCTGAAATGCTCCTGCATCAGCCCAGCCTCCGTCCGAGGATGCCTTCCGCCGCGAGGCTCACCACCATCAGCAGGAGCGCATATTGCCAGAGCCGCTGGCGATCTTCGTCCTCGCGCGCGGCCACGCCTTCCTGGCGCGCGGCGGCGGCCTTCAGCCGCGCCACGCCGGCTTTGAACTCCTCCGCGGTCATGCGCGCCGGGTCCGACTCGCGCGGATCGACGTTCACAGCCACCAGCCGCTCGCCACGCGGACCTGACCCGCCTTCGCCCGGCTTCGGCGGGGTCCGTGCCACGGACACGACGCCCGGCCTCGTCCCCTGCGGACCGGCCAGGTCGCCGACGAGATACTCGGTCTGCGCGGCGCGCGCGGAAGCCAGATAGCGCAGCGTCTCGTGGACGAAGGGCACGAACGCCAGCTGCAGCGGGAAATCGTTCCAGCCGTTGTTGACGTCGGAGGCGAAGACCAGCGTGCGGCCGCGATCGGTGCGCTCCTCGACCAGCGCGGCACTGCCGTCCGAATAGCGCGCGATCACGTCGGCGCCCTCGGGCACGTCCACCAGCGCCGCGCGCGAGAAGCTGATGTTGCCCAGCGTGCCGACGCCGCCGAACAACCGGAAGACGGGATGACGGCTGTCGTCGGGCGCAAAGCTGAGCGCCTGCGCGTCACGGCGCCGCCACGACGTGCGCACGACGCCGTCGAGCGCCTCCTTCAGGACAGCCGGATCGACATCCGGGCCGGCCGTGACGAGGAGACCTCCACCCGCGCGGACGAACGCCGCCAGCCGCTCACGTCCGCGCTGCTCGAGGCCGCGCGTCCCGAGAATGACGATCACGCTCGCGGGCGACGCGTGCGTCGCCCCTACCGCGTCCGCGCCGTCGGAGAATTCGCGCCCGCTGATGGCGCGGAACCGGAAGCCGCCGGCGCCTTCGGCGACGGAGACCGCGCGCTCCAGATACAGCGCTTCCGACGGGTGCCCTGACGCGGTGACCGCGAGGACCGCCGGTGCGTCGCTGGCGCTGACGACCGCGTAGCGGACGTTGTCCGCCGCGTAGCCCTCACGATCCACGATCGACGCGGACAAGGCCCCGGACGCGCCGGCGGTCAGCGTCACGCGGGCCTCCGCCGCGCCTCCGGGCGACAGCGACACGGGCACGGCGCCAATGCGCGTGCCGGCGAGGGTGAAGACGACCTGCTCGATCCCTGCACGGCCGGAGAAGTTCTGCACCGACGCGACCGCGTCCATCCCGTCCACGCGCAGCGACGTCAGCGCGAGGTTCGCCGGCGCCGCGCCCGCGTCCTCGACATCGACGGCGATGCGTTCGGGGACGCCGCCCTCCTCGGCATCCCATCCGCTCTGCTGCAGGTCGGTGATGACGACGATGCGGCCGGGACGCTCGCCGAACTGCTCGGCGGTCCGGCGCAGCGCCGCGCGGTAGCGCGTGGCCCCCGCGCCAGGCTCGAGCTGCCCGATGGCGGCCAGCGTACCCGCCCGGTCGCTCGACAGCGGCGCAATCACGTCCGCGCCGTGCGCGAACGCCACCGCGCCGACGGCGTCGGCGGCAGGCGCGGTGCGGATGATCTCGGCCGCCCTGGCGCGCACACGCGCGAACGTCGCCGGCGCCGACACGCTCGCCGACGTGTCGATCATCACCATCGTCGCCGGCGCGCTCAGCGCGGCGGCCGATTCGGTCAGGTACGGCCGCGCGAAGGCGAAGGCCAGCAGCAGCAGCGCGGCCACGCGCAGCGCCAGCAGGATCATCTCGCGCAGGCGGCGGCGCTGCGACTGCTCCACCGGCGCCCGCCGCAGGAAGCGCATCGCCGAGAACCGGATCACCGGCTCCGTGTTCCGGTAGAACAGGTGGATGGCGATCGGGATGGCAATCGCCGCCGCGCCCGCCAGGAACAGCGGCGAGAGGAACGACAGCACTACCGCGCCCTCCCCCGCGTGGACAGGTACGACATGAGCGCGAAGTCGAGCGGCTCCGAGGTGTCGAGCAGCCGGTAATCGATGCCGGCCGAGCCGAGCTCCCGCTTGTAGCTCTCGACCGTTTCGTTCAGCGACTCGAGGTACTGCGCGCGGACCACCGACGGCACCGCCATCAGCTCCTCGTCGCCCTCGAGATCGCGGAACCGCGCCGCGCGCTCGAAGGGGAACGTCAGCTCGTCGTGATCCATCACGTGGAACACGATGACGTCGGTGCCGCGGAACCGGAAGTGCCGCAGGCCGTCCACGACGCGCTGCGGCTCGTCCAGCAGGTCGGAAATGACGACGACGAGGCCGCGCTTGCCGAGGCCGTCGGCCAGCGCGTGCAGCGGCGTGGACACGTCCGTCCGCCTCCCGAGCGTCGTCTGGCCGAGCGTGACGAGGATCGACCGCAGGTGGCTCGGCCGCGCGCTCGGCGGCAGCATCTTCACGATCGCCTCGTCGAACGTGGTCAGCGACACCGCGTCGCGCTGCCTGTTCATCAGGTACGCGAGCGACGCGGCCAGCATCGACCCGTATTCGAGCTTGGTGACGGGCGACGCAGGCGTCGCCCCTACCGACCTGTAGCCCATCGACGCGCTGACATCCAGCAGGATGTAGCAGTCGAGGTTGGTCTCTTCCTCGAACTTCTTGACGTAGTAGCGGTCGCTGCGCGCGTAGACCTTCCAGTCGATGCTCGAGAGGTCGTCGCCGGGGATGTACTGCCGGTACTCGGCGAACTCGACGCTGAAGCCCTTGAACGGGCTGCGGTGCAGGCCCGAGAGGAACCCTTCGACGACGGTCCGTGCCTTCAGTTCCAGGGTTCCAAGGCGCGCGAGGACAGCGGGATCGAGGAAGCGCAGCTCATTGGCGCCTTCGCCAGGGCTACGGCGCCCGGGCTCGTTCATATCGCCAACCCGCTTTTCGGAACCGGCACGGCCTGGAGGAGCCGCTCGACGATCCCGTCCGCGTTGATGCGCTCGGACTCGGCGTAGAAGTTGGTGACGATGCGGTGGCGGAGGATCGGCGCCGCGAGCGCCTGGATGTCGCGCACCGACACGTGGTGGCGCCCGTTCATCAGCGCGCGCGCCTTGCCCCCGAGAATCATGCCCTGCGAGGCGCGAAGTCCGGCGCCCCACTTGACGTACGTGTCGATGAACTCCGGCGTGCCCTGCTGCCCGGGCCTCGACGCGGCGGCCAGCCGCACGGCGTACCGCGACACCTCGTCACTGACGATCACCTGCCGCACGACGTGCTGGAACTCGAGGATGTCGGCGCCCGCGAGCACGCGCGCCACCTGCGGCTCCTGCGCGCCGGTCGTCTCGGTCACCACGCGCACCTCGTCGTCCTCGCCGAGGTACTTCATGACGACGTTGAACATGAAGCGGTCGAGCTGCGCTTCGGGCAGCGGGTAGGTGCCCTCGAGCTCGATCGGGTTCTGCGTGGCGAGCACGAAGAACGGCCGTTCGAGCTGGTACGTCCGCCCGGCCGCGGTGACGTGGTACTCCTGCATCGCCTCGAGCAGCGCCGCCTGCGTCTTCGGCGGCGTGCGGTTGATCTCGTCGGCGAGGATGATCTGCGCGAAGATCGGTCCGTGCACGAAGCGCAGCGAGCGCTCGCCGTGGTGCTCCTCGAGGATCTCCGTGCCGGTGATGTCGGACGGCATCAGGTCCGGCGTGAACTGAATGCGCTTGAACGACAGATCCAGGATCTGCGCCAGCGTCTTGATGAGCAGCGTCTTGGCGAGGCCGGGGACGCCGGTGATCAGGCAGTGGCCGCCGGTGAAGAGCGCCATGAGGACCTGGTCCACCACCTCGTCCTGCCCGACGATGACCTTGCGGAGCTCGGCGAGGATGCGCTCACGCCCGTGTTGGACGCGTTCGGCGTAATTCGGCGCGGCAGTCAAAACGGGGTCGGGAGTCATTTTTCGAGGACAGTGTTGGGCGGGATCATGCTCGAGAAACACTGTCCTCGAAAAATGACTCCCGACCCCATTTCCTAATGCGTAAGGCTGTAAATGATCTCGTTGATGAACATGCGGTAGGCGTCGGCGGTGAACTTGATATAGCCGGGATATTCCTCCGCGTTCGACCACTCGACGCCGTCGCCCATGTCGGTGTTCCAGTTCGCCAGGACCATCGGGCGCCCGTGGTCGTCGAGGATGGCGCGCAGCCGCGCGACGAACCCGCCTTTCTCCCACGTCCGGCCTGCAAAGAACGAACCGAGACCCGCCACCTGCGGATAGGCGTTGAGGTTGTAAAAGACGGAATAAATGGGGTGCGGCGGCTCCAGATCGACGAGCTGGCGATCCGGGAACACCCGCTTCATCTCTTTCTCGAAGTTGTCCCACTCGTACGGGCCGTGAAAGTCATCGAAGGTGGCCGTGCCGCCCCGCAGCAGGAACTCGCGGACTATCGAGACCTCGTGATCGCGCAACCGCAGGTTGCCCGGCTCGACGATGTAGATCCACCCGTGGTCCCAGAGCTTCGGATCGTCGAGCGTCAGGACGATCGGATCGTTGACCTGGATCGCGGTCGCCGTCCGCAGGCGGCGTGAGAGATTCTGTTCCGCCGCGGGCGCGTCGATCGCCCACGGCTCTCCCCAGTAGTCGAGGCGATAGCGGCTGTCGACGGTGAAGGCGAAATAGCGGATGCGGACGAAGGTCCACTGCAGTCCCGCAAAGCGGTCGTCCTGCAGCACCGGGATCTGCGCGAGCGCCTGGGAGAGGCGCGCCGGCTCGACCATCAGCAGTCCGGCCAGGACCGCCGTGAGCACGAGTCCGGCTCCCCGCTTCATTGCGCGCCTCCCGGCGCGGAGACAAGTTTGAGGAGCAGATCCTGCGCGCGCTCGAACGTCGGCGCAATCTCCAGCGCCGCGAGCGCCTCGCGCTTCGCGTCGCCGAGCTGGCCGGCAGCGAAGTGCGCTTCGGCGAGGTCGATGTGCGCTCCGGCCTTGTCGGCCGCACCGGCCGCCAGCGCCACCTTGAACGACTGAATCGCGAGCGCCGTGTTTTTCTGCTGCATCGCGTGGCGGCCGACGAACGTCGAGGCGTTTGCATCGAACGGATCGAGCTCGGCCACGCGCGTGTGCGCCGCGGCCACCTTGGCGGCGTCGGCCTTCTGCGCCGCGAGCAGCGCGGCGAGGCGGCGCGCGCTCTCGACGTCGGTGGAATCGGCCTTGATCACTTCCTCCAGCGCCTGGATCGCGCGCTGCGTGTCCTTCTTCTCCGAGGCAATCAGCGCGATGAGCGCGTGCGGGTTCTCCTGGCCGGTGGCGCCGGGCACCAGCGTCGCCGCGCGCTCGAGCGTGGCAATGGCGCCGTCGAGGTCGCCGGCCTCATGCTGCGCCTGCGCCAGCTCCATCTGCACCTTGAAGCTGTCGGGATTCGACTCGGCGAGCGTCTTCAGCTGATCGAGCGTCGGGTTCGCCTCGATCTTCACGTCGCGCAGCGCGCGGCGCAGCGCCGCGTAGTCCTTCTCCATCTTCGCGTCGAAGGCGGTCTGGATCGTGTCGATGGAGGTGTTGAACGCGGCCGTGATCGCCTGGTCCGTCTCCATGCCCTCGCCGTAGGCGCGGATGAAGCGGTGGAGCGCCGGCTCGCCGTAGGTGTCGATGAGGTGCTCGACGACGAGCGACGCCTGGTAGTACGTCAGGTTGATCAGGCGCGGGTCGCTGAAGCCGTCGTTGAGATCCCGCAGCTTCAAGAGGCGCCCCGCCTCGAGCGCCTGCGCGTACGAGAGCTCGGTCTCGCGTCCCCACTCCGGACGCGCGCGGCGTTCCTCGTACATCGAGATGCCCTCCGACAACCACCGCGGCAGCCGGTTGTTGGACATCTGCAGCGTGATGACGTGCGCCATCTCGTGCCACAGCGTCGTCTGCCAGTTGAACTGGCCCGGCGGGCGGGCGCGCGGCGAGTCGAGCGTGACCACCCGGCCGAAGCAGGCGCCGAGCGCGCCGATGAAGCCGGGCAGGCCGATCGTGCGCACCGCGAAGTCGTCGTGCACCGGGAACATCTCGACGAGGATCGGCCCCACGGGCGAGAACTGATACCGCGTCGACAGCGCGTCGAGCGCCTGCTGCGCCAGCTGCGGCACGAGCTCGCGCATCACCGCCGACTCCTCGGGGGCGAGCCGCACGACGAGGTCGCCGGCGCGGATGGTCTCGAACTTGTCGAGCTTGTCCATCATCGCCAGCAGGTTGAACGTCAGGATGTCGAACGGATCGGCCTTGAACGCCGTCTCGAGCGCGCGGCGCGCGCCGGGCTCGTCGCCGGTGCGCAGCAGGTGGGAGCCGAGATTCGCGTAGGCGCGCGCGTTTCGCCCGTCGAGCTGGATGGCCCGCTGCGTCAGGACGACCGCTTCGTCGAAGCGGTAGTTGCGTCCGAGATGATCGCCCGCGATGCGGTAGATCTCGCCGTAGGCCGGGTTGATCGTCAGCACGCCCGCCGCGGCCGTCTCGAAGTCCGCCTTGCGGTCCTCGAGCACGGCGATCGCCGCCTCGAGCGAGCGCGCCTCGAGGCTGTTGGGGTTCACCGCGAGCGCCCGCGTGATCGCCGCCTTCGCCTCGTCGCGATTGCGCTCGTCGAGCGCCAGCTCGGCGACCAGCAGGTGCGCGGGCACGTAGTTGTTGTTGATCGCCAGCGCCTTCTCGGCGAGCTGCTTCGAGGCCGCCGGGTTGTTGTCCACGGTGGCGCGCGCCATCCCGAGCAGCGCGGGCGCGTAGCTCTGGTTGGCCTTGAGCGCCGCCTGGAACGACTGCATCGCGTTCGCCGGGTCGTACTTCTCGACGAACAGCTCGCCCCACCCGGTTTCCACCTCCGCGTTGCCGGGCGACTGGCGGCTTGCCTCGCGGTAGTAGTCGTTGGCCTGCCGGAACTCGCCCAGCGCGCGCGACGCCTCCGCGAGCCGCAGCAGATCGTCCGCATCGTCATCGTCGCTGCGGTTGAGCACGCCCTGCAGCGTGCGCTGGCCGTCCTGCCGGCGGCCCAGATACAGCTGCAGCAGCCCGAGCTCGAGCGCGGCGTCGCTGCCGGGACTCGACGTCGCGAGGGGCGTGAGCAGCTTCTCCGCCCCGGCATAGCGGCCGCGCGCGATGTCGGCGCGCGCGCGCAGGACCACGGAGGCCGCGTCGGTCTTTGGGCCCAGCAGGGTCGCGACCTCGTCGTACTGGCCGAGGTTGAAGGCGCGCGTGGCCGGATCTTCCTGGGAGCTGGGCGGCGTCTGCGCCGAGGACGAGGTGGTAATCGCGATGAGCAGCGCGGCGCACACCGCCACCATCCGCTGCAGAGTCAGGAGGCGGATCGGCCTATCGTGGCGGGCTGCGTCATCGGTCATCGATACGCGTAAGTATATGTCAGCCGTGCGCCCGCTCAGGTGCAAGACGGGTGCCGCAAAGCCTTCTCTTCCACCCTGATTCGCGCACGCACGAGCAGGGCGAACAGGATGGTGGCGAGCGGTCCCGTGACACGCGCGCCGACGAGCAGCGCCACGCCGATGAGCTCCCCGATAACCGCGACGTAGTTCGGGTGGCGCACGAACGCATACGGTCCGGTGGTCACCAGCGGCGCGCCCGGCAGCACCAGCACCCGGAACGTCCAGCGGCGTCCGAGCGACGTGATCGCCCAGACCTTCAGGAGCTTGGCAATCGTGAAGACGGCCGCGCCGGCCAGGACCCATTCGCCCCCCGGCTCACCCGAGACGAGCCCTTCGATCACCATGGCGACAAACGCCGACGGATACGCCCAGCGCATTGTCGCGAAGACGTCGCCCCGCGGCTCCACCGCGCCCTGCAGGCGCAGCCAGCGCTCGTTCGTCAGCGACACACGCTGCTCGACGAGCATCATCGCGGCGACGACGACGAGCACGACGAGGGCGGTCATGCGCGCGCAACGTCGCAGTCGCCGGCGACGCCGATGAGATATTCGACCGGCGCGCCCCAGCGCGCGGCGACGGTGGCGGCGAGCGAGATGCCCGCGGGCGAGCCGACGAGCGAGCGCAGCGCGCGGTTGATGCGCCACTTGCGCGAGAACTCGCGGACGCGCGCGGACTGCAGCGCGGCGAACGCCGCGGTGCCGGACGCGATCTCCTCCAGCGCGGCCGCGGCCGCCAGCTCGCCGCCGCGCAGCGCGAAGCGGAGGCCGTCGCCGGTCATGGGATCGACGAAGCCGGCGGCGTCGCCGGCCAGGAGCAGGCCCGGGCAACCAGCGGCGCGCGCGTCCACGGCGAGCGGGCCGAGCGTCGCCAGCGGCGCAACCTGGCGGGCGCGCCTGAAGCGCTCGCGCAGGTCCGGGTCGGCGCCGATTGCGTCATCAACGATTGATGCAGGTGTGCGGGCGCGCCATGGCGCGCCCCTGCCACGCACGACGCAGACGTTCGTCACACCGCCCGGGAGCGGCGCGACCCCGATGTAGCCGTCGGAGCGGATGTGCATCTCGCCGCGCGAGGTGAGGCCGTCCACGCCTTCGAAGTACGTACCGAAGGCCCAGCGGCGCGGCGCGCGCGCGAACGCCGCGAGGCCGAGCGCGAACGCCAGCGTGGAGCGTCGTCCGTCGGCGGCGATGACGACCCGCGCACGGACTGGTCCTTCGTCCGTTTCCACCCCAACTACACGTCCGCACTCGGTTACAGGAGCTCGCACACGAACGCCGCACGACAATTCTGCACCCGCGGCGATCGCGGCGTCGAGCAATAGCCCATCGAAATCTCTTCGGAGAATAGCGAGTCCGTTGAGATCTTCCGGGTAGCTCCCAGTAACGGCGGCATGCCGTGGTCCGGTAACCGTCATACCAATGATCGGCAGCGCCTGCTGGCGCACGGCAGCGCCGATACCCAGCCGGTCGAGAATCGACAGCGCGCCCGGGTTCAGCGTGTCGCCGCACAGCTTGTCGCGAGGGAATGCGGACCGGTCTACGACGCCGACGCGCACGCCCGCGCGCGCCAGCACCAGCGCGGCGATCGATCCCGCGGGGCCGGCGCCGACCACGAGCACGTCATACGCGGCCAAGGACCAGCGCGCTGTTCTTGGATCCGAATCCGAGGCAGTTGCAGAGCGCCGCGTTGATCTCGGCGGGCCGCGCCTCGTTCGGGATGAAGTCCATGTCGCAGGCCGGATCCGGCTCGTCGAGGTTGATCGTCGGCGGCAGCATCCCATGCGTGATCGCCAGCGCCGTCGCCGCCACTCCGGCCGCGCCGCTCGCGCCCTGCGGGTGGCCGATCATCGATTTCGTCGAGGAGCCCGGCACCCGGTCCGCGTGGCATCCGAACACGCGCCGCACGCACCGCGACTCGATCGCGTCGTTCAACTGGGTCGACGTGCCGTGGTAGTTCACGTAGCCGATGTCGCCGGGGCGCCGGTGCGCCTTCCGCAGCGCGGTCTCGATGCAGCGGACGATCTCTGCCCCGTCCGGATCCATCTGCACGCGGTGGTAGGCGTCGCACGTGGAGGCGTAGCCCTCGATGCGGGCGTAGCAGGTGGCGCCGCGCGCCTTCGCGCGGTCCTCGCGCTCCAGCGTGAACATCCACGCCCCCTCGCCGAGCACGAACCCGTCGCGCCCCTTGTCGAACGGCCGCGACGCCTGCGCCGGGCGATCGTTGTAGTGCGTGGACACGGCGCGCATCCGCGAGAAGCCGAAGATCATCCCGGGCAGCACGCACCCGTCGGTGCCGCCCGAGAGCATCACGTCGTACTCGCCCCCGCGAATCAGCGATGCCGCGTAGCCGAGGGCGTCGGTCGAGCTGGTGCAGCCGCACGACAGGACGTGGCTCTGGCCGCGCAGGCCAAGCGAGATGGAGATCTCGCTCGACACCATCCCGCAGATGCCGACCGCAATCGCATACGGCGTGACGTGGCGCCCGCCGCTCGTGAAGAAATCCTCGTACTGCTTCTCGCCGACATCGATGCCGCCGCCGCCGCTGCCGATCAGCACGCCGGCGCCGCGCTCGCCCGCGGTCAGGCCGGCGTCGCGCCAGGCCTCACGCGCCGCGATGACGCCGAAGAGCGCCGCGCGGGAGTAGCGCTTCGGATCCGCGCGCGTGTCCTCGCCGTGGTCTCCGTCGAGCGCGAGCGCATCGTCGATCGACACGGGTGGCACCCACGCCGCCACGCGGCACGGATACGTCGAGACGTCGAACTGCGTGATGGCTCTGGTGCCGCTGACGCCGCGGCGCAGGCAGTCCCAGTAGCGCTCCCGGCCGACGCCGAATGGCGAGACGGCGCCAATGCCCGTGATCACCACGCCGGGATAGCCGTTATGCATCGTTCGGATCGTTCGGGTCGTTCGGGCCGTTCGGGCCGAACGACCCGAACGGCCCGAACGACCCGAACGACGTCACTATAATACCGAGCCGTGGCGCAGGTGTTCGCGTGGAGCGGCGCTCTCCTCTTCGCGCTCTCGACCGCGGTCTTCCTGTTCCACTATGTCTTCCGCTTCGGCATGCCCGCGCCATCCGGCGATGCCGCGCGCGCCATGACGTGGAACGTCCTGCTGTTTACGCTGTTCGCAATCCATCACAGCGTCTTCGCGCGCGAACGCGTGCGCGCCGCGGTCGCGCGCATCGTGCCCGCTGAGCTCGAGCGCTCGGTGTATGTCTGGGTCGCGAGCGTCGTCTTCCTCGCGGTCGTGCTGTTCTGGCAGCCCGTTCCGGGCGTCGCGTGGCAGGTGGACGGCCTCGCCCGCTGGGCACTGCGGATTCTGTGGCTCTCTGGACTGTGGCTGACGCTGCGCAGCGCGGCGATCCTCGACATCCGCGAGCTCGCAGGACTCACCCGCCCCACCAGCCACACCCGCCCCACCGAATATCGTTCCGTCGGCCCCTATGGATGGGTCCGCCATCCGATCTACACCGGCTGGTTCCTGCTGGTCTTCGCGGTCTCGCCGATGACCATGACGCGGCTGGTGTTTGCGGCGGTCAGCTGTGCGTACCTGCTGATCGGGATTCAGTTCGAGGAGCGATCGATGCGCGCCGCTCCGCCGGGGGCGTACGACCGCTATATGCAGCGGGTCCGCTGGAAGCTTCTGCCCGGCGTGTATTGATTACTCGTCGTAATCCTCTTGCGGAAGGCCTTCGAGCTCCTCGAGGAACACGAGCGCGCGGTGCGAAGGGATCTCGAACCGTTTTCCACACGACTTGCACGTCACGTCGTCGTCCACGCGAATCAGGTGGTCCTTCGACTTGTCGAACAGCGCACGGTCGCGCGCGTCGGCGCCGGAGGGGATCTGCGCCTTCTTCGTGCGCCGCATCCACCGGATGGTGTAGTCGTTGGTGCGCCGGCAGCGGGGGCACTGGAACCGTGCGGGGCGCTGCTCGGGCTTCTCCGTAAAAAACTGCCGTTCGTCCACGGCTTCATTCTCTTATAAACTGGCCGCAGCGCATGGCCGACGCCACCCCGCCGACCCTCCCGTCGGAACTCCCCGTCCTGCCGCTCCGCCGCACCGTCGCGTTCCCGCTGACCTTGCAGCCGCTGGCGGTCAACCGGCCCGTGTCGGTTGAGTCGGTCAACCGCGCCCTTGCCGCCGACCGCCTGCTGCTGATGGTGCTGCAGGAAAACGACGAGGACGACCCGGGACCGGACGACGTCCGCCGCGTCGGCACCGTCGGCGTCGTGCGCCAGATGGCCAAGGTCGGCAACGGCATCAACATCATCGTCGAAGGGCTCGCGCGCGTGCGCGCGGACGCCGTCACCCGCACCGGCACGTCGATGCGCGCCCAGATCACGCCGCTCGGCGAAACCTTCGACCGCAGCATCGAGGTCGAGGCGCACGTCCGCCGCATCCACGACCTCATCGAGAAGGCGCTCTCCCTCGCCACCGGCCTCTCCGAGGAGTTGCGCGCGGTCGTCATGAACATCGACGACCCGCTGCGCCTCGCCTACGTGCTGGCGACGCTCATCGACATGAAGCCGGCCGAGAAGCAGGAGCTGCTCGAGGAGAACGACCTCCTCAAGAAGCTCCAGACGATTGTCTCGGCGCTGACGAGGGAAATCTCGCTGCTCGAGCTGAAGGGCAAGATCGAGTCGCAGGCGCAGCAGGAGATGACCGACGCGCAGCGTCAGTACTACCTGCGGCAGCAGCTCAAAGCGATCCAGTCGGAGCTTGGCGAAGGCGAAGGCAACGAGCTGGCGGAGCTGCGGAAGCGCATCGAGGACGCGAAGCTCCCCGAGGCGATCAACACCGTCGCCATGCGCGAAGTGGACCGCCTGGAGCGCATGAGCGCCGCCTCGCCCGAGTACCAGATGCTCCGGACCTACATCGACTGGCTGCTCGACGTGCCCTGGTCGAAGACGACCACGGACCGCATCGACCCGGTCGAAGCGCGCAAGGTCCTCGACGACGACCATTACGACCTCGACAAGGTGAAGGAGCGCATCGTCGAGCACCTCGCCGTCCGGAAGCTGAAGGGCGACATGAAGGGCCCGATCCTGTGCTTCGTCGGGCCGCCCGGCGTCGGGAAGACGTCGCTGGGGCAGTCGATTGCCAAGGCGATGTCGCGCAATTTCGTGCGCATCTCGCTTGGCGGCGTGCGCGACGAGGCCGAGATCCGCGGCCACCGCCGCACCTACATCGGCTCGATCCCCGGGCGCATCGTCCAGGGACTGAAGCAGGCGGCGTCGATGAACCCGGTGTTCATGCTGGACGAGATCGACAAGATCGCGGCCGGCTACCAGGGCGACCCGGCCGCGGCCCTGCTGGAGGTGCTCGACCCG